>Ga0265340_10000003_pt1 | contig 320583 bp, 309 predicted proteins | sample 4CB225metaG_FD_202082 | JGI IMG/M metagenome (GOLD analysis project Ga0265340, IMG submission 202082) | Rhizosphere microbial communities from Carex aquatilis grown in University of Washington, Seatle, WA, United States - 4-CB2-25 metaG | ecosystem: Host-associated > Plants > Roots >...
CCGTCGTACCGGTCGTGAATTCGATCACGATCGGGTGCGTGTTCGAGCCGAGGTAGCAAGAGCTACCGAGGAACGGGTTTTCCAGGTGCACCTTCACAGGCAGCGACAGCGCCGTGCCTGTTTCGGAGAGCAGGTTGCTCTCGTTGATGCCGATCGAGCTAGCCGGAGCGGCCAGTTCGGTCGTCTCCGTGGCGCCCGTGAAGCTGTTTTCGAAGAACAGTTCGCATGCGATGCGCTCGATGAATTCTTTGATTTCTTTGCAGTTGATCAGGCCCGCGAGACCGCCGGGGACCGTCTGCGGCGAATGCGAGACCGTCACGCCGTTGGCGGCAGCGACGAATTTCAGGGCGCCGGTTTCTTCGTTTTCGATCAGACCGCCCTGCAGCGTGATCGGGTTCGTTATCGGCACTTTCTGTTTGCCGGCGACGAATTCGCCGCTTTCGCTCTTGGCCCACAGACAGGCGCTGAGTTCCGCATTGCTCAACGGACACTGCGCGAACACGGCAAATTCGCCGGTCGGCGTAGCCATGGCCGGGGAAGCGGCCGCCAACGCCACGACGGTGGCAGCAAGCGCCAACGAGGCGCCCAACAGGCGACCTCTCCCCAGGCGCGTAATCTTGTTATTCATCACGTCTCCCACTCTTGTGTATAGGTGTGAATCTCCTGCCGTACGACCTGGCCAGCCTATCCGGCTGCCACGGTGATTGCACGCCTTGTTTCCGACTTCCCGAACTTGATCGGCTATTGCCGGCTTTGCGGGGCTTTGCGGATGTTGTGTGACCGAGGGGTTAGAAACGCGCAGCAGCGCCATGATCGCCGTTTTCGGGCGCATTCCGGCGATCGATTGAAATGTTCGGTGCCTACGCCCATGCTGCCTGTCTGTGAGTGCCACAGCCGAAATCCCTGCCCGCGTCACCAGCGAGCCGAGCGCACCGCCGCTCGCCGTCTCCGTCGTTATCCCGTGCCTGAACGAGGCCGAGAACATCGAGCAGTGCGTCGAGAAGGCCCTCGACACGCTCGAGCGCGCGGGCCTCGTGGGCGAGGTGGTGGTCGCGGACAACGGCTCCGAGGACGGCAGCGCCGAGCTCGCGCTGCTGGCGGGAGCTCGCGTGGTGCACGAGCCCCGTCGTGGCTACGGCAGTGCTTACCTGGCGGGGTTCGCCGCCGCGCGAGGCCAGTACATCGTGATGGCAGACGCCGACCTCACGTACGACTTTGGCGAGATCCCGCGATTTCTCGCCGAGCTGGAGGACGGGGCGGACATGATCATCGGCGACCGCATGAAGAACATCCACCCGGGTGCGATGCCCTGGCACCACCGGTACATCGGCAATCCTCTGCTGTCACGGTTCCTCAACCTGCTCTTCCACACGGGGGTGAGCGATGCGCACTGCGGGATGCGCGCCTTTCGCCGCGACAGGCTCGAGGTGCTCGAACTGCGCACCACGGGCATGGAGTTCGCCTCGGAGATGGTGATCCGCGCGGCGAAGGCGAAGCTCGTGGTGAGGGAGCTGCCGATCGAATACCACCCGCGCGGCGGGGAATCGAAGCTGTCGAGCTTCCGTGACGGCTGGCGGCACGTGCGCTTCCTGCTGCTGCACGCCCCCAACCACCTCTTCATCCTTCCCGGAGCGCTGATGTCCATGCTCGGCGCCCTGATCTCACTTACTGTCCTCGCGCACGTCAACGCGCTCGGACGCAACTGGGACCTGCACACGCTGATCGGCGGCTCGCTGCTGTTGATCGTGGGCGTGCAGATCGTGTCGCTCGGACTGTGCGCCCACGCGTATGCCACGTACTTCATGGGCGAGCGCGATGCCTGGTTCGATCGGGCCAGCGAACGGCTGCGCCTCGAGCACGGCCTGCTGCTCGGCGGCGCGGTCTCGCTAACCGGGTTGGCGATGATCGTGGTTATGGCGATCGATTGGGTCGGCCGCGGCTTCGGAAGCCTCTCGGAGGAGCGCGTCGCGCTCGTGGCGGCGACACTGCTGGTCATCGGCATCCAGATCATCTTCTCCTCGTTCCTGCTCAGCATCCTCGGACTTCGCCGCAACTAATGCTGCGAGTGCGGCTCGGTCTCGCCGCGGGGCTCCTGGGCATCGTGGTGGCGCTCGTCCTGGTGCTCGCGCGCCCTCCGCTGGTGCTCGCCGGGAGCAACGGAGTCGCGCCCAACTTCGCGATCACGTTCACGCACGGCGGGGAAACGATCTGTCAGCCAGGTCGTACGCTGCCGCAGGGCACCGAGGCCATCCGGGTATCGCTGTCGCCGAACATCGGCCCGAGGGTGCACCTCAAGGTGTCCTCTGGCTCGAAGGTGATCACAGAAGGCGAGCGAGACCCTGGATGGGGGGTCGACGAAACCGTGATCGTGTCCGTCAAGCGGGTCGCCCACACCGCGTACAACACGCGCATCTGCACAGACATCGGGCCGGCGGTGGAAGGCGTCCAGGTGAATGGGGAACGCGTGAAGGTCGGCGGCGGTGAAGCCATATGGCTACGTATGGAATACCTGCGACCGGGGCGGAGCTCGTGGCTGTCGCTTGCCCCGTCGATCGCGAATCGCATGGGTCTCGCCCACGCCCCCGCCGGCGCCTGGGTCGGCTATCTGGCCGTCGCCGTGATGATCGCCGCCGCCGGGTTCGCGTCGCGTCTCGTTCTGCGGGAGCTCGGGTGAGCAGCTCCTACGACACGGCCGCGTCGCAAACCGATGCGCCCGCGATGCCTCCCACGACACCCGGCATTGGCGCTCGCGCCGACTCGCATCGGGCGATAGAGGAGGCCCAGACGGAGCGTCGCCGCGCCAAGCGGCTGCTCGCGTCTTCGACCGGGGCGTTGCGACGGGTGCCCCGGGCGGCCTGGACGTGCGCCCTGATCGCCACGCTCGGGGCGGCGTGCTGGTCGGTCATCACACCGCCCTTCCAGGCCCCCGACGAGCAGGCGCACTTCGCCTACGTGCAGAACCTCGCCGAGACCGGGCGGCTGCCGAGTTCCAGCAGGGACGAATACTCGGTCGAGGAGAGCCAGACGCTGGCGGACCTGCACCAGGGGGAAGTGCGCTGGCATCCGGAACTCACGACCGTCTCCGAACCGGCGGACGTGGAGAAACTGCGCCACGACCAAGCCGCGGGACTTCTGCGAGCGGGCACGGGCGGCATCGGCGTCGCGGCCACCGAGCCCCCGCTGTTCTATGCGCTCGCGACGATCCCATATGAGCTCGGATCGAGCGGCTCGCTGCTCGATCGGCTCGAGCTGGTGCGCCTGATGGACGCGCTGATGGCCGGGCTCACCGCGCTGTTCACGTTCATGTTCGTCCGCGAGTCCCTCCCCGGCGTGCCGTGGGCATGGACGGTGGGTGGTCTTGCGGCTGCGCTGATGCCGCTGCTCGGCTTCACCTCTGGCTTCGTCACGCCCGACGCGATGCTCTACGCAGTCTGCGCCGCGATCTTCTACTGCCTCGCGCGCGCGTTCAGGCGCGGGCTCACCTGGCGGGCGGCGGTCGCGTTGGGCCTGCTCATCGGCGCCGGCTTCCTGACCAAGCTCAACTTCGTCGGCGTCGTCCCCGGCGTGATGCTCGGGCTCGTGATCCTCGCCTTTCGCGGAGTCCGCGACACCCCGGACGGACCGCGCACCCGCCGTGCGTTCGGACCGATGGCGCTGGCGATGGCGATCTCCGTGGCCCCAGTCTGCGTGTATGCGCTGATCAATGTGATCACCGGCCATCCAACGTTCGGACTGGCGTCGAGCGCGGCCCACCAGGTGAGCGAACGAGAATCGCTCACGGGAGAGATCGTCTACATCTGGGAGTTCTTCCTGCCCCGGCTGCCTGGTATGGCGAACGACTTCCCCGGCCTGTCCACGCTCCACCAGGTGTGGTTCAACCGCACCGTCGGGCTCTACGGCTGGCTCGACACGACCTTCCCACCGTGGGTCTACACGTTCGCGCTGATACCGGCGGGGCTGATGGCGCTGCTTGCGCTGTGCAGCCTGATCGCACGTCGCGGCGCGCTGCTGAGACGGAAGTCCGAGCTGCTCGTGTACGTCGTGATCTGCGTGAGCCTGCTGACGCTGATCGGAGCCGACTCGCACCTCGGCTCGGCATCGGAAGGCGCAGGCTACGCGCAGCCACGCTACGTCATGCCGCTGCTACCGCTCGCCGCCGCCTTGGTGGCGCTCGCCGCACGCGGCGCCGGGAGACGCTGGGGACCGACGATCGGGGCCCTGATCGTCACCCTCTTCCTCGCCCAGGAGATCTTCAGCCAGCTGCTGAGCGTCTCGCGCTTCTACGGCTGACGGCGCTCCCGCCGCGGCCTACTTGGCGTTGGCGAAGTAGTCGGCGTTGATCTGCGTGTACTTGCCCCACTCCTCCGGCAGCTGGTCCTCGGCGAAGCACGCGTCCACCGGGCATGCCTCGACGCAGGCGTCGCAGTCGATGCACTCCTCAGGGTCGATGAAGAGCATCTCAGCCGCGTCGTATCCGGGCTCGTCGGGCGTCGGGTGGATGCAGTCCACAGGGCACACCTCGACACAGGAGTTGTCCTTGGTGCCAATGCACGGCTCGGCGATCACGTAGGCCATTCGCTTCTTTCTTTCGGTCGGATTGCGGGAGTCCTCCTCGGGAGACGCATATTGTACGAAGCATGCTGCTGCTTACGGGCGCGACCGGTCTTGTGGGCTCGGCACTGCTGCCGCGCCTGCTGGCCGAAGGCATCCAGGTTCGCTGCCTGGTGCGCGACCCACGACGCCTCGGCGCGCAGCGGGTGCGCGTGCAGATCGCGCTGGGGGATCTCACGGACCCGCGCTCCTTCCGCAACGCTCTGCGCGGCGTGCAGACGGTCGTCCACCTCGCCGCGTCGATCCGCGACCAGCCGCGAGGATCGATCGAGGAGCTGTGCGGGATCGCCACCTGGCGGATGGTCGAGGCGGCTGAGCGCCAGGGCGTCGAGCGCTTCGTGTTCTTCTCCGCGCTCGGCGCCTCCACCCACCATCGTACGCGCTGCCTGCGCGCGAAGGCGCTGGCCGAGCAGGCCGTGCGCGAGTCGGCCGTGCGCTCGATCGTGTTCGCGCCCTCGATCGTCTACGCCCCCGGGGACCCCTGGCTGACGCTGCTCGAGCGGATGGCTTTGCTCCCCGTGATGCCGATATCGGGCCGTGGGCGAGCTGCCTTCCAGCCGATCTGGGCCGAGGACGTCGCCGACTGCGTGATCGCGGCGCTGCGCGACGAGCGCGAGGAGCGAGACGCTCGCTTTGAGCTCGCCGGGCCGGAGACTCTCAGCAACGACGAGATCGTGCGCACGCTGCTGCGCTCACTGGAGCGCAGGCGCCCGCTGGTGCACGTGCCGACGCCGGTCGTATCGCGTGCGCTGCGCCTGCTCGAGGCCGTCGCCGGCCCACGGGCGTTCGCGACGTGGGACGAGGCCGAGCTGATGGAGGTCGACATGATCTCCGCGCGCGGCGCCGGCGACGCGGAGGCGCTGGGGGTCACACCTCAACGGATGGCCGACGTGCTGCCCAAGGCAGGGCCGCCTCGAGCTGGCTAGCGAGCGCGAGCAGCGCACCCTCGCCGGCTGGGCGCCCCACCAGCTGCACACCCAACGGCAGCCCGTCCTCGCCGTGATACAGCGGCAACGAGATGCCGGGCTGGCCGCTGGCGTTGAACACGGGCGTGAACGGCGTGAACAGGCCCGAGCGCGTGAACGTGGACATCGGTTCGGGCGCGGACGTGTCGAGCGTTCCGAGCGGCAGCGGCCGCTCGGCGAGCGCGGGCGTCAGCAGCGCGTCGTAGGGGGATAGGAAGCTCACGAGCTGGCGTGCGAACGCCTGCAGGCGCACCGCCGCGCCCATGCCGGTCACAGCGTCCAAGTGTTTGATCATCGAGTAGATCGCCCAGCTCATCGGCTCCATGTCCTCGGCCGTCGGCTCACGCCCCGCGACCATGCCGGAGTAGGCGATCGACAGGGAGATGTGCGTGGAGAAGACCGCGCCGAACAGCTCGCTCAAGCCCTCCGCCTGCCAGGGCGGATCGACCTGCTCGACCTCGTGCCCGAGCGAGCGCAGCAGCTGCGCCGCGTCGTCCACCGCACGTGCCGCCATCGGGTCGACGACCGCGTCGGCGACCGGCGGCAGCACCGTGGATGCGATCCGCAGCCGGGCCGGCTCGCGTCCCGCGCTCCGAGCGAATGGCTCCGCCGGCGGCGGCGCCCAGGTGGCGTCGCCGGGCTCGTAGCCGGCGAGCACGTCGAGGATCGCGGCCGTGTCGGCGACGGTGCGCGTGAGCATGCCGTCGATCCCCAGTGAGGAGTCGCCGAGCTCGGGGGCGGCGGAGATCCGTCCGCGGGTGGGCTTGAGGCCGACCAGGCCGCAGCACGCGGCGGGGATGCGTACCGAGCCGCCGCCGTCGTTGCCGTGCGCCACGGGGATCATCCCGCTGGCGACCGCCGCGGCCGCCCCGCCGGAGGAGCCGCCAGGCGTGCGCTCGAGGTCCCACGGGTTGCGCGTGGGGCCGAAGATGCGCGCCTCGCTCGTGGGCAGGATCCCGTACTCGGGCAGCGTGGTGGTGCCAACGATCACGAACCCGGCGTCCTTCAGGCGGCGGGTGACGTTGTGGTCGTAGTCGCACATGTTGTGCTCCATCAGCGAACAGCCGTAGGTGAGGCGCAGCCCCTGCACGGGGCGGTTGTTCTTGATCGCGACCGGCACACCCGCGAACGGGCGCTCGTCGCCTGGGCGCACGGCGTCCGCGGTGGCGAGCGCGCGCTCCGCGTCGACGTCCACGAACGCGTTCAGCGCGGGGTTGAGCTCCTCGATGCGCCCCAGCGATATCTCCACCAGCTCGCGTGCGGACACCTCCCCCGAGCGGACCATCTCCGCAAGCTCGGTGGCGGGGCGGAACATCAGATCGCTGTCGGACACGGCTCCTCCTCGGGGATGACTGCGGGCGACTGCACCCTACCCGCGCGGCCATTCCTGCGACGATGTGTTCCTGCCCACAAGGCAGCCCGGGCGGGCGGGCCCATCAAAGTCATCAAGCCCAGAAAGCGAGTGCCATGAGCGCGGTTCAGTCAGCATCGGAGGTCCAGTCGGGCCTCGAGGGAGTCATCGCCTTCGCGACCGAGATCGCGGAGCCCGACAGAGAGGGTGGCGCGCTGCGCTACCGCGGCGTCGACATCGAGAACCTCGTCGGAGCCGTCCCCTACGAGCAGGTGTGGGGCCTGCTGGTGGACGGAAAGTTCAAACCCGGCCTGCCGCCGGCGGAACCGCATGCGCTGACCGTACGCTCGGGAGACCATCGCGTGGACGTGCAGTCGGCGCTGGCGATGCTCGCGCCCGAGTGGGGCTTCGCGCAGCTGATCGACATCAGCGACGAGGAGGCCCGCGACAACCTCGCGCGCGCATCCGTGATGGCCCTTTCCTTCGTCGCACAGTCCGCGCGCGAAGCCGGTCAGCCGCCCGTTCCGCAGTCGGAGATCGACCAGGGCCGCACGATCCCCGAGCGCTTCCTGATCCGTTGGCGCGGCGAGGTCAACCCCGACCACGCGAAGGCGATCGACGCTTACTGGATCTCCGCGGCGGAGCACGGCATGAACGCATCGACGTTCACCGCGCGGGTGGTGGCGTCGACCGGCGCGGACGTCGCCGCCGCGCTGTCCGCGGCCGTGGGTGCGCTCTCTGGTCCTCTGCACGGTGGCGCTCCCTCGCGCGTGCTGAAGATGCTCGACGAAGTCGAACAGACCGGGGACGCCGAGCGCTGGGTCTCCGACGCGCTCGACCGCGGCGAGCGGCTGATGGGCTTCGGCCACCGCATCTACCGCGCCGAAGACCCGCGTGCGCGCGTGCTCCGTCGCACGTGCAGCGAACTTGGCTCTCCGCGTTTCCAGGCGGCGGAGGCGCTCGAGAAGGCCGCCCTCGCCGAGCTTCACGCTCGCCGGCCCGACCGCGTGCTCGCGACGAACGTCGAGTTCTGGTCCGCGGTGATCCTCGACCTCGCGGAAGTGCCACCGGACCTGTTCACGCCGATGTTCACGTGCGCTCGCGTGGCCGGCTGGTCGGCTCACATCCTCGAGCAGAAGCGCGAGGCGAAGCTGATCAGGCCCACGGCGAAGTACGTCGGAGAGGGCCCAAGGCCGGTCAGCGCGGTGGAATAGGAGTGCACCCGCGGCGCGCCCGGTCGGCTCGTGCGGGCTCCAGGTCCTAGAAACAGTTACGGGAATCGCTAGGAATTCAGGTGGGTCGGAAGTAGCTTTGCCTCGTCCTGAACAAGCGAACACCCGTCGGGGGCCAAGAAGGAGTAGCAATGCGACGACCACTGCAAGCCATCTCGAGCGCCGCGCTCCTGACGACACTCGCCCTCACGGGCTGCGGCGCCGGCAATGTCGCGACAACCAAGAAGCAGGCGGTCATCCCGTTCCAGAGTCCCGCGGTGGCCGGCAGCACACTCCCGGCCAAGTACACGTGCGACGGCAAGGACATCTCGCCGCCGCTGGAATGGGGCCAGGTCCCGGCGGGGACGAAGGAAGTCGCGCTGTTCGTCCTCGGCCTCACTCCCACCCCGTCCGGCGGATCCGCGATCGCGATCGACTGGGCGGTCGGTGGGGTGGACGCCAATCTGCATCGACTCGCCGCCGGTCACCTGCCCAAGGGCACCAACGTCGGCGTCAACAGCGACGGCTCGCATCGTTACAGGGTCTGCCCCGCCAAGGGCTCACGCAAGACCTACGAGTTCACCGTGTATGCGGTGCCGACAGGCGCCAAGAAGCTGGAAGGACCGTTCAAGGGCCTTCAACTGCTCGGCGAACTCGCGAGCAACAACTCGCCCTCCATCGCCCCGGCGGGTGGCCAGTTCGCGGTCACCTACCAGCGCAAATAGCTTTCGCGAGACGCGCGAAGCGTTTGCGCGGGAGCCAAAACGGGGGGCCCGGCATGATGCCGAGCCCCCCGTTTGCTGCAAGCCATCCCGGGCGATTGCCCGGATCGGCCTTCCTACATCATTCCGCTCATGTCCGGCATGCCTCCGCCGGGACCAGCGCCTTCCTTCTCGGGCACCTCGGCGACGATCGCCTCGGTGGTGAGGATGTTCTTGGCGATCGACGCCGCGTTCTGCAGCGCGGAGCGCGTGACCATCGCGGGGTCGATGACGCCAGCGGCGACGAGATCGACGATCTCGTTGGTCGACGCGTTCAGGCCGTGGCCTTTCTTGGCCTTGCGCACGTCGTTGACCACCACGGAGCCCTCCAGGCCCGCGTTCTCGGCGAGCTGACGAAGCGGCTCCTCGAGGGCGCGCAGCACGATGCGGGCGCCTGTGCGCTCGTCGTCTGAGCCATCCTCGGATGCACCGTTCTCACTGACGCTGACGGCCGCGGCCGCCTGCAGCAGAGCCACGCCGCCTCCGGGCACGATGCCCTCCTCGAGCGCGGCGCGAGTCGCCTGCAGCGCGTCCTCGACGCGGTGCTTCTTCTCCTTCATCTCCGTCTCGGTGGCCGCTCCGACCTTCACCACGGCGACGCCGCCGGAGAGCTTTGCGAGGCGCTCCTGCAGCTTCTCGCGGTCGAAGTCCGAGTCGGTGTTCTCGATTTCGGCTTTGATCTGGTTGATGCGGCCCTTGATCGCCTCGGCCTCACCGGCGCCGTCGACGATCGTGGTCGTGTCCTTCGAGACGACGACGCGACGTGCACGTCCGAGCTGGCTGATCTGGGTGTTCTCCAGCTTCAGGCCCATCTCCTCGGTGATCACCTCGCCGTTGGTCAGGATCGCGATGTCCTCGAGCATCCGCTTGCGGCGGTCGCCGAAGCCCGGAGCCTTGACGGCCACACCGGTGAAGGTGCCACGGAGCTTGTTGACCACGAGCGTCGCGAGCGACTCGCCCTCGACGTCCTCGGCGATGATCAGGATCGGCTTGCCCGACTGGATAACCGCCTCGAGCACCGGCAGCACGTCGCGCACCGAGCCGATCTTCGAGTTGGCGATCAGGATGTAGGGGTCCTCGAGGGTCGCCTCCATGCGGTCCTGGTCGGTGACCATGTAGGGCGAGATGTAACCCTTGTCGAACTGCATGCCCTCGGTGAACTCGAGGTCCATGCCGAACGTCTGACCCTCCTCGACGTTGACCACGCCGTCCTTGCCGACCTTCTCGATCGCGTCCGCGATCACGTCGCCGATCTCCTCGTCGCCGGCGGAGATGGTCGCCACGCGGGCGATCTGGTCCTTGCCGGAGACCTCCTTGGACTGCGAGGCGATGTTCTTGACGACCTCGTTGACGGCCTTCTCGATGCCGCGCTTGAGCGCCAGCGGGTTCGCGCCGGCGGCCACGTTCTTCAGGCCCTGGCGAACGATCGCCTGGGCGAGCACGGTCGCCGTCGTGGTGCCATCGCCGGCCACGTCGTTGGTTGCCGTGGCGACCTCGCGCACGAGCTGTGCGCCCTGGTTCTCGAAGACGTCCTCGACCTCGATCTCACGGGCGATCGTCACACCGTCGTTGGTGATCGTGGGCGCGCCGAACTTCTTGTCGAGCACCACGTAGCGACCCTTGGGGCCGAGCGTGACCTTGACCGCGTTAGCTACCGCGTCGACACCGGCCTCGAGCGACTTACGCGCCTCTGCGCCGTACTTCAGTTCCTTGTGAGCCATATTTCCTCAGTCTCCTTAGGACTCGACGCGGGCGAGGACGTCGGACTCGCGAAGCACGAGCAGATCCTCCCCGTCGACCTTGATCTCGGTCCCGCCGTACTTGCTGTAGAGGACCTCGTCGCCCTCTTTGACGTCCAGCGGGATGCGCTTGCCCTGCTCGTCGAGCTTGCCGTCGCCGACTGCGAGGACCTTGCCCTTCTGCGGCTTCTCCTTGGCGGTGTCGGGAAGGACGATGCCACTCGCGGTGGTCTGCTCCTCCTCGATCGCCTGCACGATCAGACGATCGCCCAGGGGCTTGAGCTTCATGTGTATGCGACCTCCATCTTTGAGAATGCGACCGGCGGCTCGCGGCCCTCTATTGCCTGGGCGAACCGCCTCTTTTTGGCACTCTCACGATCGGAGTGCCAATTGCAACCTCAATATATAGAAGATCCGGCGAACTTCAAGGGAAACTGGCAGTCATGCACTGCGACTGCCAGAACTGCGCGCCCGGCTAATTCTGGGCGCCGCCGAAGCCCTTGATGGCCTCGGTCATACCGGTGGGGGTATCGAGGATCTGCGAGAAGCGCACGACGGTGACGACGTCTTCGGGGGAGATCTCGCGGCCGTAGATCTGTTCGAGGAAGTTGATCAGTTCCTCGTGGCGCCGGAACTCGGGGTTGTCGTGCTTGATGTCGCGCGGCGAGAGGTCGGCGAGCTTCATCACCTCGACCTGGTCGATGACCGCTTCGAAGATCCGTTCGCGCGGCGAGTACTGGAAGCCGATCGTTACGAGCACGGCCTGGTTCTTGCGGTACTTGCTCGACTTGTCGCCGAGGCGGATGGTGGCCGTCTTGCGGCCCCGCTTGAGCTCGTCGGCGAAGATCGTGGAGTAGAAGTTCAGAACCTGCATCGCGGTGAGCAGGCTATCGGTCTTTGGCGAGATGGGCCAGCGCGAGCGCGATCATCTCACGCTCGGCGGTGTGACTTAGCGCGGTCTGGGCCTCGCGCAGGTCCATCCAGCGGACCTCCTCGACCTCGTCGTCGTGATCGGCGGTGTCGCCTTCGACGTGGTTGAAGAGGAAGAACGACACCGTCTTGCCGATCGTGCGTCCGTCGCGCCGGTACCAGTAGCGCGACTCGCCCAGCTCGCACACCGGCTCGGCGACTATCCCCGTCTCCTCGCGCACCTCGCGCACGGCCGCCTCAATCGGGCTCTCGCCGGGATCGACGTGCCCCTTGGGCAGCGCCAGCACGCGCGAGCCGTCCGCCGCGCGGCGCGTGGGGACGATCGTGACGACCTGGTCGCCGCGAATCACCACGCCGCCCGCGGAGAACTCGCGCCCCTGCCCGCCGCGGCCGCGTCCCCCGCGGCCTCGTTTGCGCGACGACTTGGAGGACCTAGAAGACATATTGCTTGAGCGCCTGCAGGTCGTGGACGGTCAGACGGCCGCGCCCCTGGGAGATGACGCCGGCGCGCTCGAGCACCGCGAGGAAGCGGCTGGCGGACTCGCGCGAGGAGCCGGCCAGCTGCGCGAGGTCGGCCTGGGTGGCGGTGACGAGCACGTCGGCCGGTCCCCTGCCGTCGGCGATCTCCTGTTCGACGAGCTGGCTGAGAACGACCGCGACACGGCTCTGCACCGTTTGGAAGGACTGGCGCGAAAGGCGCTCGTTGGTCTCGCGCAGGCGCCGGCCGAGGGCGATCACGAGTCGCATCGAGATCCCCGGGTGCTCGCTCATCAGCCTGCGCATGTCGCCGCCGAGCACCCCCACGACGCTCGTCGGCTCGATCGCTTCGACGGTCGCCGAGCGCAGCTCGTCCTCGAACATCGCGAGCTCGCCGAAGATGTCCCCCGGGCCGAACGTGGCGAGCGTGATCGTGCGCCCGTCGCCGTGCGTGCGCGTGGCGCGGGCATGGCCCTCGCGGACGACGTAGCAGGTGTCGCTGGAGTCGCCCTCGCGGAAGACCACCTGCCCCGGCTCGAAGTTGCGCGGCACCGCCACCTCGGCGATCCGCTCCAGGTCCCCAAGCTCGAGCGTGGAGAACACGGGCACCCGACCGAGCAGCTCGACCACCTCAGCTGAGCGAGTCGCCCCCATCGTCCACGGAATACCACAACCGCCGACCCCGGCGCGGCTTGCTTGCACACGGGCCCGCCCACCGACGCTAACCTCAGCAACATGTCGGTAACCAGGTCGCGCCAGCTCGCTCTCTGTGCATTCGCCGCGGCGGCCGTGTGGCTGATCGCGCCCACGCTCGCCGTTCCCGCGCTGGGTGCGTCCACGCCGTCGTCGAACACCACGAGCACGAGCCTTCGCTCGCTGCTCTCCTCGAGGGAACTGTGGGCCACGATCGACGTGTGCAACTCCGTGCGCCACCCCAACACCGTAGGAGTACGCGGCTCGATGCCCGGCGATGGAAACACGCACGACAAGATGTACATGAGCTTTCGCCTGCAGTACCTGAACACGACGAGCAACGTGTGGGTGAACCTGCCCACCGGGGCCGCCCCCGCATTCGTGTCGGTCGGCGCGGGCGCGAGCGCGCGCCAGGGCGGCACGAGCTTCCAGCTCGTGCCGGTCGCGGGCAAAGTCGGAGTGCGGATGCGTGGGGTGGTGAGCTTCCAGTGGCGGCGCGGCAAGAAGGTGCTGCAGTCCACTTCACGGCCTACCACCCCGAAACACAAGAGCCTCGCCGGCGCCGAACCGGCCGGTTACAGCGCCGCCACCTGCCTCATCGGTTAATCGCCGAACAGCCGCGGATCGTTGGTGATGATCCCGTCGACGCCCATGTCGGTGAGCTTGGTAATCATGCGCGCGTCGTCGACGGTCCATACGTAGAGCTGGCCTTCGCCTTCGGCGACGGCGCGTACGAGCGCTGGGGTGACGACCCGCCAGTGAGCCATGATCGCGTCGAAGCGGCCTTCGGCGAGCGCGCTGCGCGCGCGCCGGGGGAGCGTGGCGCGGTAGCCGGTGAGCATCGCGAAGGCGGGGATCGCGGTGAGCATGTCGGTGGTGTAGTCGCGGCGCACGCGCGGCACCGACCAGCCGAGGCGCAGCGTGGGCTCGGCGGCGCGGATCTGCGCGAGCCCGCCCTGGAACATGCCGCTGATGAGCGTGCGCTCGACGAGATCGTGCTCGCGCAGCGCGGCGAGCACGCGCAGCTCGTAGCCGGGCAGCTTGATGTCGACGTCGAGCTCGATGCCCGCGAAGCGCTCGCCGCCGAGGTGCTCGAGCGCCTCGTCGAACGTGAGCGGCGTGCGCGAGCGGGCGTCCTCGTAGTCGTGCGCGACGAGCAGGCGCCCGCTGCCGTCGGCGTGCTCGCTGAGCACGTCGAGCTCGATCATGTCCATGCCGTGCGCGAGCGCCGCGTCGAAGCTCGCGAGCGTGTTGCCCGCCTCGATGTGCGCGGCGCCCTTGTGCCCCACGCGGCGCGGGCGCCTGTGCGTTGTCTCCGTCATCGCGGCCCACGATAATGCGCGGATGGGCGAGAGGCAGCCGGGATGGGCGCGGCCGACGCTGCTTGCGATCGCTCTCCTGGCCGCGCTGAGCTACGGGTGGGGCATGAGCGGCGCGGCGCTCGAGCCGTTCTACGGCGCGGCGGCGCGCAGCATGTCGGGCAGCTGGCACGACTTCTTCTTCGGCGCGTTCGACCCCGCGGGCACGGTCACCGTGGACAAGCTCCCGGGCGCGCTGTGGCCGCAGGCGCTGTCGCTGCGGATCTTCGGCTTCCACGTGTGGGCGCTGGTGCTGCCGCAGGTCCTCGAGGGCGTGCTGACGGTGCTCGTGCTCCACCGCGCGGTGCGCCGGCTGGCGGGGCCGGTGGCGGGGATCGTGGCGGCGGCGGTGCTCGCGGCGAGCCCGGTGACTGTGGCGTTGAACAGGGGCAACGTCTCGGACTCGCTGTTGATCCTGCTGACGGTGCTCGCGGCGGATGCGACCTCGGCGGCGATCGTCTCCGGGCGGCTGCGCTCCCTGCTTCTCGCGGGGGTGTGGGTCGGTCTGGCGTTCCAGGCGAAGATGGTGCAGGCGTGGCTGATCCTCCCCGCGCTCGCGATCGCGTACCTCGCGGCCGCGCCCGCCCCGCGGCTGTGGGTGCGCGCGCGGTACGTGGCGCTGGCGGGCGCGGTGACGGCGGCGGTGTCGCTGAGCTGGATGACTGTCGTGTCGCTGATCCCGCACGCCGATCGCCCGTACGTGGACGGCACTCAGAACGACTCGGTGTTCAGCCAGGTGTTCGACTACAACGGCATCGCGCGCCTCAGCCACGGAAAGACCGTGTCGGGCGCGGGGCACACGGCCGCATTCCTCGCGCGCCAGGCGCAGGGCGCGGGGTCCGCGAGCAACATCGCAGAACACGTGGCGCCGAGCTGGCATCGTCTGCTCGACGGGGTGTATGGCAGGGACGTCGCGTGGCTGGCGCCAGCCGCGGCGATCGCGCTGGTGGGCGTGTTGCTGGCGAGCCGCGGGAGCGGCCGCGAGGACCCGAGACGTGCGGCGGTGATCCTGTGGGGGGTATGGCTGGCGATCCTGGGGGTGGCGTTCAGCGACGGCATCTACCTGCACTCCTACTACGTGGCGGCGCTCGCGCCGGCGATCGCGGCGCTGTGCGGAGCGGGCGCGGCGGTGGCGTGGGAGCGACGGGAGGACCCGCGCGTGAGCCGCACGTTCGTGGGCACGCTCTCGATATCGATCGCTTACGGCGTGTTCCTGCTGCGCGACGGCGTCGGGGTGCCCGCGTGGTTGACGCCTACGGCGATCGGCCTGGGTGTGGGGAGCGCGAGCGCGGTGTTCGTCGCGATCGCGAGGCCAAGCTTGAGCAAGCGGCCGCGCGCACGTGGCTCGGTCGCTCTTGGGAGCGGAGCGCTGCTCGCGTGTGCGCTGCTGCTGCCGGCGGTCGCCTCGGCGCTGATGGTCACACGCGGGCTGGGTCCGTTCGCGGTCCCGTTCGAGCCGGCGTCGGCGACCGAATCGCGTGCGGAGGCAAAGCACGCGAACGCGGTGAGCGCGCAGATCGTGGAAGCGATCTCCTCCGAATACGAAGCGCCGTGGGCGTTCGCGATCGACACGTCGCAGCTCGCCGCCCCTTACATCCAGGCGACGGGCAGGGAGGTGCTCCCGATCGGCGGCTTCGAAGGCGGGATCCCGGCGCCGACGGTGTCGCAGCTGCGCGGCTACGTCTCATCCGGCAAGGTCCGCGCGTTCCTCGTCCCGGGCGGCGAACGCGACCCGCGCCTGGAATGGGTGTACGCGCACTGCAAGCGCACCGAAGCGACCACCGGCGGCAGGGTTCCGCTGGTGCTGTACGACTGCGGGGGCGCGAGCTAGAAGCGCTAGACCGCGCGCAGCGGTTTACGACACGACTGGATGGCCTCGATGGCGCCTTTGGGGCCGATGTACGGCGCGAGCACGGTGAACACGAGCTGGTCCACGAGGCAGGGCAGGCGCGAGAGGCGGTCGTTGGCGACGTAGCTGGCGATGATTCCCCACACCGCTCCGGTGACGGCTTCGAGCGCTACGGCCGGTCCGCGACGCGGCGCGGGTCCGTGCTCGACGAGCATCTTGGTGAAGTCCTCGACGGAGTGGGTCATCCGCCCGATCATGCCGGGGCCGACTTCGAACACGTCGATGAACGCGATCCGCAGCAGCGCCTGGTGGGCGACGAGGTAGTCGACGAACGCGGTCATCGTCTTGTAGACCGCCTCCGGCCAGGAGTCCGCGCCGTCGAGGTTGGGGCGCACTGAGTCGAGCGCTTCCTGGACGAATTCGTCGAGCACCGCGAGGAAGCACTCCTCCTTGTTGGCGAACTGCTTGTGAAACGCCTCGGTGGAGATGCCGGCGAACTGCGCGATCTGCGGGTCGGTGAGCCGCGCGTAGCCTTCGTCGAGCGTGAGGTGCACGACCGAGCCGAGCACCCGGGCGCGCTTGTCGTCGCGCGCGAGGAACGCGGCGGGCGTGGGCGGCTGGTGCGGAGGGGTCGGCGGCCCAAACGGGCGAAGCCGGGCGGCGGCGGGCGTGCGGTAGGACTCGATCCAGTCGAGCACTTCGTCGGTCAGCCCGAACAGCTCGCGCTCGCGGTTCTCGAGCATCCGCATGAACACCACGTGACGCACCCCGCCGACGATCCCGCGCGAGGTCAACTGCGGGAAGCCGACGCCGTCGGGCGACGCGGCGAAGGCCGTGGCCACAAGGCGCTCGAACGTGAAGCCCGCCAGCTGCATCCGTTCGCGCGCCTTGGGCCCGATGCCCAGCGAGTCGACCAGGACCAGCCGCGGCCCCTTGGGGGACTCGGCTACGTCGTCGAGCAGCGCCTTGCAGGCGGCGTGCACGCGGTTGGCCCACCCCCGCTCGCCCTGCCAGGCGTCGAGCACGCGCTTGCGGGCGCGAGCGACCACGATGTCGTAGGTCGCCAGGAAGCACTCTTCCTTGTTGGCGAACTGCTCGTAGAACGCTCTGCGCGACACGCCCGCCAGCCCTATGACATGGGCGACTGTCGTGGCGTGATAGCCCCGCTGCGATACGGACTCGATCATCCCGCCGTAAAGACGTGCCCGCTGGTTGCGAGCGACTTCCTCACGGTTCATACCGTTAGGTCCGTGCGGCAACCTCCGGTACATCGGTGCGAGTTGGCCCCTGGTTCGACTCATCCCCACGGTTCTAGAAGGTAAATGATTTGGCTGTCCGGCGCAAGTTCCTATAGGCCTTTAATAACAAGCTGGTTCGAACACTTCTACTGCTGTCTCCATTACGTCCAAACGTCCGACAGACAAAGAGATTCGCACTACGGCGACAAAACATCCGGTGGTTGGGAGATCGACTGTCGCGGCTGAGACGGCGTGCCGAGGACCCGGCGCCGGGTGGCGAAGCTCAGGCGGTGAGCGTGAGGCGGCGCGGACCGGTGTGGAAGCCCAGCTCGGCGAGGGTCGGAGCGAGCGCCGAACCCAACGCTGGCCGGCCATCTATGCGCTCCAGAGCGAGCTTTGGCGCCCTCCCCGCGCGTACGGCCGCAGCCAGCGCGTCCAGTCCAGCGTGCAGTCGCTCGGCGTTTGCGAGCGTGATCAGCCCGCGCCCGCCGCGCTCGACGTACAGCGCCGGCTCGTCATCTACGAGCACCACGTACGCGCCAGCCACACGTGCGGGGGACGACCGGGCCGGCGCCGCACGTTCCTGACTTTCACGCTTGGGCCATGGCAGCGCGGCGCCGTAGGGCTGGGCGGGGTCGGCGGCGGCAAGCACCACCGAGCCGGTCGCACCGAGGGAACGTCCGTGCAAATTGTCTCCGACCCCGGCGCCTAGCACCGCGCCCGGCGTTCCCGGCCCGCTGCCCCCCGCGCGCAGTCGCTCGACGGCGCCAGGGAGCGCGAACTGAGCGCCGCCCATGCCCTCGATGAAGTAACCGCGTCGACACACGCCGAGCGTCTCGAGGTTGGCGAACGTGTCGTAGAGCATCGCGAAGCCGCCCCTGATGCCCTCGGCGAGCACCTGCTCGCGGGTGACGATGCCGTAGCGCTCGAGCAGCAGTTCGGCGAGGGCCCGCCTGCGCTCGGTTGCGCCGGCTGGCCCCTTGAGCGCACCGCGGAAGATGGCGGCGGCGAGCGACCAGCGGCCCTGCACCTGCGTGTTGGCGCTCGAGCGGCGCGCACGGAAGCGCGACCTGCCGACGCTGGGTCGGCCCGACGCCCCACCGGCCGTGCCTCCGCGCTCCCCTCGTGCGAGGGAAAGGCGCGGCGCGCGCAGCGGCGCCCATGCGTCGTTGGTGACCTCGCCGGCCCACACGAGATCCCAGAGCGCCTCGCGCAGCGCCTCTGCGGGGGCGTCGAGCTCGGCGAGCAGGTCGGTGAAGAACGCGGGCGCCTGGGCGAGCAGCCCGCGAACGAGGTCGTGCTCGGGGTCGCTGGGTGGCGCGGCGCCCGCGCGCCCGGTGGCGGGCGGCCCGATCGCGGGAGCATCCTCGCGGAAGTACAGCGCCACACGCCCGGAGCGCCCGAGCGGTCCGGCTCCTACCCAGACGACCTCGCCGCTGGCGCAGAGCGCGTCGAGCCAGGTGGGCGAGTAGGCGCCGGTGCGTCGGGGCAGCACGTCGCGCTCCCAGATCTCGAGTGGCAGCGCGAGACCCTGCAGCGGCACGAGAACCTCGCGCAGCCGGTCGACTCCGGCCCCCGCGCCCGAGTGTCGGTCGACGCCCTGCCAGGAGGGCAGGAACGCGGCTAGGCGGCGCTGGTCGGCGGGCTCGATCTCCTTGCGCAGCGATGCGAGCGACGCGCGCCGCACCCGTCGCAGCACCTCGACGTCGCACCACTCGCGCTCGCTCCCTCCGGGCCGCAGCTCGCCGCGGACGACATCGCCGGCGCGCTCGAGCTCGCGCAGCACGGCGGAGGCGTCGACCTTGTAGCGCGCGCGTAGCTCCTCGGTGGTGAACGGGCCGTGCGTGCGGGCATGGCGGGCGACGATCTCGCGCAGCGCGTCGGGGACGTCGGCGAGGAACGCGTCGGGCAGCCCGCCGGGGGGCATGGCGCCGAGCGCGTCACGGTAGAGGCCGGCCTCGTCGGCGGCGATGAAGCGCTCCTGTTCCCCGACCCTCAGCTTGATGGCGCGCCGTTCGCGGACGAGCTCGTCGAGCAGCCCCGCGGCGTCGATCCCGGCGAACACGCGCTCGTGGATCTCCTCAAGGGTGAGGTCGCCGACGTGGCGGAGCACGTCGTGCAGGCCGTCGCGCCCGGTGGCGCGGGTGATGTCGGAGCGGTGCTGGAGGTCGTCTTCGACGCGCTGGAGGGCGCCGGGGTCGATCAGCTCGCGCAGCTCCTCCTGGCCGAGCAGCTCGCGCAGCAGGTCGCGGTCGAGCGACAGCGCGGCGGCGCGGCGCTCGGCGTTGGGCGCGTCGCCCTCGTACATGTAGGTGGCGACGTAGTCGAACAGCAGCGAGGAGGCGTATGGCGAGGCGGTGGGGGTCTCGACCTCGACGAGCGAGATCTCGCGTGTGTGCAGGCCACGCAGCAGCTCCTGCAGGCCGGGCACGTCGAGCACGTCGCGCAGGCACTCGCGGTAGGTCTCGAGCACGATGGGGAAGTCCTCGTAGCGGCGGGCGACCTCGAGCAGGTTCTGCGCCTTGAGCCGCTGCTGCCACAGCGGCGTGCGTCGGCCGGGGTAGGCGCGGGGGATGAGCAGGGCGCGCGCGGCGTTCTCGCGGAAGCGCGCGCCGAACAGCGCGGAGTCGCCGAGCTCGGCCATGATCGCCTGCTCGACGTCCTCGGGCTCGATCAGCACCAACTCGGCCACGGACGTAAGCGCCTCGGATTCGTCCGCATCGAGGTCGGGCAGGTGCAGCACGATGCCGTCGTCGGAGGAGATGGCGTCGGCCTCGAGGCCGAGGCGCTCGCGGATGCGGGCGGACAGAGCGAGCGCCCACGCGGAGTGGACGCGCCCGCCGTAGGGGGAGAGGATGCAAAGGCGCCAGTCGCCGATCTCGTCGCGGAAGCGCTCGAGGACGATGGTGCGCTCGCTGGGGAGCACGCGCGTGGCTGTCTGCTGCTCCTGCAGATAGGCGAGGAGGTTGCGCGCGGCGCGCGGGTCGAGGTCGTAGTCGCGCTCCAGGGTCTGCGGCTCCTGCTCGACGGCCCAGCGCGCGAACGCGCCGATCGCCTCTCCGAGCTCCTTGGGTCGCCCGACGGTGTCGCCCTTCCAGAACGGCACCGCGCCGGGCGCGCCGGGGGCGGGAGTGACGATGACGCGGTCGCGGGTGATCTCCTCGATGCGCCAGGCGGAGGCGCCGAGCAGGAACGCCTGTCCGGGGCGGGCCTCGTAGACCATCTCCTCGTCGAGCTCGCCCACGCGGCGCCCGTCGGGGAGAACGACCGCATACAGGCCGCGGTCGGGGATGGTGCCGGCGTTGGCGACGGCCAGCTGGCGTGATCCCTTGCGCGCGCGGACGACGCCGGCGAGCCGATCCCAGACGATGCGCGCGCGCAGCTCGCCGAACTCCTTGGACGGATAGCGCCCGTCGAGCATGTCGAGCACGTTCTCCAACAGCTCGCGGGAGAGGGTTGAGTAGGAGTGGGTATTGGTTATCAACGCGTGGAGGTCGTCAACGGAGACCCCGTCGTCCCCTGGCGCGCCGTCTGCCGTCTGCGCATCGGCCTTGGCTTTCGCCGCGGGTTCGGCAGACACCGCGATGGCGACGATCTGCTGGGCGAGCACGTCGAGCGCGTTGCGCGGCACGACGGTCGGCTCGATGAGCCCTTCGTGCATGCGCCGCACGACGACCGCGCACTCGAGCAGGTCGCCGCGGAACTTGGGGAAGATGCGCCCGCGACTGACCTCGCCGACGCCGTGGCCGGCGCGCCCGATGCGCTGCAGGCCGCGGGCGACGGACTTGGGCGACTCGATCTGCAGCACGAGGTCGACGGCGCCCATGTCGATGCCGAGCTCGAGCGAGCTGGTGGCGACGAGGCAGGGCAGCTCGCCGGCCTTGAGCAGCTCCTCCACCTTGGTGCGCTCCTCGCGCGCGAGCGAGCCGTGGTGCGCGCGGGCGATGTCAGCCTCGGCGAGCTCGTTGAGGCGCAGCGCGACGCGCTCGGCGGCACGGCGGTTGTTGACGAACACGATCGTGGAGTTGTGCTCGCGGACTAGCTTCAGCAGCTCGGGGTAGATGGCGGGCCAGATCGAGTTACGCGTGGACTCGCCACCGTTAATCGGACCCCCACCCGCCCCCAGCGGATCGACCGGCGGCGACCCCTCCCCCGTGGCGCCCGGTTCGGCCATCGACTCGACGGGCACCTCGATGCGCAGGTCGAGCGGCTTCTTCGCGCCTGCGTCGAGGATGGTGACCTCGCGACGGGGCCCCACGAGGAAGCGGCCGATCTCCTCGAGCGGGTTCTGCGTGGCGCTGAGGCCGATGCGTTGCACGGGCTTGCCCGTCCCGCGGGCCTGCGCCTCGAGGCGCTCGAGCGTGAGCGCGAGGTGCGAGCCGCGCTTGGAGTGCGCGACGGCGTGGATCTCGTCGACGATGACCGCCTCGACCCCGCACAATGTTTCACGCGCGCGCGAGGTGAGCATCAGGTAGAGCGACTCTGGTGTGGTGACGAGGATGTGCGGCGGGTTGCGCAGCATGGCGGCGCGCTCGCGTTGGGGCGTGTCGCCGGTGCGGATCCCCACGCGCACGTCCTCGGCGCCCAGGCCGCGCAGGGGGGCGCGGAGGTTGCGCTCGATGTCGTAGGCGAGCGCCTTGAGCGGGCTGACGTAGACGACGCGCGTGCCGCCGCCGGTGTCCGAGCCATCGCGGCCGCTGAGTCGGTCGAGCGCCCAGAGGAACGCGGCGAGCGTCTTGCCTGATCCGGTGGGCGCTGAGAGCAGCACGTGCTCGCCGGCGGCGATCGCGGGCCAGGCGGCGGTCTGAGCTGGCGTGGGGGCGGCGAAGGCGCGCTCGAACCACGCGCGGGTGTGCGGGCTGAAGCTCGAGAGCGGCACCCCTTGGAGGCTAGATGATCGATTCCCCCGGCAGGCCTTCACGGACGCCGCGGCCGGTGAGGGCTACGACGCCCGCGGAGACCAGGCATCGGGGGGACGCCTCGATCTCTCCCTGAGCATCGCCGGAGAGGTGGGGCGATGGTCAAGCTGGTTCGGCCGCACTGTAGTTCCACATATACGGCTTTGACCAGAGTCGTTTACTACTTCCCCCGCAGTCCATTCTAAAATGCGGAACAAAGTGCTGCTGTCTCGGGCCAGTCCCCCCACGGTCCACATAGACTTCCGCTCGATGAGCGAGCCGGCACAAGCCACGGAGACGCCGCCCGCGTCGAGCGTCGAGCGGGACCAGCCGACAGGCTCGACTGGCGTGCTGCCCGCGCAGCGGCTGCGCGAGGCGATCGCGCGGGAGTGGATCACGGCCGGCGAGTGGCGCATCCCGCGCGAGTCGGTGCAGCCGGCGAGCATGGACCTGCGGCTCGGTGAGCGTGCGTGGGTGCTGCGCTGCAGCTTCCTGCCGGACAGCGACTCTACGGTGGAGGAGAAGATCGAGGACCTGGCCTTCGAAGAGGTGGACCTCCGCGACGGCGCGACGCTGGAGCGCGACCGGCCCTACCTGGTACCGCTTATCGAGGAGCTGCACCTGCCGGACGGGGTGCGAGCGAAGGCCAACCCGAAGAGCTCGACGGGCCGCCTGGACGTGTTCACGCGGGTGCTCACCGACCGCAGCCACCGCTTCGACGAGATCGCGGCCGGCTACACGGGCAAGCTCTACCTGGAGGTGGTGCCGCGCACGTTCGCGATTCGCGTGAAGACCGGCCTGGCGCTCAACCAGGTGCGGCTGATCGACGGCGACGGCCGGCTGAGCGACGCGGAGCTGCTCGCGCTGCACGGCGAGTGCCCGCTTCTGTACCTGGACTCGCGCCCGCTGGACGCATCGGAGCTGTCGATCGGGGACGGCCTGTTCCTGAGCCTCGACGCGTCGGGCGGTGCGGAGAGCGTGGTGGGCTACCGCGCGAAGAAGAACAGCCTGCCGATCGACCTCACGCGGATCGGCGCGCTGCGCTGGCGCGACTACTGGGAGCCGGTGCACCCCGAGCGGGGCGGGCGGATCGTGCTCGAGCCGGAGGTGTTCTACCTGCTGCTGTCGGCCGAGGGGGTGAGCATCCCGCCCTCCTACGCGGCCGAGATGCTCGCGTACGACCCGACGGCGGGCGAGCTTCGCACCCACTACGCGGGCTTCTTCGACCCGGGTTTCGGCTACTCGCGCGACCGCCTCGCGCACGGCAGCCGCGCGGCGCTGGAGGTGCGCGCGCGCGACGTGTCGTTCATGGTCGAGCACCGCCAGCCGGTGTGCAAGCTGGCGTTCGAGCGGATGGCGGCCGAGCCGGACGTGCTGTACGGCAAGGACGTGGGCTCCAACTACCAGGGTCAGCAGACGATGCTGAGCAAGCACTTCGCGGAGCAGGCGGGCAACACGCCCGACTGAGCACCGCCAACTGAGGGACCGAGGACGACGGGGCTCGCCGCGCACTGCCGGCGAGCCCCGCGTATGTCAGACGCTGCTTACCGGCGGCTCCTAGTGTTCTCTGACGACCGCCGCGCCAGACTGGTGGAGAGCTCCGTTGAGGATGGCGGTGTTGTGACCCGCCGCCGACGGAACACCCATCACCAGGTTCACCAACGGGTCGGTGAGGAACGGGATCAAACCACAGCCTTCCGCCCCGGTCGACACCGCGAACGCGTTGTCGACGAGAGAGTTCTTGGCGATGTTGAGGATCGACCCTTCGCCCGTGATCGAGAGTTCACCGATTGCGCCTTTGATCGCTTTGTTCGGTTTCGGCGGGCTGGTGGTTCCGGTGGTGAGCTTGATGAATATCGGATGCGATTTCGATCCGACGTAACAGCTGCCGCCGAGGAACGGATTGCCCAGCTTCACCCTGACGGGCAGTTCGAGCGCGACACCCGTTTCGCCGAGCAGGTTGGCCTCGTTGAGACCGATCGAGCTCGCCGGTAGCGCGAGTTCGGTGGTGGCGGTCACTTCTCCGCCCAGTCCGGCGATGCCGATCAGGCCTCCCGGAACCGTCTGCGCTGTTTTCGAGAGCGTTTCGCCATTGGCCGCGCCAACGAACGAAAGCGCACCCGTTTCTTCGTTTTCGATGAAACCGCCCTGCAGGGTGATCGTGTGCTTGATCGGCACCGTCTTGGCGCCGACGGTGAATTCCCCGCTGGTGGTGCTCGCGGCTATGCATCCGCTCAGCGAAGCGTTGCTGAGCGGGCACTGCGCGAACACCGCCCATTCACCGGTCGGGGTCGCGAGTGCGGAGGAACCGCCCGCGACGGCGAGTCCCGTGAGCGCCATCGTGGCGATCAGCACCCCCCGGCGCAGCCCCCTCCGACGCGCAATCTTGCTGGTCATCATCTCTCCCACTTTCTGTTTGTGGCTTCCGTGTCGCAGCCGTTGATCCTTTCGAGACGAGGGTAGGCTCGTGATGTGCATTCCCGCAAGTCGTGTTTCTCATTAACGAAAGAGGATGTTTCTAGCTAATGAGACAGGCTCCAACGAGTTGGAGACGTGCCGGGAGATCTCACACGTGCAGAACTGCGGAGATATGTGGATGCAGACCCGAAACATCGGACACGGATGAAAAACGGGGGTATTCGCCGATTTTGCCGCTATAGCATGGCGCCCTCTTTTCGGACCAGCGATACGACCAGAGACCGGGGCCGCGGGTGCGCGCGAGGGCTGCGAGGGATGCCAAGAGGACTTTCGGCGTGGGCATCGTGCTCCTCGCCCTGGTGGTTGCCCTGACGCTGACACACGCCCCGCCACGCGTGGTGGCGACAAATGCCCCGGGTGGAGTCGGCGGCGAGCTGGCGACGCTCATCGAACCGGGGGAACTGTGCCAGGGGCACGAAGCGCTGCCGGCGGGCGCCTCCGCGATGCGGCTGTCGGTTGGCGCCTACGTCGGATCCCCCGTCCGGGTCACTGTTTCATCCGACTCGCGGCTGCTGACGCGGGGCAGTCGCGGAGCGACCTGGACGGGCAGATCCGTGACGGTGCCCGTGACGCCGCTGAGCCGTCCGGTCAGCAACGCCAGGGTCTGCATCGACATCGCGCGCGCCAGCGAGCTCCTGTTCATAGCGGGCGCGCCCGCGGCGAACGGCGCCGGGGCGACGCTGGGCGGGCAGCAGCTCGAAGGCAAGGTGGTCGTCGAATACCTCGCCTCGGGCCGGGGCTCGTGGTGGTCGCGGATCGGCTCGGTCGCGGGCCACATGGCGCTCGGACGCGCATTCACCGGAACGTGGATCGTCTGGCTCGTGGTACTGCTGATGGCGACGGTCGGCGTGCTCGCGTTGAGACTAGCGCTGCGGGAACTGTCCTCGGGCGGGCAACCTCCCCGCCGTCTGAGAATCGTCGGACGCGTGCCGCGAGCTGCGTGGGTATGCGCTCTGATCGCGTTCCTCAACGCCTCCGCCTGGTCGCTGATCGTGCCCCCCTTCCAGGGCAAGGACGAGGCGGACCACTTCGCGTACGTGGAGACGCTCGCGGAGAACCACACGCTGCCCGCGAATGGACATGAAAACGGCGTCTACTCGCCGGAGGAGTCGGCGGTGATACAGGCGGACCGCTACTTCCAGATGACGCACACGCCCCAGGCACACGCGATCTTCACGACGGCCGAACAGCGCGCCTTGGAAAGCGCGGTGAACGCGGGCGAGTCGCTGCGAACTTCGGGAGAAGCCGGCATCGCCACGTCCGAGCCGCCCTTGTATTACGCGCTGCAGACGATTCCGTACGAGATCGCGCGCGGCAACATCCTCGCCCAGCTGCAGCTGATGAGGCTCCTCGGGGCGCTCTTCGGGGCCATCACGGCGCTGCTGATCTTCCTGTTCCTGAGGGAGCTCCTACCCGGCACGCCTTGGGCGGCGACGATCGGGGCGCTGTGCGTTGCACTGCAGCCGATGTTCGCGTTCATGTCGGGGAGCGTGAGCCCGGACGCGGGGCTTTTCCCGGTGTCGGCCGCGGCGTTCCTGTGTATCGCGCGTGCGTTCCGCCGCGGCTTCACACCGCGGCTCGCGCTCGTGTTCGGCGGTGTGATCGCGATCGGGCTCGTGACGAAGCTCAACTTCCTGGCGATCGCGCTCGGCTCGCTCGTGAGCCTGGCGGCGCTTGCTATGCGGGAGCTGCGTTCCAAGCGCTGGAGAGCGCTGCTCTCGCCGGCGATCGCGGCATGCGTCGGTGGCATACCGGTGGCGATATACGAGTTGCGAAGCGCGTTCTCGGGCCACCCGGTGCTTGGACCGTTGGCGGGGCTGACCTCTGCACCGTCGACGTTCGACGAGATCAGCTACGCGTGGCAGTTCTTCCTTCCCCGCATCCCCGGGATGACTCACTACTTCGAAGGCATCAGGACCTACAAGGACATCTGGTTCAACCGCTCCGTTGGGCTGTATGGCTGGATGGACACGCTGTTCCCCACGTGGGTGGACAACGTGGCGCTCCTGCCGGCGGCGCTGATCGCGCTGCTGTGCGGACGGGGGCTCTTCGCACGACGCGCGGTGTGGAAAGCCCGGCTGCTGGAGCTCGGCGTCTACGTCGGGCTCACCCTGTGGGTTCTGGTGATGCTCGGCGTCTCGTCCTATCACGGCGACGCGCTCAACCACGGCCCGGCCTTCGCCGAGCCGCGCTACCTGCTGGCGCTACTGGCGCTGCTGGGGGCGGTGGTGGCCGTGGCGGTGCGTGGGGCCGGACGACGATGGATGGCGGTGACCGGCGCGGCGATGGTGGTGCTGTTCCTCGGACACGACATCGTCAGCCAGCTGCAGGTGGTGGCCAGGTACTACGGCTGAGCCACCGGGATGCGCTCTCCGGCGACGGCGATCGCTCGCACCGCGGCCTCCGCGCCGATCAGTGGCGTCAGCACCAGGTACGAGGCCTGAGGAGCGAGCGCACACAGGTCTGCGTCGCCGCGCAGCACGTGGTCGCTCACGAGCCCCCACAGTGCCCCCGAGCTCGCTTCGCGCGTCACGCCGGGCGTGTCCCGCGACGGCAGCAGGCAATCGGTCAGGAGGTCCACCAGACGATCTACGAACCGCTCGCTGCACGCCACGGCGTCGGGGCCCGCGGCGAACACCTCCACGAACGCGACACTTCGCAGCACCGGGTCGAGCGCGACGTGCTGCAGCAGCGTGCTCAGGCCACCGTGCATCCCGACGATCGGATCCTCGACGGCCCGAGCAGCGCGAACAGATGCCAACAGCGCCTCTAGGCATACCCGATCGAGCGCGTCGAGGTAGCACTCCTCGATGCTCCGATAGGCGACCCAGAACGCCGCTTCGGCGACGCCCGCCCGGCGTGCGATCTTTGCGGCGGTGAGCGCTTCGTAGCCGTCCTCGGCCGTGATCTCGGCCGCTGCCCGCACGATTCGCATGTGACCGCTCCCATGTCGGGGGCTCGGTCGCTGAGCGATCGTCGACGGCGGCCGGCCTGTGGTGCTGTGCGCCGCCGCGGCGAGATCCGCCAACGCCGGCGAGCCATACGAGAGCGCCCAGTCGGCAAGCTCGTCGGCGACTCGTACGATGTCCGCCGAGCGACCGCCGCGGATGCACCCCCGGACGGTCCGCTCGATCCCGCACACGATTCCAGTGGCCACGGCCGCGGGCAGCACCACCCCGCCGGCGGTCTCGTCGAAGCACGCGACGAGCATCCGCTCGACGTCCCGCCTCGCGCTGTCCCGAGGCACGAGCGTGACCGGCCCCGCCGCCAGCGCCTCGATGAACACCAGGTGTGCCGCCTTGGGCACGTCCAACACCGCCTGCGCGAGCGCCCCGATCGTGGAGCGCAGCCCTGCCTCCCAGCCCGACTCTTCTCCTCGCGCGACCGCTATGCGCTCGATCCCGCATGCGGCGACCCTGTCGAAGGTTGACAGGAAGCACTCGTCCTTGTTGTGGAACTGCTCGTAGAACGTTCGCTTGGAAACGCCCGCCAGCCTGCACAGCTCAGCCACGCTCGTCGCCGCGTAGCCGCGTTTGTCCATCGCCTCGATCGTCGCCCCCTGCAGGCGTGAGCGCTGGTTGCGCTTGACCTCATCGCGAGGCGGCCCATTCGGTCGCGGGCGCAGCTTCCTATAGAGAGGGGAGCTGCCCGGCGCAGGCCCGTCGCTTGAGGCGCGATACATCTCAAGCAAACAGTGCCACCTGCAGACGAAAAGCTGTAGAGGCGTCTCCGACTCGGATAGCGGCCTGCAAGTAGCTCGCTATCACGCTGGTCGGGGTCCCTAACTTAAGTGCTCCGGCCAACCGCGAGGCACGCTCGAGACTCTAGTGTTTATAATTGTCTGACGCGATATATCGAACTATGATCTATTTACCAAACGTGGAACTTCTCGATAAACGGGAAGTCTACTCAGTACAAGACAGGAAACCAGGTGCCAATGCCCAGAACGAGTTCAGCTCCTAAGGCCGTAAACGACGGGCAAGAGCCCGCTTGGTCGATCCCCAGCCTGCGCGAGCCGCGCTACTCGCAGTCGCTCGAGCGGGGGCTCGCGATCCTCGGCTGCTTCACGCCGTCGCGTCCCGTGCTCGGAATCGCAGACATCGCTGACGATCTCGGCATGAGCCGCTCGACCACGCATCGCTACGTGATCACGCTCGTCGCACTCGGCTATCTGGAGCAGGGTGCCTCGCGCAAGTACCGCCTCGGACTGCGCGTGACCGACCTCGGCATGTCCGCGCTGAACTCGACGGGACTTCGTGAGCACGCCCACCCGTACCTGGAGGAACTGCGTCAGCGCACCTCCTACACCGTCAGCCTGGGCGTGCTGGACGCGGCCGACGTGCTGTACGTGGACCGCGTGCGCAGCTACCGCCGCGGCCAGGGCGCGATCGACCTCAACCTCCACCCCGGCTCGCGCCTGCCCGCGTACTGCACCGCGATGGGCAAGCTGCTGCTCGCGAACCTGCCCGAGTCAGAGCAGCGCGAGCTGATCGCGTCGATGAAGCTGACCAAGCGCGGCCCGAACACGATCACGAGCAAGAAGGCCCTGCGCGAGGAGCTCGAGGAGATCCAAGCGGCCGGATTCGCCGTCAACGACCAGGAGCTCGCCGCGGACCTGTTCTCGATCGCCGCGCCCGTGCGCAACGAGGCCCGTGAGGTCGTGGCGGCGGTCAACCTGACCGCCCACAGCTCGATGATCTCGCTCGAGGAGATGGTCGACGCGCTCGGCCCCCACCTCGTCTCCACGGCCGACCGCATCTCCGCGCGCCTCGGCTACAGACGCGACGACGAGCAAAACTAAGAACAGGTTCTATAGCCTGGCGGTCATGCACCGCTCCCTGGCACTGCTCTGCGCGACGCTTTGTGCGTTGGCATTCGCCGCGTGCGCCAGCACCGTCTCGACCACGGGCTTCAGTGGAGCGAAGCGGAGCGTGGCGCAGACGGTCGCCAACCTCCAGTCCGACGCCACCGCCGGCGATCAGAAGAAGGTCTGCGCGAACGACCTCGCCGCCGCCACGGTGGCGAGGCTCGGCGGCGTCAAGGGATGTGAAAGCGCGGTGAAAAGCCAGCTCGCGGAGGTCGACAGCCTCGAAGTGACCGTCCAGTCGATCCAGCTCGCCAAGGGCGAAACCGCGGCCACGGCGCAGGTCAAGAGCATTCACCAGGGAAAGAGCCGCCTGAGCAGCCTCGCGCTCGTGAAGGAAGGCGGGAAGTGGAAGATCTCCGGAGTCGGCTGACCCTCAGCTGAGGGATCTTCCGTACTGCCGCTCGTAGTACGCGCGATACTCGCCCGAGCGGATCGGCTCCCACCACCAGGCGTTGTCGCGATACCACGCGACCGTCTGCTCGAGACCCTCGCTGAAGCGCACGCGCGGGCTCCAGCCGAGCGCTCTGACCTTGTCGGATGAGAGCGAGTAGCGAACGTCGTGCCCTGGACGGTCAGAAACATGTTCGATCTGCGATTCCGACGCTCCTGTCAAGTCCACGATGCGTCTGACGACGGCCATGTTGGGCTCCTCGTCGGGGCCGCCCGCGTTGTAGACCTCGCCGGGCTGCCCGTGCTCGAGCACGTGTCCGATCGCGGCGGCGAAGTCGGTGGCGTGGATCCAGTTACGCACCTGCATCCCGTCCCCGTACACCGGCAGCGAGTCGCCGTGCAGCGCGTTGAGGATCATCAGCGGGATCAGCTTCTCCGGATATTGGTGGGGTCCGTAGTTGTTCGAGCCGCGGCAGATGCTCACCGGCATGCCGTACGTGTGGAAGTAGCTCTGCACGAGCAGGTCGGCGCCGGCCTTCGTGGCTGAGTAGGGGGAGGAGGGGCACAGCGGGCTCTCCTCGGTGAACGTGCCCTCGTCGATCGACCCGTAGACCTCGTCGGTGGACACCTGCACGTAGCGCAGCTCCCGCTCGCGCGCGGCGTCGAGCAGCACGTGCGTGCCGAGCGCGTGTGTCGCGACGAACGCGTCCGGCTCTGCGATCGAGCGGTCCACGTGCGTCTCGGCGGCGAAGTTGACGATCGCCTGCGGAGCGCTGGCCTCGATCGCGCCCGCTACCGCGTCACGATCCTCGATCGCGCCGCGCACGAAGCGGAACGAGGGGTGCTCGGCGAACCCGTGGAAGTTCTCCTCGCGCCCAGCGTAGGTGAGCTTGTCGAGGACGGTCACCTCGTCGCCGTGCTCCAGCAGGCGCTGGCGCGCGAACGTCGAGCCGATGAACCCGGCGCCACCGCATACGAGCAGTCTCATGCGCGCATCATCCCAGCTCGCGCCGCCAGGAACCCCGCGAGCCCGTCCTGCCATGGCGGCAGCGGCAACACGTCGGTGCGCTCGGACTCCAGCGCCGACCAGGCCGGACGTGGCGCGGGACGCGCCATCTGCTCGCTTGTGGCCGCCTCGACGCGGCAGTCGACCTCGGCCTGGCGGAAGGTCTCCGCGGCGAAGCCGTTCCACGAGACGCGCCCCGAGCCGGCGAGGTGCACGAGGCCCGCGACGTCGCGTTCGATCAGACCGATCAGCGCGGGCGCGAGGTGCCCGGTCCAGGTGGGGCAGCCGACCTGATCGGTCACCACCTGCACCGCCTCGTGCTCCTGGGCGAGACCGAGCATCGTGGCGACGAAGTTGCGCCCGCCCACGCCGAACAGCCAAGCGCTGCGCGCGACGGTGTGGCGTGGCGAGGCGGCGAGCACCTGCTTCTCGCCCTCGAGCTTGGTCGAGCCGTACACGGAACGGGGACCGGTGGGGTCGGACTCTACGTAGGGGCGCGGTGTGCCGGCCGTGTCGAGCGGCGCGACGCCGTCGAAGACGTAGTCGGTGGAGACGTGAACGAGCGCCACGCCGAGCGCGGCGGCGACCCGCGCGAGGTTGCCGGCGCCGTCGGCGTTGACAGCGTGCGCCTGCTCGCGATGGGTCTCCGCTCCGTCGACGTCGGTCCACGCGGCGAGGTTGAGCGCGGCGTCGGGCCCGACCCGCTCGAAGGCGGCCTGCACAGATGCGGGGTCGGTGATGTCGAGCTCCGGCAGGTCGAGCCCGACCAGCTCATGGCCCGCGCGCTCGCCCGCGAGCAGGAGATCGTGGCCGAGCATTCCCGCGGCGCCCGCGACGAGGAGCTTCACAGGATCGAGATGTCCGAGTTGTCGCCCACCATGAATCGGTATGCGCGCGGTTGGCGCGCGTCGCGGCGGATGGTGACGTTGCGCCCGAGCAGCGAGGACTCCATCCGCCCGTCGAGGTCGCGAACGGTGCATCCGGCGAGCAGGATCGAGTGCTCGACCTCGGCTCCGGAGATCGTGCAGCGCTCTCCGATGGCGGTGTAGGGGCCCACGTAGCAGTCGCTCAGCCGCGCGCCCGCGCCGATGATCGCGGGGCCGCGCACGGTCGTGCGCTCGAGACGCGCCCCCGGCTCGATCACTACGCGCCCGTCGACCTGCGAGTCGATCAGCTCGCCCTCGACGCGCTCGAGGAGGTTGTCGAGGACCAGACGGTTGGCGTCGAGCATGTCCTCCAGACGGCCGGTGTCCTTCCACCAGCCGCGCACGACGTGCGGCTCGACGCGCATGTCGCCGTCCACGAGGTACTGGATCGCGTCGGTGATCTCGAGCTCGCCGCGAGCCGACGGCTCGATCGCGCGCGCCGCGTCGTGGATGGCGGCGGTAAACATGTAGACGCCCACGAGCGCGAGATCGGTCGCGGGCTCGCTCGGCTTCTCTATCAGGCGCACGATGCGCCCCAGTCCTGAGGGCTGCCCGCCCTCCTCACCAGGCACGACGGACGCGAGCTCGGCGACGCCGTAGTTCTCCGGGTCGGGCACGGGGGTGAGCAGGATGAGGGCGTCGGGAGCGTGCTCGCGGAACGAGGCCACGAGCTCGGCTATCCCGCCCTGCAGGAGGTTGTCGCCGAGATACATCACGAACGGGCTCGCGCCGAGGAACGGCTCGGCGGTGAGCACCGCGTGCGCGAGACCTAGCGGCTCATCCTGGACGATGTAGGAGATGTGCACGCCGAAGCGGGAGCCGTCGCCCGCGGCGGCTTCGATCTCGGGGCCGGTGTCGGGGGCGATGATGATGCCCACCTCCTCGATCCCCGCCTCGGCCATCGCCTCTATCCCATAGAACAGGACGGGCTTGTTGGCCACGGGCACGAGCTGCTTGGCGCTCGTGTGGGTGATCGGGCGCAGTCGCGTGCCCTTGCCTCCGGAGAGGATCAGTCCCTTGAGTGGCTCCATTGCGCGATCACCCTAACGCTTCGGCGCGGAGCAGCAGCGCGCCGGGTCGCACGCCGAGCGCCTTCGCTAGCCTGACCAGCAGCACGTAGTCTGGATCGAGCCGTCCGTCCTCGAGCGCCTGGATGCGACGCTTGCCGACACCCACTGTCGCTTCGAGCTCACTTTGGCTGAGCCCGCGCTGCTCTCGTAGCTCGCGAATCGCTTGGCCGAGCCGGGCGAGCTCTTCAGCCTCCTGCGAGCTCTGGGACAAAGAAAACCTCGCAAACTGGTCGTAGACAACTGTCTGCAGAGGTGGATACGCCAGGAACGTCCTAACTCCTCCTAGACGCGATGCGTAAGGCTCCCGGCCGTGCCACCCAAGAGGAAGTCCCAGCCACGCAGCCCGGAGCTCGATGCGCTGGGCAAGGCGATCGAGCAGCGCATGGCCGAGAAGGGCCTGACGCAGAAGTCGCTGGCAGACGCCTCCGGCATCGACATCAGGCGCATAGGGGACTACGTCCGAGGACAGTACAACCCAAACCTCGCCAACCTCAAGCGCCTATGCAAAGCCTTGGATCTCACCTCCCACGACCTGACGGAACGTGCAGGAAGGCTCGAAACGCCCTCTGACTAGTAGACCCCGCCGAGCTTGCGGTGATCCCAGCTCGCTCTACGCACCTCGACGAACTCGAGCGCGACGCGCTTCAGCGCCTGCTTGTCGACCATCTCGCCGACCTCTGGCGGCAGGTTCTCCGCAGGAGGCTGCCCGCGTGGGGAGGCGTAGCGCGCGAAGATCTCGTGCCCGAGCGCTTTGACGACATCCGCGTCGCGGTGAACGCGCACCTCGCACTCGAGCATCACTCCGCGCAGCTCCTGGTACTGCTCGCCGGCCTCCACCTGCACCGTGGCGCGGGGGTCGCGCTCGAGATTGCGCACCTTCTGCGTGACGCCGTACGTCCACGACCACAGGCGCGGCCCGGGCTCGCCGGCGGGCGAGTCGCGCAGGACGTACCACAGCGGCATCAGGTGGGGCCAGCCGCGCGGGCCCGCGGTGGCGCATGTGAGCGTGCGCTCCTCGGCCAGGAAGCCGCCAACCTCACCCTCGCTCATCCTGATCTGCTCCCGGCGGCTCACGGCGGTGAGACTATCGACGAGCGGGCAAGGTCGGCTTCAGGCCGCCGCGGGCGCGGAGTTGGCCTCGCGCAGGCGCGTGACCGCACAACGGACCGCCTCACGGGCGTCCTCGGGCTCGAGCACCGCGGCGTCGCCCGCTTCCTTGAGGATCTCGCGTACGAGCCAGTCCACACCGGCGAAGCTCAGCTCGACGACCACCGACCCGTCGCTCCACTCCTCGACCACGCGCCTGGCCTCGCGCGCCCAGCGCGCGCGCTCGGGCGACACCCACACGCGGGCGCTGCGCGACGCGGGCACCTCGCCGGTGCGCAGCCAACCGTCGACCTCGCCCGCCGGATCGACCTCGGGGCGCGGCTCGAACTTCTCGTCGGTGACGTGCACGCGCTTGATGCGGTCCAGCCGGAAGTGGCGAACGCCTTCGCGCTCGGGGTCGAACGAGGCCACGTACCAGCCCTCGCGTCCGTTGGTGAGCGCGTAGGGCTCGACTCTGCGCGGCGAGAGCTCGTCCTCGTTCTCCTTGTAGTAGTCGAGCTCGATCATGCGCCTCTGCACGATCGCCTTGGAGACCTTGCGCGCGACGTCAGAGTCGTCGCCCGCGGTGGCGGCGACCTGCAGACCCTGCTCCATCGGGTCCTCGCCGAGGGCGGCGACGATCTTCTTGCGCGCGGAGGTGAGCGAGCCCTCGGGGATGTGCTCGCCGATCAGGTCGATCGCCGCGACGAGCGCCTTCGCCTCGACGGGCAGCAGTCGCGCGGGCCGGTCGAAGTTGTCGCTGTAGGGCTCGGGGTCGACCTCGATCTCGCCGGTGTCCTCCTTGATCTCCGCGTACAGCACGTAGGAGCCGCCGCCGAAGTTGACGACATTGAGCACGTTGACGTCCTCGCGAAGCTCCTCGTCGCTGATCTGCAGGCGCTCGCAGATCTCCTTCATCACGACCCGCTCGCCCTCACGCCCGGCCTTGATGAGGATCGAGGCGAGCGTTACGAGCCGCGCGAAGCGCTCGGGACGGATCGCGGCCTCGGGGCGCGCGGAGCCACCCTCGCCGTCGGCCCCGCTTGACTCGCCTCTGCGCGCAGTACGGGAGCGCGCGGAGCCGGTGATCCGTCCCGTGCCCGCGGCGGCGACGGGCGCGGCTGGCTTGCTGGCGCGCGGCGGGACAGGCGCGGCGTCGCCGTGGCGCTCCTCGAGCAGCTCCAGGCGGCGCTGGAACTCAGCGACGAGCTCCTCCGGGCCGAGCAGCTGCGCGTTGGACCCCAGCCCGAGCAGCCACGAGACGATCGAGCGTGGGCTGGAGTAGCCGGTGAGGAAGATCCTGTCACCGTCCTCGACCGCGGCGGCGGCGGTCGATCCACCGTCGCCCTCGGTGGCGGGGTCGCGGATCTCGCCGTAGCGGCCGAAGTGGCGCTCCACCTGCCAGGCGATGCGCTCGGAGATGAGCATGCGCGCGACGCCGCGCTCCTCTCCGAGCTGCCAGTCGGCGCGGTTGGCGTAGGCGCGCGGGTCGAAGTCGGCGGGGCGGTGGAAGTCGTGCTCGGCCTTGGTCGCGTAGGAGACCTTGCCGCGGATGCGCGTGAGGCGAAACACGCGAATCGCGTCGCGCTCGTGCGAGTGGCCGAGCAGGTAGAACTGGCCGCCCTGGAAGAGCAGGTGGTAGGGGTCGACGCGGCGAGTCGATACCTCGTCGCGCTCCATCGTGTAGTAGTCGAACACAATCGTCTTGTTGCGGAAGATCGCGGTCTCGACCTTCGCGAGGCGCGCGGAGAGCTCGTGGCCGCCGGCGGAGGCGGTGATGCCGAGTGCGACGGAGCGCTGCTCGGGGGCGCGCAGCGGACTGGGGCGACCCCAGGTGATCTGCTGGAGCGCGAGGCGCAGCGGCTCGGCGTAGGCGAATTCGCCGTCGAGCAGCGTGAGCGCGGTCTGCAACGCGGCCAGCTCCTTGTCGGTGAACTCGATCGCCGGCAGGTGGAAGTTCTCGGGACGCAGCGAGTAGTTCTCCTGCTCGGCGGCGCCGTCGGCTGGGCGCTCGACGGTCAGCTGGATGCGCAGCGATTCCAGCTCGGAGCGGTCCGCGTAGAAGCGCCGCGCGAACGCGTCCTCGTTCATGCCGCTGTAGCCCTCCACGTCGCGTCTGATCTCCAGGGCCGTAACGGGCCGACGCTCGGCCATCAGGTAGGAGATCAGCGACAGTTGGCGGATCAGCTTCTCGGTGTCCTTTGCCATCCGCACCAAAGATAGAAGCCAGCGGCGGGGCGGGTACAGAACGGTCGAACTGACGCCCCGCTATTTGCGGGGTTTGGGGCGGTGGGGCTTCGGCTTGGGCTTGCTGCAGCCGGTCACGGTCAGCTTGGTCGTCCTGGTGATCACCGCGTTGTTCTGCCCCGTGATGCTCGCGGGCATCGCCAGCTTCTGCCCGCAGAGGCTGTACTTGGCCCGCGCGGGGAGGTAGGTCGCGAGGATCGAGTGCGGTCCCTGCGGGAACGTCGCCGTGAAGCTCGTGAACGGCGCGTCCGGGACCGCTCTGAAGGTCTCGGAGGTGATCCCGTGCTTGATGTTGGTGTTGCCGTCCAGCTCGATCGTGATTCCTTCCGCCTGGAGCACGAACACGAGGTCCGGGAACGCAGCCCCGCCGTGCGAGACGAGGTAGATCGGGCCCGTCATCGCGCTCTTCAGGATCGGGGTGTGCAGCACGGCGCTCCCCACGACAGAGGCTGCCGGGCAGCCGGCTGGGTTCGCGTTGAACACCGTGTCGATGCACGCTTTCTGAAGGGTCGCGAGCCGCGAGGGCAGCTGCTTTGGAACGTCGACCTTGACCTTCTCGATGTTCGCCTGGCCAGAGGTGGCGGTGAACGTCACCGACAGCCCGGCGCCGTTCTTTTTGCTGGCCTTTCCGGGTGTCGAGACCTTCAACACGGGGCTGAAGCCTAGGCCCGCGCATCCGGTCACCGCGAAGGGCGTGGAGAGGGCGGCCGTGGCGCCTCGGTCGCCCGTCGCGACGCCTTTGACCTCCTGCTGAGAGCAGTTCGTGGGGTTCAACACGAAGTGTTCCTTGTCGATCGTGACGTTGAGTGCTTTTAGACGCAACGGCACGCCCAGCCTGGACTGGGGGATGGGGTCGCTCGTGATCGTCACCGCTGCCGTCGACGGGTTCACGTTGATCGTCGCGCGTACAACTATGTTGCCGAGGTTGAATGGGCCGGCGACTGCCGGGGTGACCACGTCTAGGCCGAATGGGGCGCCCTTGTACGGGCCGGTCAGATAGACCCGGCCGCTGACGTAGAACGGTTCTGAGCCCGAGCCGGCTCCGGCTGTGTCGTGCCCTATCAGGCTGGAACCTGGGCATTCTCCAGTCGCAGCCTGTGACTCCGGGCACGGCGTGACGTTCGAGAGCATCGCGAGCAGCCCCAGCGGAGGGGTGACGGACAAGCCCGTCACGTTCTGTTCGCGGTCTTGGCGGGTCAGGGTTGTTGTAAACGACGTCGATCCAGCGGCAGCGGTTGAAACGCTGCCGCTAGTAAAGCCCGGAGTGAATGGCCATCGGGTAGGACATATGCCGCCAGCGCCGTCCGCGTCAACGGTGAATGCGGTCGGTGTGGGCGCGAACGGTTCGCTGCTACTCCATGACGTAAAGCTCGCCGTCGACGTGGCCACGCCGCATACTTGCGGGGTCGCGAGAACCGCTCGCTGCCCGCCATGGACTCTCAGCTTCAGTTCGCTGAAGGGAAAGTCGGATGCTTCGTTGAGATGAACCGTGACACGCCCGGTAATCTGATCAACTGAAATGCTTGTAGGTTCCTTGATCAGCACCCCGTTGCCGGAGAGTTCAACAAAGCCAGCAAACAGCATACCATCATCGGCGTCCCCTGCAGTGCATTCAGGTTGATCCTGCCCTCCGCATCTCGGTTGCGCGAGATACACGTGGCCCTGCAGCGGAGCGGGCGATTCCCCTACGTCGCACGCTGGCAAAGGCTCTTCACCGCACCGGTTTTCCAAAAGCGGAGTGAACACTTCGACTGATCCAATCGTAGAGGCCGCAGGACAGTGCCCCGGGGCGGTGTGGTACTGGTTGTCGTCGTAAAGGCTGCTATTCCCCCCAGCGTGCCCCGCCCCCAGTTCGGTGGCTTCGGGATTTCCTTCGTCTCTACCACCAGGACCAATGCTGTTTGTCCCGAGATTAATCCCTTCCGAACCGCGTTCTCGGCAGCCCTCCAGCCCCTGGGCTGCAGCGGGAGAGATAGACACGCCAGCCGGCAGGGTCGCCGAGATGTCCCTCATCTCCGGCACCGCGACTTCTTCAAACGCCGTGGTCTGCGGCACGCTCACCGTCCCTTGAAAGCCTGACGGCGCATCCGCCCGCGTGGCGCCTTCAACCCCCGTCAGCGGCGAAAACGATAGAGATGGCGTAAATGCCGCCTGCAGCGCTGTGCAGCCCGATATCCGGTGAAACGGTGTGGTCGCTTGAGTCTTCACTTGCCCCGGGCTTTCCCACGTTTCTACTTCAACCCGCGCTTCATCCGACGCGGCGGAGCAATCCACCGGATCGGTGATCAGCGCAGCAGACGAACCGGTTTCGTCAAACACCCCAGGCTCGCCCCACAATGTCAACATCACATCCCCCGTCTCCAGCACCGGCGGGACACCTACAGTCGTCAGCCGCACTCTGTTACCTGAAGCCGAATGCACGACCGTCGCGTACAAATACACCGTCTGCGACGCGAATGTAAAGCCGAGCACAGCCGGATATCCCGGCTCGCTCACCACGTTGAAAACCGGCGACGGATTTCCCTGCGTCGTTGTGTGATAGTCAGCCGTTTCGAATTTCCCTGCCGCTATCGCAAGCGTTCCCACTCGACTCCCCCTCGGGCACTGGCCATGGAACAACTGCACCTGTGTACATCGTTCGGTGCTCAACAAGTTCCCGACCATCCCGATCGGAAGTTCCACTGAGATTTTCTTGACATTTTCAACCTGCATAAAGCGCACGTGTTGGGGGTTCGCCGGCTCATACATCCACGGGAACGCAAGACTCGTCGTGACCTGCCATGGGTGACCGCCAGCCTGCTGTTCGGGTTCCCCCTTTGCGTTGTTCACTTCCATGCTAAATTCCGTAATCTCAAAGCTCTGTGGCCCCGTTCCCACTGGCGTACTCTGGCTCGTGGTTGCGCCTCCGCTCGCGCCCCCACCGGTCACGGTTACGCTGTTGATCAACGAGATCGCTGATTCGCTTGGAGCGGATACTTCAATCGCCAGCGACGGCGCATACCCATTCGCGCCAGCCGAATATTCTTCTTCTTCTTCGCTGACCGCTCCCAAGCTTTCGTTCAGCGTGCACACTACGAGCGCCGCTTCGACTTCAGCACAGCTCCACTGCCCTCCCTCGTGTCCTCCTTGACCTTCAAAGCCAGTCATCGTCAAACCTTTCGGCAGATGATCTGTCAACGTGACTTCACCTGAAGAAGGTCCACTACCAGTGTTGCTAACGATGATCTGATAGCGATTTCCAGATGATGGAAGAAACTGTGAAGGCTGCGCTACCCCGCGCACACTCCAAGCAACAGCCCCAAGCCCGACCGCCGGAATCACTAGAAAGCCTGTCAGCAGCAATAGCACCGCGCCAGCACCCAAGCCCACACGCCGCACCAAACCGCCATCGCTTACGCTCGTCGTGCTCATCCAGATCACCCATTGCCCTTTGCCTTGACACTGCCAAACCGTTTCCTCACCACCGCTTCACACACCCGGCGCTTCCGACCCAATCCATGAGCCCTTCTACATGCGCGCAACGCTTTCGTGAGCCTTTCGCCCCCCAACACGCTCCGAGACCGTGATCGCGGTGACATACCGGCCACGGCCGACGGCACGTTGCCGCCTCCCGATACCTGCATACTTTCGGGGGCGCCCAAGATCGCGGCAGGACTAGCTGTCCCCTGGCATGACAATTCCTTTTCACAATCGCTGACGACACCCAACGCCGGGAACCCGCCATCATCGCGCGCGTCATATATATCTTCCTGCGTATCGCGATCAGACAGGACCATCGGCGCCTGCGTCAGGAAGAATACATCTTCGCCCAAAGCGTCTGTTCCCCATGCCGTAGCTTCGAACTGGCCACTACCACCTGAGACCCAGAAGACTTCTCCATTTGACAGCACTCCCCCACTGCTGCGGTACTCATACACGCTCGGCTGCCCCGCTTCACCCACCGCCTTTGCGGCTTTGGTCAATCCGCCGGTGCTCTCGAACACCACCACTGACCCGTTGTTCGATATCGCTAGACGAATCGTAGCGCTCTTCACCCGTTGTGCTCGAGTGTAACCTAGCGGCGCCGTGATAGTCCCACCGCTTGCATCAGCGCTTTCCATACCGGCAACATAATTTGCTTCACCGACAGAAATCCGCACCAGTTCTTCCCGAGCAGAGTCATACTCGTACACCTGTTTTGCACCGCTGCTGCCATCGTTTGTCAAGTCAGCCAGGCTCTGGAACACCACGAACCGCCCATCCGGAGTTGTCTGCACCGGACGCACGTCTTTGCCTTGCCAGTCCTGCTGATCTTCTTCTGACAGTGTTGCCACGAACGATACATGCCCGGTTGGCTGGGTTGCGTCGCGCTCGAAGACATACAAGTTCTCGCCACCTGCAGATGGTTCCCCGCCTTCTGCGTTTGGCCCCGCAGTCAAAGCCCCCTTCGCCACGAAGTACACATGCGAGCCATCCTCAGACACTCGCGCCACGCCCTGGACTTCGGGATCACCTGAGCCCACTGACACCCGTATCAGCTTATGACCAGGCCGATCATGAACATCATACTCATACAAGTTGGCGCCCGTGGCCCCTTTGAACAATTCCTGAGTTGTCAAGAACAACGCTTTTGAACCATCCTGTGACGCACCCATAAATTCGGCCGCCGCCCGTTCCCCTGTTATCTGGCAAGCTTCACAGTCCGCGCTGCTGGGCTCAGAGATCGCGACGGTATGCGTCTGCCCCACTCGTGCGTACACTTCATTCACTTCCGGCGCATGTACGGTTTCACATTCATTTCGGCTGAGCGCGGTGAAATACACCGTTTCGCCATTCGCAGAGACGGCGTTATAGGTATCCGCGTCGTGGCCCCCTGGCGAGATATCCGAACCCAACGACGTGCCGCAGTCGCTGATTAGTCGCCCTCCATCGTCAACACCTACCAGCAGCGGCTGTCTGTTTTCCGTTCCCACATACTCGTACAGCGAAAGCTGTCCGTTATTATGAAGAGTCGTATCATAAGGCCACAGTGGCCCTTCTCCTCTGATCTGAAAGAACACGTGTGATAGATCACTAGACGCCCCAGTATAGAGAACTTCGCTGAAGTCGCCGAAGACCTGTGATCCGCCCGCTGGTGGACCTTCGGTTGCAGAAGGCGGCAACATCGAGCCCACCTTTACGAATGATCCGTTCGGTTCACGTACCGCTAGATCCTCGGCTGCAACGGCCTGCGAAGCTTGCCGTACGGCCCACAACCCCTTGTTGAGATTTGGATTGAAGTCCAGAAATTCTTGCGCCGGATACACTTGGGAGGGAGGGCTAATTGCAGATGTCTTCCATCCCGTACTGGACCAAACCGAGTGGTAGATCGTCTCTGCAAATTCGCCATAGCCTTCAGCGCCAGCAAAGACCGCGATTGAAGTGCCGACTATCTGAGACCCATCGCTTGAGATAGCTTCGGGCACCACGCGGGCGCCCGCCTTGAAGCCGGGCGTCACCCGCTCGTAGCCACCGCAACCAGGAAGGTATCGACTAAATCCCACAAAGCCATAGTTTGGACAACTGGCCTTGCTTTGAGCGACCGTGAGGCTCATGAGAAGAAGCGCGCACAGCAAGCACGCCATTGCATCCTTACGACGCACTATGAGTTTGGCTGGCATTGTGACCTCTCTTTGAGCATAAGGCAATGAGCCGTATAGCGGTGCAGGGCTGCGGAACCACCACAGCCCTGCACGAGTTGGAAGCTATTGAGATACCTTATTGTGTAAAGACACCCCAATTCACTGGTCCACTAGCTAAGTCCACTAACAGTAAGGCCGTACCCTTTAGATTTGCGGCAAGCCCGAATGCTTTCATGCCTGATTTGACGGAGGTCAAGACTCCTTCTTTTTCGAGCCAGATGGTGGAGCCTACGTTGTCGAAGGTGACTTCTCCATGTGTTTTTTCGGTACCGGCACCGGGCTGTACGTTAACACCGCCCACTCTTGCTAAGCCGATTACAGTTCCTTCCACGCTAGTGGTTGGGAATGTACATGTACCAGAAAATTTGACAGTTACGAAGACCTTGCCCGTATCTGGCGCGAACAACACTAATATAGGTCCGCCACGCGTTTCCGAAGCATAGCCGAGTAAGTTTACGACTAAGTTCGTTTGGATTTTTTCGTTTTCAACAGTGCATGCTTCGCCGTTTTTTTCCTGCGTGCAGCCACCAAATGCGATGGCCTCTAAGCTAGTGCCGCCATTTTTGCCGGCGCTTCCGATGATCTGCATCTCGGATCCAATAGGAAGTGATGTGGTTTTGCAGGTGATGACCGGACCAGCAGCCGCAGTAAGGATGAAATTTTCCTTTGCAGAAGCTAAGAGTAAACGGGTTTCACCTGCTCCCAGTCGACTCCCCTCTACCTTCCAAAACGGTCCTTCCACAGCCGACGCCGCCGTAGCCGCTATCGCGCTAAACGCGAAGATAGCCACGAGCGCCAGCCCCATTAATTTGATGCGAGTCATTTGCTGCTCCTTGTCTTAGGGAGCATGGGGCGAGACGCGGTCTCATGGCTAGACCCACTCTTCTTGACCTATGCCATACAACACAACCCCCCGTTTTCGGTCTAGGCGACGGTAATCGTCTGGACCTCAAGATTGGGATCGGATTGGCCGTCGCACAAGCGGCGGACCTGACTGTCCTACCCCCTGGACGCTTCGCGCGCATCGCGATATGCTCCCTCTTGTTGTTGGTCCAAGCCACAACATCGCTTGGACATGATGGGCGGCTCTGAGGCGTTCTTCATCATTCAGCGCTTCAGGGCCGTTTTTTGTCCTTTGGTCTTCTGGACAGATCCGATGTCGTCGCGACTTGCGGTCTGACAGTCGGAGCAAGCAACTTCTAGCACCGCCAAGCCTTTGGTGCAAGAGCTATCTTGAACATCACAACCTCCGCTCGAAGTCGGAAGAGCGGAATATGGCTGATATGCAGGTGGTTTTGTGAGACTAACGCCAGCTGCTAGTCGGACACAGACTTCGCCTTCTTGATTCTAAGAGGACCTTCTGGCTGCTGAAGTCTGGGCTTAATTCTCGCACGAGCTGGCGGGCCGCGCTAGCCGCCCGCGCCGAGTCGGTACGCGACGAGCGTCGGCGTCTGCCCAGCGGCGAGCCCCACGCCCGCCGGCGCGATCAACGTGCCGCCGCTCACCGCCACCCCGGTGTTCGTTCCCGCCGGAAGTTGCTTCTGCCACACGAGCGCTCCGGAGCTCGCTTCATACCCGTACACCGATCCTTCAAAGGTCGTGGCGAATACCAGGTCGTTGACCGACGTGGTCGCGCCAAACGCCGGCCCCGGGAGCTTGTGGTCCCACCTGACCGCGCCGGTCGCCGCATCCAGAGCCACGACTTCGCCCGTCGTGGGGCCGTTTTCCTGGATTTCGCCCTGGCTTTCCATCGTCGCGGAGTGATTGACCACGGGCACGAACACCATCGACCCGTTGCTCGACATCGGTGCGATCACGCCCCCCAGCTGCCCTGGGTAGACCGTCTCCGGCAGGCTCAGCTTCGAGTATTCGCCGCGCAGCGCGTACAGGTTGTCGTTGTCGTGGCCGTTGTGGATCCCCACCGGGCGCTTCCACAGCAGCTTGCCAGTGGCGCTGTCGAGGGCGATCACGACCCCGCCCTTGCCCGCCGCGATGACCTCGTGATGGCCTCCGGCGTTCACCAGGATCGGCGGGTCCTGCAGGTCCCAGTCGTAGATGTCGTGGGGCGTCAGCTGGTAGTACCACTCGAGCTTGCCCGTCTTCGCGTCGAGCTTGACGATCGAATCCGTGTAGAGGTCCGGACCGGGCCTGCTCGAACCCCACGGGAATTCGTTCGTCCCCGGGAACGGCGCCGGGTTGGCCGTGCCGATATACATCGAACCCTGTTCGTCGAAGGACGGGGTGTACCAAAGGCCTCCGCCCGAGTTGATCGACTTGTTGTTCGCGGACCATAGGTCTTCCGGCGCCGTGTCGAAGTGCCATAGCCTCTTGCCCGTGCTCGCGTCGAGCGCCCACATGACACCCTGACCTTCGCCTCCGTAGTACTTCGCCACGTTGCCCGGCACCGTTGCCACGTACACGATCCCGTCGTGGTAACCCGGAGCCATGTCGATGCCCTCGTGTTCGTTGCGCACGAGCGTCACCGACCAGAGTTGTTCGCCGGTCTTCTCGTCGAGCGCGAACGCGGCCGACGGGGTCGCGCCATACACGCGCCCGCCCGCCACGACGAGCCCGTTGGGTCCCTGGTCGGGCTGTTCGTAGCTCTTCGACCACAGCACCCTGCCCGTCTTCAGGCTGACGGCCTGGACGTTGGACGCCAGGTCCTGGGAGAAGATCACGCCGTTGCTGATGATAGGCGAGGAGGAGTAGCTGCCGTACTGGCTCTTCGCCTTCAAGGGAGTGCTCCACGCGACCCCCAACTTCGACACCGTCGCGCTGTCGATCGGACCAGCCACATGACGCGTGTTCGAAAGGTCCACGTTGGGATAGCCGGAGCCCGTGAGCTGAAGGTGCTCGGACGGCGTCGAGGACGATGACAAGAGCAGCACGATCGCCACGATGGCGGCCACTATCACCACGGCCAAGGCGCCCCATATACGCCAGCCAAGTTTCGCGATCGCCTCGCGAACCCCGGAGAAGTCGCGTCCAGCAGGCCGAGCGGGAGCGCCGCGCTTCTGCTTGCGGCGTGCGTCGGCGCGGCGTGCTTGGCGTGAGCGAGAGGGTGACATTGGACTCCAGAGGGTCGATTGGCGTTGCGGGACGGACCGCGCTCAGCGGTCGTCGGATCGTGTGGCCACGGTAATTCCCAGCCCCCACAGAGTCAATGTTTTGGAACTTTTGTTTCTGTCCTTTTTGGCATGTACCCACGCAATGCGCCGGATTGGTTGGAGACAAAATCAGCAAGCTTAGGTCGCTTGTGCGAACCCCTGAGATATGAGCAGCGGTCTGATTAGTGGGACACATCGCTTTCCCTACACCACGTACGTGGTTATGGTGCGTGCAGCGTTACACGTTCCATGATCTACAGCACTTCTGTAAATCCGACGCTACACAAACTCGACTTCACCAGCACCAGTGCGGGCGAGGACGAGCAGGTGGGAACAAACAATCAATGAAGGAGAGAGCGGATGTTAGTTACACGCATCAGAATGATCGGGTTGGCCCTCGTGGCGGTATTCGCGATGGGCGCAATCGTCGCCTCGGCGGCGTCGGCGGCCCTGCCAGAACAATTACCCGCCACAGGGACGTTCACGGGCACGAGCGGCGCGAGCACGTTCGAAACGAAAAGCGGAGAAAAAGTGAAATGCACCAGCGACACCATCGCGGGTGAAATCACTGGAGCGAAAACGAGCAAATCGAAAATCACGTTCAAAGGCTGTGAAGCCTTTGGCCTCAAATGCAACAGCTCAGGCGCCGCGTCTGGCGAAATCGTCCTCAACGTGACCGGCGAACTGGTCTACATCATGAAAGCGACCAAAGAAGTCGGGCTGCTCAACACTCTCACCGCTGAATTGACGATCAAATGCTCGGCTTTCCAGACACTGAAGGTCAAGGGCTCGACGCTGTGCCCGATCACGCCGGTCAACGTGAAAACGACGAAATACAAAGTGGTCTGCAAAGAGACCAAAGGCGTTCAGGAACCAGTCAACTACGAACCCGGAAGCGAATTAATCAAAGCACCGATCACCGAAACCAAAGGCGAAGGTCTGAAAAGCTTCGCGTTTGAACAGTCGGCTCTGACTGGTACGGACGAACTCACATTGCCAGAAGGCGAAATCATGGCGTAACGATCAGGCCCAGCCTGATTCGTCGCTTTGAGCGGCCGGGGTGCGCGCGCGGGCAGCAACGCTCACGCGCGCACCCCGCGCTCATTCCAAAGCTACGGCGTGAGCCGGTGCGGCCCGCGGTACAGGAACGTCACCTCGCGGACGTTCTCCTGCCCGAGCATCTGCATCAGCAGCCGCGTGAGGCCGAAGCCGAAGCCGCCGTGCGGCGGCGCGCCGTAGCGGAAGAAGTCGAGGTAGTACTGGATCGGCCCCACGTCCACCTTCTTGTCCTCTGCTTGCGCCAGCAGTCGCTCGTAGCGGTGCTCACGCTGCGCGCCGGTGGTCAACTCGATGCCGCGCCACAGTAGGTCGAAGCTCTTGGTCAAAGTCGGGTCGTCGGCGTGGCGCATGTGGTAGAAGGGCCGCACCGTGGTCGGGTAGTCGGTCACGAACGCGAACTCGTGACCGTGCATCTCCTTGACGATCGCTGAGAACGCTCGCTCGCTCGGCGGGTCGAGATCGTGCCCCACTCCCGGCGGCTCGTGGCCGTGCTCCCGCAGCAGCTCCTTCGCCGCCTCGAGCGTCACGCGCGGGAAGGGAAGTGTGGGCACCGTCAGCTCGACGCCGAACGTCTCTTCGATCTGCGCCCCGTGCTGATCCTTCACCGCCGCGAGCACATGCGCGAGCCACGCCTCCTCGAAGGCCATCACGTCCTCGTGCGACTCGATCCAGGAGATCTCCACGTCCACGCTCGTGAACTCCGTGTCGTGGCGCGAGGTGAACGACGGGTTGGCGCGGAACACCGGGCCGACCTCGAACACTCGCCCGAAGCCCGCCGCCATCGCCATCTGCTTGTAGAACTGCGGCGACTGCGCGAGGTAGGCCGTTTTTTCGAAGTACTCCAGCTTGAACAGCTCCGCGCCCGACTCGCTCGCAGAGCCCATCGTCTTCGGCGAGTGCAGCTCGATGAAGCCGTCTTTGCGCCAGTAGTCGCGCATCGCGTGCTCCGCCGTGCTCTGCACCTCGAAGATCAGCCGCCTGTCGGGGCGGCGAAGGTCCATGTAACGCCAGTCGATGCGCTTGTCGAGCGCCGAGTCGGGCGCGACCGGCAACTCCGGCTCGGCCGGCGAATCCACGCTCAGCCCCTCGAGCTTCAGCTCCAGGCCGCCGAGCTTCACGCGCTCGTCGGCCACCACCGTGCCCACGATGCTCACCGCAGACTCCGGCGTCAGCGCCGAGACCGCCTCGTTGAGCTCGCTCGGCGGGTCGCCCTTCGGCAGAACCACCTGTGCCAGGCCGGTTTCGTCGCGTAGGACGACGAACTGCACCTTCTTCTGGTCGCGAATCGCGTGCACCCAGCCGCGCACTCTCACGCGCGCGTCGATGCTGCCCTGCAGATCCTCGATGAGTGTCCGGTCCACGCCCAGACCCTATCCCAGGGCCCTACTCGGCGGCCTCCTCGGCCAGCTCCACCTCGACCGCGGGCTCGTCCGACTCCTCCATCTCGACCAGCGCGATCGAGCCGGCCTCGCGCAGATCCCCCACCCCCAGCTCGAGCGCCGCCAGGCACTCGGCGCTGTTGCGCACCAGCACGCGTGCGACCGGCGCGCGCATCTTGCGTCGCGCCTCGGACTTGGCCTTGCGGACATCGCTCAGCACCGCCGCGGTCAGCGTCAGGGCCGTCTCCTCGCGCTCGCGCTCCGGGCTCGAGCCGGCCGTCTCCAGCTCGCCGGCGTCCGGCCACGGCGCGCGGTGCACCGAGCCCTCCTGCCACCACGACCACACCTCCTCGCACACGAACGGCAGGAACGGCGCGAACAGGCGCTGGAAGACCGAAAGCGACAGACGCAGCGCGAGGCTCACCGACGCGCTCACCCCCGGATCGGGGTCGTAGCGGCGACCCTTCACGAGCTCCAGGTAGTAGTCGCAGTACCACCAGAAGAAGCTCTCCGCGCGCTCGAGCGCGCGTGCGTAGTCGTAGTCCTCGAAGCTCTTTGTCGCCTCCGCCGCGACGCCCGCCAGGCGCGCGATCAGCGCCCGGTCGAGCGGGTGCGTCAGCGCCTCGCCCTGCGGCGGCAGGTCCGCGAGCGCGAACTTCGACGCGTTCAGCAGCTTCACCGCCAGGCGCCGCCCGACCTTCATCTGCTGCGCGTCGAACGCCGTGTCGGTGCCAGGCCGGCCGTTCGCCGCCCAGTAGCGCACCGCGTCCGCGCCGTACTCCTCCAGCAGGTGCATCGGCGTGACCACGTTGCCCTTCGACTTGGACATCTTCTTGCGGTCCGGGTCCAGCACCCACCCCGAGATCGCCGCATTGGACCACGGCAGCTCGCCCTCATCCAGGTGCGAGCGCAGGATCGTCGAGAACAGCCATGTGCGGATGATGTCGTGGGCCTGCGGGCGCACGTCCATCGGGAACACCTTCGCGAACAGCTCCGGATCCTCGCCCGCCTGCCCCGCGATCTGCGGCGTCAGCGAGGACGTCGCCCAGGTGTCCATCACGTCTGGGTCGCCCGCGAAGCCGCCCGGCTGCCCGCGCTGGGAGGGCTCGTAGCCTTCGGGGACGTCCGTCGAGGGGTCCACCGGCAGCTGCCCCTCGCGCGCGGGAAGCGGCTGCTCGTGGCGAACGTTGCCGTCAGCGTCGATCGGATACCAGATCGGGAAGGGCACGCCGAAGAAGCGCTGGCGGCTCACGCACCAGTCGCCCGTGAGGCCGTTTACCCAGTCCTCGAAGCGCGCGCGCATGTAGGGCGGGTGCCACTTCAGCTCCTGCCCGCGCGCGATCAGCTCGTCGCGGTGCTCGATCGTGCGGATGAACCACTGCCTGCTCGTGACGATCTCGACCGGCCGCTCGCCCTTCTCGAAGAACTTCACCGCGCGCGTCACCGGCTGGGGCTCGCCGATCAGCTCGCCCGACTCCTCCAGCAGCTCCACGATCCGCTTGCGCGCCTGGTTCACCGTCCGGCCCTCCAGCTCCGCGTAGCTCGCCCGCGCGCGCTCGAGGTCCTCCGACTCCCAGCCGGGCGCGCCCCACGGCGCCGCCACCAGGCGCCCGTCCGGGCCGAGCACCGAGCGCACCGGCAACGACAGCTCACGCCACCACGTCACGTCGGTGAGGTCGCCGAAGGTGCACACCATCACCAGGCCCGTGCCCTTGTCCTGCTCCACCAGCGGGTGGGCGAGCACCGGCACGCGCGTGCCGAACAGCGGCGTCAGCGCCTCGCCGCCCACCAGGTCGCGGTGTCGAGGGTCGTCCGGGTGGGCGAGCAGCGCCACGCACGCGGGGATCAGCTCGGGGCGGGTCGTCTCGATCAATGCCTCGCCAGCTCCGCCGCCGGCCACGCCGAAGCGCACGCGGTGCATCGCGCCGGGGCGCTCGCGATCCTCGAGCTCCGCCTGCGCCACCGCGGTCTGGAAGTCCACGTCCCACAGCGTCGGCGCCTCCAGCTGGTAGGCGGCGTCGCGCTCGAGCAGGCCGAGGAACGATCTCTGCGAGATCCGCTGGGCGAGCCTGCCAATCGTGGTGTACGTCATCGACCAGTCGACCGACAGCCCCAGCGTGCGCCACAGCGCCTCGAACGCCTGCTCGTCGCTCTCTGTCAGCTGGAGACACAGCTCCACGAAGTTCGGGCGCGACACAGACACCGGCTCCTTCTCCGACGGCGTGGGAAGGGCGGGCAGTCGATTCAAGAACTCGGCGTCATACGGAACGGACGGGTCGCAGCGCACGCCGAAGTGGTTCTGCACGCGGCGCTCGGTCGGCAGGCCGTTGTCGTCCCAACCCATCGGGTAGAAGACCTCCATGCCGCGCATCCGCTGGTAGCGAGCCACCGCGTCGGTGTGCGTGTAGGAGAACACGTGACCCACGTGCAGAGAGCCGCTCACCGTCGGCGGCGGCGTGTCGATCGAGAACACCCGCTCGCGTGCGGCGCCGCGATCGAAGCGGTAGGTCCCGTCGCGCTCCCACGCGGCGCTCCACTTCGCCTCCAGGCCGTCGAGCGTGGGGCGCTCGGGCACGCGCGCGTCGGATGGGTTCTGTGCGGGTTGCGTGGACAAGCCGCTGATCGTATCCGCCACCGCCGGAGGCGACTCGATTTCGCCGTTTAGGGTTGACAACAGTCTGCGCTCAGACCCCGTTGCATGGCAAAGCTTTCATGAGAATTCTCTTATTCGCGCGTATCCGACATTACATGGGGGTAGTCTGGCCCCGTCTGGGGAACAAGTACGGAGTCGCAAGGGAGAGCGGTGAGCGGGGGGATGGCGACTTGAGCGTGTTCATGAAGAAGCTCCTCGCCGTTGGCGGGGCGGTCGTAGCCATCGGCGTTCTCATCGGCCTGTACGTGGCCGACTGGGCCACGACCCAGCCGACTGCCGTTGCCTCCTCCGTCGCGACACCGCCCAACAGCGGTGGAACACAGCTCACCCTGGAGACCGTCGCGGCGATCGGCCCCAAGTACGAGCCCTCGCACCCCGACTGGGTGTCCTACCTAGTGCGGAAGAACGGCCAGTGGGTCCACAGCACGATCTACACCGTGCCCGCCAACTCGATCGTCCACGTCACCGTCTACCAGTACGACGGCGACAGCGGCCTGCGCAACCCGTTCCTCTCGCAGGTACAGGGAACGGTCGGCGGGACCGAGGTCGTGGACGGCAAGACGATCAACTCGATCGACCCCGAAGAAGCGTCCCACACCTTCGTAATCCCCGATCTCGGTGTGTTCGTCCCGCTTCCGGGCGTCGCCGAAGAAGCCAAGAACCAGTGCGAATTCGCGCCCTGCGAAGGCGCCGCGCATCGCACGATCGAATTCAGCTTCAAAACGGGCAAGAAGGGCCGCTACCGCTGGCAGTGCTTCGTCCCGTGCGCCGCCGGCTACCTCGACGGCTTCGGCGGCCCGATGCAGACGCTGGGATACATGGACGGCTTCATCAATGTCGTCTAGACCCGTCTCCTCTGGCCAGCTGCCCGGCGAACCGAACCACGCACGGCGCTTCACCACGATCTGGCTGATCGCGACGCTGATCGCCCTGCCGCTGGTGATCTTCGTGCTCGGGCCCGAACTGCCGCCGGGCAACGCCAGCCAGCAGGCCGCCGGCAAGGTCACCGACAACACGGTGCTGCTCGCGATGGCCACGCCCGTGCTGCTGCTCGTGACGATCTACCTGATCTACGCGGTGATCGCCTTCCGCCAGCCCGCCGGCGGCGCGCTCGAAGGACCCGCCGTGCGCGGCGACTCGCGCATCCAGACGGCGTGGATCGTGATCACCTCGGCGCTCGTGCTCTCACTCGCCGCCTACGGCACCGTGCGACTGGAGGCCGACAACGGCGCCGGCTCGGGCAACGGGCCGAAACCGCTGACCGTGCCAAGCGGCCCCAAGCTGCCGGTGCAGGTGATCGCGCAGCAGTGGGCGTTCACCTACCGCTACCCCACCTACGGCGGCGTCGAGACCACGCACCTGTACCTGCCCGACAACGAGACGATCGAACTGCACGTCACCTCGATCGACGTGATCCACTCCTTCTGGGCCTACCAGCTCGGCGTCAAGGCCGACGCGAACCCCGACGTCGACAACGTCGCGTTCGTCAAGCCCACCAAGCTCGGCGCCTTCGACGTGCGCTGCGCCGAGCTGTGCGGCATCTGGCACGGCTACATGTACGACAAAGGCCACGTCGTCACGCCGAGCGAATTCGCAACGTGGATCGCCCAGCAGCAGAAGCAGATGGCGCCCGCGACGAAGGTCCTGCCCCCGTACAGCACCACCTACCTCCCCGAACCGACGAGGCGCGCAGAATGAGCACGACCGCAGCGGCCGCATCCGCCCCCCAGCCCACCGGCAGGCCGCTGTGGCGGCGGCTGATCGGCTTCAACCTGCTCACCGCGGTGATCCTCGGCGTCGCCGGCTACTACGTCGGCGCGCTCATCGGCCACACGATCGACGGCGGAAAAAGCTTCGAATACCAGGCGGCGACCGACGAGTACGACCTCGCGCTGCTGCTCGGCTACTTCGGCGGCGTGGTCGGCTTCCTGATCGGCCTCGGCTTCGCCAACTACCCGATCTCGCGGATGCTCGGGCGCCCAGCGTCGCTACGCGAGAAGGAGGAGCAGGGCATCGGGCGCTACTTCGGCCTGTGCACCGACCACAAGGTCGTCGGCATCCAGTACCTCGTCGGCATCGGCGTGTTCTTCTTCGTCGGCGGCCTCAACGCGATGCTGATCCGCACCGAGCTGCTGCACCCCGTCCCCACGTTCGTCGGACCCAACCAGTACCTGTCGATCGTCGGCATGCACGGCACGATGATGATGGGAATGATGACCTCGGGCATCCTCGGCCCGTTCGCCAACTACTTCGTGCCGATCATGATCGGCGCCCGGCGGATGGCCTTCCCCCGCATCGAGGCGCTCACGTTCTGGCTGCTGATGGCCGCCGGCTTCATTCTCACCTCGACGATCTTCTTCGGCGGCTTCCCCACCGGCTGGACGGGCTACGCGCCGCTCAACAACGAGGCCGTCATGGGGATGGACTCCTACATCTGCTTCTTCGCGCTCGTCGGTCTCTCGATGGCGCTGCTCGGCCTGAACATGATGGCCACGATCATCACGATGCGCGCACCGGGGCTCACCTGGTCACGGCTGCCGATCTTCGTGTGGTCGGTGTTCGCCACCTCCGTGCTGATGGTGCTCGCCGCGCCGATGCTCGTCGCCACGCTTTTGATGGCGGCGCTCGACCGCACGATCAACACCTCGTTCTTCATCGCCGGAGGCGGCGGCAGCTCCTACCTGTTCGAGAACCTGTTCTGGTTCTTTGGGCACCCCGAGGTCTACATCCTCGCGCTGCCGGGCTTCGGCATCGTGCTCGAGCTGCTGCCGGTGTTCACGCGCAAGCCTCTGTGGGGCTACCGCCTCGCCGTCTCGGGGATGCTCGGCGTCAGCCTGATGAGCTTCTTCGTGTGGCAGCACCACCTGTTCGTGAGCGGCATCAACGCCGACCTGCGCCCGTTCTACATGCTCTCAACCGAGATCATCTCGATCCCCACCGGGTTCATCTTCATGTGCGTCATGGGCACGCTGTGGAAGGCGCGAACATCATTCACCGTGCCGATGATGTTCGTCCTCGCGTGGACGTTCAACTTCCTCATCGGCGGGCTCTCCGGCGTGTTCCTCTCCGACACGCCCAGCGACACCGACACGCACGGCAGCTTCTTCGTGATGGCGCACTTCCACTACACGATCATGGGTGGGCTGATCTTCGCGTTCTTCGCCGGGATCTACTACTGGGTGCCGAAGATGCTCGGCCTGCGCCTCAACGAGAAACTCGGCAAGGTGCACTTCTGGCTGATGTTCGTCGCGTTCAACTCCACGTTCATGCCGCTGTTCGCGCTCGGCATGGAGGGCATGCCCCGGCGCGTGAGCACCTACTCCCCGGCGCTGCAGACGCTCAACGTGTGGGTGTCGATCTCCGCGTTCGTGCTCGGGCTCTCGATGCTGATCTTCCTCTACAACGTCGTCTACTCGCTGATCTTCGTGCGCAAGGCCGCCACGGCCAACCCGTGGAACTCGAAGGCGATGGAGTGGCAGGTGCCGACCCCGGTGCCGGTCAACAACTTCGAGCAGATCCCCGTGTTCGACTCCGATCCCTACGACTACGGGATCCCGATCTCCGTGGGCGCCGGCCAGCCGGCCGCGGCGGGAGCGTAGAGCGATGGCCGCCCACGGCGAAGACCGCCCTCTCGGCATGATGATCCCGCCGGTGCCGGCCGGCACGGAGATCCCGCCCGAGCCGCCGGACGTCGGCGCGCGCGCGCTCGCGGTCGCCTCGCGGCTGCTGTGCGGCGCCACCACGTTCTTCTTCCTCGCGTTCCTGTTCGCGTACTTCTACCTGCGCTCGATCAACGAGGACCACATGTGGCACCCCGCGCACGTCAACCCCAGCCAGGGGCTCGGCGCGGCGTTCATCGTGTGCGTCGTGCTCAGCGCGGCGCTCGCGATCGTCGCGAGCCGCGGGATGAAGGCCAAATCGCAGGGCTGGGTCACGCCGGGGATCGCGAGCGTCGTGCTCGGGCTGATCGCGGTGGCCCTGCAGTGCCTGGAGTACACCTCGCAGCACTTCGGGCCCACCAACGGCGCCTACGCGAGCGTGTTCTGCGCGTGGAGCGGCTTCTACCTGATCGCGGTGCTCGCCACGATGTACTGGCTCGAGACACAGGTGGCGACCGAGCTGCGGGCGCGCCGTTCACCCGCGAGCAAGGAGGGCGACATCAAGGACCCCGACCGTCTGATCGCGCCGGGGCTCGACGCCGCCGTCTTCTACTGGGGCTTCCTCGCGGCGATCGGCGTCATCACTTACGTGACGCTGTACCTGCTGTAGTGCTCGCGCCGGCGGCAGCCGCGCCGGGCTTCTGGGATTGGTCGCTGGATCCGCCGCTCGTGCTCGTCGTGGCGCTCGCGATCCTCTACTGGATCGGCGACCGGCGCACCGTCACGCCGGAGCGCACGCGGACCGCGCAGCGGTGGCGCAGCGCCTGCTTCTACACCGCCCTGGTCGCGCTCGCCGTCGCGCTCGCCTCCCCGATCGAGCCGCTGAGCGAGCAGCTCTTCTGGGTGCACATGATCCAGCACGTGCTGCTGCTCGCCGTCGCGGCGCCGCTGCTCGTCACCGCCCGCCCGTGGATCCGCCTGTGGCGCAGCCTCCCGCTGGACGCGCGGCGGTGGCTCGCGCGCGGCCTCAGCGAGGGCCGGCGCACCTCGCCGTTGCGGGCGCTCAGCCGCGCGCTCGGGAGCCCGACAGCGGGCTTCGTGGCGTTCTCCGTCGTGCTGCTCGCGTGGCACCTGCCGTTCATGTTCGACGCCACGCTGCGCTTCGAAACGCTGCACGCGCTCGAGCACACGCTGTTCTTCTCAACCGCGGTGATGTTCTGGAAGCACGCGATCCCCTCCCCGCCGTTGCACACGCCACTCGTGGCCGTCCAGCGGGTGGTGTTCGCGATCGGAGGGATGATCGTCAGCTGGGTACTCGCGGTCGTGCTCGCGCTCGCCCCCAACCCGCTCTACGCCTCCTATGCCCATGAGGCGAGCCGCCCCGGCGGCATCTCCGCGCTCGCCGACCAGCAGTTGGCGGCGGGCATCATGTGGGTGCCCGGGTCGGTCACGTTCCTGATCGTCGTCTTCGTCTACGTCCACCGCTGGCTCACGCCGGATGCCCTGGGCAGCGCCAGGGGCACCCGACTGGCCAGCGAGCACTAACTCCAGGAGGACTCATGCCACACCTCATTCCCATCGCAGCGAGCTTCCTCACCGGTTCGATCCTCACGCTCGTGATGCCGCTCGCGGTCGTGATCCTGATCGCCGTCTGGTACTACGCGATGTGGCGGAGCGGGATGGGCGAACGCTGAGCTACCCCGCCGCAAGCCGCGGCACGTCGTGCGCGATCTCACTCGGTTCGAACGAGTCGGGGTAGATCGTGGTGAGCTTCCCGCTCGCGCCGATGCCGTAGACGAGCGCGTCGTGGGCCACCAGCTGAGGCTGGCCGGCCTCGCGTTTGGAGCCGACGCTCCAGGCCTTCCACGTCCGTGCCAGTTCGGAGGCCGAGCCGATCAGGTACTGCATCCTGCCGACCATCTCGTGGGCGCGCACGAACCGCGCCACCGCCGCCGGCGTGTCTCCCCGCGGGTCGACCGACACCGCGATCACCTGCGCCTGCGAGGCCCGCTTGCCGAGCAGGTTCAGCGCGACGCGCAGGTTCGACGCGATCAGCGGGCACACGTCTGGGCAGTGGGCGTAGAGGAAGGTCACGAGCACCGCCCTGCCGCGGTACTCGGCGAGCGTGACCCGCTTTCCGAGGTAGTTGCGCAGGTCGATCGCCGGAGCCTGCTCGGCGGGGAGCGCGAGCGTCCCGTCGAAGCCACTCGCCGAAGCCGCCTGCTGTGCGCCGCCCGGCAGCACAGGCTTGTTGGCGGAGCCCTTGAAGAGCGCGAAGCTGAGCGCGGCGACGATTGCGAGCAGCAGCGCCAGTGCGGGCACTGCGCGCCGCCACGAGGGGGTTGAGCTCATGTCAGCTCATACTGACGTAACCCGTCGCTTCGGTGGGGCCGCGCACGTTCGCCGCGACCTTGTTTTCGTAGTTGCCCTCGATCGTCGCGATCTGGCCGCTCGGCGTCACTTCCTTGACGATCCCCACGTGCTGGTCGCCGAACACGATCAAATCGCCCGATTTCGGCACGACGCCGGGTGCGTTCGCGACCGCGCGGCCGCTGCTCTGCGCCCACGACCAGATCGCCGCGACCGAGCCGAGGCCCTGGCCGTTTTCGCCGATCGGCGTGCCCGCCTGGCTGGCCGCCCACGAGGCGAAGTAGGCGCACCACGGCTCTCCCGGGGCAGCTCCCGCCGTGGCCGTGCGGTACTGCGCGATCGCCGGCCCTTCGTTGGACCCGGGCGGCTGCTCGGTCTGGCCGAGCTGGCTTTCCGCGACCGCGACGATGCGGCTCGTGCCGCCGCCGGGGGTGTAGGCGAGGGATGGAACTCCCGTGGCCTGCTGAAGCGCGCTCGCGAACGACGTCGGGGTGCTCGCGGCGGCAGCGGTCGTGGTGGTGGCGCTCGTCGAGGGCGCTTCCACACCACCGCTCGGCGTGGTGCCCCTGCCGATCATCGAGGAGGGATCGGCGATCTCCTGCCTGATCGCGCCGACCCGCACCAGCGTGGATTCGATCGACATCACCCGGGTAATCGGCAGAAAGCGCCTGCGTTTGAGATGGCCGCGGCACTGAGCTCGGACGTTAAAGAGAGACGGGCGACCGTCGTCGCCCGTCTCGAACCACCGTTCCCTCGATGAAGCGGCGGTATATGGCTCCCCGCGGCCCTTTCCCAGACCGTGGAAGCGTTTTGGACCCGCCTGGCCGCCAGCGGCCGACCACGAGGATCGACCAGCGAATCAGAAGGGCTTCACTGCAGCGGTGGCGTCCTCTACGCCACCGCTGAGGAAGTTCATTCGACTACTGCAGCAGCTTCAGGACGGCGTCCGGGAGCTGGTTGGCCTGTGCCAGGATCGACACGCCAGCCTGCTGCAGGACCTGGAGCTTGGTGAATTTGGTCATTTCCGTCGCCATGTTCACGTCGACGATGCCGCTGACCGCTGACTGGAGGTTCTGGGAGTAGACTTCCAGGTTCGCCTCGGTGTACTGGATGCGGTTCTGAACCGAACCGAATTCACCGGCCGCCGTGGCGACTTTGCCGATCGCTTCGTCGATGCTTTTGATCGATTTGAGTTCCGCGCCGCTGGTTGCACCTTCGAGTTCCAGCGTTTTCACGGCGATCACTTCTTCGTCGTTCGCGCCGACCTGGAAGGAGATCGTCACGGCTTCGGAGAGCAGCTTGACTTCGTTGAACTTCGTCGTTTCGCCGACGCGCTTGATCTCTTCTTTGAGCTGCGTGGCCTCAGCTTCGATCGCTTCCTTGTCCGATTCCGAGGTCGTGCCGTTGGCGTACTGCACCGCGAGCTCACGAACACGCTGAAGCATCTGCGTGACGTCGTTCAGGGAGCCCTGAGCGGTCTGCGCGAGCGAGACCGCGTCCTGGCTGTTCAGCGTCGCCTGGTTCAGGCCGTTGACCTGGCCCTGCAGACGCTGGCTGATGGCGTAGCCGGCGACATCGTCGGCCGCCGAGTTGATGCGCAGACCCGAAGACAGGCGCGTCATCGACATCGCCAGCGAGCTCTCGGTCTGGTTCAGGTTCCTCGAGGCGTTCATCGCCTCTACGTTTGTGTTGATCGTCAGGCCCATGCGTTCATCTCCTTGATGACGGTTTTGTTGTCGGGTCCCGAATCGACTCCATGTCGATCCACGCTGATTATCGTCAGCGTGGAGGGAAACTTGAGGAGGGACTTCCTCTCATCGGCGTGATTCCCGTCGCGCCTGCGATTTCCTCCATAAGAATCCCCTCGTAATCAGACCCGAACGTCGATGTGGGGGTACCCGTCGTCGTCCTCCGAGGAGCCATCCTCGTCTGGATCGTGCGCCCTGCGATAGGCCGGGTCGCGCCGCTGCTGGCGCTCGTCGTGCGTCGGACGATCGCGCTCGCGACTGATCCGCTCCAGACGCTCCACCGGGAGCAGCGTGGAGCGTGAGATCAGTGGCGGTCCCGGCGCGATCGGGTGGATCGGATCCACGGTCGTTCAGCCCGCCTAGGAGGCGACCCTCTGGCCGGGACGATCTGCGGCCTGGATCGCGTTCAGCAGCTGCTGCTCGCGTGCCTTGATCTCGAGGATCACGAGGCGGCGCCACACGAACACCGCCGCCGCCCACACCGCCACGTAGCAGACGACCCCCGCCACGAGCGCGCGCATCGCCGCTTCGGCGAGCGTGCCGATCGGCAGCGACAGGTAGCCGCCCACGAGAAAGCCTCCGAGACCGCCCCAGCTCTTCGCGCGCGCGACCGCACGCGAAGCGCGCGGGTGCGCCGCCACGCTCGGACCGTCCCCCACGACCTCCGCCGCCGCGCCCTTGCCCTTCTTGTCCTTGCCGCCCTTCTTGTCCTTCGCGCCCTTGTCGGCCTTCGGCTTCTCCTTTGCGGCCTTCACCTCCGGTGCTTTGACCGGAGCGGCGGTCTCCGCGGCTGGGGGCTCCATCACAGCCGTGTCAGCTGCCATAACCGTCCTCCATCAGACCCCGGCGGCGTTCCGCTCTCTGCGACTCGAAGATGAAGCGCACGAGGCGCCTGCGGTCGAAGTCGCTGATCCCCTCGAATTCCACCGCGCGCCGGCCCCTGGAATCGGTTCGCACGACCTTCCCGGTGCCCGAGATGGCGTTGTCGCCCGGGGTGAGCGTGAGCTGGAACTTGACCTCCTCGCCGACCTTCAGCGTGTCCGGCCCCGCGAGCAGGAAGCCGCCGCCGCTGAGATCGACGGTGTAGCTGCGGATCTGCATCCTGTCACCGCCCGCATACACGAGCACCGGGCGCGCGGACTTGATGCGCACGAACTCGCGCTCCTGGAGTACCTCCACCGAATACGGGCCGGTGACATGCAGCACGTCGGGCTCGGAGTGGTCCGGAATCTCGAACTCTCCGCGCAGGCGCGCGCGACCGCGGGCGCCCTCGAACTCCAGCACCATGCCCTTGAGCTCGCGGGCGCTGAGCGACTTCATCGGCACGACGATCGCGACCGCGAGCGTATCGATGCCACGTTCCAAGACGCGCGCTGGAATCCGCTCGCCCGAGGGCACCGCGAGCGTCACGGTGTCGAAGCGCTCCGGCAGCGCGACCGGCTTGGATGCGTCGTTCTTGGAGCGCCCGAACTTCATTGCAGTAGTTTCCCCGCGAGCCCAGTCGGATCGATTCGACTCAGCCGCCAGCCGCCCGTGCGACCGCGGTCGAGCATGTACTCGGGCGCGAGACCGAACCTGCAGGCGGCCTCGATCGCGACGCCGATCTGGTCGGTCTCGTCGGCGTGGGTGAGCGCCAACGCGTTCGCCTCCAGCGGCGCGAGCGCCTCGAGCAGCTGCGCCGCCGCGGCCGCGCCGAGCGTCGCGGGCAGCGCCACCAGCACGCGCTCGGGCTTCAGCTCGCCCAGCAGGCTCGCCAGCTCGCGGATGCCCGCGCGGTCGGCGGGCGAGGCGCGCGGAGTGTCGATCACCGCGAGGCCGTCGACCTTCGCCCTGCGCATAGCGCGCAGCGCGCGCGGATTGCTCGCGGGGATCGCGTTCATGATCTTCGGGCTGAGGATCATCTGCAGCTCGCCGTGGTCGTCCACGCGGCTGAGCGTCGCGCAGCTCGCGGGCAGCGCTCCGCTCGTGCGGTAGGCGCCCAGCAGCGCCGCGCAGCACGTCGTCTTTCCCGCTCCGCCCGCGCCGACGAGCGCGATCGACGCGCCCTTCGCCGACAACGGCGCGAGGACCGGTATCCGCTGCGCGAGCGTGGTACGCACGGCCTGCGCGAGCCCCGCGCGGGGCGCGAACGGCAGCGCGTGCGCGGCGGCGGCGTCGATCAGCTCCTGTGCGAGCTCCTCGCCGATGCCATAGCGGCGCAGGCTCTTCTCCACGCCCGCGCGAGCGCGGGCGTGCGACCCGGGCGCGACCGTGCGACGCTCGAACGTGCGCGGGAGCTCCTCGCGCAGGGGTGCGGGCGGCGGTGGAGGCGGCGGCTCGGCGGCGAACGCGGGACTGGGCGCGTATGGCCGCGGGATGTCTCTCGGGATCAGCTCCTGGAAGTCCATCGCAGGCGGCGCCGGCGCGCGCGGCGCTTCGGGCACCAGCGGGGGGTGAGAGATCTGCGAGCGCTCCGCGCGGGCGAGCGCCGCCAGGTGGGCGGTCACGTACGCGCTTCCGCCGGCGGGCGACGCGGCTGGTTCACGCGTGAAGAACGGCGCCTGGGCAGGCGTGGAGACCGGCGCCGAACTGGTCCGCACGGGCGGAGGCGGGGGCTGTGCGAGCGGCGGGGAGCGCACTTCGGGAGCGGGCGGCGTGGGCGCGAGGAAGCTCGGCTGGATCGGCGGCGGCGCGAGCGGAGGCGACGGCGCATACGCCGGCGCGGGCGGCGGCGGCGGCGCATACGCCGGCGCGGGCGGCGGCGGTGCGACGCTCTCAGCCTCGTCGTAGAGGTCGACGCGTGCGGGGCCGGGCATCGCCTCGATCTCCACGTAGGGGCGCTGGAAGAAGCCGAGCACCCCGCCGGTGAGGCCCTCGCGGCGGCGCACGATGATCGCGTCCGCGCCGAGCTCCTGCTGGATCTGCGGGATCAGCTCGTCGACGGTGCGCCCGCGGTAGATGCTCATGCGTGGATGACTCCCACGGTTTCAACGCTGATCCCGGGCGAGATCTCGTTGTAGGAGCACACCGCGAGGTGCGGCTGGGCCTGCGCGATCAGGCGGCGCAGGTGGCGGCGGATGCGCGCCGAGCACAGCAGAACCGGGCTGCGCCCGCCGGTGCTGCGGGCGGCGGCGTGCTCGACCTGGGCGCGCAGCGCCGCGACGATCGCCTGCGCGCGCGGCGGGTCCATCGCGAGGTACTCCCCATCGGTCGTCTGGGTGATCGAGATGGAGACCTCCTGCTCGATTGCGGGGTCTAGGGTTATCGCTTGCAGGCGCAACTGCTCGTCCAGGTGTGGAGCGGTGATCGCCCGGCCGAGAGCCTGGCGAGCGTACTCCGATAGGAGGCTTGTGTCTCGTGTTGTTCGAGCCTTGTCGCCGATTGCCTCCACGATTGTGCCGAGATCGCGGATCGGGACGCCCTCCGACAGCAGCGACTGCAGCACCCGCTGGATCTCTCCGAGCGACAGCGCGTCGGGCACGACCTCTTCGACGACCGCCGCGTTGGTCTCCTTGAGACGGTCCAGCAGCGTGCGCACGTCCTGGCGCGTGAGCAGCTCGGCGGCGTGCGAGCGGATCGTCTCGGTCAGGTGGGTGACGATCACCGACTCGGCGTCCACGACGGTGTAGCCGAGCGACTCGGCCTCCGCGCGGGCGGACTCGTGCACCCACACCGCCTCCAGGCCGAACGCCGGCTCGCGCGTGGGGATGCCCTGCAGCGTGCCGCTCGCGTCGCCGGGGTCCATCGCGAGCAGGTGCCCCGGCATGATCCGTCCGCGCGTGACCTCCGAGCCGCGCACCTTGAGCACGTACTCGTGCGATTCCATGCCGAGCTCGTCGTGGATGCGCACGGGCGGGATCACGATCCCGAGGTCGCCCGCGATCTGGCGGCGGATCAGGCTCACACGGCGCAGCAGCGAGCTGGCGGCCCCGCCGTCGACGAGCGGCACGAGGCCGAAGCCGATCGCGAGCTCGAGCGCGTCGACGCCCACCTCGCCGATCGGCTCCGCGCCCGACGCCGGCAGCGCGGCCTTGGCGTCCTTCGCGGCCATCGCCGCCTTGTCGGCGTCGGTGGCGCCGGGCAGGCCGTTGCGCACGCCCCACGCGACCGCGCCGAAGATCGCCGCGATGAACAGGAACGGCAGCTTCGGCAGCCCGGGGACGAGCGCGAACAGGCCGATCGCGCAGGCGGCCACGAGCGGCGCCTTGCGCTGGCCGAGGATCTGGTTGGCGATGTCTGAGCCGAGGTCGCGGTCGGAGGCGGCGCGGGTGACGATGATGCCCGTCGCGACGGAGATCAGCAGCGCGGGAATCTGCGCGGCGAGGCCGTCCCCGACGGTCAGCAGCGAGTACTGCTGGGTCGCTTCGGTGAAGCCCAGCCCATGCTGGAGCATGCCCACGATGATCCCGCCGATGAGGTTGATCGCGGTGATGATCAGCGCGGCCATCGCGTCGCCTTTGACGAACTTCGACGCGCCGTCCATCGCGCCGTAGAAGTCGGCCTCTCGAGCGATTTCAGAGCGTCGCGCGCGCGCCTGGTCGTCGGTGATGAGGCCCGCGTTGAGGTCGGCGTCGATCGCCATCTGCTTGCCCGGCATCGCGTCGAGGGTGAAGCGCGCGCCGACCTCCGCGACGCGTCCGGCGCCGTTGGTGACGACCACGAACTGGATCACCACGAGGATCAGGAAGATCACGAGGCCGACGATCACGTTGCCGCCGACGACGAACGAGCCGAACGCCTTGACCACGCTGCCAGCTTCGCCGGAGGTGAGGATCAGGCGCGTGACCGACACGTTGATCGCGAGGCGGAACATCGTGGTGAGCAGCAGCAGCGACGGGAACGACGCGAAGTCGAGCGCCTTGCCGAGGTACATCGTGGCGACGACCACCGTCAGCGCGGCGGAGATGTTGATCGTGATCAGCAGGTCGAGCAGCGCCGCGGGCAGCGGCACGACGAGCATCGTCACCACGCACACGACGGCGACCGCGGCGAGCAGGTCGGTGTGGCGCAGGAGCCGCTTTATGCCCTCGCTGTTCACGACGCGAGCCTCCGACGTCCGGCCAGGCGGTAGACGAACGCGAGCACCCGCGCGACCGCGGCGTACATTTCTTCGGGAATCATCTGGCCGACCTCCGTGGATTGGTGCAGGGCACGTGCGAGCGGCGGGTCGGGCACGATCGGCACGTCGTTCTCCTCGGCGATCCGCCGGATCTGCAGGGCGACGAGGTCCTTGCCCTTGGCGACGACCTCGGGGGCGGTGCGCGTGCCGTCGTAGCGCAGCGCCACGGCGTAATGGGTGGGGTTGGTGACGACCACGTCGGCGTCGGGGACGGCCGCCATCATGCGCGAGCGCGCGAGCTGCATCTGGCGGCGGCGCAGCGCGGCCCTGACCTCCGCGGAGACCCCGTACTGGCGTGTCTCGTCCTTGACCTGCTGCTTGGTCATCTTCAGCTGTTGCTCGTGGCGGTGGCGCTTCCACGCGTAGTCGATCAGCCCGATCGCGAGGTAGGCGAAGGCGGCGTGCTGGGCGATCGAGGAGGCGCGCTGCCCGAACAGCACACCGAGCGCGGAGGGCGAGATGCCCACCTGCGAGGAGAGGTCGGTCAGGCCCGGGAGCAGGGCGAGCGCGGCAAACGCGGCCACCACACCGACCTTGGCGATCGTCTTGATCGTTTCGAACACGAGGTTGGGACCGAGCAGGTTCTTCAGCCCGGATGCGGGGTTGATGCGGCGGAAGTCCGGTTTGAGCACGTGCGCGGTCGGCCTGAAGCCGACCTGGGCGACGCCGGCGACGACGCCCGCGACCATGCACGTGCCGGCGATCGGCCCGACCGTGATCAGGATCGTGGTGAGCATCGAGTGCATCAGTTCGCTCAGCCCCGCGGCGCTCGTCGCCCGCCCCGGATGGGCGATCTCGCCGAGGATCTCGCGGAAGCTCGACGCGCCCTCCTGCACGATCCGCGGGCCCATCAGGCTGACGGCGAGCAGCCCCGCGACGACCACGACCGAGCCGCCGAGCTCGGCGCTGCGCGCGACCTGCCCCTTCTCTCGGGCGCGCTGGCGATGCTTCGGTGTCGGCTTCTCTGTGCGGTCGTCGTTGGCCATCGATCACGCCACGTGCATCGCGCCGAGGGCGGCGCCTACGCTCACCGACAGCTGGTCGGAGATCCAGTTGGACACGAACGGCAGCGACGCCCCGACGACGAGCAGCGCGACCGCGACCTTGGTGGGGAAGCCGATCGCGAACACGTTCATCTGCGGCACCACGCGCGAGACGATCCCGAACGCGACGTCGGTGATCAGCAGCGCGACGAGCACCGGCGCGGCGATCTCGAGGGCGGCGGCGAACACGTTCGAGAACACGTGCTCGGCGCCGCCGACGAGCGATTTCATCTCCGGCGCCTGGGTGAGGGGAACGAGCTGGAAGGTCCGTCCGAGACCCCGCAGCGTCCACGCGTCGCCGCCGATGACGAGGAAGATGAGCGTGCCCACGAGCGAGTAGAAGCGCGAGATCACGGCGCTCTGCTCGCCGTTCATGGGGTTGATGAGGCTGCCGTAGGAGAAACCAGAGACGACGTCGATGACCGCTCCCGCGGATTCGAGCGCCGCCATCAGCACGGCGAGCGTGAACGCGAACGCGAGGCCCACGAGCATCCCCTCGACGACCATGCCGGCGAGCAGCAGCGGCTGGTTGGGCACGTGCTGGCCCTGCATCGCGATCGGCGTGAGCCCCACGGCGATCGCCACCGCGACGATCCCGCGCACGCGCGGCGGGATCATCTGCGAGGAGAACAGCGGCGCGATGAAGAACAGCGGCGTGACGCGCGCGAGCACGAGGATGAAGCCCGTGAGCTCGTTGCCCGCGAGCTTGCTCAACAGCGCGTTCACGTGCCGACCATCGTGGGGATCGCGGTGTAGAGCGCGGTCGTGTAGGAGACGAGCTGGCCGAGCATCCACGGCCCGAGCAGGACGATCACGACGGCCACGCCGACGATCTTCGGGATCAGCGTGAGGCTCTGCTCCTGGATCTGGGTGACCGCCTGGAAGACGCTGATCACGAGCCCGATCACGAGGCCGACGAGCAGCAGCGGGCCGGCGATCTTGAGCGCCAGGCTCATGGCCTGCGAGGCGAGGTTGACGACGGTGTCCTGGTTCATGTCAGTGGAAGCTCTGCACGAGCGCTTTGATGACGAGGTCCCAGCCGTCGACGAGGACGAACAGCAGGATCTTGAACGGGAGCGAGATGAACGTCGGCGGGAGCATGATCATGCCCATGCTCATCAGCGTCGAGGAGACGATCAGGTCGATGATCAGGAACGGCAGGAAGATCAGGAAGCCGATCTGGAACGCGGTCTTCAGCTCGGAGACGATGAACGCGGGGATCAGCACCTCGGTGGGCACGTCGGCGCGCTTGTGCGGCTGTTTGGCGTGGGCGAGGCTCACGAACAGCGAGATGTCCTGCACGCGCGTCTGGTGGAACATGAATTCGCGCAGCGGCTGCTCGGCGCGTTCGAGCGCCACCGTGGTGCTGATCTTGTGCGCGTTGAGGGGTTCGAATGCGTCCTTCTTGATCGCGCTCACGGTGGGCGCCATCACGAAGATCGTGAGGAACAGCGCGATTCCGACGAGCACCTGGTTGGGCGGCGCGCTGTTGGTGCCGACCGCGGTGCGGATGAACCCGAGCACGATCAGGATGCGGCTGAAGCCGGTGACGGTGAAGAGGATCGCGGGCACGAGCGTGAGCCCGCCGATCAGCAGCAGGATCTGAACGGCGTTCGAGGAGTTGAGGTTCAACGACGCACCGTCAATTCACGTAGGCGCTCGACGAGTCCGGAGGAGGGCGAGGGCATGCGCATCGGGTCGTGGCGTGCCGGCGCGGGCGGACCGGGGAGCTGGAAGCGGCGCGGGCGTGGCGCATCGATGTCGTCGGTCAAAGGCAGGCCGGCCTCGCGCGCCTGCTCTTCGGTGTAGCGGTGGATCGGCACGAGGCCGTGCTCGCCGCTGCCGACGAGGATGTAGTCGCTGCCGGCACGGATCAGGTGCACGGCGCGCCCGGTGGAGAGGGTGATCGCGGCGACGCTCGCGAGGCCGGAGCTGGAGATGCTCGGATCGCGTCCGGCCTTGACCTGGCGCAGGATCCAGTAGAGCCCCCAGATCACGGCGATCACGATCGCGAGGCCGACGATCGTGCGCACGATCGACGCGCCGCCGCTACTCGTGTGCGCGCCGGTCGTGGTGGGGCTGAGGTTCAGCGGGGTGCTTTCCCCACCCGCTTTCGTGGCCGGCGTATACGCCGAGGCCGGGCAGGCGAAAGCGAGCAGGCATGCGCCAAGCACCGCGGTCGCCTGCGCGACCGCACGGGAAAGCGGGATCAACTTAGTCATCGAGGGACGACTCCGAGGAAGAGTCGTCCCCGGTTATCGGCCCGCACGCCCGGGTCTTGAGGAAACGGCCCCTTACGTACGGGTCAGAGCAGCTGCTCGAGCTGCACGCCCCAGGCGCCCTCGCCGGTGACGACGAGACTGCCGTTGGCGAAGCACAGCCCGTTGGCGAACAGCTCGACGGGCTCCTCGGCGAGCTGGTCGAGCTCGACGACCGCGCCGGGGGCGAGATCGAGCGACGCGCCGATCCCCATGTGGGTCCTGCCCAGCTCGGCCCACACGCGCACGAAGATGCTGCTGAGGATCGCGCCCCCGTCGGGGCCCTCCGCGGCGCCCGCTACGTGCGCTCGCGCGCGTTCGAGCTCGGCGCGGCCGAGCGTCGCGTAGGTGTCGGCGCGGATCGGCGGTTCGCCGGTGGACTCGAGCTTGATCGCGCGCCGCGCGCCGCTGCGCCCGGGGCGCCCGCGGCCGATCGAGATTCCCTCCGCGAACAGGCGCACGCCGTCCTCGGCGTGCCCCTCGAGCTCCACGAGCGTGCCGGGACCCAGCTCCAACAGGCGCGCGATGCCCATCTGCGCGGAGCCGACCTCGGCGCGCAGCAGCACGTGCGCGCTCGCGACTCCACGGGCGAGCGCCTCGGGGCCGGGCGCGGACGCCTGCAGGCTCAGCCGCTGGCCCCCGCCGCCGCGGATGCTCTCGGCGACCGGCTCCACGGCCCACCACGGGATCAGCAGCGACATCGTCGAGGACTGTCCGGCGATGACGGTGGCGAAGGCGATCGACAGCGTGGGCTCGTTGGCGGGGACTAGCACGCCGGCGTCGCCCTCCACGTCGAGCGCGCCGCGCGTCAGCTCGGGTCCGTCGAGCTCGGTCCAGGCGCTCGAGAGCCCGCTCACGATCGCGTCGAGCAGCCCGGCGGCGAGCTTCCAGTCGAGCTCGCTCAGATGACGCTCCACCGAGGCGCTGGCGGCGTCTCCGCCGAGCATGCATTCGAGCGCGTGCAGCACGAGCGTCCGCTCGACGCTCAGCAGCATGGAGCGTTCGATCGCGCTCTCCTCCACCGCCACCGCGACCGAGTCGACGGGCAGCTGCGCCTTGGCCTCGGCCCAGGTGCGCTGCGCGACATCCCCCACGCTCAGCTGCACCTCGCATGAGAGCTCCTTGGCCATCCACTCGCCGAGCTCCTCGCAGAATGGCTCGAGCGCGTCGCCGATACGGCGCCTGATCTCGGTGGTGAACTTCGCCGGCTGTGAGAAGTCGAGCGAGGCTATTGCCATGTCAGGTCAGTCTTGGGGGGCCGCGGAGGGGTCTGCGGCTTGTGGGGAGGAGTCCCCGCCGGCGTCAGCGGCTGCGCCGTTGCGGGATTGCTCGCCGTCCTGCTGGGAGTCGAGGATCTCGGTGACCCGCAGACCGTACTGCTCGTCCACGACGATCACCTCGCCGCGGGCGATCGCGGTGCCGTTGACGAGCAGGTCGACCGGCTGGCCGGCCTCGCGCTCGAGCGTCACGACCGAGCCGACGCCGAGCTCGAGCGTCTCGCCGACGGTCATGTGCGTGCGTCCGATCTCCACACTGAGCTCCATCGGGATGTCGCTGAGGCGGCTCAGATCCGGCTCGGAGGAGGAGACCCCATCCGGCTGGGCGGTCTGATCGAACTGCTCGTACTCGATTGCGTCGGTCAAGCGTGCTCCCTATTGGACGGCCAGGTCGGGGATCAGGACCTCTTCGACTTTGACGTCCGTCTGCTTCTCGATTTCGTGGAGGATCTGGGTGCGGATGCTGTGCCTGCCCCTGGAGCTGGTGAGCGTTTCGCCGTTCTGCCCGGTCACCGCGTTCGTCACGATTTCGCGGACCAACGGTTCCTCAGGCAGCGTACCGGGCCCACCTTCGGAACTGGTGGAGGCGGTCGCCGAGGCCCCGTCGCTCTGCCCCGGAGCGAGCTGCAGCGCGACGGTGAGCTTGGCGTAGCGGCCGTCGCTGAGGTTGAGCAGGAACGTCTGCGGCATCACGTAGATGGTGCCGGCGATCTTCGGCTTGACGACCTTGGGCTTGGGCTTGGTCATGGTGTAGCCCGCGAACAGCAGGATCGGCAGGGCGACGATGAATATCTTCTTGTTCTTGAGCATGGTCAGGGTGGGCTTTCAGGGTTCGCTTTGGGCTTCGTTGGTGAAAATCCGGCGCATCACGATCTCCACGCGGCGGTTGCGCGCGCGTCCTGCGGCGGTGGCGTCGCTCGAGAGAGGGTGCTGGTCGGCGTTGCCGGTGGCGGTGAGCCTGCGCGGCGTGACGCCGTGTTCGATCAGGAAGCGCACGACGGTGCTGGCGCGCGCGGTCGAGAGCTCCCAGTTGCTCGGGAACTGCGCGCTGTGGATCGGCACGTTGTCGGTGTTGCCTTCGACATCCAGCGGGTGGGTGGAGTCGACGTTCAGCAGTTCTGCGATCTCGCCCAGCAGCCCGTGCGCGCGGCTATCGAGCGAGGCCTGCCCGGAGGGGAACAGGAGGTCATCGGTGAGCACCCTGATGACGAGCCCCTTGGGTTCGATCGCGACCTTGACGCTTTTGCTGAATCCGTGCTTGGCGGCGTAGCTTTCGAGGCGCTGTTTGATGTGCGCGAACACCTGCGCCTCGTGCGACGCGGCGTTCTGGTGCGCGGCCGCGGCGGCTGAGCTCTGGGCGCTGGAGGAGCTCTTGGTGGATTCCGTCGCGCTCGGGGTGCTGAGCGCGGTGACCGGCGTGACGGCCTGCAGATCGGCGGCCTGGGGCACATGGCTGGAGTTGTTGGTGGCGCCCTGCGAGGAGAGGGCTTTGCCGCCGGGGAGGATGTTGCCCGAGAAGGCGGCCTTGAGGGAGTGCTGCAGCACCTGGTACTTGGACACGTTGACGGAGGAGATCGAGAACAGCACCATGAACAGCGCCATCAGCAGCGTGATCATGTCGGCGTAGGTGAGCAGCCAGCGCTCCTCGCTCTCCTCGCCTCCGCCGTGACCGGCGCGTTTGCGTCCGCGGGCCATTCTCAGGCCGCCTGGAACTCGACATCCCCGCGTGCCATCTGCGGCTCGTCCTCGGTGGAGCGCTGGGCGGGCGGGACGTAGGACATGAGCTTTTCGGAGACCAGCCGCGGGTTGTCCCCGGCCTGGATCGAGAGGATCCCCTCGACGGTCATCATCCGCAGCTCGACCTCTTCGGCGGAGATCGCCTTGAGGCGGTTGGCGATCGGCAGGAAGATGACGTTGGCGGCGCCGACGCCGAGCAGGGTGGCGATGAACGCGGCGGAGATAGACGGGCCGAGGGTGGAGGGGGCGGCGAGGTTCTCGAGCACGTGCACGAGACCGAGCACCGTGCCGATGATCCCCATCGTGGGGGCGAAGCCGCCGGCCTTCTCGAACGGCGCGGCGCCGGCGTGGTGGCGGGCCGCCATGCCGTCGACCTCGGCCTCGAGGATCGCGTGCACCATCTCCGGGTCGGTGCCGTCGACGACGAGCTGCAGGGCGTTGCGGGTGAAGGTGTCCTCGATCTCGCCGAGCTGCGCGTCGAGCGCGAGCAGGCCCTCGCGCCGGGCCTTGTCGGCGAGCGTGACGAGCCGGTCGAGCTGCCCGCGCATGTCGGGCGGTTCGGCGGAGAAGACCATCTTGTAGAGGCTCGGGACGCGCTTCATCGACTCCATGCCGACGCTGGCCATCGTGACGCCGCCGGTCCCGCCGAGGATGATGAGGAGAGCCGGGATGTTGATGAACGAGGCGGGACTGGTCCCATCCATCATTGAGCTCATCAGCAGTGAGCCAAAGGCCACCCCGATTCCGATGGCCGTAGAAGCCTTCATTGGACTCAACATCGGCCGGGCCGAGGTTTCCTTCAATGCTGCCGAAACTCGTGCAACATTCGTCCCAGAGGGCGGTCTCGGGGTCTCCAGGCCTGTTCAGCCCGACCCTGCGAAGCGTTCTAGAAAATACAGATTACGCAGGTGAGTCCTCGACCGCGGAGAGCCGCGCCGAGTCGCGCTGGGCTGGCGATGGCCCTCCCGCGCGCTCCGGCCGACGACGCCTGAGCGCGTCGCTCATGATCAGCGCGCGGTAGGCGCTGACCTCGGAGGCGACCTCTTCGGGCGTCTCGGCGACGACGACCTTTGCGCCGGTCGCGAGCGCGATCACGGTGTCGGGCGTGGATTCGACCGTGACGATCATGTCGGGATTGAGTTGAAATGGCTCGTCGCTCTGGCCGAGCCGGTGCAGCGTGATCATCGGCACTCCCCTCTGTTGCGACTGTGCCTCCGGTGGGACGACGCGCTGTGGCGCCGCCCCACCTCGGGCTCCTCGGAGTTCGTGTTCGTCCCTCGCAACCTCCTTGGTCGCTGACTGGAAGAAGATCGGGCTACTGGACCATCGTCACGACCGTCTGGAGCATCTGGTCGGAGACGCTGATCACGCGCGAGTTGGCCTGATAGCCGCGCTCGGCGGTGATCATGTTGGTCATCTCGGTGGCGAGGTCGACGTTGGACATCTCGAGCTCTCCGCCGATCGTCGAGCCGAAGCCCGCGGTGGAGGGGGTGCCGACGATCGGCGTCCCCGAGTTGGCCGTCTGACCCCACAGCGAGCCGCCGAGCCGTTCGAGGCCCGATTCGTTGGCGAACGTGGCCAGCGAGATGTAGCCGGCGGTGACACGCTGTTGGTAGGTTTTCGATTCGGGGTTCTCGTCGGTGTAGTTGACCGACCCGTCCTGGCCGATCGACACGTTGGCCGAGCCGGGCGGGATCTTGAGGTATGTGTCTTCGGTGCCCGCCGTGTAGGTGGTGCCGGTTTCGGTTTCGTTGGCGACGGCGTTGCGCCCGATCACGTACTCGCCCGCCTGCGTGATCAGCAGGCCCTGCGTGTTGGTGGTGAGGTCGCCGGCGCGCGTGTACTGGAGGCTGGCGGGCTGCGCCGAGGTGAGTGGTTCTTTGGGTTCGCCGGCGCCGACGCGCAGGAAGCCCGGTCCCTCGATCGCGACGTCGAGCGGGTTGTTGGTCGATTGGAAGGAGCCCTCGGTCATCGTGTTGCGGGTCGCGGAGACCTGCACCCCGAGCCCGATCTGCACCGGGTTCGATCCACCGTTGGTGGTCGTCGGTCCAGAGGCCCCGCGGAGCACCTGCGTGAGCGAGTCCGCGAACGTGACGCTCGCGCCCTTGTAGCCCACGGTGTTGACGTTCGCCAGGTCGGCGGCGGTCTCGTTGAGCATCGCTTGATTTGCGTCGAGGCCGCTGATCGCGGCATACATTCCAGCCATCATGTTGACTGCCCTTCCTTTCGCGGCCCCCTCGCAGAGGTCCAGCCGCCGTTGTGGCCTGTCGCCCTTCTCATGCGATCACGGCACTGTCGATGTTGGTGAACACGTTGTCCTTCATGTGTTCGGATCCGACGGCCGTGATGACCGTGCGGTTGCTGACGGACACCACGAACGCGGTGCCGTCGACAAGGACGAGGGAGTCGCGCGAGCCCTTGCTTGCGGCGCGGGCGACCCCCTGTGAGAGCCGGCCGAGCGTCGCCTGGTCGAGCTCGATCCCGCGGCGCTGCACGCGGGCGAGCGCGTGGCGGGAGAACTGCAGGGACTCGGCCGCGCCGGCCTTGGTGAGCGCGTCCGCGAAGGACTGTCCGGGGGCGGCGCCGGTCTGCGGGGCGTTCGCGGGCTTGCCCGCGCCGGGTGCGGCGGCGGGGGCAACCGGCGCTCCGAGGCCACCGGGCGGTATCAGCGCGGGGTTGGAGGGGATCGAGCTCAATTGACTTCCGTGATGCTCGCGAGCTTCACGCCGCCGACGCCTTCGATGGTCACGGTGGTGCCGGAGGCGTTGGACTGGACGCTCTGGACTTTCCCCACGGCGACGCCGCCGGCGGGGTTGTTGTAGGCGACGGTGCGCCCGATCAGCTGGACCGCGCCGGATAGCTCGTTGGCGTTGGCGAGGTTGGTGGTCTGCTCGACCTGGGTGAACTGGGCGAGCTCGTTGATGTATTCGTTGGTGTTGGCCGGCTGCAGCGGATCCTGCGCCTGCAGCTGCGCGATCATCAGTTTGAGGAAGTCGTTCTGGCCGAGCATGCCGTTGGAGTTTTCGGTGCCCGACGTGGAGCCAGATCCGGCGCTGTTGCTCGCGGCGGCGGCCTGTGCTGTGGGGTTGACGGTGGTCATGGTCTTGGTCCTTTCGTGTGGCTCACGCGAGCACGTCGACGAGCTCGCCGCGCGGCGGTCCCGAGATCGACTGGACGCCTTCGAGTCCGGGCACCGGCTCGGAACCGGCCTCCCCGTCTTCGGGGCGGGTGGACGAGCCCGGGGCGCTTGAGTCCGAGCGCCCGGGGAAGCGGCCTTCGCCCCCTCCGACGTCCGACTGCGCGGATGAGCCGATGTCCAGCCGCAGGAGCGACACGCCGAGCGAGTGGTGAAGCTCGGCACGGCATCCCACGAGCACCTGGGCGACGGCGGGCGTGTCGGCGGTGACCCGTGCGAGCAGTCCGTCGGAGGTCTGGGTGAGATGGATGCGGATCTCGCCCAGCTCGGCCGGATGCAGCGCGATCCGCGCCTGGGTCAACCCCTGGCGGGCGGCCACCTCGATCGTGGCGCCGATCGAGTCGATCATGTCCTGCATGCCCGCACCCGAGGCGAAGCTCGGTGCCGAGACGGACGCGGTGGCGGTGGCCTGCGCGCCCACTGGCGAGGCTGCGAGCGGCTGGCCGGCTGCGTCCGTGGGGCTCGCCGGCGTCGAGTCGTTGGCGCTCGCGGTCTGGGTGGCGACGGCCAGCGCCCCCGGACGGGCTCCCTGGCCACGGGAGAACGCGGCTTTGGCCGGGAGGGCGTTCGGTTGCGTCGGGGCGGCGGCGACCGTGTAGGCGACGCTCGTGTTTGGAGAGGATGCGGCTTCGCCGGGCTCGGATCGCGTGGTGGCCGTGCCCTCGCCTGTCGTGGGTTCGCCGGTCGGCGCGACTGCCGGGGGCGGCGTCTGGCTGGCGGTGAGCGAGACCGGGGGTGGTGACTCAGAGGAGCCGGTCGCGGTGGGCGGGCTGGCGGGGAGGGCCTGCGTGGTGGTTGCTGTCACGGCGGCCTTCGTGCCGGGTGTCTGGGGAGCGGCGTCGAGCGGTGGCTGGGCAGCCCCGGGCGCGGGCGTCGCGGTTGCGCTCGTGGCGTCGTTTGCGAGCGGGGTGCTGGACGCGCTCGCCGGTGTGGTCGCGAGCGAGGAGTGCGCATCTGCGGGGGGCGCGGGCTCCCGGAGCCGCGGCGCGGGGGCCGGCTCTCTCGAGGTGCGCGCATCCGTACCCGAGCGTGGAGTCGGCGGCGCTGGGACGTTGGCAGCGCCTTCCTGGACGCCAGGATCCTGGCTCGGCACGGGTGCCGCGGCGTCCGTGCTCGGGATGGGCGTGGCGGCGCTCGAGGTCGCGGGGAGGGGCGTGCCGGCGGTGTCGGCGGTGTCGGCGGCCGCACTCGTCGCTCGATCCGAGGCCGCGGGACTCGCGCCAGGGGTGGCTGGCGATGGGGCCGCGGTGGGTGCGGTCGGGATGGCTGCCTGCGTGAGCTGGTCGGCGGCGGTCTGCCCCTCCGTGCTCGCCGGTGCCGCTGAAGCCGATGCGCCCACGGCGATGCTGAGAGCGGCGGCTGTCCCTGTGGCCAACGAGCTGGCTGGTGCATACGGGGCCGCGGGCGTTGCCGTGGCCGCTGATTCGGCGGAGGCGGAAGGCGTGGGCGCGGCGGACGCCGTCGGAGCGCCGGCCACAGCCGCAGCCGCCGGCAGCGCCGCTGCGGCGAGCGTGGTCGCACCGGTGGGCGCTTCGCTCGCGTCTGGCGAGTGACTCTGTTTGTGGCCTTCCGCAGTGGCGGTCCGGGCCCAGTGTTCCTCCAGCGCGCTCTGGAAGGGCGGCGCGCCTGGTGGGGCTCCCGGTGGAGCCGCGCCGCTCGTCGGCGGCGAGGATCCGGGCGGTGGGAGCTTCTGCGCGATCATCATGCGAGCGCTCCCGCGGAGACGGGGTGGGACTGCCGGTAGGCTTCGGCGTAGCCGAGAACTTTGGTGACGTAGCTCTGGGTTTCCGCATACGGCGGCACCCCGCCGTACTGCTTCACAGCCCCCGGGCCGGCGTTGTATGCGGCGAGCGCGTCGGTGGCGCTGCCGCCGAACTCGCTCATCATCTGGCTGAGGTAGCGCGCGCCGCCTTCGATCGCTTCGGCTGGGTCGAGCGGGTTGGCGACGCCGAGCGAGGAGGCGGTACCGGGCATCAGCTGGGTGAGCCCGCTCGCGCCGGCGCTGCTCTGCGCGTTGGGGTCGAAGCCGGACTCCTGCTGGATCAGCCCGTGCAGCACGGCCGGGTCGACGCCGTAGCGCTGGGAGGCCTGTTCGATCAGCGCGTCGTAGGGAGTGGACTGCGCGGCGCCGGTCGTGCCCGCGTAGGCGGCGGGCACGGCGGTGTTGGCGGTCGTCGCGGCCTGCAGCGCGGAGGCGAAGGCGGTGGGCTGGGCTTCAGTGGCCGAGCCGCTCGTGGCGGCGCCCGGCACGATCCCGGTGACGGCCGACTGGCGCGTCTGTTCGATCATCGCCTGCAGCTGCTGGACGCGCTGCGCGATCGCGAGCTCGCCGGCGCTCACACCCGCGGACGGGGCGATCGCTTCGGTGCTCACGCGGAGCTCCTGCCGAAGCGGCTGGAGGCGATCTCGTCGAGGCTGTTGCGCTCCACGCGGGCGGCCTCGCGGTCGTGCTCGCCGCGGTGGCGCTCCCTGAGGCGGTTGAGCATCTCGTGCTCGCTGGCGGCGGCGGTGAGCTTGGCGTCGCTCTCGGCGACCTCCGCCTCGCGCTGGGCGAGCTCGTGGGCGTGACCGTTGCGCTGCGCCTCGATGCGCTCGAGGAACGACTGGCGCACCTGCAGCTCGCCCGCGCTGATGGGGCCGGGCTCGGCGACCACGCTGCGCTGTTCGACGTGCGCCTGCGCGATGTTCGCCTCGGTGGCTCTGAGCTCCTCCTCGGTGCTCGAGCGCCGGGAGATCGCCTGCGCGAGATCCTGCTTGGCGAGCTTCTCGGCGCGCTCGCGAACGGCGCGTACGCGCTCGAGGCGAAAGCGAAATGCGGGTCCGGTCACTGCCTGGTAATCGGACGAGCGGTTGCGTTCTTTAGCCGCGCGGGGAAGGCGCGTCTCAGATGCTCAGACCGAGCGCCGGGATCGCGGGCGCCTCGCCCGTGACGATGCTCGGCGCGGCGGCGGCCTGCGGCGCGGGGTGCACCTCCTCGGCGTCGGGGATCTCGCCGTCGAGACGCTCGAGCTCGCCGGTGAGCGACGCCGCGAGCTCGATCAGGCGGGCGTCCGTGTCGTCGGGGTCGGAGTGCTCGCTGACGGCCTGGCGCAGGAACGCCTCGATCCGCGCGCGGTGCGAGAGGGCGGCGTCGAGCGCGGGGTCGCTGCCGGGCTGGTAGGCGCCGATCGCGACGAGGTCTTCCTTCTCGTGCAGCACCGCGAGCGCGGCGCGCAGCTGCTGCCCGGCGCGCGCGACCTCCGGTGAGACGATCTCCCCGACGAGGCGCGAGACGCTCTGCAGCACGTCGATCGCGGGGTAGTGCCCGGCGTGGGCGAGCGGGCGCGTGAGCACCACGTGCCCGTCGAGGATCGATCGCACCGCGTCGGCGATCGGCTCGTTCATGTCGTCGCCGTCGACGAGCACCGTGTAGAGCGCGGTGATCGAGCCGTCGGTGCTCGTGCCGGCGCGCTCGAGCAGCCGCGGCAGCAGCGCGAACACGCTCGGGGTGTAGCCGCGGGTGGCGGGCGGCTCGCCGATCGCGAGGCCGACCTCGCGCTGAGCCATGGCGAAGCGCGTGACGGAGTCCATCATCAGCATCACGTCGTGGCCCTGGTCGCGGAAGTACTCCGCGATGGTGGTGGCGGTGAAGGCGGCCTTGATGCGCACGAGCGCGGGCTGGTCGGAGGTGGCGACGACGACGACGGAGTGCGCGAGCGCGTCGCCGAGGTCGCGCTCGATGAACTCCCGCACCTCGCGTCCGCGCTCGCCGACGAGCGCGATCACGTTGATCTGGGCGCTCGTGGAGCGGGCGATCATCCCCAGCAGCGAGGACTTGCCGACGCCCGAGCCGGAGAAGATGCCGAGCCGCTGGCCGCGCCCGCAGGGCACGAGCCCGTCGAGCGCGCGCACGCCGAGCCCGACGCGCTCGCTGATGCGGGGCCTGGTGAGCGCGCCGGGGGGCGCTGCGATGGTGGAGCGGGGCAGGCCGCCGGGGTCGCCGCGGCCGTCGTCGGGCACGCCAAGCCCGTCGACGATCCGCCCGAGCAGCCCCCGCCCCACGTTCACGCGAAACGGCGCGCCGGTGGCGAGCACCCTGGTTCCGGGCCCGATGCCGTGCAGCTCGCCGAGCGGCATCAGCAGCGTGCGCCCTTCCCGGAACCCGACCACCTCGGCGGACACCGCCGCGCGGTTGCGGTCGGTCCCCACGAGGCACACCTCGCCGACCTCCGCCTGCAGGCCGGTGGCCTCGATGATCAGCCCGATGAGGTTCGAGACGAAGCCGTGGCGGCGGGCGAGATCGGCCTCGCGGACGGCCTCCGTGGCTCTGTCGAGCAGCGCGCCCACGACCGGCTGCTCGCTCACGTGGGTGGCTCTTCGCCGGCGAGCGCAGCGGCGAGCACCTCGCCGGCCCGCTCCAGCTGGGTCTGCACGCCCGCGTCGATCTCGCCCTCGGTGGTGCGCACGATCGCGCCGCCTAGCTCGACGCGCTGGTCGGACTGCAGGTCGCACAGCTCGATGCCGGCGACCTGGGCCTGCAGGTCGCCGATCGCCGCCTGCAGCGTGTCGAGGTCGGCGGGGTTGACGAGCACGGCGATCCCACGGCGGTCGCTGACGCGGCGGAGCGCTCCCTGCACGACGTCGACGACCAGCTCGGGGCGCGCGTGCAGCGCCCCGGCGAGAATCTTGCCGGCGAGGTCGAGTGCGAGCTGCACGGCGTCGCGTTCGACCGACTCGACCGTCTCGGTTCGCAGCGACTCCACGCCCTGAAGCGCCTCGCCGAGCGCGGCGGCCACGGCGGATACGTCGGCCGATCCCTCGACGCGGCCGGCGGCGCGGCCCTCCGCACGCGCCTGCTCGCGGATCTCCTCGGCTTCGGCGTGCGCCTGCGCGAGCGCTCGCGCGGCCGCGTCGCGCGGGGGCGGCGGAGACGGTTCGAGGTTCTCGAAGGCGTAGCTGACGGCCGCGTCAGACAACGTCTGAGCCCCCTTCGCCGTCGCCTTCTTCGCCGCCCGGGATCACGATCGTGCCCGCCTCCTCGAGCCTGCGCACGACCGCCACGATGCGGCTCTGCGCGGCCTCGACGTCGCGTTTGCGCTGCGGAGGCTGGACCTCCATCTCCTCCTTGAGCATCGCCGCGCCGCGCTCGGACATGTTCGTGAGGACCGCGTCCATGACGTGCTCCTCGACACCGCGCAGCGCGAGCACGAGATCCTTCTGGTCGACCTCGCGCAGCACCTGCTGGATGGCGCGCTCTTCGAGTTTGACTATGTCCTCGAACACGAACAGCATGCCGCGCACTTCCTCGGCGAGCTCCTTGTCGGTGGTGGTGAGGCTGTCGAGCACGTTTTTCTCGAGGCTGCGGTCGGCGTGGTTGAGGATCCCCGCGAGCGCCTTGGCGCCGCCGGCGGCCTTGTACTCCTCCTCGGTCTCCTCGCCCATCTTGGCGCGGATCGCCGCCTCGATCTGCTGGATGACCTGCGTGCTGGCGTCGCCCATGCGCGCGATCCGCAGCGCGACGTCGGGCTGCTCGGCCTCGGGCAGGCGCGAGAGGACGCGGGCGGCGAGGTTGGCGGTGAGGCTCGCGAGCACGAGCGCGATCGTCTGCGGCGACTCGCCGCGCAGCAGCGTGACGATCTGCTCGGGCGGGATGCGGCGCAGGAACTCGAACGGGCGCGATTCGTTGTTCGATAGCCGGCCGAGGATGTCGGCCGCGCGCTCGGCCCCGAGCGCGCGTTCGATCACTTCGTGGGCGAACTCGAGCCCGCCGGCGACCGCCCCCGGGAGCTGGCCGGCTCCGGCGGTTAGCTCGGTGAAGATCGACTCGGTGGTCTCCGCGGCGACGTTATGCAGCCGCGCCATCTCGCGCGAGAGGCTCTCGATCTCTTCCTCGCCGAGCAGCTGGATCAGGCTCGCGGCGCGCTCGGGCCCGAGTGCGGCCATCAACACCGCGGCCTTGCGCGCACCGGAGATACGCGGCGGCCCGACGGCCATGCCGGTCTGGGTCGCTCCCGCGGGGAGCGCCGGCAGGACCTCCCCGTGCAGCTCACCGGCCACCTGGTGTTACCCCTCCTGGATCCAGCTGCGGACCTGCTGGGCGACGAGATCGGGGTCGTTGGCGGCGAGCTGTTCGACCTGCAGGCGCAGCGGGTCGGTGCTGCCGTTGCCGTTGGCGACAGCTCCGGGGCCGGCGCTGCCGTTGGGCGGCGAGGCGGCCGCGCCGGCCATCGCGGCCGCCCGCGGCGCGGTCTCGCGTTCGAGCTCGGACAGACGCATCGGCGCCTCCAGCTCGCGCAGCCACACGGGCTCGCCGATCGCTTCGGTCTCGCGGTTGCGCAGCGCGCGGGTGGTGAAGAACAGGAACAGCAGCGCGCCGATGCCGAGCAGCGCGTACTTGGCGTAGCCGATCATCGAGCTGGTGGACGCGGCGGCCGCGGCGGTGGACTTGGGGAACACCACCTGTCCGAGGGAGATCGTGTCTCCGCGCTTGGCCTGTAGGCCTGCGGCGTTGGTGATCGCTTCGCGGATCGCAGGCAGCGAGGCGGCGGGCACGGAGTGGTCGAGGAGCACAGAGACGTGCTGGCTTTCGACCGTGCCGGGCGCGATGGTGGAGTGTGTGACGGTCTTGCCGACCGCTAGCTGGGAGTTGGTGGTTTCGCGCTTGTAGTTCGATTTGCCGCCCGATGCGCCGGCGGCGGCGGTGAGGTTCGCGGTGCCGGTCGCGCCGCCCGCGCCGGTCCCCGTGCCCGTCAGCGTCTCAAGCTGTTTGCTCTGCGACTGCGGCACGCCGGCTTTCGTGTAGGTGAGCGATTCCTGGGTGGTCTGGTTGACGTTCATGTTCGCGTACACGAGCACCTGCGCCTTGCCCGGCCCGAGCGTCTGCGCGAGCATCGCGTCGAGGCTCGCGGCCATCGTCTGGTCGTAGCGCTGCTCGGCTTCCTGCACGGTCGCGCCGGAACCCCCGCCGGCGGCGCCGCCGGGCGCCGGCCACAGCAGCTGACCGGAGGCGTCCGTGATCGTGACTTTGCTGAGCTGCAGGCCGGGCACGCTCGAGGTGACGAGCTGTGCGATCCCCTTCACCGAGCCCTGGTCCAGAGACGTCGTCCCCGAGAGCAGAACCGCGGCCGAGGAGGCGCCCTGGCTTTCGCCGAACAGCTGGTTCTGGGCGCTGGGCAGCACGAGCGACACCTGCGCGCCGGATACCCCCTGGACGGAGTTGATCGTCTGCTCGAGCTGTCCCTGCAGCGCTCGCTGATAGGTGACCTGCTGCTGGAAGTTGCTTTCGCCCAGTTTTTGTTTTTCGAAGAGTTCGAAGCCGGGCTGGCTGTTGCCGAGCAGGCCAGCGCCGGCGAGGGCGACGCGCGCGGTGGCGGTCTGACTGGACTGCACGGCGATCGCGGTGCCGTTGTTCTGCAGCTGGTAGTTGACCCCCTTCGCGCTGAGGGCGCTCGTCATCTTGCCCGTCTGCGCGGGGTCGAGGCCGCTGGCGAGTGTCGAGTAGCTCGGCTGGGAGACCAGGTGCAGGAACATGTACGCAAACAGGATCACGCCGACGACGAAGCCGCCCGCGATCAACCATGCGCGAGGGGTGAGCCTTGAGGCGAGCTGGGCGATGGGCAACGATCAGGCCTGGGTTTGGAAGATGCTCTGGACGGCTTCGGTCGCCTTCGTGCGGATCTGGGAGGCGAGTTGCATCGCCAGCTGCGCGTCCTCGACGGTGACGACGGCTGTCTCGGGATCCTTGACGGTCCCGGTCGCAAGCGCCTGCGCGGCGCTGTTGCCACTCTGCTGAGTCTTCTCCAGCGAGGAGATCGCGTTCGTGAGCTCGCTGCCGAAGCCACCCGACGTCGATTCGATCGCGCCGCTGGGTTCGGCGCCCTGCGCGAGTCCTTCGGCCTGCGCCGCGGCGGGCGCTTTGAGCGCGCCTTCGGCCTGGGCTCCGCCGAGCGTGCCACCCAGCCCGCCGGTCAAGCCGCCGATCGGCGGGATGATCATTTGAGCAGTCCCAGGGTCGCGGTGAACATCGACTTGGCGGTCTGCATCGCGGTGACGTCCGACTGGTAGGACTGCTGCTCGGAGATCAGGTCGGTCATTTCTGTGACGGTGCTGACGTTCGGCATCTTCACGTAGCCCTGCGCGTTGGCTTCGGGGTTGGTGGGGTCGTACACCTGGCGGTCGGGGGTGGCGTCGCTGACGATCCCCGACACCTGCACGCCACCCGCGGTCGGCACGCCGGACTGGGCGAGCGCGCCGGAGAGCGCGCCTTCGAAGCTGTTCGAGCCAGCCTGCGCGAGCACGACCTCCTGACGCTGGTAGGGCAGGCCGTTGGCGCCCTTGGTGGTGTCGGCGTTGGCGAGGTTCTCCGCGGTGACGTCCATGCGGATGCGCTGCGCGCTGAGGCCCGTGCCGGCAATGCCGATCGCGTCGAACAGGCCCATCAGAGGATCCCGATCGCGGTGCGCATGATCGTGTTGCGAGCTCCCATGACCTCGGTGATCGCCTGGTAGTCGAGCCCGTTTTCGGCGAGCTTGGCCGATTCCTGATCGACGCTCACGCCGGCGCCGTTGGGGCCGGCTTCGATCGGCTCGGTTTCGGTCTGGAACTGCACTTCTTCGGGGGATTCGCCGACGTTCATGGCGCTCTGCAGCGCCGACTCGAAGTTGACCTCCTGCGGCTTGTAGCCGGGGGTGTCGGCGTTGGCGATGTTGTTCGTGAGCGCGGTCTGGCGTTGCCAGGAGCCGCGCATGGCGGCCTCGAGCAGCTGCTGGGTCGAGTCGACGAGGGCCATCGTGCCCTCGTGATCGGCCCGGAACGGTGGATCTTTAGGGCGCTTGGGTCAAGCGCTGCGGTCGAGGCGCGGGAGCCGCGCGGGCTGCTCGCCGTAGCCGTGGGCGGTGCGGCGGGCGCGCGTGGCGGTGGTGAGCTCCGCCACCAGCGCGTCGCGCAGGCGCAGCAGCTCGATGCGCGTGCGCTCGTGGATCAGGTGAGCGCGTTCGAGCAGCGACGCGGCCGCGGCGGGTGGAGGGGTGGGCAGACCCGCGACCAGATCGTCCCAGCTCTCGCCGAGCGCGAGCAGGCCGTCGACGTCGCCGCGGCCGGCGAGCTCGAGTTCCAGCTCGGCGTGCGCGTGGATCGCCTCGTAGCGCGTGAGCGGTCCGTCGACCGTGTTCTCGCGCGCGGGCGTCCTCACCCCTGCGAGACCTCAGAGGCGACCTGGGACCATGCCTCGCGCAGCTCGCCGAGCAGCTCGCTGACCTCTTCCAGCTTGGCGGGATCCTGGTGGATGCGCCCGCTGTTGAGGTGCTTGAGGCAGAACCCGTAGATCGTGTGCAGCTGCTCGGGGAGCTGGCCCTGCTCGAAGTCGAGTGTGGCGTCGAGGTGGGCGATGATCATCTCGGCGCGGCGCAGCGTGTTGTGCGCCCGCTCGATCTGCCCGTCGCGCATCGCCACCGTGGCCTGGCGCAGGAAGCGCCGCGCGCCGTCGTAGAGCATCACCACGAGCTCGCCCGGCGCCGCGGTGAGCACGGCGCTCTGGCGGTAGGCCTGCGGCGATGCCATCAGATTGCTCATCTGGAGAGTGATCGGCCTGGCGCGGACAAAGCTGAAGTCCGACGCTCGCCGGCCGCGCTAGAGCCCGGAGTTGTTGAGCGACTTTTCCTGGCTCACGAGCCACGACGACTGTGCGCTGTTCTGCGAGATCACGCCTTCGAGCTGCGCGTAGGTTGCCTGCAGAGCGCGCTGGCGCACGGCGAGCATCTCGTTCATCGTGCTGATCCGCTGGGTCATGTTGCTGATCTGGCTGGCGTCGCCTTCGATCCTTCCACCGAGCGTCCCGGCGGGTTCGGCCATCGAGGTGACCATGCCCTGCAGGTTCTTCGCCCACTTCTGCAGCATCGACTGGGCGCCCGCGGGGTTGGCTTCGATCGCTTCCTTGAGCTTTGTGGGGTTGAGGCTCAGCTGACCTTCGAGCGTGGACTGCGAGCTGCTGCCACCGCTTGCCGAGCCCGTGCTGAGGCCGATGTCGGCAGGGCTCGCCATGCCTTCCGTCAGGCCTTCGATCGGTTCGTACATCGCTTGGCGCATGCGGCTGAGCAGCCCCGTGAGGTTCTGGTCGCCGAACAAAGCCCCGGTGGCGAATTCGGCCGCGTTGGCGGCGTGGGCGGGCGGCTTGGTGGTGACCTGCTTCTGGATCGCCGCGACGGTGCTGTTGTAGAGCGTGACGAACGACTGCACCTGCGTTTCGACCGCGGTCACGCTCGGGCCTGGAGCATGGATGTTGATCGTCACCGGCCCGGTCGTCGTGACGCCTTCCAGTTTCAGGGTCACACCGGGGATGGCGCTGGTGACGGTGTTGGAGGCGGAGGTTCCCGCGACACCGTCGACGGAATATTCGGCGTTCTTGCCTTCTTTGGCGGTTCCGGGCTGTTCGGCGATCGCTCCCTGCGTGTCGATCACGTTGATGAATTCGGCGCCCGTGTTGCCGGTGGCGCGGCTGGAGAAGACGATGCCGCCTTCCACGACGGCGGCATAAACGGTGGCGGTGGCATCGGAGTTGATCTTGCTGGCGAGTTCTTTGGCGCTCGCGCCGGCCGCGATCTTGTATTCGTGCCCGTCGATCGTGATCGTGTCTGCTTCCGTGGGGCTCGTGAAGGTGAACGTTCGCTGTGCCGCGTTGGCGAGCTGTTTGACTTCGACCTGGTGACCACCGACGCCCGCACCGGACGTGGTGACGGCGCTGACGCGCGTGGGTTCGCTGGAGGTGACGGTCTGGGAGCTTTCGAACAGCGACGGCAGGCTGAATTCGGAGAGCTCGAAGGAGAGCTGCTGCAGGCTCGTCTGGATGCTCTGGAGCTGACCCTGCTCAGCCTGGAGCTTTTCCTGCTGGGTGGTGAGGCGTTTGACCGGAGCGCGTTCGGCGCTCATCAACGCTTCGATGATCGCGGCGGTGTTGAGACCCGACGCGAGCCCGGAGAAGTTGATCGTGGAGCCGCCGGTGTTGACAGAGCCCGAGGACATGACTCGCTATCCCAGTGTCTTCCCGGCCGCGATGTCGAACACCTCGGCCGTCGAGAGAGCCCTGACGGCGTTGCCGTCGTCGAGCTCGACCTTGACGCGGCCGGTCTCGGAGAAGGAGAAGCGCACCTCCTGCCCGCGCTCGCGCAGCTGCTCGCCTATACGACCTGCGGCGGCCATCTGCTCCAGTACCTCGGGCGGCGGACCGCTGCGGGTGGCCTCGACCCTGAGCGAGCGCTCGCTGGCGGCGAGCTCGGCGACGAACGCCGCCATGTTGGTGGCGTCGCTCGGTGCGGACGACGTCGGTTCGGATGGGGCCCGAGGGTCCCTGATCGGCATGATCGGCGAGCTCATATGGCGTTTTCTCCCTGAAAACGTGTGGTTACGCGGTCCGGTCCATGGGCCGCCTCGCTCATGGTGTGTTTCGTTCATGGTGATCGACGTCCTCCGGGAAAACTTGAAGTATTTCCCGCGATGAGAGCCGAGTTGCCGAAGCTGCACACGCGACAGCACGGCTACGCGGCCTCCGCCTCGCCTCGCGAGAGCAGCTCTGCGGCCTCCGCGTTGCCCGGGTCCTGGGAGAGCGCGGCGGCGGCGAACTCGCTCGCCTCGCGCGCCATGCCACGGGTGGCGGCCACGCGTGCGAGCCCCAACAGCGCTCGCACATCGGGGTCCTCGCCGCAGACGGCCATCCACTCCTCGGCCGCGGAGGCGATGAACCCGTGGCGCAGGTACATCTCGGCGAGCAGCTCGCGCTGCTCGCGCGCGGACATGGGCGTACGCGCCATCAGACCGAGCAGCACCTCGAAGGTCTCGAAATCCTGGGAGCGCAACAGCGTCTCGAGCGTCCTCTCGAGCGGCGCCACCGCTGCCTCGCCGAGCACCACGGTGCTCTCCCCGTCGCTGGCCAGCTGCTGCCAAGCGGCGAACAGCTCCAGCTCCGCCTCATCCATCCCGCTCGCGTGCGCCCGCGCGAGCGCCGCCGGGGTGGCCGTGCGCTCGCCGCCGGCGATGAGCGCGCACAGCTCTGTGCGACGAGCGCTCGCCGCGAGCGGTTCCTCGTTTGCGACTTCGCCCGCGACGCGCGCCGCCTCGGCGTAGCGGCGCTGCCTCAGCAGGAGCTCTGCGAGCTCCATGCGCGCCAGGAAGCTGCCGCAGCCGACGGTCGCGGCGTACCGCGGCGGAGCGTCGCCCATCTCGATGCAGCGCTCGAGCAGCTCGATCGCGCGGTCGCCCTCGCCGAGCGCGGCCGCGGCGAGGGCCTGCTCGAACACGAGATCGGTGAAGCCGGGAAAGCGGGCGAGCCCCTCCTCGGCGCGCGCGATCGCGTCGGCGTGCAGGCCGACCACGCGCAGCGTCTTGACCATGCGACTCGCCAGAGCGGGGGCGAACGCCTGACCGTCCAGGTCGGAAAGGCCTGCGAGCAGCGCCCAGGCGCGCTCGAACTCGGCCAGCGCGGAGACCAGGTCGCCCGCGGCGGCGTACTCGGAGCCGAGGTTGAAATGGAGGAACGGCGTGGCGGCGTCCTCGGCCTGCTGGATCTCGAGCAGCTCGATGTTACGCGCGGACTTACCGCGACGCACGCGCACGGACGCGAGGTAGCCGTAGTGCTCGACGCGCACGCCGCTCGCCTCCACCCGCTCGGGCAGGTACCCCGGCAGACGTGCGGCGATCTGCTCGTGCACGCGCCCCTCGAAGCGGTACTCGGGCCGGCTGCGAAAGACGCGCAGCGCGTCGTGCGTGACCGCGGTCCCGTCGTGCAGCTCGCCGGTGTAGTTGATCTCGGTCAGCGAAAACGCCTCGCGCCAGGTGCGCCCCTTCAGCGCGCGCAGCAGGGCGAGGTCCTCCGTTACGAGCACCTCGTCGGCGTCGAGGTACATCAGCCAGTCGCCCGTGGCCGCGTCGAAGGACACGTTGCGCGCGTCCGCGAACGAGCCGTTCCATGGGTGCTCGATCACCCGGGCTCCGAACGAGCGGGCGATCTCGACGGTCGCGTCGCTGGAGCCGGTGTCGACGACCACGATCTCGTCGGCCGCGTCGGCCACCGCGGTCAGGCAGCGCGAGAGCATCTCCTGCTCGTCGCGAACGATCATGCACAGGCTCAGGCGCAACCCCTCGGCCGGCTGGGCGCGGCCGGCGATCGCGTGGGCGCGCTCGGCGAGCCCGGCGGACGGGCGCGTGGCCGGGTCGAGCGACTCGCGTCGCGCTCGAAGGGCTTCGCGAGCGCCGTCGAGTCCCGCGAGCCTCGGATCGAGGCGAGCGGCCGCCTCGAACATCGCCTCGGCGGCATCGAGGCTCCCCAGCCCGCACAGCGCCTTCCCCGCGTGACCCAGCAGCACGGGCTCCGCCGGCTCGCGCTCGAGCAGCTCGAGTGCCGCGTCGGAAACGGCCGCGAGCAGGCCCGGCGGTGGGGCCTGCTCACCAGCTTCGAGGCCCGCTTCCACGAGTGTCCTGCCGGCCCAGTAGCGGCGATGCGGGTCGGCGATCGACTCGATCCGCGAGAACAGCTCGCGATAGCTCTCCAGATCGCCGGCGGCCAGCAGCTCGCACGCGCGGGAGGGCAGCTCGCTCGCCGCGAGCGCGCCGTCGGGGGAGTCTGAGCCTGTGGGGCGGTGGGACATTTCCTAACCCCTTCATCGACCGCGCCGTTCGATAGATGAGTACGACCGGAGCAGGGAATATCGTCGCGGCCGCGAATCAGTTGCCGGTTAGACCGCTTTAAGACGGCTCGGACGCGAGCAGTAGTTCCGTATCAGGCGGGCCATCCCCCTGTCAGTTCCCTCGATACCAAAAGCAGGAGTATGGAAATAATCGGAAAGCGTGCAGTCAGGGCGCCGGCAGCTGAGGTTTTGGCGACCTGGCGCGAGTACCGGCGCACGGGCGAGCGCGAGCTGCGCGACCGGCTGATCTTCATGTTCATGCCGATGGTTCGCTACATCGTGTACCGCAAGGTGCGCGAGGTACCGGCCCAGTGCGATGTCGAGGACTTCCTCTCCTGCGGCCTGGAGGCGCTGATCCACTCGATCGAGCGCTACGACCCGGACAAGGGCGCGACGCTCGAGCAGTACGCGTGGACGCGGATCCACGGCGCGGTGCTCGACGAGCTGCGCCGCCACGACTGGGCGCCCCGCTCGCTGCGCCGCGACGAGCGCACGATCAACAACGCCCGCGAGAGCTTCCTGTCAGCCAACGAGCGCCCCCCCAGCCGCGAGGAGCTCGCCGCGAAGGTGGGGATGACGCCTGTCCAGCTGACCGGCCGGCTCGACGAAGTGGTGCTCGCGGAGGTGGGCTCGCTGAACCGGATCGTGCGCTCCGACGAGAGCGCCACGATCGAGCGGATCGACACGCTCGAGAGCTCCGACGAGGACTGCGACCCGATCGTGAGCGCCGAGCGCAGCGAAGCCAAGGAGCGCTTCCGCAAGGCGTTCGCGCGTCTCAGTCGCCAGGAGCGCGAAGTGGCGGTGCTCCTGTACGTCGAGGATTGGACGCTGCGCGACATCGGCGAGCGCCTCGGCGTGTCGGAGAGCCGCATCTCCCAGATCCACACCCAGCTGCGCCGCCGTCTCTACGAACAGCTCTCCGGCGAGCTGACGCTGTTCAACGCGGTCGGCTGAAGCTCAGCCCGACGACCTCCTCGCAAGACCGCTTGCGTTCTAAAGAATCGTCGTCTCCGGTCGAACACCCGGAGGGAGATGGACCTTGGCATCTACATCGCTGCTACGGGGATGATCGCTGAGCAGACCCGCCAGGATCAGCTCTCGAACGACCTCGCGAATGCGACGACGCCTGGCTTCAAGCCCGACAAGTCGCCGCAGCACAACTTCGGCTCGATGCTGCTGGCGAACACCGAGGGCGGAGCGGCGGTCGGCTCGGTCGATGCGGGCGTGGCGCTCGGCAAGACCTACACGAACATGGCGCCCGCCTCGCTTCAGGAAACCGGCGAACCGCTCGACTTCGCGATCCAGGGCAGCGGCTTCTTCGCGGTGAAGACCGCCCAGGGGACCCGCTACACCCGCGACGGCCAGTTCACCGCGTCCGCCGCGGGGCTGCTGACGGACGTGAGCGGCAACCCCGTGCTCGACCAGGCGGGAGCGCCGATCAAGGTGAGCACCGGCGGCACCGTGCCTGCGAGCGCTCTCGGCGTCTTCGAAGTGCCGGGTGCCGCCAAGCAGGGCGAAAACCTCTACACGGGCACGGCCGCGGGCAAGCCCAGCGGCGTGGTGCACCAGGGGGCGCTGGAGGCCTCGGGGGTGGACGCGGCGAAGGTGATGGTCGACATGATCACCTCGCTTCGCACCTTCCAGTCCGGGCAGCAGGCGATCCAGACGATCGGCCAGACTTTGCAAGAGGCCGCCTCGCAGGTCGGCTCGGTGGCCTGATGCTCGAAGGCCTCTACGCGGCGGCGGCGGGCATGGCCGCGCAGCAGCAGCAGATCGACGCGATCGGCAACGACCTCGCGAACGAGAACACCACCGGCTACAAGACCGAGCGCGTGGCTTTCAGCGACCTGCTCTACAACAAGTTCGACCAGGCGGGCACCGAAACGACGACCGGAGCGGGCGCGAGCGCACAGACGATCGGCGCGAGCCGCACGCAGGGATCGATCCGGGAAACGGGCGACCCCCTCGACATGGCGATCGAAGGCGAAGGCTACTTCCAGGTGATGCGCGCGAACGGGCAGGTGGCGCTGACGCGCGACGGCTCCTTCGGCGTAGACGCGAGCGGGACGCTGGTCAACTCCAGCGGCGATCGGCTGAACCCGCCGATCAAGCTCCCGGCGGGCGTCTCGCCGAGCGAAGTGAGGATCTCATCCGACGGGACGGTGCGCGTCGGGGAAAAGACGCTGGGGCAGATCAAGCTCGTCACGGTCGCGGCCCCAGACCGCCTGCTCGCGGACGGAGCCAGCGAGTTCAGCACGACGGCGGCCAGCGGATCTCCCACCCCGCTGGCCACGTCGAGCATCAAACAGGGAGCGCTGGAGGCGTCCAACGTGGACATGGCGAAGGCGATGTCGCAGCTGGTTAGCACGCAGCGCGCCTTCCAGATGAGCAGCACGGCGATCCAGACCGAGAGCCAGATGATGTCGATCGCGAACCAGCTCAAACCATGACCATCGAAGCCTCCACGGGGCTACCGGCGGTCAACCAGGCGCTGGAGCCGGCGTGGGTTCGCCACGGCTCGGCGTCCACCCAGAAGACCTACGAGACGGCGCTGGCGTTCGAAGAGATGCTCGTACAGCAGCTCTCGCAGTCGCTCACCGCGACGAGCGGGCTCGAAGGCGACTCCTCGCAGGGCGGCGGAGCGGGTGCCGAAGAAGGCGGCTCCGGCGGCTCCTCTTCGCTCGGCACCAGTCAGCTGTCCTCGCTGCTGCCGCAGGCGCTGTCGAACGGCGTGATGAGCGCTGGCGGACTCGGCCTGGCGGCGCAGCTGACGCGCGAGCTGCAAAGTGCACAGGGCATGCAGAGCTCGGCGAGCGGCGGTACCGCCGCGAGCACCGAGCACGGTGCGGTCTCCCCAGCCAGCGGAGGCGTGGGCGCGTGACCCCCGCGGCGATGGTGGCGCACGAGGGCGTCGCGCGGGATCGCGCGCTTGCGAGCGACGTGCTCGTGCACCTGAACGCCCAGATCGCCTCGGCGCGCAGCCTGCTGGAGGTGGTGCTCGAGCAGGGCGCCGCGATCCGCGCGCGCGACGTGCACACGGTCGTGAGGCTCGCGGGCATCCTGCGCGGAGAGATGAGCCGTCGCCAGCTGCTGGAGGAGGAGCGCTCTCGTCTCCTGACTCGCAGCGGCGAGCGATTGGGGGTCCCCGCCGAGACCGTCACGCTCGCGCAGCTGAGCGCGCTGATGGATCCGCCCAGCGCCGAGCGTGCGGTCGAGCGCAGCGCGGAGCTGCGCGGCCTGCTGCACGAGCTCCAGCGCGAGCACACGAGCAACCGCACGTTGATGCAGATCGAGCTGGGCTTCCTCGACCACCTGATGGGGATGCTCGCGCTCGACGGCGTCAGCGGCTACGACACCCGCGGCTCCTCCACGTCGATCACGCGCTCGCGTCCCAACGGCGAGCTGCACGTCCTCGACCTGCGGGCCTAGACGCGATGTCGATCCCCACCCTGCAAGGACTCCAGACCGCGCTCAGCGGCCTCCTGGCCGAGCAGCAGGCGCTCGACGTCGCCGGGCACAACATCGCCAACGTGAACACGGAAGGCTACTCGCGCGAGACAGCGGTCCTGGTGACCAACCGGCCGATCGAAATCCCCGCGATGTCGGTGCTGACGGGGAAAGGCGGGCAGCTCGGCACGGGCGTCAGCGTCGAGACGTATACACGAATCCGCAACGCTTACCTCGACGCTCAGTACCGTACGCAGAACAGCGCGTTGAGCGGCTCGACGACCGAAGCGGAAGAGCTGCAGCAGGCACAGGCGGCGTTCAACGAACCGTCGGAATCCGGGCTCGCGAGCCAGCTGTCGAAGTTCTGGTCGGCGTGGAGCAACCTCGCCAACTCGCCCGAAACGGGCAAGCAGGGGGTGGTCGCCGCGGGCGAACAGCTCGCGAGGACGTTCAAACAGCTCACCACCCAGCTCGAAACGATCTCCACCCAAGCCAACCAGCAGTATGCGTCGCTGACGGGCCCCACGGGCGAAGTCCAGGATCTCGCGAACCAGATCGCGCAGCTCAACGGGCAGATCAAGCTCGCCGAAGAAGCCGGCCAGCAGCCCAACAGCATGCTCGACCGCCGCGACCTGCTGCTGGACAAACTCTCGTCTCTGGCCAACATCACCGTCGCCCAGCAGCCAAACGGCACCGACACCGTCAGCTTCGGCGACGCCGCCAAACCGCTGGTGGAAGGCACGACGGTCAACTGGCCGCAGACGCTCACCGCGGCGGCCGGCGGCCAGCTCGGCGCGCTCCTCGGCTTGACGAGCCCGGGCGGTGCGCTCGCCTCTTATCAGACCGCGCTCGACGGGGTTGCCGAACGCCTCGTGGGGTCGGTCAACGAACTCCACACCTCGACGCCGTTCTTCAGCGGTTTCACCGCGTCGACGATCGCCGTTGCGGTCGAACCATCGGAAGTCCAGACATCCTCCACCGGGACGGTCGGCGGAAACGACGTGGCGCAGGCGATCGCGGCGCTGCGCGGCGGCAGCGCCGACCAGAGCTACTCGGCGCTGATCGAGCAGGTCGGCAGCGACGTGAAGACCGCCAAGGACGAACAGTCCAACAACCAGACGACGGTCACCGCGATCGGCAACCAGCGCCAGAGCGTCTCGGGCGTGTCGCTGGATGAAGAAATGACCAACCTGATCACCTTCCAGCGCGGCTACCAGGCGTCCGCGCGCACGATGACCGCGATGGACCAGATGCTCGAAACGTTGATTGAGCACACGGGCTTGGCGGGGCTGTAGCGATGAGCAACCGGATCGCCACGGGGATGATCACGAGCTCGACGCTCAACGACATCAACTCCGCCCTCAGCAAGCTCGAGCGCAGCTCCGAAGAACTGTCCTCCGGCAGGACGATCCTGCAGCCGTCGGACAACCCCTACGGCGCCAGTCACGCGATCGACCTGCAGAGCCAGCTCGACGGGCTGACCTCATATGCCACGAACGTGCAGGACGGCATCTCGTGGTCGAACACGGCCAACGGCGCGATGACGAACATGGGCAGCGTGGTGCAGCGCGTGCGCGAACTGCTCGTGCAGGCGGGCAACGCCACGTACAACCAGAGCGACCTCAACAGCATCGCAACCGAGGTGAGCCAGCTCACCGAAACGATCAAGCAGGACGCCAACACGCAGTACGCCGGCCAGTATGTGTTCGCGGGCACGCTCACCACCACCGCCCCCTACAAACAGGGCCCGGAAGACGAATATCACGGCAACGAAGGGACGATCTCGCGCTCTGTGGGACCGGGCGCGTCGGTCACCGTCAACACGAACATCTCAACGCTGCTCGGCAACGGAGCGGGCTCCGGCGACGGCAAGCTGCTCGACACGCTGCGCACGATCTCCGAACACCTCACCAGCGGGACCGCGGAAGGCAGGGCGGCGCTCAACTCGACCGACCTGAAAGCGATCGACGCATCGATGGAAACGCTCACGCAACTGCAGGCGACGACGGGCAGCGTGACCAACCAGCTGCAGGTCGCCTCGCTTCGCATCGAAGACCTCCAGGACTCGATCACCAAGACCCTGTCGAACACTCAGGATGCGGACGTCGCGAAGACGACCATCGCCTACTCCAACGAGCAGGCCGCCTACCAGGCGGCGCTGCGCGCGGGAGCGAACATCGTTCAGGAATCACTTCTCAACTTCCTCCGCTAGAAGCCGAAACAAGAGAGAGGCACACCCAATGTCCGTCACATTTCAGAGCATCCGCTTCGGCTCGGTCGAGATACCGGCGCAGGACGTGATCGAGTTCCCCCTCGGCCTGATCGGCCTGGGCGGGCTGCGCTACGCGCTGATCGACCGCAACCCGGGCACCGGTTTTCTGTGGCTGCACTCGGTTGAAGACGATGCCCTGGCGCTGCCGGTCGTCAAACCCGAGCCGTTCTTCTCGACGTTCGCGCTCGACATCGCCCCCGAGGATCAGGAGCGCACCGGCATCCACGACGCGGCCGGAGCCGAGATCTACGTGACCGTTCGCGCCACGCCCAACCCGCTCGACATCACCGCCAACCTGCGCGCCCCGCTGGTGATCCGCGACGGCCACGGCTATCAGGTGATCAACGTCAGCGAGGACGCGCCGCTGCAGGCGCCGCTGTTCGAACTGCCCGAGCCGGTCGTCGCCGAGCGCGCGCGGACGGTCGACGCGGCCTGAATCGTCGGGTCCCTCCCGACATCTCGGGATTGCTTCATAATCCGAAGCGATGCTGATCCTGACGCGTCGTCCCGGAGAGCGCGTCGTGATCGGCGACGAGATCCTCGTGACCGTGATGGGCGTGAGCGGGCACACCGTTCGCCTGGGGATCGAAGCTCCCTCCGGCGTTCCGATCTACCGCGAGGAGATCTGGCTCGCGGTCAAGGAGGAGAACCGCGCGGCCGCCGCGGCGCAGCCGGACGCGCTGCCCGCCGACCTGCCGGCGCCACCCGCGCCCGAGACAGAGCCCGAGCAGCCCTGACGTGGGCGACGTTGCGTCGGCGTGTGCGTCGATGTAGGGTGCGGTATCCAGGAGTCAACCCTGGCAGTGCGGCAGTGCGCCTCGTCGGCGAGGCGGATCGGGTGTGCAAGGAACTGCGAGCCTGAACCGATCACCTCCCGCGATTCGCAAGTGTCGCGCAGCAAAATCCAAGGGAGGGAGCAAAGCCATGCCATCGAAGCGTTGCAGAGGGCGACGCACCGCAAGCCGGCTGACAACCGTGCTGGCGCTCGCGCTAACGGCCTTCTGCGTTCTCGCGGCCAACGCGTTCGCGGTCAAGGTCGACATCGTCACGCAGGGTGCGATACCGAACAACCCGCCGAAAAAAGTGGCGTATTTCCACCACATCCAGGAAGCGGTCAACGCCACGCACCGTGGCGACTGGGTCCTGATCGAGCCGGGCGTCTACACCGAAGAAGTCAAGATCACCAAGGCGCACTCGGACATCTACGTCCGCGGCATGGACCGTAACTCGGTGATCGTCGACGGCCAGAACATCCAGGTGCCGGGCGGCCGCAACGGGATCGAAGTCTACAAGGCGAACAAGGTGTGGATCGAAAACCTCACCGTGCGCAACTTCGACAAGGAAGGGCTCAACGGTGCCGGCGGCAACGAGATCTGGTGGAACGGCGGCGCCGACTCCGGGCGCATCCACGCGCGCGGATGGTACGGCTCGTATCTGACCGCCTACGACACCGGCCTGGACGGCGGCTACGGCATCTTCACCAACAACGAGATCGAAGGCGAATGGAACCACATCTACGCCTCCGGCTTCAACGACTCGGGCATGTACCTGGGCGCCTGCGCCGAATGCAAGGCGCGCATCAACGATGCCACCATGGAAAACAACGCGCTGGGCTACTCGGGATCGAACTCGGGCGGCAACCTCGTGATCGAAAACTCGACCATCAGGAACAACAGCGCGGGGATCGCGCCGAACTCGGAAAACCCGGGCGACGGACCGCCGCCTCAGAACGGCGCGTGCAACCCGATCCCGCCATATCGCAAGGGTCACAAGATCCTGCCCACGTTCGAAACGACCGAAATCGAACGGTGCACGATCATCCGCAACAACCTGCTCGAAAACAACAACAACCTCAGCGCACCCGCCAACACGTCCGCTTCGGCGTCCCCGTGGGGCACCGGCGTGGAGCTCCCGGGCGACTACGGCGATCTCGTCGAAGGCAACACGTTCGTGGGCAACGCGACCGATGCGGTGATGGCGTTCGAGTACCCCAACCCGTTCCCGCCCGAAGAAGACACGATCTTCTTCGCCGCGAGTGGGAACAAGATCGCGAACAACAAATTCATCGACAACGGCACAGCTCCGGTGAAATACCCCGGCGACGTGTTCATGGCGGGAGGCGTGTTCACCGAATCGACGAACAACTGCGCCTCCGGCAATGAATTCACAGCGGCCACGTACCCGGCGAACATCGAGGGAACGTGGGGCTGTCAGAACAAAACCACGCCGGCTCCCTCGGAACTGGGCTTCGCGGGCGTGGAATACCTGCTGGAACTGCAGGAAATGTCGCTCGCCAGGGAACCGGTGCCGCAGCCCGCGCCACCGGCACAGGTAAGCATGCCCAACCCCTGCGAAGGGGTACCGACGAACCCGCTGTGCCCGTAGTCGAGTAGGGACACATCGGCAGTTGACATAGGCAGTGAGCGGCGCCGCCCGACGAGGGCGGCGCCGCCACTTAAAGGGACAGACGCTGACTCCGAGCGTGCGGTCAGACCAGCTCGAGCAGTGGGAAGGCGCGGTTGCGCCTCGGCGGCACGAGGAAGTTCTGGCGGCGTGTGGCGGTGATGAAGCGCTCGATGCCGAGGTTCTGCGCGGGGACGTTGTACCGCTGCGCCAGGTCGACCGAGGCCTGGCTGCGACGCATCGTCGCGAAGAAGTCCGCGGTCGGGACGAAGATGCCGAAGTGCAGCTTCGGCTGCGAGGAGCCGTCGGGCACGTCGAGCGAGTCGAAGCCCGGGCCGTCCGCGCGGATGTGCATCGGCGTGCGGTCGTGCGCCCGGCTGGAGCGCTGCAGCGCGACCGTGTGGCCGATGTGCGGCTGTCCGTCGAAGTTGCTCGCGCCTTCGGCTTCGCGTTCGGCCGCTTCGGGGCTCACCGCCGCGTTTGCAATCGATGTCGGACCACCGCCGCCGGTGAACTGGTCGGCGTTACCGCGTCTGGGGACGGGATTGGCGCTGAACATCTCGGCCGCACGGCGCACGTACGTTTCGCCCGGACGTTCGTAGAACTGCTGGAGGTCCTGGATCAGATGCGACAGGTGCATCACCGAGCCGTGGTTGAAGTAGTCGTGCGACCGCGCGGTGGTGAGCTTGGCCGAGCCGTTGCCGAGAAACGTCACTATCGGCGGCGGGCCGCTGCTGCCGACCTGCTGTGAGATGAAGCCCATCCACATCGGCGAGAGCGGGTTGATCGTCGCGGCGTACGGCAGCGTGTGTTCTTCGGCGAGCCTGCGCGGCAGGCCCTGCTGCACGAACATCAGCCGCCGCGAGCTGACGCGCAGGAGGCCGCCCAGACCCGAGCTTCCGCCCTGGACGCCCGCGAGCGTGGAGCTTTCGCCAGCCAGCCAGCTGAGCGCTTCGTCGATCACAGCGGTGGAGTCGCTGCGAAGCATCAGCACCATGTCGTTGGACTCGATCCGCACGGGCACGTCGAAGCGGAGCTTCTGCACCGCGGGGTTCACTGGCGAGACGTCGGTTGGGCCTGGGACGGCCTCCTCGAAGGCATAGCGCTGCGGTTCGGCTGCCAGGCGCGGCATGTGCGCGGAGACGAGCGCGCCACTCATTCCGCCGGGCAGGCGTTCGAAGTACGGCACGCCGTAGGCGATCGTCATGAACACGCCGCTCGGGCTGAAGGGGTAGCTCGCCTCGACCTTGGCCAGGGCCGCCGCCAGCGCCGCCTGGTCTGAGAGCGTCGGCGTTCGCGTCAGTTCCACCGTGGCGAACGTCGTGTACGTCGGCCCGAAGCGGACCTTCACGCCTTCGATCGAAACCGCGTGCGGGAGGTACTTTTCGATCTGGAACTGGACTTCCGGCAGGCCCGACTTGGTCGCCGCGCCAGCGCGCTGCGGGACCCACGCCAGCAGATCCAGCGCACTCATCGTGGAGGCGGCCACGCCCAGCCCCACCGCACGCTGCATCAGGGTTCGCCGCGTGATCACCGGCGAATGGTAAACGCAGTGTGCTCGTCAGGTCAATTGATGTGCAAGCTCGCGGAAGCGCTCCCCCCGCTCCTCGAAGTTGACGAAGAAGTCATAGCTTGGGGCCGCCGGCGAGAGCAGCACGACGCCACCGCCCTGCGCCAGCCCACGCGCCAGCTCGACCGCCTCGGCGAGATCGGACGCTTCGACTGCCCGCTCCTGCTCCGCCCCAGCCTCGCGAGCGGATGCGATGAGCCGCGGGCCCGTCGACGGCACCCCGATCACCGTGGCCCCGCGCTCGGCGAGCGCCCGCCCGAGCCCGGCGTAGTCCTGCCCCCTGTCCTGCCCACCGCCGATCAGCACCACGTCGCGTCCCGGAAAGCTGGCGAGCGCCGCGAGCGCGGACTCGGGCGTGGTGGAGATCGAGTCGTCCACCCACGTGACACCGTCGCGCTCCAGCACCGTCTCGAGTCGATGCGCGAGCGGACGGAAGTCGGCTAGCGCGTGCGACAGATCGGCAGGGAGCTCGACGCCGAGCGCCTCCAGCGCCGTCAGCGCCGCACACAGGTTCAGTGCGTTGTGCTCGCCGTGCAGCGGCAGATCGGCGCGCGCGAACTTCGACTCGCCGTGGAGAGTGATCCCACCATCGGCCGGCTCCCAGCCGCCGGGCACGCCGAACACCTCCACCTCGATGTCCGGATGGGCGCGCGCGATCCGCTCCTCGCGCTCGCCGACGACGGCCACGCGCACCCCGGGCAGTCCGAGGATCCGCAGCTTGTCCGCGCGGTAGGCGTCCTCGGAGCCGTGCCAGTCGGTGTGCTCGCGAAAGAGGTTCGTGATCACGGCCACCTCGGGTCCGGTGCTCAGATCGGCGAGCTGGTAGCTGGACAGCTCGACCACGGTCACCTCCGCGACGTCCTCGTCGAGCAGGTCGAGTGCGGGGACGCCGATGTTGCCCGCGAGCTGCACCGTCCGCCCCGCGGCGCGAGCCACGTGCGCGGCGAGCGCGGCGGTGGTGCTCTTGCCCTTCGTGCCCGTCACCCCGATCACGCCATCGCCGCCGCGCTCGGCCAGCCACAGCGCGGTGGCGGTCGTCACGGGCAGACCGGCATCGCGCAGCGCGATCAGCTCCGGCCGGTAGATCGACACGCCGGGCGAGCGCACGAGCACGTCGCAACCCGCGAGCGCAGCCGACGCCTCCCCGCTGCTCACCACCTGCACGGCCGGGGTGCGGAGCGTCTCGCCCACGTCCTGCAGGGGAGGCTCGTCGAAGACCGCGACCGCTATCCGCGCCGACGGCAGGCACTTGGCGAGCTGCGCGGCGAGCGATGTGATCTCCCGTCCGGCGCCCCACACGCCGATGCGGGCGCCGTCAAGCTCCGAGAACCGCACGCACGTCCGCCATCAGAGAAGCCGGCACCTCATGGTTGTCGCTCAGCGCGAGCACCGCCTCCGGGTCGCCCTCGCCGGGCGCGTATCGCGGCAGCACCTCCTCCACGAGACGCCGCACGACCGCGTGCGCGCTCCAGCGCTCGTCGCGTGCGAGCAGGCGGATCGCGGCGAGGCTCTCCTGCTCCTCGCCGACGCACTCGAACGGCTTGTGCCCGCCGGTCGCGGTGAGCAGCGCGAAGCCGTCGAACTGCCGCTCGTCGTCCAGCAGATCGCTCCCGAAGATCTCGCGCAGATGCTCGGGCGTGGAGAACGGCGCGAGCGCGAGGAACACGAACCGGCACTTGGGGCAGTCGCGGCACCACGACGCCGCGCGCAGCGCCGGGTCGAGCCGGAAGATCGCGTTGCAGCTGGTGAACGCCGCGTGGTAGGCGTCCATGCGCGCGAACGCGCGCGCGATCGCGAGCTCCGAGGCGGGGCGCAGCAGCGAGAACACCCGGAGTCCCGGCGCCACCTCGGCGACGGCCGCGCTCAGCAGCCGCTCGGCGCGCAGGCCCTTGCTGAACTGGTGGTTGACGTCCACGCCGTCCCAGCTCACGTTGCCGGCGGAGGCGGAGCGCTCGTTGGCCATCGCCACCGCGTCGAACCCGTTCAGCGCGGCGCTCAGCAGCGCCACGCACGACACGATCGCGGTGATCGGCACGTGACCGTTGATCGCGCCAGCGTCGTTGAGCGCCCTCAGCCCCGGGTCCAGGCGACGGCGCGCGAGCAGGTGAGGAAGCCCCGCCACCGCGACCGTGCGCGCGATCGGAGGTGCGTCGCCGATCGAGAACAGCGCCGGCTCGCGCCCGGAGCGGCGGGCGATCTCGATCGCCACCGCGGAGTCCTTGCCACCGCCAACCGGCACGAGCATCCGCCCCACGTCCTCATTTTCAGGAGCGACAGGCACATAGCGACTCCCGTCCGCCCGAAAGCGCGGTCGCGGCAGCGCCGCCAGGTTGTTCGTGTACGCCAGCTCGCCGAGGCCCTCCGAGTAGAGCGCTTCGAGCAGGGCGCCCGTCGCGGGTGGCGGCGCGCCCGTCTCGAGGCTCACGCTCGTCGGCAGCGCGGTCTTGAAGTAGCTCACCCCGGCGACCCAGTGCAGCAGCGACAGCAGCCCGTCCACGCGCTCGACGTCGGCGTCGGTCAGCTCGCCGTCGATCGGCAGGTCGAACTCCTCCACGAAGAAGATCTCCTCGTCGAGCGCGTAGCGGAGCGTGACGCGTCCACGCGCGTCGAGCTCGCGTGCAAGGAAGCGAAACGCTCCAAACGCCGTCGGGTCGAACAGCGCGGGGGCACGCTTGGCGTCGGCTGCCATGCCCCCAGCGTAGAGCGAGCTTCGGCCGCGCGTACCTATGCGTACTCGAGATCGGGCTCGGGCTCGCCCGTGAACAGCCACGGCACGGCGTTGCCGATCACCTGACCGCGGAAGCGCTTGCGCGCCCCGTACACCACCCACGTCGTGTCCACCGCGCCGTAGGTCTCCTCCACGCGCAGCACGTCCGGGTATTCGCTCGCATAGTGCAGGTGGGTGAGGCCGGCGTGGTACTCGCCGGCGAGCAGGTGGCGCGCGACGACCGGCTTGGAGGGCTCGTCGATCAGCTCCTCCCAGCGGGTCAGGTCGGGGTATCCGCGCGTCGCCGCCACGATCCCCATGCTCCTCGGGGGATCCGGCGCGTCGTGGCGGACGAGCAGCGCGAGCTCCTTGGTGGGGTAGATGAACGTGTCGATCACGAACACCTCTTTGTAGTAGCGCTCGGTGACGAGGTGGACCTGCGTGTGCGCGCTGCACTGCACGAGGAACGTGTCGGGCTCGTCGCGCACGCGATGGATGTCGCCGAGCAGGTCTTCCGAGAGCTCGATCCGCACCGACGTCAGGCCCTGCAGCTCGAGGTAGCGCTTCAGCGCGTTCTCGTGACAGGTGCCCGTCGGCCCCAGCGTGATGAACGTCGGCTGCGCGCTCATCGCTCCTCCGCGATCGCCGCCATCAGCTCGTCCTCCATCCTGCAGGTGGCATCGATCAGCAGCTCGAACAGCGCAGCGGTGAAGTCCGCCGGGAGCCTCACCTCCGCGCCGCGATCGAGATAGCGCGCACGGACCTGCTCGACGCGGCCGGGCTGCATCATCGGGATGTCGTTCGCGCGCTTGTGGAGGGCTATCTCGCGGCAAGTCTCGAAGCGCTCGCCGAGCAACCGCACGATCTCCTCGTCGAGCTCGTCGAGGCGCGCGCGAAATGGCTCGAGGCCGCTCATTCGTCGCGCCCTCCGAGCAGGCCGGTCGCGAACGCGTGACTGCACGCGGCGAGCGTGTCGAGGTCGTAGCCGCCCTCCTGCACCACGCACACCGGCAGCTGCGAGTCGGCCAGCAGACGTCCGATCTCCGCGAAGATCGCCGGGCTGAACGTCCAGCAGCCATGCGGATCTCCACGCACCGTGTCGTAGCCGAGCGACAGCACGAGCACGGCCGCGGACTGCGCGATCTCGTCGATCGACGCCGCCGCGGCGGCGAGGTAGCTGGCTTCGCTCGGAGCCTCGGCGAAGGCGACAAGCCGCTCGCGAGAGCTCAGCGGCTCGACCGTTCCCGTCGGCGAGTTCGCCACCGGCGAGGCGTGCAGCGAGTGCAGGCTCGTGTCGCTCATCAGCGCGGCGATCGCGGCGGTGCCGTTCGGGTAGTGGATGTCGAGGTCGAGGATCCCGATCGGTCCGACGCCCCCCTCGCGCAGCGTCTGCACGGCGGCGGCGGCGTTGTTGAGGTAGCAGTAGCCGCCGAGCCAGCCCGGGCCGGCGTGATGTCCCGGCGGGCGACACAGCGCGTAGGCGTAGTGCGAGCCGTCGAGGATCCGGCGCGCGGCCGTGATCGCCGTGCGCACTCCCTCATACGCCACCGCCGCCACGCCCGCGCTCACGGGCGTGTCCGGGGCCATGCCGGGAGCGGCGAAGCGCTCCATCAGCACCGGCTCGCCCGAGCGGACGCGCATAAGCGCCTCGAGGTAGTCGCGCTCGTGCAGCGCGCTCACCGTCTGGCGCACCTGCTCGAAGGCCGCGTCGGCCTGGGCGGTCAGAACACCCGGATGCTGCGTCAGGCCAGCGCGCAGCTCCGACAGCCGCCTGTCGTGATCGCGGCCCTCGAGCCTGCGCCCGTGCGCGTCGAGGATCCACGGCTGGGCGTGCGCCGAGCCCGGACGTTGCTCGATCGCGAGCATCTCGCTCATGGGATCCGCCTGCGCATGCGCGGACCGTTTGCCGTGAAGCCGTTGCTCAGGTAGAAGCCCTCGGTCGCGGAGAAGTTCGAGAAGCTCTCGCGCGGAAGCCCCACCTCGATGCGTTCCATGTGTCGGCCGCGCGTGAGCTCGACGAGCGCCTCCACCAGTCCCGCCCCGACCGCCTGCCCGCGCCAGGCTGGATCGACCCACAGGTCCTGGATCAGCGCATAGGACCCCGGCACGTGGATCGCCATCTGCCAGCTCGCCGCGAGCACGCCCACGATCGCCACACGCGCCTGCGCCACGAGCACCGCGCCCTCCCAGGGGCTTGCGATCAGCGTGCGCGTCGCATCCTCCATCGCCGCGGTGCTCGTCGGCGTCCCATCGAGCTCCAGCAGCAGGGCCCTCACCGCACCGGCGACCGCCTCGACGTCGTCGCCGGTGGCGGCGCGCACGCTCCATCCGAGACTCGAAGCCGCATCCGAAGCGGACGCCTGCACCTCGGCGGCGTGCTCACTCATAACGCTCCCGCGGCCGCCATGTGCGAGTGCGGCTCGCGCTCCACGACCCACGCGTCGGGGGAGTCGCTGCCGGTCACCGCTCGCGCGACCGCCGCCATCGGCGCGCGCGCCTTCAGCAGCAGCTCCTCGAACTCCTGCTCGGGGTCGGACTGGGTGACGATCGCGCCGCCAGCACCGATCGTCGTCAGGCCGGGGCGCATCACGATCGTGCGGATCACGATGCTCAGGTCGACGCTCCCGTCGAGCCCGAAGTAGCCGAGCCCGCCCGAGTACACGCCGCGGGCGACGCGCTCGATGTCGTCGATGATCTCCATAGTGCGCAGCTTCGGCGCTCCGGTCATCGAGCCGCCGGGGAAGCACGCGCGCACGCAGTCCACCGGCGTGCGCCCCTCGGAGAGCACGCCGTTGATCGTGGACGTCATCTGGTGCACCGTGCGGTAGCGCTCGCCGGCCATGAACTCCGACACGCGCACGCTGTCCACCTCGCACACGCGGCCGAGGTCGTTGCGCAGCAGGTCCACGATCATGAGGTGCTCGGCGAACGTCTTTTCGTCGTTCATCAGCTCGGTGCGCAGCGCCTCGTCGACGACGGCGTCGCTCGCGCGCGGCGCGGTGCCCTTGATCGGACGCGCCTGCACGTTGCGGTCGCGGTCGACCGACAGGAAGCGCTCGGGCGAGGAGCTGACGACGGCCATCTCCCCGAGCTTGAGGTAGGCGGCGAACGGCGCGGCGTTGCTGCGACGCAGTCCGCAGTAGAGCTCGAGCGGGTCGGGGCTCGCGGCCGTGGAGATGTGGTCGGTGAGACACACCTCGTAGGACTCGCCCGCCGCGAGCGCCGCCTGACAGCGCGCGATGTCGGCGAGATACTGGCGGCGTCCGCGGCCGCAGTGGAACACGACGGGCGCGCCCGCATCGTCCCCGTCGGTGGCGCCGGACTCCGGCGTCGATCCGTCATCCTCCCGCTGCTGAGACGCCGAGGAGATCATCTCGCTCACGATCGCCTCGGTCTCCACGAGCCAGCGCTCCGCGTCGTGCCCGTCCTCCGCGCACAGCGCGAACAGGTGCGTGCGCCCGGCGACGTGATCCACCGCGATCACGCGATTGGCGAGCATCATCACCGCGTCCGGCATGTCCGAGCGGTGGACGTTGGGTGAGCCGCAGTCGGCCTTGCACTCGTAACCGAGATAGCCGACGAAACCGCCGAGCAAGCCGCGCGCCACACCCTCCGGCGGCTGCACAGCGCCGAGCGCGAGTTCGCGGTCGAGCACGTCGAAGATCGAGGCGTGCTCCACGACGCTCGTGCCGGCGCGATCGATCGTCACCGAGGCGGACTCCACGTCGTATTCGAGCACGCAGCGCTCCTCGCCCATCGTCGTGCCCATGTAGGAGCTGCGCGCGAGGCGCGTCGGCGCGTCGGCGCTGTCGAGCCAGAAGGCGTGATCGGCGTCGGCGAACAGGCGTCGGAAGACCGCCTCGGTCGGAGCCTCGCCCTCGATCGTGCGCACCTTCAGGCGCATCCGCGAGTCGCCCACGTGGCGAACGGTCGGCCGCGCGGAGGGCGTCACGAGCCGCCTCACTCCGGGCGAGCGAGTCGGCCTGTTCGCACGCGCCATCTTGTAGAAGTTCTCGATCAGCGCGGGGCCGTGCTCGGTCGAGATCGACTCGGGGTGGAACTGCACGCCCCAGATCGGCCGGTGGCGATGCTCGATGCCCATCACCACGCCGTCCTCCGTCCATGCCGTCACGCGTCCCTCCGGTCCCATCTGGCCGGTTACCGCGAGCGAGTGGTAGCGCACGACCGAGAAGTCCTGGGGAATCCCCTCGAACAGGCCGCTGCCGAGATGGCGCACGTGACTCACGCGGCCGTGCATCGGCAGCGGCGCCGCCCCAACCTCACCGTTGAGCAGCCGGCCGAGCCCCTGATGGCCGAGGCAGATCCCGAGGATCGGCACGTCGCTGAAGCGCAGGATGTCCGAGCACACGCCGAAGTCGTGCCAGCGATCGGGGTGCCCTGGGCCGGGGGAGATGACGATCGCGTCGAAGTCCCAGCGCGACAGCGCTCCCCACGAGACGGTGTCGTTCTGGATCACGATCGGCTCCTCGCCCGACACGGCGGCGAGGATGTGAAACACGTTGTACGTATAGGAGTCGTAGTTGTCCACCAGCAGCGTTGTCATGAGACCTCCTCCAGGCCGATTCCGCGCGCGCCGCGGTCGAGCAGCGTGTGCACCACCTGCTCCACCGGAGCGCTGCGCTCCTCCTCCAGGTACCAGCGAGCGAAGTGCGTCACGTAGCGGGCGAGCGGGCCGGCGTCGAGGCGCTCGACCGCGAGGCGCAGATGGCGGCGGTGCAGTTCCGCCTGCACGACCGCGAAGCGGTAATCCGGTTCCTCCGCCGGCCGATCCGCCAGCTCGTGCCCGCGACCCTCGTGCGCGCGCGCCTGCACCAGCTCCCACCCCGGGCTTTCGCGTGTGTCCAGCAGCTTGCCGGGATGGAAGTCCACGCGCGGGGTCACCGGGCGCGGCACGAAGTAGCCCAACGCCACCTGACCCGCGATCCGCTCCGCCGAGCCGAGCCGGCGCACGACGTCCTGCCCGCGCGGGTCCTGCTCGATCTGCTCCTGCAGCCGCTCGATCAGGTCGTCGATCAGCAGCGCCCCCTCCTCGCTCGAGGCGACCGCGCGCTTCTGGTGGGAGACCATCCCGTGGAAGATGTCGCCGGTCGGATGCATGCCTTCGCCGCCGGTGCTCATCAGGCGCGCCATCAGCTGGCGTCTGCAGGTGACGTGTGCGACCCACTCCGCACCGCACACCTGTACCGAGGTCATGCCCTCCAGGCCCGGCGCCGCCATCCAGTACGCGAGCGCGCGCATGTGCTGGGTGGGCAGATCGTCGCCGCGCACGAGCGGGAATTCGTCGAAGTCCTCGCGCTCGGTTGGGTAGATCACCACGCCGTCCTCGCGCCGGCGCAGCAGCCCTTCGCGCAGGCCGCACGCGGTCAGCTCGGCCGCCTCGGAGAGGAAGTCCGACTCGAAGAACACGCGGTCGAAGGCGATTCCCAGCCGCTGCAGCGTCTTGCGCTGCCCCGCGATCACCCACGCGCGCGTCTTGTACCAGAGCTCCAGCGCCTCGCGGTCCCCGGAGAGCACTCGCCGCAGCAGCTGGTCGGCGTCGTCGTCGCGCATCGTCAGCTCGCGCGTGAGGGAGTCCTCGGGCTGCTCGGTGGAGCCACCGTTGAAGGATCGGCCCGCCGCGACGTACTCGGCGTAGCAGCAGCCCACGAAGTGGTCGCTCTTCTCGTTGCGGTCCGGCCACGCCTGCGCGTGGCGGCCGCTCTTCATCACCCCGGCCATCGCCTCGCCCATGCTGCGCCCGGCGTCTGAGATCAGCGCGCGGCGCTCGACCTGGCCGCCGGCCTGGGTCAGGGCCGCGGCGAGCGCGTTGCCGATCGCGAGGTTGCGCAGGTGCCCGACGTGCAGCGCCTTGGTCGCGTTGGCGTCCCAGAACTGCACCGAGAAGCGTCGCCCGCGCGCGAGGTCGGAGAGCCGCTCCTCGCCGCTGTCGCCTTCCCGCAGCGCGGTCCCCTGAGTTTCGATCCAGTCGTCTGACAGCCGCAGCTCCACGCCCGCGTCGGTGCGCGTCGCGCGCTCTACCCACGGCTCGCGTTCGATCCGCTCGAGCGCGTCGAGCGATGCCGCGTCATCGCGCCAGACGGGTGAACGTGGGACGAGCTTGACGTCGAAGCGGGCGTTCGGACGCAGCGGCGTGCGGGCAGCCCACAGTCCGCCCGTCTCGCCCTGCTCGGGCAGTTCCTCGAAGTAGTCGAAAAGGTTGGTGGCCGTCAGCATCTTGGTGAGGTCGGCGGTGGAGCCGACCGATGCACCAGCCGGGGCTCGAACCCGGATCGACGGCGTTTAAGGCCGCTCCCTTAACCGATTAGGGCACTGGTGCTCAAAACCCGACAGCAACCAGCCGAGCTTCCGGTTTGGTTTGCGTAGTCGGGCTGCGGGGAGCACCATAAGGCTCGTCGTGGAGAACCGCACACTTCGAAAAACACCGGTAGGACAAGCCTCCAATACACAGGCAGGAAGGCCATTTTGAGCATGCACGAGGAGCAGCACATGTCTCTGTCTCTCCCCCCTGGCCCACGCATGCCGAGCGCGCTTCAGGCGCTCGGCTGGGCGCTGCGACCGCTGCCGTTCATGGAGCGCTGCAACAACCATTACGGTGAAATCTTCACCCTGCGCGTTCGTCGCGGTCGTCCCTGGGTTGTCCTCACGGATCCGGCGGATGTCAAGCTGCTGTTCACGACCGACGCGAGCGCGGTGCGCGCGGGAGCGGTCGCGGCCAGCCCGGTACTCGAGCCGCTGCTGGGCTCACGGTCGGTGATGCTGCTCGACGAGCCCGAGCACATGACACACCGCAAGCTGATGCTGCCCGCGTTCCGCATCACGCGCATGAGCGCCTATGACAACCTGATCACCCGCGTGGCCCGTCGAGAGATCTCGAAGTGGCCGATCGGCGAGCCGTTCGCGCTGTGGCCGCGCATGCAGGCGATCACCACAGAGGTGATCCTCCGCGCCGTGTTCGGCCCTCTGGAGGAGCCCCGGTTGGAGCATCTGAGCGGCCTGCTGAGACAGATGACCGCGCAGCTGAACGATCCGCGCCGCCTGGCGATCCTGACCGCCGTGGGCCCGGGGCGACTCTCTCACAGCGAGCGACTTCGCTCGGTGATGCGCCCGGTGGAGAGCGCGGTGCTCGAGGAGGTGCGCCGACGGCGTGCTTCACCCAACGGCGCAGCCTCGCAGGACATCCTCGCGATGCTCGAGCGCGCACACGACCAGGGTGGCTCGCCGATGGACGAGAAGCAGGTGCGCGACGAAGTCCTCACACTGCTCTCCGACGGTCCGACCGCCACCTCGCTCGCGTGGGCATTCGAGTGCCTCATGCGCCATCCCGAGAAGCTCGCCCGACTGCGCAAGGAGGCCCTCGCGGGTCGCGAGTACAGCTATGCGGACGCGGTCGCCAAGGAGACGCTGCGCCTGTGCCCGGTGGTGCCCCTGGTGATGCGCGAGCTGACCCAGCCGATGCGCATCCGCGGCTACACGCTGCCCGCGGGAGTCATCGTCGCCGCGGGCGTTTACCTGATTCACCGTCGCGAGGACATCTATCCGCAATCGCGCACTTTCCTACCTGAGCGCTTCCTCGACCAGAACGCCCCCACCTACGCGTGGATTCCCTTCGGCGGAGGAGTGAGACGCTGCCTCGCGGCCAACTTCGCCCAGCTCACGATCAGGCGAGTGATGCAGACCGTGCTCACCGAGGTGGACCTGCAGGCGGTCTCCACATCCGGATCCGAGCACGCGGCGAGAAGCTCAGTCGCGTTCGTCCCCAACGAGCAGGCGATGGCGATCGTCACTCGACGGATCGGATCTCCCACCGACGAGCGGCTCGAGGATCCGGTCGGCGACGAGACCGAGCGAGCCGAGGGTCGAGAATCCGGGGCCCTGGCCGAGGCCGGCTAGCCCGGGCACCTGCAGCAGCGGGCGCACGCCGCTGAGCTCCAGGAATCGAGCCATGTTCACTTCTTCGCGTTTGTCGCCTTCCCAAAGCGGCCCGGTCACCCGTTCGATCTCGCGCCGCGCCGGATCGGACAGCAGACTGCGCAGCTGCTCGAGCAGATCGAAGCCGGTCGAGTTGATCACGTAGTCGTGGCGCGCCGTCTCGGCGCCCGCGACCGACTCGTAGTTGACGCACACCCCCTCGCCGTTCGGAGCGGACGCGATGCGCTCGACGCGCCCGAGCACGAAGCGACAGCGCTCGTCCCACGCGAAGCGCGCGAGACGCTCCGGCCCGAATACTCCGCGATCGGTGTGATTGATGAAGTCGCGACGCGTATCGACGCTGAGCGTCTCCCAGGCGACATTGTCGGGATTGGAGAAGACGCGATTCTCCAAGAAGCTCTCCAGCCGACTCAGAGGCAGATTGGAGGTGTACACCGATATGTACGCGTCGGGACGCAGGTTGCGCACGAATTCGATGCAGCTGAGCGCGCTCTCCCCGCCACCCACGATCGCGATGTCGGAGCTCTGCTCGACCGGCGCGTGCGCGATCGCGATGCGCCCGCTGTCGCAGTCGAGCACGCGCTGCGCGATCTGGGGATCATGGGGGATGCCGCGATTGACCCCGGGGCCGGTCAGCGCGAACGCCCCGCACGCGTACTGGGACGCGGCGGGCGCACCGGCGACGTCCACGATCCAGCGTTCGCCGTCGTCGCTCAGCGACAGTCGTGCGACACGCCCGTTGACGAGCGTCACTCCCTCGGTGGCGCGAGTGAGCACCCACGCAAGGTATGCGCCGTATTCGCGGCGCTGCACGGACGGTTCGCCGGCGTCCACCCAGCGTGAGTAGTCGCCTTTCTCGATCAGGTAGCGATGCCAGGAGAACGCCATCGACGCGATGTCCACTTCCGCTCCGGCGGAGCCGAACGCGCATGCGCTCTGGTACGGGTAGCCGACGTCTTTGGAGGGGGTGATCGCGAGCACCTCCCTGCTCGTGGTGATGCCGTTTCCGTCGACCCACGCGGCCGCCGGCCCGGTCGCCTCGACGAGCGTCATCCTGATCGGACCCAGGCCGAGACTGTTGAGCACGTGCACCTTCATCGCGATCGCGGTGCCCTTGGCTCCGGCGCCGACGACGAGCAGGTCGGTGTTGTTCACCACGTCGCAGATCCTCCGGTCGAAGCTTGTCGTGCTCTCGTGCAAACGGCACGCCGAGTTATAGGGAGAAGGGCGACGTGGCTCAATGTGAGACCGGAACGCTCCCCCCGCAGGTCGGGCAAACCACCGTGTTCGCGTCGGCATCCGGCGTGGACGGATCGCTCCCGTCGTTTCCATCACCGGCTTTGAGCGCACGGCGGCGGCCGCGCAGTTCCGCGCGGAGGTCCGCGACCGACAGTTTGTCGGCGCTCGCTCGCGCCAGCCAGTGGTCCTGGATCGCGACATCCAGCGCCGCGACCGTCGCGTGGTGACTCCAGGAGAGATTCTCCCTACGTCGGGAGATGTCGAAGCGCGACGCGACGTACACCATGTTCATCAGGGATTGGACGTCGTATCCGGTGAGCTTCACCGCTCTCGTGTAGCGCTCGCCGAAGCGCGCGTTGCCGTAGTTGATCCAGTCGCCCAGCCACCATTGGCTGCAGCGACCGATCTCGCCGAAGCGACGCCCCAACGCCGACCACTCGGCCAGGCCGACCTCGCCGCCGGGAACCCAGCCCACCTGTGTCAGCTCTGGAGTAGTCCGCGCCGGCCTCACATGAGGTCGTTCACGCGCAGTCGCTTGCCCGGCACCGTCTGTCGTCTGTGACAAGGCGGAAGTCACTAAGGGGTCCCCCTCCTCGTTGGACCCCGAACTTCGCAGCGGCCGCGGGCTTTGTCAATCAGCCTCGCGAGCGACCTCGGACGAGCGTCACGCCGACGCCGTGTTTTCCCTACAAATCAAGGGAATTCGGCACATGAGAGGCAGGATGCAATCGGAGACATGGGTGCGGATGTGAAGAGAGAGACATTTGAGTCAGTCGTTCGCGGTGACGGTCTCGAGCAGCTCCGCGAAGCGCTCACGCGAGCGCGCGCGGCGCGTCGGCAGGTGTTCGCTCGGCACACCGTCCGCGGGTGGCGCGTAGCCGTTGAGGATGTGGCGCGCGACGGACTGGCGGTGCACCTCGTCGGGACCGTCGTAGATGCGCGCGGCGCGCGCGAAACGATACATCTGCTCGAGCGGCAGGTCGGTGGAGTAGCCGAGCGAGCCGTGCAACTGCAGCGCCCGATCGACCACGTCGTGGAGCACCTTCGCGCCGTAGAACTTGATCAGCGCGACGTCGGTGCGCGCGGCGCTCGCGCCCTGTGTGTCCATCACCCACGCGGCGTGCAGCGTCATCAGGCGTGCGGCCTGCATCTCGGCGGCGCTGTCGGCGATCCAGTTCTGCACGGTCTGCTTCTGCGCGAGCAGCGAGCCGTGGGCTTCTCTATATGTGGCGCGCTCGCACATCATGTCGAACGCGCGGCGCGCGACCCCGAGCCAGCGCATGCAGTGGTGGATGCGCCCGGGCCCGAGGCGGTGCTGGGCGAGCACGAAGCCCTCGCCCTCGCCGCCGAGCAGCGCCTCCGGGCCGACGCGCACGTCGCTGTAGAGGATTTCCGAGTGCCCGCCGTAGCCGCCGAAGTGCTCCGCGGGGTGCTCCATCGTGGGGACGTCGCGCACGATGTCGACGCCCGGCATGTCACTCGGGACGATGAACATGGACGCGCGCTGCGACGGTCGCGCGTCGGGGTTGGTGACGGCCATCACGATCAGGAAGTCGGCGATCGAGCCGTTGGAGGAGAACCACTTCTTGCCGTCGAGCACCCAGCCGTCGCCGTCGCGCACCGCGCGCGTCTTCAGCTGCGTGGGGTCGGAGCCCGGCGTGTGCGGCTCGGTCATCGAGAACGCGCTGCGCAGGTCGCCCGCGAGCAGCGGGTGCAGCCAGCGGTCCTTCTGCTCGGGCGTGCCCGCCATAGCGAGGATCTCCGAGTTGCCGGAGTCCGGCGCGGCGTTGCCGAACGCGAGCGGCGCGATCGGCGAGGTGCCGAGGATCTCGTGCATCAGCCCGAGCTTCACCTGCCCCATCCCCTGGCCGCCGAGCTCGGGCGGCAGATGCGTCGCCCACAGCCCGCGCGCCTTGACCTGCTCCTGCAGCGGCGCGATCGCACGGCTGAGGCCATCGAGACCCAGCTCCGGCCAGATCGCCTCCAGCGGCCAGATCTCGGTGCGCACGAACTCCGCCATCCAGTCGAGCTGCTCCTGGTAGTCGGCGTCGGTGGAGAAGTCCCAGCTCATGGCGTGGCGTCCTTTCGTTCGGGGCCTGGCGGTGCTGTGCCTGCAAGCGTACGTGCTATCAACCCAAGCGCAACGCTTTCCACCATCTCGAACAAGGAGCCGCCACATGAGCACCACCGAGCAGCTGGTCACGGGCGTCGACTTCGTCTCTGTACCCACCGGCGATCTCGCCGCCTCCGTCGAGTTCTACGGCGACACGTTGGGCCTGCGCCGCTCGGTGTACATGCCCGACCGCAACTTCGCGGAGTTCGAGACCGGCAACCTCACACTGAGTGTCGTTCACGCGGAGAAGATGGGGATCCCGCACTGCGTGAACCAGAACGCGATCGCGCTGCACGTCGACGACGTCGAAGCGACCCGCGCGACGCTCGAAGCACGCGGCGTGAGCTTCCAGGGAGACACGTTCGACACGAGCGTCTGCCACATGGCGTTCTTCACCGACCCCTACGGCAACGCGCTGATGCTCCACCACCGCTACGCACCGCGCAACCCCGAGTCCTAGACGCACCTACACGTCGCCACCGCGCCCTTATATTGAGCGGATGGCTGGGCCCGGACCATTGGAGATGTCGCTCCTGCCGGGAGCGCGCGAGCTGCTCGACGCGCACGCCGCGGCGCTGCCCCAGCGCGACGATCTTTGCGGCGCGTTCTGCGGCGCGCTGGCGCTGAGCGCGGCGGGGTTCCGCGAGCGCGGCGGGGAGCCCGTAGATCAGGACGCGGTGGGGCTGGCCGCGGGGAGCATCGTGTCGACAGCCGGCGCGCGCGATCCGGGCACGCTCCCGCACGGCGAACCGGGCCGGCGCGACTACCGCCTGGCGATCCCCGAGATCGAGGACGCCGACGTGTCCGGCACGACGTGCTCGGGTGTGATCGACGCGATCGCGGAGCTCTCCGACGGCGCGCTGGAGGCGATCCCTTTCAGCGGCCCGTGGACGGCGGAGACGCTCGGCGGCCTCTACGACGTGGCCGCCGAGCTGAAGCGCCCGGTGACGTTGATCGCGAACTTCGCCACCCACCACCTGTGGGGCGGGTCCGCTCGGTTCGACCAGCTGCTGGGCTATCTGCTCGACGGCGAGCGAGCAGGGCCTGAGCCGGACTGGCGCGTGGGCCACTTCGCGTGCGTGTTCGGACGCGTGCGCGGGCCGCGCGGGAACCTTTACGGCGTCGCCGACACCTACCCCGCGCTCGGCGACCATGGCGTGCACATGCAGCCGCAGGAGCGTCTCGCGGCGGCGCTCGAGCGGCGCGACATGCCGGCGGGCGGGATGATCGTGGTGGCGTTTGCCGACGACGCGGGCGCGATCCGCGCGGGCGCGGGCGCCGTGGGACTGAGCGAGGGCCTGTGGGACAACGGGACCGTGACGCAGGCGACGCTCGGGTGAGCGAGCGGGAGCTCGTATCGCTCGTCTGCTGCGACCTCGGCGCGATCGTGCGAGGACGCTCGCTGTTCTCGTCCGAGCTGACCGAGGCCGAAGCGTCGGGCATCGGCTGGGTGCCGGCGAACCACGCGCTCACGCCGCTCGGCCCGGTGGCGGAGACCAACCCGTATGGGTCGACCGGGGATCTGCGCCTGCTGCCCGACCCCGCCACCCGGGTGCGTGTGGAGGAGGGCCCCGGCGGTGGCGCGCTGGAGCTACTGCTGTGCGACATCGTGGAGACCGACGGGCGTCCTTGGGAGTGCTGCCCGCGGCAGTTCCTACGCGAGGCGCTGCGCGAGCTGGAGAGCGAGATCGGCGGCCGGCTCGTGGCGAGCTTCGAGCACGAGTTTCAACTTCTAGAGGACTCGTCCGCTGCGCTCCCGTTCTCACTCGAGGCGCAGCGACGTGGCGAGCCGTTTGCCACGCGCGCGATGGGCGCGCTCACACAGGCGGGCGTGGAACCGGAGCGGATATTCCCCGAGTACGCGCCGCACCAGTTCGAGATTCCGGTGGCGCCGGCGGAGGGCGTCGCGAGCGCGGATCGTTCGGTGGTGCTGAGGGAGGTGGTGCGCGAGGTCGCGCGCCGTGAGGGGAAACGCGCGAGCTTCGCGCCGCTGCTCGACGTGGCGCAGGCGGGCAACGGCGTGCACATCCACCTGAGCGTGATCGACCGCGATGGCGCGCCGTTGTTCTACGACCCCGTGCGTCGCGCGCACCTGAGCGAGACGGGCGAGCGCTTCGCGGCGGGCATCCTCGCGCACGCGCACGCGTTGACCGCGCTCACGGCGCCGAGTCCGGTGTCCGCCACGCGCCTCCAGCCGCACCGCTGGAGCGCGGGCGCGATGTGCCTGGCGGTGCAGAACCGCGAAGCGCTGCTGCGAATCCCTCCGCTCGTGGAGCTGGCGGGCGCGGACCCCGCTCGCCAGCTGCGCCTGGAGTACCGCGGCGCGGACGCGGCGGCGAACCCCTACCTGGCGCTCGGCGCGCTCGTGCGTGCAGGGCTCGACGGGGTGCGCTCGCAGATGCCCGCGCCGCCGATCCTCGACTGCGACCCGGCGGAGCTGGAAGGACCCGAGGTGGAGCGCTTCGGTGTGGGCTCGCTGCCGGACTCGCTGGAGGAGTCGATGCGGGCGCTCACCGAGAACGCGACCGCGCGCTCGTGGATGGGGTCGCTGCTGTACGAGGCGTACGTGAGCGTCAAGCAGGCCGAGATCGAGGCGGCGCGCGATGTCGACCTGAAGGAGCTGTGCGCGCGCTATGCCGCGATCTACTGACGTCGTGCTCGAGCGGCTGCTCGAGGGGATCGAGCGAGAGAGTCCGCGCGCCGTGGAGCTGCGCCACCGGCTGCACTCAGGGCCCGAGTTGGCGGGCGCCGAGAAGCGGACCGCGGCGATGGTCGCGGCGGAGCTGCCGGTGGCGAGCGAGACGGCGGCGGCAACAGGGCTGCTCGCCCGGGTGGGACCGGCCGATGGCACGCCGATCGCGGTGCGCGCGGAGCTGGACGGGCTGCCGGTGCGCGAGCGCACGGGCGCGGCGTTCAGCGCGAGCGGCGAGACGATGCACGCGTGCGGGCACGATGTGCACATGGCAGCGCTTGTGGCGCTCGCCCGCGCCGCATACTCAATTGAGGAGGATCTACCCGCCCCGCTGCTCGCGGTGTTCCAGCCGAGCGAGGAGGTGCACCCCTCCGGTGCGAAAGCGCTCGTCGAGGGCGCGCTCGCGGACGCGGCGCCGAAGGCGGTCCTCGCCGCGCACGTCCATCCGGAACTGCCGTGGGGCGAGGTGGCGCTCGACCCTGGGGCTGTGAACGCGTCGTTCGACGGGTTCGAGATCGTCGTCGAGGGCGAGCCCTCACACGGCGCCTACCCGCACCTGGGACGCGACCCGATCCTCGCGCTCGCGCAGGTGGTGGTCGCGCTGCACGCGCAGGTCGCGCGGCGGATGGACCCGATGCATCCGACGGTGCTGACGGTGGGCGTGGTGGAGGGCGGGAGCACGGAGAACGTGATCCCCGAGCGCGCGAGCGCGCGGGGCGCGCTGCGGTCGCTGCGGGCGGAGGACCGCCTGGCGTTGCGTGAGCTGGTTGAGGAGGTCGTGACGGGTGTGACAGCCGCGCACGGCTGCCGCGGCGGCGTGTCGTTCGTGGCGGGGGAGCCGGTGTTGGAGAACGACCCGCGCATCGTGGCGGAGGCGTGCGGGCTGCTCGCCAGTGCCGGCCTTGCACCAGCCCCCGAGTGGCGCTCGTGCGGGTCGGACGACTTCGCCTTCTTCGGCGCGCTCGCGCCGGTGGCGATGGCCTTCGTGGGGCTCGACGGCGCGGCGGGCTTTCGGTCGCGGCCGCTTCACCACCCGGAGCTGCTCCCGCCCGACGAGGCGGTTGATGCGATCGCGCGCGTGCAGGCTGTGCTGTATGTGGCGGCGGCGCACTCCTTGCGGCAAGCCGACTGAGCGCACCGCTGGCTACGATGAGGCGGTGCCCGATCGCCTGTACTTCACGGACTCCGACGAGGCCAACGCGCTGATTGCGAGCGACCCGATGGCGCTGCTGATCGGCTTTAGCCTCGATCAACAGGTTTCGGTGCAGAAGGCGTTCGCCGGCCCGCTGACGATCCGCGAGCGCCTCGGCTCGATCGACCCGAAGGACCTGGCGGCAGCCGACCTCGAGCCGGTGTTCCGCGAGAAACCGGCTGTCCACCGCTTCCCGGGGGCGATGGCCAAGCGCGTGCACGACCTGGCGGTGCATGTGGTGGAGCGGTACGACGGGGACGCGGCGCGTGTGTGGGGCGACGCGAAGAACGCGAGCGCGCTGCGCGCCAACCTCGAGGCGCTGCCCGGGTTCGGCGAGATGAAGGTGAAGGCGCTCGGGTCGGTGCTCGCCAAGCGCTACAAACTGGCGAAGGCCAAGAGCCTCGTCCCACCGCACCCCACCCTCGGCGACGTGGACTCGCCGCAGGCGCTGCTCGACTACCAGGCCGAAAAGCGCGCCCACAAGGCGGAGTGGTCGAAGCTCAAAGCGCAGTAGCCATCGCGGCTCCTGACGCACCCGTCGACGCCCCCACGGGCATCGGAGCGTCGACGGGCCTGTTCATCGCTGCGCTGTTCGCGTTCATCGCGACCGGCGCGGCGCTGCCGGTGCTGCCCACGTACGTGCACGGCCCGCTGCACTCGGGGGACATCGCGGTGGGGATCGTGGTGGGCTCGTTCGCCGTCACCTCGGTGGTGTGCCGGCCGATCGCGGGGCGCCAGGCGGACAGGCGCGGACGGCGCGCGGTGCTCGTCGCGGGCTCGCTCGCGCTCGCGCTCGGCGGGCTGCTGTACATCTTCTCCAGCAGCGTGATCACACTGGTGCTCGCGCGGCTGATGGTCGGCGCGGGCGAGGGATCGGTGTACACCGCGGGCGCCACCTGGGTGGTGGACCTCGCGCCCGTCAACCGCCGCGGGCTCGCGCTCGGCATGTTCGGCCTCGCGGTGTGGGGCGGGCTGTCGCTGGGGCCGGTCGCGGGCGAGCTGCTGCGATCGAGCTCCGGCTATGACGCGGTGTGGATCCTGACCGCCGCCCTGCCACTCGCCGGGGCGGCGATCGCGGTGCGCCTGCCCGAACCGTCGCGTCCGCCGCAGTCCGGGCGGCCGATACCGCTGCTGCACTTCCCGCGATCGGCCCGCCGCCCGGCGTTCGCGCTGGCGCTCGCCAACATCGGCTACGCGGCGCTCGCGGGGTTCATCGTGCTCGACCTGCGCAAGCAGGGGATCGGCGGCGGCGCGACGGTGTTCACCGCGTTCGCGGTGTCGGTGTTCGCGAGCCGGCTGATCTTCGGGCGCGTTCCGGACCGTTTCGGAGCGCGTGTCACAGCCACCGGCGCCGGGCTCGTCGAGGCGCTCGGGCTGATCGTGATCGCGCTCGCGCACTCGCTGCCCGTGGCGCTGCTCGGAGCGATAGTCGTCGGCGCGGGCTTCTCGATGATGTTCCCCTCGCTCGCGCTGATGGTGGTAGACGACGTCCACGACGAGCACCGCGGCTCGGCGATGGGCACTTTCACCGCGTTCTTCGACATCGGCGTAGGCGCGGGAGGTCCGCTGTCGGGGGCGACCGCGTCGCTCGCCGGCTACCCCGCGGTGTTCGTGCTCGCATCCGTCGCAGCGCTCGGCACCGCCGGACTCGCCGCCATGACGCCGCGCCGCCCTCCCGAGCAGTAATTGCACATACAACTACCAGCGCTATGCTTCGCGCATGGAACTGGGCCTCGCGACGTTCGCCGATCTCGCCAGCGGCGTGAGCCCGCGGCAGCGGATGCGCGACCTGATGGAGGAGGTCGAGCTCGCCGACCAGCTCGGGCTCGACGTGTTCGCGATCGGCGAGCACCACCGCCCCGACTTCCTCGTCTCCTCTCCCGCTGTGGTGCTCGGCGCGGCCGCGGTGAAGACCGAGCGCATCCGCCTGTCGAGCGCCGTGACGGTGCTCAGCTCGGACGACCCGGTGCGCGTGTTCCAGGACTTCGCCGAGGTCGACCTGCTGTCGGGCGGGCGCGCGGAGATCATGGCGGGGCGCGGCTCGTTCACCGAGTCCTTCCCCCTGTTCGGCTACGACCTCGACGACTACGACGACCTGTATGCGGAGAAGCTCGAGCTGCTGCTGGCGATCCGCGAGCAGACACACGTCACGTGGTCGGGACGCCTGCGCCCCGCGCTGGAGAACGCGGGCGTGTGGCCGCGGCCGGTGCAGGAGCCACTGCCGGTGTGGGTCGCGGTGGGCGGCTCGCCGCCGTCGGTGATCCGCGCCGGCTCGCTCGGCCTGCCGCTCACGATCGCGATCATCGGCGGGCAGCCGGCGCAGTTCGGTCCGCTCGTGGACCTCTACCGTGAGGCCGCGCGAGCGTCCGGCCACAACGCAAACCGGACGCGCGTCGCGATAAACACCCACGCGTTCGTCGCCGACAGCAGCGCGCGGGCGGACAGCGCGTTCGCCTCCTCTTATCTATCGATGATGAATCGGATAGGCCGCGAGAGGGGTTGGCCGCCATCCGGCCGGCGGGAGTACGAAGCCCTGAGGTCTCCGACAGGGGCGCTCGCCGTCGGGTCGCCGGAGCAGGTGGCGGAGAAGATCCTCTACGAGCACGAGCTGTTCGGCCACGACCGCTACATCGCGCAGATGTCCGTCGGCGCGGTGGCGCACTCCGACGTGCTGCGCTCGATGGAGCTGTACGGCACGAAGGTCGCGCCGCTCGTGCGCGAGGAGATCGCCCGCCGCGGCGCCCATCCGGAAAAACCCGCGCTTACTTGATAAGAAGAGAGGGCATGGCACTGATCCGCGCTGCCAGCCCTCTCAGCCGCGAGCTCCGGCGAGTGCTGCCCGAGCGGCCGTTTCACGTGCGCTTCTGGGACGGCAGCGCGGTCGAGGCGACGGAGCCCGACGCCCCGACGTTCTTCGTCCGGCGGCCCTCCGCGCTCGCGCACTTCCTCCGCGCGCCCGGATCGCTGGGGCTCGGCCGCGCGTACGTGGAGGACTCGATCGCGGTGGACGACCTCGACGCGGCGTTCCTCGTGGTGGACGAGTGGGAGCCGCCCGCGATCGGCAACGGCGACCGGCTGCGCCTCGGCCTCGCGATCGCCGCCGCGGCAGCGCCCGGCGGCATCCCGCGCCGCCCGAGCCTCGAGCTGATCCTGCGCGGCGGGCTGCACTCGATCGAGCGCGACAGGGAGGCGGTGCGCTACCACTACGACGTAGGCAACGACTTCTTCGCGCTGTTCCTCGACGAGTCGATGACCTACAGCTGCGGCATCTTTTCGCGCGGCGCCACCACGCTCCAGGAGGCCCAGCGGGCGAAACTGGAGCTGATCGCGGGCAAGCTGAAGCTCGAGCCGGGGATGCGCCTGCTCGACGTGGGCTGCGGCTGGGGGAGCTTCGCGATCCACGCCGCCCGCGAGCACGGCGTGATCGTGACCGGCGTCACCATCTCGCCCTCACAGGCCGAGCTCGCACGCGAGCGAGTCGAGGAGGCAGGGGTCGCCGACCGCGTGGACATCCGCCTGTCGGACTACCGCGAGCTGCCCGGCGGCTCGTTCGACGCGATCTCCTCGATCGGCATGACGGAGCACGTCGGCGACAGCCAGATCGACCTGTACGCGAAGTCGCTGTTCAAGCTCCTGACGCCCGGCGGCCTGCTGCTCAACCACGCGATCGCCGCCCTCGACCCCGACCACAACCCGCTCGAGGATCTGTTCTCGATGCGCTACGTGTTCCCCGACGGCGAGCCACTGCCGCTGTCGCGGATCCAGCTCGCGATGGAACGCGCGGGCTTCCGCACCCAGCACGTGGAGGGCTTCAGGGAAGACTACGCAACCACCCTGCGCCACTGGAGCGAGCGGCTGGACGAGCACCTGCCCGAGGCCGAGCGGCTCGCCGGAGCTGAGCGCACGCGCATCTGGCGGCTATATCTTCGCGCCGCGCGGCACGGGTTCGAAACGGCGCACACTGGCGTGTATCAGGTGTGTGTGAGGCGGCCGACCGCCGGCTGAGCCCCCCGCCCGAACTCGCGCGCCGAACGTCGCACGGCGCTCAGTGCAGCTTCTTCGTTCCCTTTCTTCGCGTTGTGCTTGGGGCATCCGAACGGCGATCTTCGTGGTCTGTTTGATCACCGCCCCGTTTTGCCCGGTCAGTTCCGTCGGCATCTTCAACGGGGTCGCGTAGATGCTTCCGTTGGCGGCCGGCACCGGGTGGGGCCTTGCGGGCAACACGAGGTCGAAACTCGTGATCGGAGCGTCGGTGACGCTTCTGAAAATGCTCGATGTGATCCCGTTCTTTATGTGCGTCTACCCGACGCGCATCAGCGTGATCCCTTCGCCTTGGAGGACGATCTCCAGGTCAGGGAATGCCGCCCCCGCGCTCGAGACGAAGTAGGCCGGTCCTCGCAGCACGCTCTTCAGCACAGGCGTGATGGCCGTGCCCGTGCCGACCACCGAGGCCGCAGGACACGATGCCGGGTTACTCGCGAACACAGCTGCAAGACATGCTTTCTGCAACGTCGCCAATCGAGACGGCAGCTGCAGAGGCAGATCCACCTTGACTTTGCCGATGTTCGCCTGACCCGCCCCCGAGGTCACCTTGACGTGGAGCGACGCCCCACGCGCTTTGCTCGTCTTAGCCCTCGTCTCTTCCGAGAACGTCGGCTTGAACGGAAGGTGCGAGCAGTTGGCGACCGCGAACGGAGCCGAGGACGACCACGGGTGCGCCTTCACCGCTGGAAAGCGTGCCGGTGATCGCCAGCTCGTTGCAGCTCGTGGGGTTGAAGATGAAGTTCGGCCGGTTGATCTCGACGTCCACCGTCTGATCTGCAACGGAACGCCGTCCAAGATGCTCGGCAGCGGGTCGCTCGCCACCGTGATCTGCGCCGTTCTCGGATCGACACGCACCTCCATTCCGGACCGGATCCGCCCGCGGGCCCGAAGGACTCGTTGGTCACTCCTCGTCAAACGTCCCCAGCGGATGGTTCTCGCTCACGAACTCAGCGAACAGCGGCACGGTGAAGTCAAGCTGGCCTCGACGCGGCGCCCAGATCAAACCCTTGTTGATGAGGGCGTCCCGGTGGATCGAGACCCCGCGCTGGTCCTTCGCTCCGTAGGCGTGGGCGATGTCTGCCGAGCGATACGGCGGACCCTCGACGGACGCCATCGCGGCGAGGTAGCGCTGCTCGGCGTCGGTTGCCAGCTGGAAGCGAGTGCCGAAGAAGTTGCGGGCCAGCGATTCCGAGACGATCTCGCGGACGGTGTCGACGTCGGCGGTGGTGATCGGAGAGGTCTCAGCATGGTTCCACAGCTCGAGGCCGTATTCCTGGATGAAGTACGGATAGCCGGCGGCTTCCTCCACGACCTGCAGAGCGGCGGGCTCCTCGTAGCTGACGCCGCGCGTGGCCGCCGGCGCGATCAGGGCGGAGCGGGCGGCGGGAGGGCTGAGACGACCGAGCTCGTGGTACTGGAATAGGCGATCGGCGTAGGGCTTGGCGGACATCAACCGAGTCTGCAGGTCCGGCAGGCCCGCAGCGACCATCGCCACGGGGAGCGAATTGCGGCTGACGGCCTGAAATGCGATGCACAGCGCGGCGAGTGAGGCGGAGTCGAGATTGTGCATCTCGTCAATCAGGAAGAGAGCGCCGGCGCCTGTCGTCTGGGCGACCTCACCGATCTCCTTGATCAGATCCGTGAGGTCCTGCTCCGGATCGCCCGAGTCGGCGATCCCGGTTGCGGCCTGGACGTCGAGCTTGAGCTGCACGCCCGCTGGCGCCACGATGCTGAACGCCTTGACCACACCCAGTGCGCGATCTACACGGCTCTTGATCCGATGCTTGCGGCTCATCTCGCGCAGCAGGCGTGCGGCCATCCGCGCGAACGTGACACGGAAGTCGGGTTGGGATCCGACCTCTTGGACATCGGTAGTCGCCCACCCAGCCTCTGTTGCGAGCACATCCAGCTCCATCAGCAGCACCGTCTTGCCCACTCCACGCAGGCCCGAGTAGATCAGGCTACGCTCGTAGCGTTTGTCGGCGAGACGTTCGAGCAGAGATTGGAAGTTCTCCAGCTCGTCGCCGCGACCGCTGAGAGTCGGCGGCTTGCGCCCGGCTCCGGGGGTATAGGGGTTCTCGCGCTTCTGCATTGGAGGCCACTTTCTGCAGCTTTCTATGGACCGATGATTACTCGCTAGAAAGCTATAGGGATTCGTCTGGCCGCTCAAGTCATGCAGCTGCCGAGGCTAGCCCCTATCAGGCTTTCTATGGACCCTTCTTTACTTTAGAGAAAGACATAGACTGCCCCCTGCTTCCCCGCATGCGCGCCGTGGCGGCGCACTGATCGTCGCTCGCGACCCGGTGCATTCGCACTGGTTCTCCACCGGCGGCGTCCTCGCGTAGGCTCCGCCCCAGCCCATGATTCGGCTCTAGGTCAACGGGAGCGCTCTCGAAGGACAAGCGCCCAAGCCAGACAGCCACGCTTGCAGCCAACAAGAGTAGTGTCGTCTCGGGGGTTGCCGGCGACTTGAACGCAAGCGCTACCACGGGCGGCAGTACACAGAATCCGACGCGCCCCGGTAGAAGTCGCCGATCTTCAACTCGATCGAGCAACTCCGTCTTGCGTGTCACTATCTTCGCTAGAAGAGTCGACACCCACATGGCCAGCCCCCTCCAACAGATAAGCCTTCTGTAGATTTGTGGAAAAGAGAACGCTTCGACATACACGACCACCCTACTCAGCGCACCGATCATGGCGCACGCGAACCCCGCCTGCCGGCGAGTCGGAAGCGCACAGTGCGATGCACGCCCCTCAACCCGTTGATCAGCAAGCTTAGGTGATTGTCGTAGCAGCATATTGCACTCAGATGAGTTTTGGTCGGACGACTTCTCGCGCAACCAGTTCTTGGTTTGCTTCAGGTTAGTTAATTAGGCCACTAACTAGCCACGGGCGGCCCTGCTATCTAGTTAAGTGAAGCTAACTAACTAGTCATGCTTGTTTTAGTGTTAACCGGTTGTACTATTACTAGTTAAGTGAAGCTAACTAACTAGTCTTAGTCTTGCTTGTTTTGGTGTTAACCGGTTGTACTATTACTAGTTAAGTGAAGCTAACTAACTAGTCTTAGTCTTGCTTGTTTTGGTGTTAACCGGTTGTACTATTACTAGTTAGATACCAACTAGTCTCATTAAGACTCTTGTTGGCTTACAGTTAGACTCAAGATACTCTCGCAAACAACCGCGGGGGCCTCAGCGAGGGACGCTAAAGCTATTCCGCGACTTCCGTCAGCGTCGTCATCGCTAAGTGCGCCTTTTGATGCAATAGTGCCCCATGATTTCTACTATACGTATGCTACCCGCTCCGCGCAAGTCGAGTTTCTGACTTTCAAGGCCCGTCGCTAACGCAACCCCGGCCCCTACGCCTCAGCACTGGCCGTGCGTCCACTTTCGAAGCGGTGCCATGTCTCGTCCCGCCTCGGATCACCCCGCACGTTTCCGAGCGTGGCATGAACCCCCGCAAAGTCGATCTTGAGCTAATCCGCGCAAGAGGCGCGGTCATCAGCGGAGGAGCTGCTGCCAGCAGTTACGCACCGAGCAGCCGCGGTGGTATCTGGACTTGTTCTGCCTGGCGCGGTAGGGTCGAGTGCGACTGGGCCTCTTGAGTGCCGAGACTACTCGGCCCTATGTCCGCCGCGCTGCACATACCCGGATAAGCGATGGGAAGGAACTTCGGATGCCCTTCACGCTCGAGCTGCACCCCCATGGGCCATCGCGCGCACCAGCTCCTCTCGCCTCGATGCACACCCTCCTAGCCGCGGCGCTCGCCGTGCTCGCCTGCCTGCTGCTGCCCGCGTCGGCGACCGCGATTGCGCCCCCCGCGTTTGTAACCGAATGGGGCTCGCTGGGATCTGGTGAAGGGCAGTTCAATTTGCCCACCTTCATCGCGCTTGCGCCGAACGGAAGCGTATACGTCACGGACACAGACAACTACCGAGTCGAGGAGTTCGACCCTGACGGACACTTCGTCACCGCATGGGGAACGCGCGGGGAAGGACCCGGGCAATTCACCTACCCAGCGGGAATAGCCATAGGCCCTTCGGGTGATGTGTACGTGGGCGACATCGACACCTCTCGGATCGAGAGGTTTAGTCACAACGGAGCATTCATTAGCGAGTGGGGCGAATACGGAGAAGGCCCAGGCCAGTTTGAGGGAGTTCTTGGGCTCGCTGCGGGCCCATCCGGCGACATCTACGCCGCCGACAAAGGAGACAACCGTGTGGAGAAGTTCAGTGCCAACGGAGTGTACCTTGGCGAGTGGGGGCAGAAAGGCGAAGCTGCGGGAGACCTCAGTAGTCCAGTGTCGGTCGCGACTGACGCCCAAGAAAACGTGTATGTCACGAGCTACGCCACATTTGGGATCCAGAAGTTCACCTCGACTGGACATTACCTGAGCCGCTGGGATCCCGCCAAAGGCGGCATCACGTTCGCAAACGGCCTCGCAGTGAGCGCGAGCGGGCAAAGCTATGTCGATACTCCCAACGACGTGATCGAGGAGTTCGGCACGACGGGGACCCCGCTCACAGAATGGGGCGAATACGGCGCTCACCAAGGCCAGTTCGCCAACTCGCTCGGCCTGGCGGTCGACCCGGCGGCAGACGTATATGTGGTCGACCAGGGCAACAACCGAGTGGAGAAGTTCCGTTTTGATACCACGCCGAGCGTACTCACCGGCACGGGTGTGGCAAGCTCGACGACTACGGCGATGATCTCGGCGACTGTCAACCCGAACGGCGTTGAAGTAACGTCCTGCGAATTCGAATACGGTACGAGCACCAGCTACGGGTCGCGGATTCCGTGCGCTACGGCACCTGGGTCGGGTGAATCCCCCCTTCCAGTGAGTGCCGAGATCACGAGCCTCGCGCCGAACACCACGTACCACTTTAGGGTCGTGGCGAGCAACAGCGCAGGCTCGGGCGAAGGACTCGATGCCCGACTCACCACGCTAGGGCCCCCGGACTTCGGGCGCTGCGTCGCGGTGGTGGCAGAAAAGATCGGTGCCAAAACCGTTTACCACGGCGAGTTTACGACGCCCAAATGCACTGTGACGAGCGTGAAGAAGGCTGGCAAGTACGAATGGGAAGCCGGCGTCGTGAACTCAGCCTTCATCCTCAAAGCTGGCGCGCTTGCGCTCTCCACACCATCCGGGCGCTCGGTCACGTGCGCCACCGAGAGCGGTGGCGGCGACTACCTCGGCAGCAAGGAAGTGGCCGACGTAACGCTGCGGTTCACGAAGTGCGCATCGCAGGGACAAAACTGCTCGACCGTTGGGTTCGTGGAAGGCGACGTGGAAAGCTCCCCGCTGGAAGGCAGCCTGGGATGGATCTCGCGCGCGGCGAAGACTGTGGCACTCGACCTCTATCCAGCCGGGAACAAAGGCACCATCCTCGAATACCGCTGCGGAGCGGAAGCAACGGTCATCGTGAGCGGCTCGGTGCTGGTAGGGCTGAAGACGGGCAAGATGCAGGTGTCGGAAACCCTCAAATACAAAGCCTCCCACGGCGTGCAGGGCATCCGACAGCTCGAAGGCGAGCCCGAAGACGTGCTGATCGCGTCGACCGCAGGCCCCGCACCGGAAACAACCGGCCTGTCTGCGAACACGATCATGGTCGACGAAGAAGAAGTGGAGCTCAACCCAGACGCGTAACCCAGCGGCGAGGAGCTAAGCGTTCCCGGCGTGGATTCAGCCCAGCGCGATGGAAATCAGCCGCAATTGGGTCGCAAGATCAGGGTTCCGTGCCCAATGCGAGTTCCAGCTAGCAGGTGCTCTCTAAGAAGATGCCGACTTGCAGCGACTTCAGATGGCGAGACCGGGACTCGAACCCGGGACACCACGATTTTCAGTCGTACCGGAACTAGCCCTGAAAACTGTATATTTGCAGGGTGTTTGTGAATGTCAACACAAGCCAGTTGCCGCTTGGTTCCGGTGGTTTACCGGGGGTTTTGGACCACGGATGAGGGTCGTGGTCCATAACCTTGGATGGCCCTGTCGGAGAACAGCCCATCAAGGCCTATGGCTGGACTCGCGGAGGTATACAGAGTTATACGAGGTTTATCGTGATCGCGTAAACCTCTAACTCGCAGAGCAGGCGTCGTGGAATCTACCCGGACCACGCCCGGATGCGTGGCGAGTGCTCTTTCTGGGTTGCCATGCCTCAGAAGGCGACAATGTATCTGGGGGTGAAGGGACGGTTGGTGGGACGTGCGGCGGCAACGCGGTCGATCCGGTAAGTGCGAGTTTCGCCCTGGCCGTTGACGGCGAGCAGCACGAGGTTGCCAGCGCGAGTGCGCCGGAGTTCATAGGGCTCGACTAGGCGGCGTCCTGGGTATCCCTCGGCGGGGCGGTAGTCGATCTCTACCTTCAGGCGGTTGGTGCCGGCATAGCGGATCAGCTCCAGGGGTGCGCCCTGTCGCCAGGAGGCGATCGCGTGTGGAGGGCGCCACGTATCGAGTTGGTCTCTGGAGGGCGCGCGGCGAAGCCTGCGACGCGTCTGCGTGCCTGCGAGCCAGGCGAACACTTCCTCCAGCGCCTCCCAGAACATCTCGAATGGGGGGAGCGGCCGCGGTAGCTGGTGGCCGAGCATGTTCTCCCACTCGCGCTCGATCTCCTGGGCGTAGGGCGAGGTGCGGATCGAGTCGGCGTCGGGGACATTCACGCCGGCGTGGGCACACTTGGCAGCGAGGACCGTGCGTACGCGCTCGGCTCGGCCGATCAGGTCGGGGTGGCGGTGCATGTGTACGACGTCGTAGAGATCGCGCGGGCGACAGCGAGTAGCGAGCGCGCGCGTCTTCTCAGCTAGCAACTCCGTCGGTGAGTAGCACAGGACGCCGACGCCGGGGAGTGGCTGGTCGCTGTATGAGTGCACAATTATGCGGCGGTGCGGCCGTTCGATGAGCACCTCATCGCTGGTCAGATCGAACTTAAGCTTTGGGAGAGTCCCACGCGGGGCGTTCGGTCCGCGGTAGGCGATCCGCGCCTGTGTGGTGGGCTGGCCGCGTAGGTTGCGTCGCCGCGCGAATGTGCGCTGGTCGATCTCCAACTCGATGCCCGTTTCGCGCACGAGCCAGTCCGAGACTCTCTTGAAGATCTCGATCATCTCGTCGAGCTCCTCCGGGCCGCCGTCGACGACGGTGAAGTCGAGATCCTCAGAGAATCGGTAGGTCTCGTAGTAGCACTTGCGCAGGCAGGTACCGCCCTTGAAGATCCAGGTGTCGGCGAGCGCGGACTCTGCAGAGATCGCAGCAAGCACCCAGCCGAGCACGTAGTCCTTCTCGATCACGCCGATGTCGAGTTGCCACTCGCCACGGAGTCGCATCAGCTCCTGCTTGGCGATCACGACGGCTCCTGCGGCTCGAGCACCACGTTGGCGCGCAGCCGCCATGCAGGCACGCGCGGCCCCATACGGGGCCCGTCGGGGTCAAGCAGCGAGATGCCGCTGGAGAGCTCCGCACGGCACGCCGCGATCAGCTCGGGGGCGCCCCAGCCCTGCGACTCCAGCAGGAAACCCAGGCGCTTAAGCACCGCGCGGTTGCCGAGCCGCAGCGCGTACTCCACCAGGCGCTCACCCTCGTGCTCATCCAGATACGCCCGCAAGATCTCTGCGGCGTGGCGGATACCACCGCCGATTCGCGGTGCGTCGAGGATCTCCACTACCGTCCGTGCGGGGTCGGCGAACAGCATCCGCACCTCCTCCTGCCACGCTGTCTCCAAGCCCCACTCGAGCGTGTCCTCTGCTACGTGCATTAGTAGGTACTCGGCGTCCAGCAGGCTCGCCGTCGCGGCGCGCACACGCTGTGCGGTCTTCACGACCGTGGTGCGGAACACCTGCTCGGTCAGACCCCAGTGGCGCGCTGCCGTGAACCCGCTGAAGTAGCACGGCGACCACACCGCGCTCGCCAACACCAACGTGTCCTGTGACCAGCTTCGCGGAGGAGCCTCGACTGGCACGGCGATATACAGGCCCCGCCGCACCCTACGCAGCCACCCCTGTTCCGCCCAATGCGCGAGCTTTCGCGCCGCGACCCTCGCGTCCACACCTAGCACGCGTGCGGCGATCTCTGGAGAGACAAACCTGCGATCGACAAGCACCGCCGACAATTCGGCACGTCCAGCGCCTGAGATTCCACGACCATCTTGCGTCATCAGAAAGCCAATAGTTCATTCGACATCGGATCTAGCGGCTACATGATAACCGACGACCGATACCATTGCACCAGAAACTTCATCTTGAAGGAAACTACCGGCCCACCACTCCCGACAGCACGGTCTGTCCCTCAGCGATCCACTTAGGTCACAAGTGGTCCCACCTCTACATAGCGGTCGAACCAGTCGAGGTAGTCAGCTACACACGCCGCGACATCCTCAGAGCGGGCCCAGAAATGCGTCGGAAGCTTGTCGCTGTCGAAGATCAGCTTCGTGCCCTCCTGCGCGGAGATCACCACTCGGCGTGGGCGGCCGAGAGCGTAGCCGAGCTCCATTGTGCAGTTGGGGCGCATGCCAGTGAGGTCGACGAGAACCACGCCGGCGCGATGCAGCCGCCGGAAGATCTCGACGTTCATGAACATGCTCTCTGGCGTGCCTAGACCCATCTGCACCGGCGCGTAGCCGCGCTCGGAGATAGCTGGGGTCACGACCTCCGAGAAGAACCACTCGACCGCAGCGTGGTCGTGATTGCTCGGGTCGAGCAGTCGGACGTAAAACGCGCTCGGCGGCATCAGGTCTTCGAGCATCCGCACGGTCGCTTCGGCGAGCGAACTCGGGTCCGACTCGGCTTCTAGCCGGAGAGCCTGTAGACGAGCAGTGTCGCCACCGGCGCCTGGCGCCAGCCTGAATAGTGCGCCCGGATCGCCTAGAGCCTTCTCATGTAGCGCTCGGCTACCTCCAGAGCCATCGTCGTTGAAGGCGCCCAGCTGCGCCCACACGGGAACCACCGGCTTGCCGTCGCGCCAGTAGAGCTCGGCGAGATGCTCCACGCCAGCCCCGCCGCCGAGCACGACCAGGATGTCGCCATGGGAGAGCTGGCGCTCGCGGATGATGCCCGCCATACGCCACCCCGGCGGAGTCGTGACGAGCTCGAAGTCGCTCCGCGCACAACAACCCTCCCAGAGCTCGCGCCGGCCTGCAGGGATCCTGTCGAGCCCGCGCTGGCTGGCGACGCCGACGAACCGACGCGGTCGACGTGGCGGCCACCCTTCGGCTGGGTCGGGCAGCGCCGCGACACTCGCGAGCGCAGTCCAGTCGAATGTGGCCGGCAAGCCGGACTCGGAAAGCGGCTCGCCGCCGGCACCCAGCACGAGACCAGCTCCCCGGGCGGCGAGTCCGGTGGCGAGGCTGCTGACGAACGCGTGCGCCCGTGTGAGAAGCGCGGCATCGCATGTCGCCGCTGCGCTGCCCGTGAGGTGCACGCGTCGTCCGGCGAGGCTCACGCTTTGCCTTCGTCCATCGCCGGCGAGGGCTCGAGTTCCGCGCACGCCGCGAGCAGATCCTCCGCAGTCAGCGCTCGCTCGGCGAATGCCCGGGCTACTGCCGCCGGGACAAGGCGTGTCTGGACGTCGGAATACGTGTAGCCGGGCCGCCCGTCGCGTGGACCCGTCGCCGCAACGAGGTCGTCGAGCGCATGATCGGCTATGTCGACGCCCCGCAGGGTGGCACGAAACAGTTCGCGGCGCTCCTGCTCAGACGGGCGATCGAACTCCTCGATCAAGGCCGCGCGCCGGATGACCGCAGGGTCGAGCGCTCCGAATCGGTTCGTGCAGAGCACGATCAGTAGACGCCCATTCAGTCGGCGGGCGTCGTCGATCTTCTGGATCACAGTGTTGACGCCGACACGGTCCTCGTGGTGAGCCCGCTCCGCGCCGCGGTTGAACGCGAGCGCATCGCCCTCGTCAATGATCAGCGTGACGAACCGGGTTCGGCCCGCCAGCTCAACCGCCTCGGCGAAGGCGTCGCCGATCAGCGTGCTCATCTCGCCCACATGACCGACGCCGCGAACGCGCGTCGAGAGCTTCAGTAGGAAACCATCGGAACCGAGCATTCGGGCAAGACCGTCCGCTGCTGCTTCAGCGCTCGCGGTCTTACCAGTGCCAACGTCACCGTGAAAAATCGCGAGGGGATAGCGGTCGGCGATCGCACCGAGCAGCCCAGGAGCTCCATCGTGGTAACGCCGAGCCCACGCCCGCAGCCCATCTGCGTCGGCGAGCAAGCGAAGCTGGGCGCCGAGACGACGAAAGCGAGCGTCGAAGCCAACGAGCCGGCCGGCGCGGTCGGCAAGAGTCTCGTCCGGTATCTCGAGTTTCAACTCAAGCGCGCCCTGCCCCTCTCCTGGACTCATTGGTAGCTCGTCCGCTCGAGGCCGTAGGCACGGCTAGGGTACCGACGGTCAATGGACCCGTTGAGAGCGCCGTAGCCCTCGAAGTTGCGATGGCCCCACCCCTTGAGGTGATCTTCCTCGAACTTCGTCTGCGTGGTAGTCGACAGCTGATCCCAACGCGCGTTGTATTCGACGTAGAGCTTCAGTACGTCGCCGTCCTCGTGGTCCCAATACATGTCTCCGGGCCGATCGGCGGACCATGCTCCCGCGCTCGTAGAAACGCGGTACACGGCTGCTTTCTTCACCTTACCCAGCGCGGATGCAAGCTGAATGTGCACGGCGCCGAGGTACTCCTGCTCGGCGATGACTTTGACCTGCGCCGCCGTTTCCTCCACGTCCTGCCCAGTCCGCAGCCCGGTCCACTCACTCACGATTCTGAAATCCGCAACCCAGGAAGCGAACACGCGCTGAATATCTTCGCGGTTGTAGGTATGGGTGTTGCTGTCCGTCGCCATCGCTCCGGTCACTCGATCGCGAAGCCCGGACCGAAGAGCTCCTTCCAGAGCTTCTCGGTCTCCCCTTTGAACTGAAGCCCCTGAGCGAGAGTCAGCGTCTCGTAGCCGGTGCGCGCAGCCGCGACGAGCGCATCAAGCTCCCGCCTCGTGATGCGCGCGGCAACATTGTTCTCGGCGTTCGCGGGGTCGAGGATCACCACCGGGTCGTCGAAGGCCTCTAGATTGCCCTCTCCCCAGGTCACTCCATTGGTGAGATCGCGCACAATGAACAGAAGCAGGCGGCGAAGTCCCTCTTCGAGTCCGCTTGCCGCGCCGTCGCGGTCGATCAGGTAGCTGCAAAGCAGCTCAAGATGAAACGACTGGACGCCAGCGAGCTCCTTCCAGTGGCGCCAACGCTTAGCCATGCGCAGGGTTGGAGCTAGGAATACGTCCTTTGCGGAGTGGCTGCGGAAGTGCTCGAGATGGACCTTGACGCTGGTCTTCACGCGGTCGCCGGTGCGAGAGTATTGGTAGCCGTAGTTCGCGTCGTCGTCGAGTGAGACGATCGGGACTAGATCGACCTCTAGACCGGTGCCCTTGAAGACGACCTCGAAGATGCGGTCGCCGGAGTCGTCGAAGTCGTCGGGGCTCTTCTGGGGATACGCGGCTTCGAGGAGCTGCTTGATCAGTTTCTGGAGGTCCGCGACGTCGAAGTTCTCGGGATCGTCGACCTCGAAGTAGACGCCGACGTCTCCGTCAACGGGTTTGCCCGCGCGCGGGCGGTTGCTTGTGCCCTTCTCCAGCGATCCGGCACGGCGGAACTTCTTGATTCTGTAAGCGCCGTCCTCGTGTACCTTCGCTTCGAGCTTCTCTAGCAGCCGTCCAATCTGCTTGCGGAGCTCGTTGCGCTGATCGCCTGGGAGGGCGAGCTTGCCGGCTACGTAGTCGCCCAGTTGTTTGTCCGTTAGCTTGATTGCTGATCACCACCGGGCCACTGCCACAGTCGGTTGAAGATTTCGGCCTGCTCGATTGCATCGTCGAGCGCGTTGTGGGTGTGCGGATGCGAAGCCTGCAACTCAGCGGGCAGGTCGTTGCGCCCGGCGTCGTCCATGATCACGTGCGCCTTCTGGTGGTACATCGTCTTGATGTCCAGCGCGCCTGAGAAGCCAAACGGCGACTCTCCTACGAACCGTACGAAGTACCAGTGCAGAAACATCCAGTCGAACACCACTGGGTAGCCGACGAGGACCGGCCGTGCACCCCCCGCCCGCTCGGCCTGGGCAGTGACCCAGTCGACTGCGTCACGCATTGCGGCTTCGGGCTCGGCTCCGTCTCGTGCAAGCGCCGCGCGATCGAGGCGTGCCGCCTTCAGCGCCGCCGGCTCGAAACGTGCGGCAATCGGCTTCAGCTCTCGATAGAGGGTCTGTTTGCTCGGAGCATGGCTCGTGAACGCCTCTCCGTCGAAGGTGGCGGCAACCGCTAGTCCGAAGGCGAGCATCGAGAATTCTCCCGGGATCGGGCCGTCGGCCTCAATATCAGCGGATATGTAAATGTCGGGCACCATCGAGGGACCCTCTCTGGCGGCGAGCCTTTATAGGTCACGTAGCTGCGTATATACAGCGTTGCAGGGCGCTCGGACAGACGTTTCGCAAAGAGCGGGGTTGGGTGCGTAGCGGTCCCTTAAGCGTGTCCGGGACTCGCTGTAGGTTTGCCACGCGTGGACCCTGATCTTCAGCTCGCTGATCCTGCCGAGATTGCCGTTGCCCAGGAGTACCTAAGCCTGAAGGAACGGATCGAGGAGGCCCGCACAAGAGCCGATCGACTGCGAACGCTCGCCGAGCATCTGGACGAGCAGGTCAGTCGGGACGAGCACATGCTCCACGACCTCGAAGGCACTCTCGGGCTAGCAGCACAGCTGCAGATCGAACAGCTAGATCGTGAGCTGGGGGGAAAGCGGCTACAAGAGATCGCGATCGCCGTTCTCGAGCGCGAGATACAACCGGGTCAAGCAGTCCACTACCGCGACTGGTATGCGCTGCTTTGCGCCGCTGGCTACCGCGCCCGTGGGAAGGACCCGCTGGCCAGCTTCCTGGCTCAGATCAACCGCGCCGAGCAAGTCGAGCCCATCGGTGGACGTTCAGGCCGCTACCGCCTTCGTGCGGCCTAGCCTTGTCAACGCGCAATCACAATCGAACTGGGAACACCACGATTCGCGGACATGTTTCCTTTACGCCCAATCGAAGGGCATGTGCGCAGAAACCGCACAACCAAGCCAATTCCAAGCCTCGCAGCTGCATCCCTCCACGCAAAACAGAGCGCTCATTGGACCTTGAACCGGGGGTTTTGGACCACGAATTGGACCACGGGCACGAAAATGGCCCCAAAACGCGCCCGATAGGCTGACCGTAAGCACAACAAAAACCTAACTGTTAGCAGGCAAAACAGGAAATGGCGAGACCGGGACTCGAACCCGGGACACCACGATTTTCAGTCGTGTGCTCTACCAGCTGAGCTATCTCGCCGCAGACCCGATCCTACCGGCTGAGCCGCGATCGGCCGAGCCTCAGCCGCGTTCCCAGGCTTCGAGATACGGCAGTGGATCGATCGGGTGCCCGCCGGCCGCCTGCCAGCCCCCGACCCAGATCTCGAAGTGCAGGTGCGGTGCGGTCGCGTCGCCCGTCTGACCGACCTTGCACAGCGCCTGCCCGGCCGATACGGCCTGTTCGGCGCTCACCGCGAACGATGAGGCCTCGCAATGGGCGAACATGAAGTCGAAGCCGACGGTCGTGTGCTCGACGATGTAGTAGCCGGCGCCACCGGCCTGATAGCTCGTGGAGAAGATCGTCCCTGCCATGGGCGCCACATCGGGCGTGCCTTCCGCCGCGAGCACGTCCTGCCCCTGGTGGATGTGCCCTTCACGCGGCGCGCCGAAGCGGTTTTCCGGCCCGCCAAAGCTGTGGATGCCCGCAACCGGGAACACGGCGCCGTCTGCGACCGTCTGGGCCGGGGTGAGCACGCCTGCTTCGATAGGAGCGGGCGTGGGGACAGGTGCTGGTGGCGGAGCGGGTGCCGAGACCGTGAGGCTCGCCACGCCCGAGCTGTGCGCCTTGCGAAGCAGCGTCCCTCCGTGATGGTCGTGCGCTATGACGCTCACCTGATAGCTCCCCGGCGAGAGGGTCGCGCCCGCCGGCCACCTCACGCTGAGCGTGCGGCCCGTGTGAGACCAGGCCAGCGTCGCCGTCGTCGCGACCGCATGCGTGGCGAGGTTCGTGACGAGCACCTGCACGTACACGGTCCCCACGCCCTTCTCGTCGATGCGGAGCAGCACCCTAGGAGGACGCCCGGAGATGGCGGTCTTCGGGACCACGAGTTTGCTCACGACCGGCCGCACAGACTGCACGAGCGGCACGCCGTACTCGCTGCCCCCTGCCAGCGGTGCGGACGGCGTAGGCGGCGCCTGTGCGCCGCCGGGCACGCCGCTCAGCGCAAGCGCAGGCGCCGTGCCACAGCACGCGGCGAGGGTCGTCAGGGCCACAAGCGCAGCCGAGCGGAGGAAGCTCATAGTGCGTCTCTCGGCGCACCGCGCCTACTTCAAGAGGGCTGTGAGACGAATTGCAAGGTTTGTCCAGCGCTGCGTAGGTTCGCGCGGGCGCGCGTCGCGGCTACCGCGCTTCGAATTCGGCGACGAGCGACTCGTACGTCAGTCGCAGGCCCTCCGCGATCGGCACCTGCGGGCGCCAGCCGAGCTCGCGTTCCGCGAGGCTCGCGTCGAGGCAGCTGTGCTCCAGCTCGCCGGGGCGCAGGTCCGCCAGATGCGGCTCGATCTGCTTGCCCGCGGCGCTGCTCAGGTCCGCCCAGATGCTCGCCACGTCGGTCTCCACGCCGGTCGCGACGTTGTACGTGCCCGCCTTGCCCGACGCGGCGAGCAGAGCACTGACGACATCGCCGACGTACACGTAGTCGCGCGTGGGCTTGCCGTGGCCGTAGAGCTTGGGGGTCTGGCCGGTGTGCAGGTGGTGGGCGAAGATCGCCACCACGCCGGCCTCGCCGTGGGGGCTCTGGCGTGGTCCGTACACGTTCCCCAGCCGGCACACCGCGTGCGGGATCCCGGACGACAGCGACCACGTGTTCACGTACGCCTCGGCGGCCCACTTCGACGCGCCGTAAGGGGACAGCGGCGCGGGGATGCGCTGCTCGTTGGTGGGCATCGGCGCGTCGTCTCCGTAGAGGGCACCGCCGGTGGAGGTGAAAACGACCGACGCCCCCACCTTGTTCGCCGACTCGACGACGTTGAGCGTGCCCCTCACATTGACATCGCAGTCGCGTCCTGGGTCCTCCACGGAGGCGACCACGCTCGCCTGCGCCGCGAGGTGGTAGATCGCGCTCGGGCGGACCTCCGCGATGAGCGCGTCGAGCGCCTGGAAGTCGACGATGTCGAGCTCGCGCAGGTGCGCCTCGGAGGCCACGCGCTCGGCTTTGCCGGAGGAGAGGTCATCGACGACGGTCACCGCGTAGCCGTCCGCGAGCAGCGCGTCGACGACGTGCGAGCCTATGAAGCCGGCCCCGCCGGTCACGATCGCGCTTGCTGTCATGCGCGGAAATCTATACGGACGCGGTCTGCGCGGCTGTGGTGAGGAGCCCTTCCACAGCCTGCACCGACTCGTCGATGCGCTCGAGCACGAGCATGCCGTCGCGCTCACGCGGCAGGTTGCCGCCCACGGCGGGGCCGCTCAGCACGACCGGGATGTCCGGGTGGCTGGAGCGCAGGTCGCGCAGGGCGATCTCAACCGACTCGTCCTCGTCCGCCACGGTCGCACCGAGCACGACCAGATCGGGAGAGCGGCTCTCGATCATCGCGAGCAGGCGCTCGGCGGACAGCTCGGTGTCGAAAACGGTCTGGAATCCGGCCGCCGCGAGCTGGTCGTGGACCATCTGCAGCCCCAGCGTGTGGCGGTCGCCCTCGACGCCCGCGAGCAGCACGCGCTGGCGGGTCGGCTCGGTCCCGCCGGTCATGTAGCGGTAGAGCGTCGCGAGCACGCGGCGCGCGATCGTGCTCGCGCGGTGCTCGCGCTCGGCGTCGAAGTCGCCTGCTTCGGAGAGCACGCCGATGCGCCGCAGCGCCGGCCCGATCACCTCCGCGTGAAGCGTCGTCGGCGAGATGCCGTCCTCGATCGCGGTCGCGATCGCGCCCTCGGCCATCTCCGCGTCGCCGCGTTCGAGGGCCGTCGCAAACGTCTCCAGCGTGCTCTCGACGAGCGCCGCGGGGTCGGAGCGCAGCTGTGCGCGTGCGTCCGGTCCGGTGCGGCCGAGCACTTCCATGAACGCGTCGAGGAGCACCGGGTCGAAGTGGCGCCCGCGCTGTTCGCGCATCATCTGCACCGCGTCCTCCACGGGAAAGGCCTTGCGGTAGACGCGGTCGCTGGTGAGCGCGTCGAACACGTCCGCCACGGCCACGATCCGTCCCTCGATCGGGATCGCCTCGCCCTTGAGGCCTCGCGGATAACCGGTGCCGTCCCACTTCTCCTGGTGGCTCAGCGCGATCGTCGCGGCCATGTCGAGGATCGAGGATGACGAGCCGCGTACGAGCCTGTGGCCCTCCTCCGCGTGGGTCTCCACGATCGCGCGCTCCTCCGGCGTGAGCGGCCCGGGCTTCAGGAGGATCGCGTCGGGGATCGCCACCTTGCCGACGTCGTGCAGAGGCGCGGCGTGGCGCAGGCGCTCGCAGAAGTCCGCGTCCATGCCGATGTGCTCGGCCAGCAGCACCGAGAAGCGTCCGATCCGCTCGATGTGCGCGCCCGTGTCCTCGTCGCGGAACTCGACCGCCATCGACAGCCGCTGCACGGTCTCCGCCTGCGCGATCTCGAGCTCCGAGAGAGCGCGTTTGAGCTCGCTCGTGCGCGTGTCGATCTCCTGCTCGAGCGCCTCGCGGCTGCCTTCGCCGAAGCGCCAGCCGATCCCCAGCGCGGAGCATGCAAGGGCGGCCAGGCAGCCGACGATGAGCGCGGAAGCGCCCGCGACGATCGCGCCCGCGATCGCTGCGACACCCAGCAGCGCCCAGAACGTCAGCCAGAGCGCGGAGCGCCTGGGCTGCTTCGGAGGTGCTCCGTTGCCGTTGCCCGGGGAGTCGCCGTTCAGCTCCTCGACCTCGTCGACGCTACGCATGAGCGCACCGAGACTCGTGGGCCAGCGAGCCGCGACGCGGTCCCGCGTGCGGGATCGCCTGGGCGCCCCCCGGTCGGCGGGGTGCTGAAGCAAGCTGGCTTGGATTGCGCTCACCGAGAACTCTCGCGTCCTTGTCTGGTCCTTGGGTCATCTTGCGCTGCCCACTCCCATTCGACGTCACTACCCGCAGTGTTGACGGGATCTCGGTGGAGGTAGACATATGTCCGAGCGAGAGCTAGTGGCCGCTCTGCAGCTGGTTGATGTTGACGGAGGTGGCCGGCGCCTTGATCGTCACCGGCTTGTTCCATCGGTCGAACACGATCTTGCCGCCGTCCGCGCCGGTCTTGACGAGCTCGATCGGGTAAGCCGCGCCGGTGGTCGCCACGTACAGGGTTCCACCCTTGGCGGAGTCGGTCACGCCCACGACCTTCTGGCCGTTGACCGTCGTTGTCCCCGCGCTCTTGAGCGTGCCGTGGGCCGCGAGCGTCGAGCCGATCAGCTTGCCGAGGTCGGTGAGCTGGGAGAAGGACGCGAAGTTGGCGTTATTGGCGGGCGCCTTCAGCCATTTTCCCTGCAGCAGCGTGGCCGCGGCCGAGCCGGCGAGGTGGGTGTAGAAGGCAGTGCTGCCGTTGATGTAGACGGCCTTGTCGACCTCGATCAGCTGCACGCTGAGACCTTCGACGGCGATGTGCCCCTTGCCGCCCTTGCCCGCGACGAGTTCCATGTCGAGTGATATCGGCTTGCCGCCGCTGACAATTGAGCCCGCCACGTGCGCGCTCACGGCCGCCGCGGACGCCTTTTTCGCCGCTTCGACGATCTGCGTAGGCGTCTTCGAGGCGATGCCGTTGCCGGAGGAGGAGGATCCGCAGCCGGCGAGCAGCGGAGCTGCGATGGCAAGGAACGGCAGTAGTGCCCGGAGGGGCTTGAGTTGGAAACGATTCATGGCGCGGACTCTAGCCACCCGGCCAGTCGTCTCCTGCAACACGGCTTACAAGCCCGGTCTAAATGACAAGTGCATCGAGCCCCGTGCTACAGACGCGGCAGCGACTATTCGTTGAGCCAGACCGCCACGCCACCGTGGTGGGAGCATGTCCCGCTACGCGATTCGCTGAAGCTGTAGGTGCCGTCTTCGCACCGTGCGGTAGCTCCCGCGGGCTGGGTCGGGCTTTCGTACGGTTTGCAGACGACGTTGCCAGCCGAGTTTTCGTAGGTGCCGTTGGGGCATGCGGCCTGCTGCTGAGCCTGTTGGTGTTCCCGCTTTTCGACGGCCTCGCGTTCTTTGCGTTCGCGCGTTTCGGCTTCGTGTTGACGCTTGGCTTCGGCGCGCGACGCACGTGCACGCGCGAGCGCCTCGAGCTCCGCCGCACTGTGGTGTCGGATGACGTGGACGACACGGGTCGCAGGGGAGCGGCCACTCATCGTCGCTTCGACTTCGACCTGGTTGGACCCGATGTGGAGATGCAGCCGGTCGTGCCAGTGTCCGGAGTGGACCGTCGCTTCGGTGCCGTTGACCGAGATCGAGGCGCCCGTGGATGTGATCCCTGAGATCGTCGCTTCCGACGTAGATACGGAGTAGCTGCCCTGCGTCAGACGCAACGCAACAGGTACGACCTTCGCCTCGGTCGTGACAGGGCTTGTGCTGCCGATCGAGGTCGCTGTGGTTGTGCCCGTGCCGCTGCTGCCGCAGCCGGCGAGTGTTACCGCTGCAGCCAGTACGGCGCCGATCAGCGTTACGCGAGCGCGGAACTTCCTCATGACCTCTCCCCCAAGCGTCGTAGACCGGAGCAGACTAGCGGATTCCGAATTTTGGAACCCGAGCTTGCCGCCCGCCCCCTCAGACAGCCAGCGCGACGTACTTCGTCTCTAGGTACTCGCCGATTCCCTCGAAGCCGCCCTCGCGGCCGAACCCGGACTGCTTGACGCCGCCGAACGGCGCGGCGGGGTTCGACACGACACCCTGGTTGAGGCCGATCATGCCCGTCTCGATGCCCTCGCACACGCGGAACGCACGTTCCAGGTCGCGTGTGTACACGTACGCGACGAGCCCGTACTCGGTGCGGTTGGCCGCGGCTATCGCGTGCTCCTCGGTGGAGAACGTCGCCACGGGCGCCACCGGCCCGAAGATCTCCTCGGCGAACAGACGCGCCTCGCCGGGGACCTCGGAGAGGACGGTGGGCTCGAAGAAGTAGCCGGGGCCGTCGGCGTGCCCGCCGCCGAGCAGCACGCGCGCGCCGCGCGCGACGGCGTCGTCGACGAGCTCGGTGACCTTGTTGCGCTGCGCTTCGTCGACGAGCGGACCGATGTCCACGTCGGGCTCGGTGCCGCGCCCCACCTTCAGCTTGCCCATGCGCTCCGCGAGGCGCGTCGAGAACTCCTCCGCGACGGACTCGTGCACGTGGAAGCGGTTCGCCGCGGTGCACGCCTCGCCGACGTTGCGCATCTTCGCGAGCATCGCGCCGTCGACCGCCGCGTCGAGGTCGGCGTCGTCGAACACGACGAACGGCGCGTTGCCGCCGAGCTCCATAGACACGCGCAGCACCTGCTCGGCGGACTGTTCGATCAGCGCGCGCCCCACCTCGGTGGAGCCGGTGAAAGACAGCTTGCGCGTGCGCGGGTCCTTGAGCAGCGGCGCGATCACAGCGCCGGAGCGCTTGGCTGTGATCACGTTCAGCACGCCGCCCGGCAGGCCCGCCTCCTCGAGGATCTTCGCGAGCGCGAGCATCGACAGCGGCGTCTGCTGGGCGGGCTTGACGACCATCGTGCAGCCGGCGGCGATCGCGGGGGCGATCTTGCGGGTACCCATCGCGGTGGGGAAGTTCCACGGCGTGATGAACACGCACGGCCCCACGGGCTGGCGCATGGTGAGGATACGTCCCTTGCCGGTGGTGTTGACCATGTAGCGGCCGTGTATGCGCACGGCCTCCTCGGAGAACCAGCGGAAGAACTCCGCCGCATAGGCGATCTCCGCACGCGACTCCGCGAGCGCCTTGCCCATCTCCAGCGTCATCAGCAGCGCGAGGTCGTCGGCCTGCGCGACGATCGCGTCGTACGCGCGGCGCAGGATCTCCCCGCGCTCGCGCGGCGGATATACGGCCCACTCCTTCTGCGCATCCGCCGCGGCATCCAGGGCGGCCATCGCGTCCTGCTCCTGTGCGTCGGCGACCTCGATCAGCGGCTCGGTCGTGGATGGGTCCTCGACGGAGAGCGTGCCGCCGCCGCTCGCGGCGCGCCACTCGCCCGCGATGTACAGCTCGGTGGGCACCTGCCCGAGCACCGCCCGCTCGCGCTCGACGCCAGTCATCGTGCAGCGCTCAGGCGGTTGACATCACAGCCCGACCGGTACACCATGACCGATGCGCAACTCGAGCGCGACGATGGCCCGCTGCCCGTGTTGGGGTTTAGACAGGTGCGGCCCATGACCTCAACCTACCACCGCGCGCGAGTTCCCAACCGCGCTGTGAGCACGACCGTCAGGCTGGCAGTTGGCGCCTTGGCGGCGCTCGCGCTGTGGGCCGCCCCGGCTGGCGCGTCGACGCTCGTGATCGAAGGCGCAGGAGACGGCCACGGCGTGGGCATGAGCCAGGACGGCGCGCTCGGCTACGCCCAGCACGGCTGGAGCTACCAGGCGATCCTCGCCCACTACTACACCGGCACCACGCTCGGCCAGGCGCCCGCGAAAGCGGTGATCCGCGTGCTCGTGGGCTCGAAGGTGGTGAAGGTGCCGCTCGAGCGCTACGTGCGTGGCGTGGTGGCGGCGGAGATGCCCTCCAACTGGCCGCTCGCGGCGCTCGAGGCGCAGGCGATCGCGAGCCGCTCCTACGCGCTCACCTCGCACGCCGGCGGCGCGCGCTTCGACGTGTACTCCGACACCCGCTCGCAGATGTACGTGGGCGTGGCGGCGGAAACCGCGAGTACGAACGCCGCCGTGGCCGCAACCGCCGGCCAGATCGTCCTCTACAACGACAAGCCCGCCGCGACGTACTTCTTCGCCAGTTCGGGCGGAATGACGGAGAACATCGAGGACTCGTTCCTCGGCGCGCAGGCGGAGCCGTGGCTGGTGGCGGTGCCGGACGCGTACGAAACCCACACGTCCACGTGGAAGCACAGCCTGAGCTTCGGCGCCGCGGCTGCGCGTCTGCGCGGGCTCGTGAAGGGCTCGTTCCGCGGGATCGAGGTGCTCAAGCGCGGCGCCTCGCCGCGGATCGTCTCCGCGGAGGTGCTCGGCACGCGCGGCGTCACGCCGGTGAGCGGCCCCGAACTCGCGGGGCGCCTCGAACTGACGAGCACGTGGGCGTTCTTTAGCGTCAAACGCGGCGCGCACGTCAAGCGCGAGCCCGACCGCAGCGGGCAAGCCCCCAGCGCCGGGCAGCCAACGGGCAGCGCGCCTCCACCCCCCGTACAACCGCCGCCGCCCACCTCGCCCCAGGGCGGCGCGCCGGCACCGAGCGCGACGGTGTCCACCGCCGGCACCGGCGGCGCGGCGGCGGGCTGATCGACCATCCGGCTGCGGGCGCGGAGCTATCGTGCGGAAATCCGCCGAGCTGCCGATAACCCGCTCATGAGCGCTCGTCGCATCGCCGTCGCGCTTGCGTGCGCGGCCTCGCTCCTCGCGCCGGCGAGCTCGCTCGCCGCATCGTCGGTGGGTACGCACGAACAGATCGTGTGGGTTCGCCGTGCGGCGACGAGGTTTGTCACCGCCGAGCTCACGCGCAACGGGGCGGAAGCGTGCGCGGTGCTGAACGCGCCGATGCGCGCCGTGAAGCACGGCACCAGCTGCGAACGGCGTTGGAACGCGAAGCTGACTGCGCTGCTGCGCAAGCACGGCGAGCGTGCGCACCTGCGCGCACAGCTGCACCAGATCGCCTCCGCGGCGGTGATCGTGCACGGCAACGTGGCGACGCTCGATCTGCCCAGCCCGTTGATCGCCGGCCCGAACCGCTTCCTGTGGACTGAAAACTGCTGGATGCTCGAGGGCTGATTGCCCTCGCCGCTGCTGATCGCGGACGTTCCGTGGCTGCTTTACCGCTCGTTCTTCGGGCTGCCCAAATCGATCACTGACAGCGAGGGCCGACCGGTGAACGCGCTGCTCGGCACGGTCAACGCGATCCTGTCGCTACTCGACTCCAAGCTTCCGCGCGCCGTGGTGGCGTGCCTGGGCGATGAGGCGGCGACCTACCGCGTGGAGCTCTACCCGGCGTATCACGCGCACCGCGACCCGATGCCGGCGGAGCTCGCCGCGCAGTGGGAGAAGGCGCCCGAACTGCTCGCCAGCCTCGGCTGGACGGTGGCCGAGAGCCCGGGCCTGGAGGCCGACGACACGATGTTCTCGTTTGCGCTCGCCGAGCAGGAGAGCGGCGGCGAGGCGCTGCTGCTGAGCGGCGACCGCGACATGTACGGCGCGGTCAGCGACCGAATCGCGGTGATCGACCTGCGCAAGGGCTCCGAGCAGATGGAGATCGGGCCGGCGGAGGTGCGAGAGCGCTACGGCGTCGAGCCCGAGCAGGTGCCCGACTTCATCGCCTTGCGTGGAGATCCCTCCGATGGGCTACCCGGCGCTCCGGGCATCGGCGCGAAGACCGCCGCGGAGCTGCTGCGCGCGCACGGAACGCTCGAGGGCGTGATGGCCGCGGCGAAGGCGCCCGACACGACGATGCGCCCGCGCACGGCCGCCGCCCTGAACGAGAACGAGGATCTGCTGGGAGTGTTCAAGCGGATCGCGACGCTCCAGCGGGTCGAGGTGCAGCCGCCGGCGGATCGCACCACCGACTTCGCGAACGGCGCACGCGTCGCTGGAGAGCTGGGGATGCGGCGACTGGCGGAGCGGCTCGGCGCGCTTGCCGAGAGTCCCTCTACGGCGTGAACTTCACGCTGATGACATCCCCATCGGCCATCACGTAGTCGCGGCCCTCCAGACGGAGCGTGCCTCTGTCACGGGCGCTCGCGTACCCCCCCGCGTCGACTAGCTCGCGCCAGCCGATGACTTCAGCGCGCACGAACCCCTTCTGAATGTCCGTGTGGATCTGCCCGGCCGCGTGCCACGCGGTGAGCCCCTGGCGCAGGTGCCACGACTGGGCCGGCTTGGCCTCCCCGGCGGTGAAGAACGCGATCAGCTCGAGCAGCGCAAACGCCTCGCGCACCACTCGCTGAAGACCAGACTCGCTCACGCCGAGCTCCTCGCGCATCGCGCTCGCGTCCTCGTCCTCGAGCTCCGCCAGCTCGGCCTCGATACGCGATGACACCGCCACCGCGCGCGCGCCGTGCGAGGCCGCGTGCTCGGCGATCTCCGCCGGCACCTCCTCGGAGCCCTCGTCGACGTTCGCCACGAACAGCACCGGCTTGCTCGTCAACGAGCCCAGGTCGCGCGCCGCGTTCGGCGCCTCCTCCGGCACCGGCACCGAGCGCGCCGGACGGCCGGCCTGCAGCGCCTCGATCACACTGCGCAGCCACGCCTCCTCGGCGATCAGCGCACGGTCTAGGCTGCGCGCCTGACGCGCCACGCGCTCCACGCGCCTTTCGGCCTGCTCGAGGTCCGCGAGGATCAGCTCCGTCTCGATCGTCTCGATGTCCGCCAGCGGATTCACGCGGCCCTCCGGGTGGATCACGTTCTCGTCTCCGTGCGCGCGCACCACGTGCACGATCGCGTCCGTCTCGCGGATGTTCGCCAGGAAGCGGTTGCCGAGCCCTTCGCCTTTGTGCGCCCCCGCCACGAGCCCCGCGATGTCGTGGAAGTCGACCGTGTCCCAAACGATCTCCGAAGCGTCCACCGTGCGCGCCACCTGCTCCAGGCGCTCGTCGCGCACCGGCACCACCGCCACGTTCGGCTCGATCGTCGTGAACGGGTAGTTCGCCGCCTCAGCGCCAGCTTTCGTCAGCGCATTGAACAGCGACGACTTGCCCGCGTTGGGCATGCCGACGATGCCGATTCTGGTGCTCATGCTGAGCCGCCCGGGCTCACGACGATGCCCTCGTCCACAAGCCATTTGGTGCAGCTGGCCATGTAGCCGTCGAGCTCTGCAATCAGCGTCCGCACCGCTGCGTGCAGCGCCTTCCAGCCCGCCGGCGGATAGGCATGCGCAAGCGTGTCACGCAACTCCTTGGCCTCCTGGAGGCGAACGGCCGAGTCCTGAGAGATGACCCCGAGCGCCGCGAGGCGCTCCCACGGGCTCCCACGAGCCTTGTCCAGCAGTCCGAGCCGCTGGCCCTCGGCAAGAGCGCGGGCCGCAAGCTCGTGCAGCCAGTTGATCAGCACCTCATACCCACGCTCGACCACCGCCACCTTGTTTCGCTCACGCGCGTCGGGCGAGCGCGCAGCCAGCAGAAACGCCGTCATATCGAAATCGGGATCGAACTCTTCGATGGCGACAAACAGCTGCTCTCGCGCGAAGGGAACAGCGTCGAGGATGGCGCCAAGCCTGCGCTGTCCTTTGGATAGACCCTCTCTCGAGTTTTCCGCCGACACCTGATGGCACGCCTAAGCCGCCGCGATCCGCTCGCGCGCTTCGGTCACGACTGCCCACGTGCGCGCCGCGGTCGCCCGATCTTCGCGCTCTGCAGCCGCGACGATCTCCGAGCGACGCTCCTGCAGGGATTCCCACAGCCCGTCACGATCGATCAGCACACGGCCCTCGCTCAAGACGTCGGCCAGCAGCGTCGGCATCGTCTCCGCATCCTCCAGCGCCACCACGTCGACCGACCTGCCGAGTGCGCGCCGAAGACGCAGCCTCACCCCAGCCAGTACAAGCGGTGCGGGATTGCGATGAACGACCAACAGATCCACATCCGAGCGGTCGTCGTCCTCGCCGATGGCGGTGGACCCGAACAACACCGCCAAGCGAATCGCAGGCTCCGTGCGCAATGCCACCCGCAACCTGCTCAGCAGATCCCAGTGGAGGCCCAGATATTCCTCCTCTGCGTAAGAAAGCTCCAGCTGTCGACCCACACGGCGCCCGTGCAGTAGCCCGTCGTTTACATAGCGACGCAGCGTCCGCTCGCTACATCCCAGCTTCTCCGCCGATCTCGCAAGCGCTTGGCTCATGCGTCCAGTATACGCATTGGTGTGTCCAGATCTGCAGATGAAGAAGGTCCCGCGCACGCCCTCGCGACACACCTCAGTCAGCCGGCCAAGGCGGGGTGATCTCGTCCATCTCCTCGCCGAGCCTCGCCATCTCCGCGCGATCTCTCGAATCTGCCGCCAGCCGTTGTGCCTCCTCCCGCAGCGCCACGCGCCCTCGCCGCCCCGCAAAGGCTCCCACCACGGAGCCCAGCACAGCCCCGGCCACCACATCTGAGGGGTAGTGCACCCCCAGATACAGCCGCGAAGCCGCCAGCCCCCCCGCGAGCCCATACAACCCACCCGCCGACACCCCCAGCCGCGAGTACGCGCAAGCCCCCGCAAACGACGTGGAAGCATGCGCGCTGGGGAAGCTCAGCTGCGTAGGCGTCGAGATCAGCGGCGGCAGGCCCGGAATCTCAGGCCGCCGGCGCCGGACGACGAGCTTTGTGAGCGTGTTCAGAGCAAACGCGCCCGCAACCGCACCCACCGCGCGACCCCACTCCGGCCGCCTTCGTCGGTCGAGCGCATACCCGGCCGCCCCGATCGAGAACCACACCGCGCCGTGCTCCCCAAGCCGCGAGAACCGCGCCACAGCGCGCTCCACGCCCGGGGCGTGGCCGCGCGTGCGAGCCAGCCGCAGCAGCCGCTCGTCGAGATTGATCATGCCTTTGGTTGCTCCCAGGACGATCGTGGTCAAGCGAGGCAAGGACGCAGGAAGCGTGGCGTGCTTTGCACACGAGCGACCGCGACCGGGCCGGCGCCGCAGGACGCCGCATCGCGCCGGCCAGCGGTCGTCCTAGCCGAAGCCGACGCGGGAGTCGTCCCCCTCGGCACTGACGTAGACGACCTGCCCGATGTCCACGCGGACCGGCCCGTCCTCGCTCTGGAACTCGTGCCAGCCGCCGCTGCCGAGCTCCTCGTTGAGCTTCTTCAGGACCGCGTCGGTGAGGCGCATCGCCAGCACCTGGCCGCCCTGGAACCCGATCGTCACGCGTCGCGAGTCTGTCATCAGTGCGCTCCCACTCCCGCCGCCGGCTCGACGATCTCGGTCAGCACACCCGCGGTGGCGCGGGGGTGCATGAAGGCCACACGCGAGCCGCGGATGCCGGTGCGCGGCTGCTCGTCGATCAGTTGCATGCCCGCCCGCTTGAGCGCCTCGAGCGTCGCGTCGATGTCGCTCACCTGGTAGGCCACGTGGTGCAGGCCCGGGCCGTTCTTGGCGAGGAACTTGCCCACGGGGGTGTCCGCCGACAGCGGCGCGAGCAGCTCCACGTGGTTCTCGCCCACGTCGAGCAGCACAGCCTCAACGCCCTGCTCCTCGACGACCTCGCGGTGCGCAACCTCGAGCTCGAAGCCGTCGCGGTACAGCTCCAGCGCGGCGTCGATCTCCTCGACCGCGACCCCGATGTGGTCGATGCGACTGAACATGCGCCGCAGTCTATAGCCGTTCGCGTCAGTCCTCGTCCGAGGTGTCGGGGAGCCGGATCTGGCGGGGTCCCTGCGGCGGGAGCGTCGTGTGCGCGGTGGCGGCCACCACGCGCAGCCCCACGCCCGGGGCGCGCTCCAGGCGCGGCACGCCGTCCATGATCCGTTCGATCCCCTCGCGCTCCAGCACCTCGTTCTCGAGCAGCTCTTCCGCGAGCGCCTCCAGCTGCGGGCGGTGGGCGACGATCATCTTCTGCGCCGCGCGGCGGGCCTCCTCGATCAGCTCCTGGCGCTCCTCGTCGCGGATGCGCAGCGTGGTCTCCGAGAGCCGCACGTCGCCGTCCGGCGAGCGTCCCACACCGCCGGTGCCCATCGCGAAGTCGTGGACCATCGAGTGCGAGATCTCCGCCACCCGCTTGAGGTCGTCTGAGGCTCCGGTGGTGATCGCGCCGAACACCACCTGCTCCGCGACGCGGCCGCCGAGCAACACCGTCATGTAGTCGAGCAGCTCCTCGCGCGTCTTCAGGTAACGGTCCTCCGCGGGCAGGTTCAGCGTGTAGCCGAGCGCGCGCCCGCGCGGCACGATCGAGATCTTGTGCACGCGGTCGACCGACGGCAGCAGCTCGCCGCACAGCGCGTGCCCCGCCTCGTGGTAGGCCACCACGCGCTTCTCGTGAGTGTTCAGCACGCGCTTGGACTGCACGCCCGCGATCACGCGCTCGAGCGCCGAGTCGAAGTCCTGCATCTCCAACACCTTCGCGCCGCGCCTCGTCGCGAAGATCGCCGCCTCGTTGCAGATGTTCGCGAGGTCCGCGCCCGTCAGACCGCTCGTGTGCTGGGCCACCACACCGAGGTCCACGTCGCCCATCGGCTTGGTGCGCGTGTGCACCTGCAGCACGCCCAGCCGGCCTTTCACGTCGGGCGGCACCACGAACACCTGGCGGTCGAAACGGCCCGGGCGCAGCAGCGCCGGGTCGAGCTTCTCCAGCAGGTTCGACGCCGCGATCACCACCACCCGCCCGCTGGAGGAGAAGCCGTCCATCTCCACGAGCAGCTGATTGAGCGTCTGGTCCTTCTCGCCGGAGATGTCCATCCCGCGGCGGCCGCCCACCGCGTCGAGCTCGTCGATGAAGATGATCGCCGGTTCGTGTTTGCGCGCGATCGCGAACAGGCGGCGGATACGCGCCGCGCCGAGGCCCGCGAACATCTCCACGAACGACGCCGCCGACTGCGCGAAGAACTGCGCGCCCGACTCGGTCGCCACCGCCTTCGCCAGCAGCGTCTTGCCCGTGCCCGGAGGGCCGTGCAGCAGGATGCCCTTGGGGACCTTCGCGCCGAGCGCATGGAAGGACTTCGGGTCGCGCAGGAACTCCACGATCTCCTGCAGCTCCGCCTTCGCCTCGTCCACCCCCGCGATGTCCGCGAACGTGATCGCCTGGCCGGAGGACGGCTTGATCTGCTGCGGCTTGATGCGCGGCATCACCTTCAGCATCCGCCACATCACCACTATGATCGCTACGAAGAACAGGATGCCGAACACCGGCTCCCAGTTGAGTGCCCATCCCTGCAGTTCCTGGGTGAAGGACTCCGCCGGCACCGCCGGCTGCTGCACGATCGAGTGGGTCACGAGCGGGTGTGTCACCGCGTGGCTGGCGACAGTGGCGGCGTGCTTCGCCGCGGCGTCGCTCGCCGCCACGACCGTTTCGTGCGTGTGTGCGACCGCAGACCCGCCTGCGGAAACCTTTGCTTCCGCCGTTGCTTCCTTGCTCATCCGCACATCCTCTCCGCTGGCACCATCCTTGGCATCTGCGCCGATTATGCGTGTTTGGGCCGCGCTTGTCGAGCGGCGACCGTCTCAGCCCAGGATTCGCACAGCCAGGTCTTCGAACAGCTTCGTCGCGAACGCGAGGTCGCGAACGTCGATCCGCTCGTCCGCGCCGTGGACCAGCGGCGCGCCGTCGAGCAGCGACTGGTGGCGGTGGGGGAAGAACCCATACGCGACGCACTCGGGGAACGCGAGGCGGAAGTGGCGCGAGTCGGTGAAGCCCGGGAGCACCACCGGCACGGCGCGCGCGCCGGGGTCCTGCTCGCCGATCCACGTGGAGATCGTGTCCATCAGCCGCGAGCTCACGGGCGAGCGGTTGCCGACGACCTTCTCCGTGAAGTCGATCCGCCAGTCGGCGCCGTCCTCCTCGCCGAGGACCTCCGCGATGCCCGCGCGCACCTCCTGCTCCCCCAGACCCGGCGGGACGCGGCAGTCGACTTTCAGCTCCGCGCGGTTGGGGATCACGTTGATCTTCTCCGACGCCCTGATCCGGGTGGGGGTGAAGGTCACGCCGAACATCGGCTCGAACATCGTCGCCAGGCGCGGGTCCGCGGCGCGCAGCCGCGCCAGCGAGCCGTCGAGGTCGTCGGGGTCCTCGCCGAGCCCGCGCAGGAACGCGATCGGCTCGTCCGTCGGGCTGTGGGAGGGCTGGCGGGCGCCCAGGCGCTCGAGCACCGGGGCCATCTTCAGCAGCGCGTTCTCGCCCATGCTCGGCATCGACGCGTGCCCCGCCACGCCGTCGGTGCTGACGTTGAAGCGAAACACGCCCTTCTCCGCGCAGCACACGCCGTAGCAGCGCGTGCCTCCGTACTCGAACACCGCGCCGCCGCCCTCGTTCACGAGCAGGTCGCAGCGCACCTTCTCGGGGTGCGTCTCGGTGATCCACTGCGCGCCGAGCGAGCCGCCCGTCTCCTCGTCCACGACCGCCACGATCAGCAGCTCGCCGTGCGCGGGGCGCCAACCAGAGCGCGCGAGCGACGCCGCCGCGGCGATCTCCGCGGCGACCTGCGACTTCATGTCGAGCGCGCCTCTGCCCCACAGGTAGCCGTCGGCGATCTCGCCCGACCACGGGTCGTGCGTCCAGTCGGCGGGGTCCGCGAGGACCGTGTCGACGTGGCCGAGATAACACAGCGTGGGTCCGTCGGCGCTCTTGCCGCGCAGCCTCGCCACGAGGTTCGGCCGCTCCGGCACCGCGCCGAGCAGCTCGCACTCGAAGCCCGCCGCGCTCAGGTGGCCGGAGAGGTACTCCTGCGCCGCGAGCTCGTTCCCCGGGGGGTTGACCGTGTTGAAGCGGATCAGCTGCGCGAGCAGCTCCTCGGCCTCAGCCGATCGCTCCCCGGCGTCTGACCCGTTCGCGCTCATGGCGCAGATCGTACGCCGATCTGAGCGGTCTCCTCGCGCGTGAGCGGGTAGTGGCACGCCGCCCTGGTACCGGACCCCTTGTCCTCGAGCGGCGGCTCCTGGTCGGAGCACAGCGGCCGGGCCTTCGGGCAGCGGGTGTGGAAGCGGCACGCGCTCGGCGGGTTCGCCGGGCTCGGCACGTCGCCGCTCAGCAGCCTGCGCTGCTCTCCGTGGCGCGAGGGGTCGACCACCGGGACGGCTGACAGCAGCGCGCCGGTGTAGGGGTGGCGGGGGAAGTCGTAGAGCTCGTCGCCGCCGCCGATCTCCACGATCTTGCCGAGATACATCACCGCCACGCGGTCGCACATGTGGCGCACCACCGACAGGTCGTGGGCGATGAACACCACCGTGAGGCCGAACTCGCTCTGCAGGTCGCGCAGGAGGTTCAGCACCTGCGCCTGGATCGACACGTCGAGCGCGGAGACGGGCTCGTCGGCGATCAGCAGCTTCGGCTTCAACGCCAGAGCGCGGGCCACGCCGATGCGCTGGCGCTGCCCGCCGGAGAACTCGTGCGGGTAGCGGTTGTAGTGCTCGGGGTTCAGCCCCACTGTCTCCATCAGCTCCTGCACCGCTTTGCGGCGCTCGCCCCTGCCCTCGTTGAGGCCGTGGATCGCGAACGGCTCGCCGATGATCGACCCGATCGTCTTGCGCGGGTTCAGCGACGAGTAGGGGTCCTGGAAGATCATCTGCATCTCGCGCCTCAGCGCCTTCAGGCGTGCTCCCTTCAGACGCGCGATGTCCTCGCCTTCGAAGCGGATCTCGCCGCTCGTCGCGTCGAGCAGGCGCATGATCAGCCGCGCGGTGGTGCTCTTGCCGCAGCCGGTCTCGCCGACTATGCCGAGCGTCTCACCGCGGCGCACGTCGAAGCTGACGCCGTCGACCGCCTGCACGGCGCCGGTCTTGCGCTGGATGATGACGCCACGCCTGATCGGGAAGTGCTTGACGAGGTCGCGCACTTCGACGAGTGCGCTCACGGCGTCACCGCCGGCAGACCCACCTCGGAGATCGCCTGCTCCGGCGTCCGTCCCTTGTGGAGCTCACCCCACAGTCGACGACGCACCTCGCTCTCGAGCAGGCACGCGACGTGGTGCGTCGGCTCACCCGGAATCGACTGCAGCTCGGGGTCGATCCGCTCGTGGTCCGGCTGCGAGTAGGGGCAGCGCGGGTGGAAGTGACAGCCCGACGGAGGGTTGATCAGGCTCGGCGGGGTGCCTGGGATCGGCACGAGCTGCTCCTTGCGCGTGCCGCTCAGCGACGGGATCGAGTTGAGCAGGCCCCATGTGTACGGGTGCTCGGGGCCGGCGAAAAGGAGTTCTGCCGACGCCGACTCGATGATCCGTCCGGCGTACATGACGGCGATGTCGTCGGCCATCTCGGCCACGACGCCGAGGTCGTGCGTGATGATCACGATCGCCATCCCGAGCTCGCGCTGCAGGCGCTCGAGCAGCGCGAGGATCTGAGCCTGCACGGTCACGTCGAGCGCCGTCGTGGGCTCGTCGGCGATCAGCAGCTTCGGCTCGTTGGCGAGCGCCATCGCGATCATCGCGCGCTGGCGCATGCCGCCGGAGAACTCGTGCGGGTACTCGTCCACGCGCCGCGACGGGTCGGGGATGCCGACGAGCCCTAGCAGCTCGATCGCGCGCGCTCGCGCCTGCGCCTTGGAGACGTCCTGGTGCACGCGCACGGCCTCGATCAGCTGCGCGCCGACCTTGAAGAACGGGTGCAGCGAGGACAGTGGGTCCTGGAAGATCATCGCGATGTCGTTGCCCCGGATCGCGCGCATCTCACCGTCGGAGAGCGTCACGAGGTCCTTGCCCTCGAACACGATCCGCCCGGATACGTGCGCCCCCTGAGCGCGTGTCAGCCCGAGCGTCGTCAGCGAGGAGACGGTCTTGCCCGAGCCCGACTCGCCGACGATCCCGAGTGTTCGTCCGGCGTGGACCTCGTAGGTCACGCCGTCGACCGCGTGCACGACGCCGTCCTCGGTCCGGAACTCCACGCGCAGCTCCTCAACGCGCAGCAGCGGCTCGGCATCCGTCACGAGTACCTCACCCGCGGGTCGAGAAACGCGTAGGCGATGTCCACGACGATGTTCGCGACGATCACGAACATCGACGCGAACAGCACCGTGCCCTGGATGATCGGGAAGTCCGCATGTGTGATCGCGATGTAGTTGAGGCGCCCGATGCCGGGAATGTCGAAGACCGTTTCGACGAGCACCGAGCTGCCGAGCAGGATCGCGATGTCGACTCCGAGCACCGTCACGATCGGGTTGATCGCCGCGCGCAGGCCGTGGCGCAGGACGACGCTGCGCTCGGACAGCCCCTTCGCGCGCGCCGTGCGAATGTAGTCCTCGCCCATAGTCTCGATCAGGGTGCCGCGGATCATCCGCGCGTAGACCGCCGCCGTGCCGGCGGCGACGACGAGCCACGGCATGATCAGCGACGTGAACCATTTGCCGGGTTCGGCCGTGAGGCCTACGTAGCTTCCGGCGCCGGGAAAGACGTGGACTTTGCCGATGTCCGAGGCGAAGAAGAACAGCACCAGCAGGCCAAGCCAGTATTCGGGAGCGGAAACGAGCACCAGCGATGTGCCCATCGTCGCGCGGTCGAGCTTCGAGCCGGCTCGCCTGGCCGAGATGATGCCGACGCCCAGGCCCGATACCAGCCAGACGACGGCGGCGCCGAGCACCAGCGAGATCGTCGCCGGCAGGCGGTCGAAGATCAGTTCCTTCACGGGCGCGTCCGAGTAGTAGCTGTAGCCGAGGTCGAAGTGCAGGAAGATGCCCTTCAGGTAGACCCAGAACTGCGCGGGCAGGGATTTGTCGAGGCCGAGGTCGTGGCGGATCTCGGCGATGATCTTCGGGCTCTGCAACCGCCCGGCCCTGAGCTTCGCCGGGTCGGCGGTGGGCAGGACGCGGAACATCACGAACAGCAGCGCCAGGACGATGACGAGCAGCACAACCCCCCACAGCAGCCTGCGAACGATGTAGCGCGTCATCGTCTGTCCCTCGGCATCGCTGGATTCCTGTTCCGGTTCGTGGGGAGCACGGAGCGGCCCCGAGGGGGCGGGCGCATGACCCGCCCCCTCGCGCGCCGTCGAGCCGCGACTACTTCAACGACGTGAACGAGTAGTCCCAGGTACCAGAGTTCCAGTACTGGTTGACGCCTTCGACGTCTTTGGACTCGATGTACGGTTCCTTCGCCCACTGGTAGGGGATCACGACGGCTTCTTCGACGAGTTCGCGGTCGATCTTCGCCCACGCTTCGCCGCGCGCCTTCGTGCCAACGACCTTCGCCGCCGCTTCCATCGCCGCGTTGATTTTCGGATGGTTGACGAGACCCCAGTTGGAGTTGGTGCCGTTCTTGACGATCAGGTTGCCGTTGAACGGAACGTTCAGCACCGCCTCCGGGTCGCCGAAGTCGGCGATCCAGCCGACGTTCGGGCAGACGTCGATCTTTTCGGTTACGACGCCGCAGTACTTCGAGTACATGACCGTGTGCTCGACCAGGTTTAGCTTCGTTTTGAAGCCGAGGCTCGTCAGCGTGTGGTTGACCGCTTCGGCGACGTTGTTCGCGGGGGCCGACGAGTCGCCGACGACCTGCAGCGTTTCCGATCCGGTGTACTTGCCGCTCGGATAGCCGGCGAGCTTCATGTACTTTTCGGCGACCGCCATGTCGCCGGTCGGGTGTTCGTTGTAGTCGACCTTCGGACCCGGATAACCGCCGGCTTCTTCGAAGCCGGCGATGCCGTTCCAGAGGAAGTGCGTCATCACATCGGCGACGGTCTTGCCGCCGCGCAGACGGTCGAGCGCTTCACGGTCGGTCGCCGCCCACAGCGCCTTGCGGAGGTTGACGTTCTTGAACGGCCCGGAGCTGTTGTTGATCGCGATGTAGCGGTCGCCCGCGCCTCCGCCCGCCGAGATCACGAGCTGGCTCGGGAACTGCTGGACGGCGAGCTTCACGATCGGCGCGGCCGGCGCGTCCGACTGAACCATCGCGCTGCCTTCGAGCACCTGGCGTCCGATCACATTGGTGTCGCCGCCGATCGTGATGTTGATCTGGTTCAGATAGGCCGGGCGATAGTCCGTGCTCGCCTTCCAGTTGGGGTTGCGTACGAGCGTCGCCGACTTGCCGGGCTGGTAGCCGGTCCCAAGCACCTTGCCCGCGGCGTTGGCCTTGAGCATGTACGGGCCCGACGCAACCTGGTAGTTGGCGTATTCGCTCGGTTTCTTGGCGTCGAACTTCGCGGCGTATTCCTTCGGCACCGGCGCACTCCACGGCAGCACCATCGACGCCACCACGATCGGCGCTTCAGGCGCCGTCAATTTGATCTGGATCGTGTACTTGCCGGTCGCTTTGACGCCGGCGATCGGACCGCCGCTGGCGGTCTTCATGCCTTCGATCGCGCTCAGGTAGCCGAGGTAGTAAGGGTTGGCGACGTTCGGGTTGGCGATACGTTCGATCGCGTAGACGACGTCGGCCGCGGTAACTTCGCGGTTGACCGGCGGGCTGAAGTGAACGCCCTTGCGGATGTTGATCGTGATCAGCTTGTCCCCATTGCTGAGCTGCGCCGGGCCTTCGGCCAGGTCCGGGGTCGATTCCGAGAACGTGTTCGGCTTGTACGAGTAGAGCGAGCGCTGCGTGGCGTTCGTGATCTGGTAGTCGAGCTGGAAGTAGGCCTGCCCGGGGTCGAGGTGTTCGAAGTCCTCGCTCTGGGCCGAGTTCAGGACTCCACCCTGCTTTCCGCCCGTCAGCGACTCGTCCACCGGGTTTTTCACGCCAGCGGGAAGCGAGCCCGAGGGCGTGCTGACACTCGAACTACCGCTGCTGCTGCTCGACGAGCCGCAAGCAGCCAGCGCCACCGCCAGCGTCAGCGCGACCGCCACCAGCAGAATCGTTCTCAGCGACCTCATAGGGGCGCCTCCTTTGTTTGTCGTGTGCAAGTCAGGGTGGGTCACTACGCCCTCCGTGGGTTGAGCGCGTCGCGCAATCCGTCGCCGAGCAGGTTGAAGGCGAGCACCGTCAAGAGCAGCGCCGCGCCGGGGAAGATCATGTACCACCACGCCGTGTTGAAGGTCGGCGTCGCCGCCGCGATCATCTGGCCCCAACTCGCCGTCGGCGAGCGCACGCCGACGCCGAGAAACGAGAGCGACGCCTCGATCAGGATGTTCAGCGGGATCTGCAGTGTCGCGTAGACGATGATCGGTGCAACGAGGTTGGGGAGGATCTCGCGGAACATGATCCGCAGGTCCGACGCGCCGAGCGCGCGCGCCGCATCGACGAACTCGCGCTCGCGCAGCGACAGCACGAGCCCGCGCACGATGCGCGCGAAGTACGTCCACGTCGCGAACGCGATCAGGAAGATGATCACGCCGACGCCCGGCTGGAGGGCGCCGCCGACGCAGCCACGCACCGAGCAGGCGGCGCCGATGCCGAGACCGAACAGCAGGAGCGGGATCGACAGCGTCACGTCGATGAGTAGGCGTGAGATGACCGTGTCGAGCCAGCCGCGGTAGTAGCCGGCGATCAGTCCGAGCGAGACACCGAGGATCATCGCGATCGTCGTCCCGACGACGCCCACCTCGAGCGACACCCTGGTTCCGTAGATCACGCGCGAGGCGATGTCCTGACCGAGCGGATCGACGCCAAACGGGTGCGCGCCGCTGGGGCCGGCCGGTTCGCCGAACGGGCCGGTCAGGCTCGGGTTCTGCGTGTACGGGCCGGGAAGGCCCAGCAGTTTGACCACGAGCGGCGCCGCGATCGCGACGATCACGATGAACACGATGAACCCGCCGGAGACCATCGCGACCCTGTCTTTGCGCAGCCGGCGCCAGAACAGCTGCAGGGGCGAGCGCGCCGCGATGTCCCCACCGAGGTCGAGAAATTCGAGCCCGCCTCCTCCGGCGGGCAGGGCCTCAGCCCCGCCGATGCTCATCTCGGCGAATCAGCCCGCTCGGGGCAAAGATGGGGGGACTTGGCAACTTCGTTCACGGGCACTATAGATTCGACAACCCCCGGGTACAACCTCCCCGGGTCGACGGGCGCTGGAGCCCGCCCGTATTGGGCGATACTCAACGTGTGGATACCCTCTTTGGCGAGGATTCAGGCACCGATTCGATCATCCGAAAGCCGGGCGATGAGCGCGACGCCGAGGGCGCGCGACCGCTGGCGGTGCGCGTGCGCCCGGGCAGCCTCGAGGGGTTCGTAGGGCAGGCCCACCTGCTGGCCGGCGGATCGGCGCTGCGGACCGCGATCGAGCAGGGCCGCCCGCACTCGATGGTGCTCTACGGGCCGCCCGGCTCGGGCAAGACGACGCTCGCGCGGATCGTCGCCGAGCATTCGGGAGCGGCGTTCGAGGAGCTCAGCGCGGTGCAGGCCGGCCGCGCGGAGGTGCGCGCGGTGATCGAGCGCGCCGCGCACCGCCGGGACACCTCCGGCGCGCAGACGGTGCTGTTCCTCGACGAGATCCACCGCTTCAACAAGGCCCAGCAGGACGCGCTGCTGCCCGCCGTCGAGGAGGGGCTGCTGACGCTGATCGGCGCCACCACGGAGAACCCCGCGTTCGAGGTCAACGGCGCGCTGCTCTCGCGCGTGCGCGTGTATGCGCTTCAGGCGCTCACCGCCGCCGACGTGGCGCTGATCCTGCGCCGCGCCGCGGAGGGCGCCTCCGTCGCCGTCGAGGAGGACGCGGTCGAGTTCCTCGCCGCGCGCAGCGAAGGCGACGCGCGCACCGCGCTCAACGCGCTCGAGCTCGCCGCAGCGACCGCCGCCGGCCAGCAGGAGCCGCGGGTGACGCTCGCGCGCGTGGAGGACGCGCTGCAGCGACGGGCGATCCTCTACGACAAAGGCGGCGACCGCCACTACGACTACATCTCCGCCTGGATCAAGGCCACCAGGGGCTCCGATCCAGACGCGTCGCTGTACTACCTCGCGGTGATGCTCGAGGGCGGCGAGGACCCGCGTTTCATCGTGCGGCGGATGGTGATCCTCGCCTCCGAGGACATCGGCAACGCGGACCCCGGAGCGCTGGAGGTGGCCGTCGCGGCGGCCGCCGCGGTCGAGCACGTCGGCCTGCCCGAGGCCCGCTACGCGCTCGCGCAGACGGCCATCTACCTAGCGCTCGCCCCCAAGTCCAACGCCGCCGGGGTCGCGCTGTCGGCCGCGCAGCGACACGTGCGCGAGCATGGCGCGGGAGCCGTGCCGAGCTGGCTGCGCTCTGGGGCACTGTCCGACCTGCGCTCCGTGGGGCAGGAGCGCGGCGACTACGACAACCCGCACCGACGCCCCGGACACCTCTCCCCGCAGGAGCTGCTGCCGGATTCGGTCGCCGGCGCGCGCTTCTACGAGCCCGACGACGCCGAGGCGCCTCTCGCCGAGCGCCTGCGCGAGATCCGCCGGAGACGGGGCGTGGAGAGGCCATAATCGGTCGCCCATGAGCACCTCCGTCAACGAGCCGCAGGCGCGCGACGAGCTGATCGCGCGAGACCCCGCCACGGGCGCGATCCTCGGCAGCGTCACCTCCACGGACCCCGCGCGCGTCGATGAGGTGGTCGCGGCGGTGGCGAAGGTGCAGCCGCTGTGGGCGCTGCTGCGCGTGCAGGATCGCGCGCGCTACATGCGCCGCATGGCGCAGTGCGTGATCGACGACTTCGACGAGCTGGGTGAGACGCTCGCGCGCGAAGGCGGCCGGCCGCGCGGAGAGATCGTCACACTCGAGCTGCTCGCCGCGATCGACGCGCTGATCTGGATCGCCGACGACGGCGCCGACGTGCTCGGCGGCCGGCGCGTGGGGATCAACCGCTCGATGGCGATCGCCAAGCGCGCGCGGATCGCGTACGAGCCCTACGGCGTGGTGGGGGTGATCGGCGCTGGCAGCGCCCCGTTCGCGCAGCCGCTCGGGCAGATCGCGGGGGCGCTGCTGGCCGGCAACGGCGTCGTCTTCAAGCCCGCCGCGCGCGCGTGCCTAGCGGGCGAGCGAATCGCGCGCGTGCTGGCTCGTGCCGGACTGCCGGAGGGGTTGGTGCGGATCGCGCACGGCGGAGCCGACGTGGGCGTGGCGCTCGCGCAGTCGCCCGTCCACAAGGTGCTGTTCACCGGCTCGCCCGCCGTCGGGCGCGTGGTCGCGCGCGCGTGCGTCTCGCGCGAGAAGGAGGTCACCGTCGAGCTCGGTGGCAAGGACGCGATGATCGTGCTCGCCGACGCGCAGCTGCCGCGCGCCGTCGCCGGAGCGCTGTGGGCGGGCTGCGCCGGAGCCGGCCAGGCGCGCGGCTCGGTCGAGCGCGTGTACGTGATGCGCGAGGTGTACGAGCGCTTCCTCGCCGAGCTCGTGCATGGCGCGCAGACCCTCACCGTCGGCGACCCCGCCAACCCGCGCGTGCAGGTCGGCCCGCTCGCCTCCGCGCGCCGGGTCGAGCACGTCGATGAGCTGGTGCGCGAGGCCATCGGGCAGGGCGCCGTGCTGCACTGCGGCGGACCGACCGTCCCCGCCGGCTGCGAGGCGGGCGCGTTCTACGCTCCCGCCATCGTCACCGGCGCCACCAACGACATGCGCCTGATGCGCGAGCCGATCGACGGGCCGGTGCTCGCCGTCGTGCCCGTCGACACCATCGAGGAGGCGATCGCGCTCGCCAACGACAGCGACTACGGCCTCGGCGCGTCGGTGTGGACGGCCGACCGCTTCCGCGGCGTGCGGATCGCGCGCGAGTTGCACGCGGGGATGGTGTGGCTCAACGACCACCTGCCCGGGCCGACCGTGTCACGCGGACCGTGGGGCGCGGCCGCCGGCGGGGGGCTCGGGCGAACGCTCGGCCAGGCCGGGCTGCGGGCGTGCGCGCAGGAGAAGCTCATCACATGGGACCCGCCGGCGATGCGGGGCGTGTGGTGGGGACCGTATGACGGCGCGAGCGTCAGGGCCGCCCGCGCGATCGCGAAGATGCGCTCCGGACGCGACGCCGACCGCGAGCGCGCGTGGCGCGAAGGAGCCATCGCGCTCTCGCGAATGACCGCGCGCGCATTCGGGCGCGGGCTGCCGAAGTAACGCTACGCTTGACGCATGCCAGCCCAGGCCTATGCAGGCAAGGAGTGCGTCTGTCAGCTACGCAAGGGGATCTGCGACCAGAGCTGCGTGCAGGGGATGCTCGATACCCCCTTCTACATCGCCTGCCTGAAGCTCACCGGCCGTCGTTGCGTGGTGATCGGCGGCGGGGAGATCGGGCTGGAGAAGGTCGAGGGGCTGCTCGCGTGCGACGGCAGGGTCACGCTGATCGCACCTCAGGCCGAGCCGGCGCTGGAGGAGTACGCGCGCGAGGGCTCGATCGAGTGGGAGCGGCGCCCGTACGCGGGCGCGAGCGACCTCGAGGGCGCGTTCATGGCGATCGCCGCCACGAACGACACCGACGTGAACATCGCCGTGTTCGACGACGCCGAGCGGCGGGCGATGCTCGTGAACATCGTCGACGTGCCGCCGCTGTGCAACTTCATCCTGCCCGCGATCGTGCGCAGCGGACCGCTCGCGATCGCGATCTCCACCGCCGGCGCCTCGCCGGCGCTCGCCAAGCGCATGAAGCGCGAGATCGAAGGCCAGTTCGGCGAGCCCTACGCGCGTCTCGCGGTGCTGCTCAACGAGGTTCGCGGCTGGGCCAAGGGCACGCTGCCCACCTACCAGGACCGCAAGGAGTTCTTCGAGGGGATCGTCAACGGCCAGCCCGATCCGGTGGCGCTGCTGCGCGAGGGCGACGATCAGGGCGTGCGCGATCTGATCGCGCGGGCGCAGAGCGCGCACGCGTTGCAGGTGTAGAGAGCACTCGAGAGTGGCCGCACTGGAAGTCGAGGGGCTCGCTCGCCACTACGGCGAACGCGAAGCGCTCAGCGGCGTGTCGCTGTCGCTGCATGAGGGCGGCACGCTGGTGGTGTTCGGGCCCAACGGCGCCGGCAAGACCACGCTGCTGCGCGTGCTCGCCACGCTGCTGCGCCCGCACGCGGGTGAGGTGCGCGTGCTCGGTTCCTCGATTCCGAACGAAGCGTGGGCGGTGCGCGGGCGCGTCGGCCTGCTCGGGCACGAGCCGCTGCTCTACCGCGAGCTGAGCGCACGAGAGAACCTGCGCTTCCACGCCCGCCTGCACGGCGTCGACTCGACGCGCGTGGAGGAGCTGCTCGAGTCGCTGAACATGAGCACCCGCGGCGATGAGCCGCTGCGCACGCTCTCGCGCGGCATGGTCCAGCGCGTGGCTGTGGCGCGCGCGGTGCTGCACGACCCGGAGCTGCTGCTGCTCGACGAGCCGCACTCCAACCTCGACCCCGCGGCGGTCGAGCTGGTTGCGCCGCTGATCGGCAGGGCCTCCAAGCGCACGCGCGTGATCTGCAGCCACGACCCCTCCGGCGGTCTCGTCGACGCCGACCTCGTGCTCGGCCTGCGCGGCGGGCGGCCGGTCCTGCTGCGCGCCGCTTCCGAGGTCGACACCGCTGAGATCGCGGAGCTGTATCGATGAAGCCCACGGTCACGATGCGCGGCACGGTGGGAGCGCTGCTGCGCAAGGAGCTGCTCGTGGAGCTGCGCACGCTCGAGTCGATCCCCGGCATGTCGCTGTTCGCGGTGAGCACGTTCGTGGTCTTCCACTTCGCGCTCAACCGCAACTCGATCGAAGGCGACACCGCCGCGGGGATCCTGTGGGTGACGCTGCTGTTCGCCGCGATCCTCGGCATCAACCGGCTGTTCGTCGCCGACGCCGAGCAGGGCGGCTTCGACGGCTTCCTGCTCGCACCCGTCGACCGCAGCGCGATGCTGATCGCCAAGGCGCTCACGCTGCTCGTCTACCTCGTGGTGCTCGAGCTCGTGGCCGTGCCCGCGTTCGCGCTGCTGCTGCTCGCCGCCCCGCTCGGCCCGGCGCTCCCACACCTGCTCGTGACGCTGCTGCTGGGCGACATCGGGGTGGCGGTGATCGGCACGCTCGTCGCCGCGCTGGCGGTGCAGACCCGCGCGCGCGACCTGCTCGGCCCGCTGCTCGCGCTGCCGCTGCTCGTGCCGATCGTGATCGGCGGAGCGCGGGCGAGCGCTCCGGCGCTCAACGTCGTGCACGCCTCCGGCCCGCCGGCGCGCTGGCTGTTGACGTTGGGCCTCTATGATCTGGTCTTCGGGCTGATCGCCTACGCCCTCTTCGATTTCCTCCTGGAGGATTGAGTTAAACCCATGTATGGCAAGGGCCTGCGTGCGCTGAGCATCTCCACCGTCGTCGCGATGGCGCTCGCGCTCGCGCTCGTGTTCTTCTACGCGCCGCTGGAAGCCGAACAGGGCTTCCTGCAGAAGATCTTCTACCTGCACGTGCCGCTCGCGATCGTCGCGCTGTGCGGCTTCGTGCTCGGCGGCCTGCTCGCGATCCAGCACCTGCGCACGCGCGAGGCGCGCTGGGATATGCGCTCCTACGTGGTCATCCACATGAGCCTGATCTTCGGCGTCGCGACGCTCATCACCGGCTCGATCTGGGCGAAGGGCTCGTGGGGGCACTGGTGGGTGTGGAGCGAGCCGACGCTCGTGTCGTTCCTGATCGTGTTCCTGCTGTACGCCACGTATCAGCCGCTGCGCTTCGCGATCGAGGACCCTGAGCGCCAGTCGCGCTACGCGTCCGTGTTCGCGGTCACCGCGGGCGCGTTCGTGCCGATGAACTTCATCGCCGTGCGCCTATCCACGGCTTATTTGCACCCACGGGTGCTCGGCAGCAGCTCCAACCTCCCCGGGCCGATGAAACTCACGTTCATGGTCTCGCTGCTGGCGATCGCGCTGCTGTTCGCGACGCTGTGCAAATACGAGCTGACCGCCAAGCACACCCGCCAGCAGGTGCGTCAGCTGCGCCGGCGTCTGGCGGGCGATGGCGACGCGGCGCCCAGGCGCGGGCGCAGCGCCGTCCCGAGCCTGCAGGGCGTGACCGCGATGAGCGCACCCTCGAGCGGACGGACGGGCCTGTGATGGTCGCGCTCGTCCTCGGCGACACGCCCGCGCTACCGCTGCACACCGCGGGCAAGTACGTCGCCGCCGCCTACATCGTCGTGTTCGCGATCGTCCTCATCTACGTCGCCGTGATGGCGATCCGCCTGAGCCACATCGAGCGCGACCTCGGCGAGCTGCTCGAACTGTCGGAGCGCGACGAGCCGGCGCCCGACGCGGCTGCGATCGCGGCGCCCGAGCCGGAGTCCGTGCTGCCATGAGCGAGCTACTGGCACTCGGCATCTCGCACAAGACAGCCCCCGTCGCCTTACGAGAGCGACTGGCGTTCACCGAGGCCGAGGCGGCGGAGTTCGCGTCCCAGGCCACCGCCACGCCGGAGGTGCGCGAGGCGGTGGTGATCTCGACGTGCAACCGCACGGAGATCTATCTCGTGGTGGGCGGGGCGGGCGGGCATCTAGTCCAGGCGGAGTCCGACGTGCTCGGGCTGCTCGCGAGCCGCGCCCACATCCGCCCGACGGAGCTCGCGGACGCGATCTACTCGCCGCGCAACTGCGACGTCGCGCGCCACCTCTACAGGGTGACCGCCGGCCTCGACTCGATGATCGTCGGCGAGGCCGAGATCCAGGGACAGGTCAAGCGCTCCCACGAAGCGGCGATGCGCGCGGGCTGCACCGGGCCGCTGTCGAACCGCCTGTTCGCCGCCGCGCTCACGACGGGCAAGCGGGTGCGCTCCGAGACGGAGATCGGCTCGAGCCGCGTGAGCGTCCCCTCGGTGGCCGTGGACCTCGCGCTGAGCGTGCTCGGGGGACTGGAGCAGCGCCACGTGGTGATCCTCGGCGCCGGCGAAACGAGCGAGCTGACCGCCCGCGCGCTCGCCGAGCAGGGGGCGGGCACGATGTTCGTCGCCAACCGCCACGCCGACCGCGCGCTCAGTCTCGCGCAGCGCTTCGGCGGCTCTGTGGTGGGCTTGGACAAACTCCCCGACCAGCTGCTGCTCGCCGACATCGTGCTGTCCTCCACCTCCTCGCCGCACCCGATCGTCGGGCGCGAGGAGCTCGAGGTGGTGATGTCCGAGCGCGAGGGACGGCCGCTGCTCTTGATCGACATCGCGGTGCCGCGCGACATCGACCCCGGGTGCTCGGAGCTGGAGGGCGTGAGCCTGTATGACATCGACGACCTGCAGGCGGTCGTCGCGCGCAACCTCAACTCGCGCGTCGAGGAGACGCCGCGGGCGGAGGAGATCGTCGAGGAGGAGATCCACCGCTTCGCGCGCTGGCTCGGACAGCTCGACACGCTGCCCACGGTGAGCGCTCTGCGCGAGCACGGCAACACGATCGTGGAGCAGGTGCTGGCGGAGAACGCCGGGCGCTGGGAGTCGGCGTCGGCGCGCGACATCGCACGCGTCGAGGCGGTCGCAAGGGCGGTGATGAGCCGGCTGCTGCACGAGCCGACGATCCGGCTGCGCAGCCTCGGCGGAGACCGCGGCCACGCGAGCCTCGAGCTCGTGCGCGAGCTGTTCGGCCTGCAGGAGGACGTGCCCGGAGCGGAGGCGCCCGGAGCGGAGCTGGCGGAGGTCCACGACCTGCCAGTGGTGCGCCGCCGCCGCGAGCGTTGATGCGGATCGGGACCCGGCGCAGCGCGCTGGCGCTCGCGCAGGCCAAGCTCGTAGCGGAGGAATTGGAAGCCCAAGGGCAGGGCGAGTGCGAGCTCGTCCCTATCGCCACCAGCGGCGACTCCGATGCCAGCGTCCCCGCGCCCGACACGGACAAGTCGCGGTGGGTGGTGGAGCTGGAGGACGCACTGTCAGCCGGCAAGATCGACCTCGCTGTGCACTCGGCCAAGGATCTGCCCGGCGAGCTCGCGGAGGGGCTCGCGCTGCTCGGCTCCCCCGCGCGTGCGTCCGCGGAAGACGTGCTGTGCGGCGTGGCCGCATTGGAGCAGCTCGCGCAGGGCGCCCGGGTCGGCACGAGCAGCATCCGCCGCGTCGCGCAGCTTCGCGCCGCGCGCGAGGATCTCGACGTGGTCTCGATCCGCGGCAACGTCGACACGCGCCTGGGCAAGCTCGCAAACGCGGAGGAAGGACTGGACGCGATCGTGCTCGCACGCGCGGGCCTGCAGCGCCTCGGCCGGGAAACGGAGATCGGCGGGGTGCTCGACGCCGAGCGCTTCGTGCCCGCGCCCGGCCAGGGGACCCTCGCGTTGGAGGGGCGGGCCGACGACGAGCGCGTCGCGGAAGCGGTGCTCGCGATCACCGACGAGCATGCGCTCGCGTGCCTGCTGGCCGAGCGCGCGCTCGCGCGAGAGCTCGACGCCAGCTGCCACACACCGCTCGGGGCGCACGCCGTGCCCGGCGACGACGGCCGTCTGAAGCTGCGGGCCTGGGTGGGACTGCCGGACGGCTCGGCCTGGGTGGTCGACGAGCTGACCGGAGACGAAGACGATCCAGAGGCGCTCGGGCAGAGCGTCGCCGAGCGCATGGAGCTAGCTGGCGCGAGTCAGATGCTCGAACATGCGGAGGAGATGGCAGCCCGGCCGTAAGTCCAGGGCGACGATTTCTGTGTGCTAGCCTGTGGCCATGCGACTGCACATAAGCCTTGATGACTCGCTCGTGGAACAGCTCGATCAGCGCGTCGGAAAGCGGCAGCGCAGCACGTTCATCAGCGAGACACTCCGGCGCGCGCTCGAGGACGAGCGGCGCTGGGAGGACATAGAAGCTGGTCTTGGAACTCTCGCGGACAGCGAGCATGAGTGGGATCGCGATCCTGCTGGCTGGGTGACGGCGCAGCGCAACAGCGACCCAGCCCGCGTCGGCTAGTAGTTGCCTCTGCTGCTCGACACGACCGTCCTGATCGATGCACTTCGGGGTCGGCCGGCCGCGGAGCGCCTGCGAGGGCTAAGAAGCGGGGCGAACGTGCCGTGGATATGCGCCGTCAACGTCGAGGAGGTGCTGCGCGGTGCGCACAGCGACAAGGAAGCGCTGGTGATGCGCCTGTTGAGCGGATTTCACATGGCGCCGCTTGGTCGGAAGGAGGGCGAGCGCGCCGGACGCTGGCGTCGCGACTACGCCCGTAAAGGGATCACGCTTAGCCAGGGCGACTGCCTGATCGCGGCAGCCGCCGTGAGCATCGGCGCGCCCCTCGCAACAGGCAACCCCAAGCACTTCCCCATGCCAGAGCTCGAAGTCGAGCATTGGCCGGTCGGGGAATGACCGGGACCGTGTTCCTCGTCGGCGCCGGCCCCGGCGACCCGGGCCTGCTGACCGCCCGTGCGCTCGAGCTGATCGCGACCGCCGACGTGATCCTCTACGACCGCCTGATCCCCAGCTCGGCGCTCGACGGCGCGCGCGCCGATGCGGAGCTGCTGTTCGTCGGCAAGGAGGGCGGCGGACCGTCCGTGCCACAGGACGAGACCGAAGAGCTGATGGTCGCGCGTGCGCGCGAAGGCAGGTCCGTGCTGCGCCTGAAGGGCGGCGACCCGTTCGTGTTCGGCCGCGGCGGAGAGGAGGCCCTCACGCTGCGCGCGGCCGGCATTGCCTTCGAGGTCGTTCCCGGCATCACCGCGGGCGTGGCCGCGAGCGCCTACGCGGGCATTCCCGTCACTCAGCGCGGAGTCGCGAGCGCGGTGGCACTGATCACAGGCCATGAGGACCCCGACAAGCCAGAGACCGCGATCGACTGGGATGCGCTCGCCGCGTTCCCGGGCACCCTCGTGCTGTACATGGGCGTGCGTCGCCTGCCGCACATCGCCGCGTCGCTGATCGCCGCCGGGCGCTCGCCGTCGGAGCCCGTGGCGGTGATCGAAAAAGGCACCCTCCCCGACCAGCGGCTGGTCAGCGCTACGCTCGCGACGATCGCCGAGACCGTCCAGCTAGAGGGCATCCGAGCGCCCTCTATCACCGTGGTTGGTCCCGTGGCGGAGCTCGCCGAGGAGATCTCCTGGCTTGGCCCGCGTCCGCTGCGGGGGCGCACCGTGGCGGTCACCCGTGCACGCGCGCAGGCGAGCGGGCTGGCGCGCCGCCTGGAAGCGCTCGGCGCGAACGTGGTGCAGACGCCCGCGATTCGCGTGCGCCCGCTCGACGGGCCGCCGCTCGACCCCTCGCCGTATGACCTGATCTGCCTCACGAGCCCCAACGGCGTGCACGCGCTGTTCGACCGCCTCGCCGAGTCTGGGCTCGATGCTCGCTCACTCGCGGGCGCGACCGTCGCCGCGATCGGGCCCGGCACGGCGAGGGCGCTTGCCGAGCACGGGATCGCCGCCGACGTGGTGCCAGAGCGCTTCGTGGCGGAGGCGCTCGTGGAGGCGCTCGCGGACACGCCGGTCGAGCGCGCGCTAGTGGCGCGCGCGAGCGAGGCGCGCGACGTGCTGCCCGACGCGCTGCGCGCGCGGGGGGCCGAGGTCGACGTTCTGGCGCTGTACGAGACCGTCGCGGAGCCACTCACGCCCGCGGCCCTGCGGGCGGCACGCGAGGCAGACTACGTGACGTTCACGTCCTCCTCGACGGTGCGCTTCTTCCTGCAGGCCGCCGGCGGAGATGCTGGCTTCTCGTCCGCCACGCGAATCGTCTCGATCGGGCCGGTCACGAGCGAGACACTGCGCGAACACGGCCTCCAGCCTCACGTCGAAGCCGAGCGCCACGACATCGACGGTATGATCGCGGCGCTCCTCATGGATACAACAGTCTGAGCTGACGATGGCGCGCGAAGGCACACTGCCACCTGTAATCACGTTCCTGTCCGACTACGGTCACGACGACGAGTTCGTCGGCGTATGTCATGGCGTGATCGTGCGGCGCTGCCCCGACGCGCGCGTGATCGACCTCACCCACGTGGTTCCCCGACACGACGTGCGCAGCGGCGCGATCCTGCTTCGCGCCGCGCTGCCCTATCTGCCGCCGCGGGTGCACCTCGCGGTGGTCGACCCGGGCGTGAGCGCCGCGGGGCCGAGCGGGCGACGCGCCGTGGCGCTGCGCACCGTCGAGGAAGACAGGCTGCTCGTGGGGCCCGACAACGGGCTGTTGATGCCCGCCGCGGAGCGACTGGGCGGAGTGCTCGAAGCGGTCGACATCGGCGAGTCGCCCGAGTGCCTGCGGCCGGTTTCGCGCACGTTCCACGGCCGGGACATCTTCGCTCCGGTCGCCGCCGCGCTCGCGGCCGGCGAGCCGCTGACGTCCGTCGGCGAGCCCCTTCCGGTGAGCGCCCTGCGGCGCATGGGGATACCGTCGGCCGATCTCGGCGACGGCGTGCTCACCGCGCACGTGCTGCGCAGCGACACGTTCGGCAACCTGATCCTCAACGCGTCCAACGAGCAGCTGATCGAGCTGGGCGCCACGCTCGGCGACATGCTCACCGTGCGTCACGAGGGCGCGCGCCACAGGGCGTCCTACGTGGCGACGTTCGCCGACGTCACGCCGGGCGAGCTCCTGATCTACGAGGACGCTCAGCACATGGTCTCCCTCGCCGTCAACCGCGGCTCGGCCGCCCAGCTACTGGGCGCCGACCAGGACGACGAGCTGCTGATCCTGCCCGCGTGAGCGCGCTCGGGCACCCGCGACTGCACCTGCGCAGCACAGACTCGACGAACGAGCGCGCACGCGAGCTCGCGATCGCCGGCGCGCCGCACGGCACTCTCATCACGGCCGCCGAGCAGAGCGCCGGGCGCGGGCGTCAGGGCCGGCGCTGGTCGGCGCCCGCGGGCAGCTCGATCCTGATGTCGCTGCTGCTGCGCTCCCCGCCGCGGCTGCTGCCGCTGATGGCGGCCGTGGCGGTGTGCGACGCGGCGGGCGAGCGGGCGGGGATCAAGTGGCCCAACGACGTGGTCGTCGCACTTGAGCACACTGGAGCCGGCCCGGGCCTCGGCAAGCTCGCCGGCATCCTCGTGGAGGCGCGTCCGCAACAGGGCTGGGCGGTGCTGGGGATCGGCCTGAACGTGGCGGTCCGCCTGGAGGATTTGCCACCGGAGCTGCACCCCGACCGGATGGGCGCCAACGCGGTGAGCGGCCTGCCCGCAGCGACGATGGGCCTGGAGTCCGCGGATGTGGAGCCCACGCTCGCGGCGCTGATCGCGTCCCTCGAGCGACGACTGGCCGAGAGCGACGGTGCGATCCTCGAGGCGTGGCGTGCGCGCGACGCGCTCCGCGGGCGCGAGATCTCATGGAGCGAGGGCCGTGGTCTCGCCGATGGGATCGACGGTGAGGGCCGGCTGGTGGTTGCGCTACCCGGCGGAGGTCACACCGCGCTCGGCGCCGGTGAGATCCACCTCGAGAGCATCGGCTAGATCAAGGCTAGGCCTGCTCGCCCGCGTGGTCGAGGTCGCGGTGCTCGAGCGCGTCCTGGACTTCGTGGCGGAGATCCTCCTGCGGGTCGGGCCTGGGGTCCTCGGGGCGCCCGCGCGAAAGCGAGGTCTCAAGCGGCGCCTGCGTGGCGGCTCCATTCGCCGCGCCGGACTGACCCGGCTTGGCGGCGCCTCCCTTACGGCGGCGGCGCGCGTTGCGTGCGCGCCGTTTGGGGAAGTTGCGCAGCAGCTCGCGCGCGAGCGCAGGGGGCTTGCGAGCCATCCGCGTGCGCGCCCCGCGCAGCGCCTCCTCGGCCTCCGGCGTGTGGGCGAGCGCAGCCGCGAGCAGCGCAGCCGCGAGGCGCCGGTCCTGCTTGCGCGCCGCGTGGATCAGGCGGCGAGCGTTGCGCGCGTGCGCGCCACCCGCCGAGTTCACGAGCAGGCCGAGCAGCCGCTTGGTCTCCGGCCAGCGCTGCACCGCGTACTCCTCGTGCACGTCGCGCGTGTACTCCGCGAGGCGCCAGATCCACGCGTTCGCCTGGTCGCGGCGGCCGATGCGGCGCTCGACCATCGCGCGCAACATGATCTTGGTTGCCTCCTTGCGCTCCTCGCGCGGCCAGCCGCCGATGATGTCGATCGCCTCGTCGAACGCGTCCGGGTCGCGCAGCGCGGCGATGTCGGTCAGCGCTCGCAGCCGCAGCTGCGCGCTCTTGTTGCGCTTCACAGCGGTGATCAGGAAGCGGCTCTTGAGCTCGCCGGTGCGGTCGAAGTGCAGCATCGCGCGCGCCCTGCGCCATCCGTTCGGCGCCACGCGCGCTCCCGCGAGCGCCGCCCACAGGTGCTGCTCGCCGTAGTCGAGGTGCTCCACCGCGATGCGCCACAGCTCGCGCTCGAACACCTCGAAGCGCCGCTCCTCCTCCGCGCACACGGGCAGCACGCGCCGCTCGACGCGCATCCTGCGTCCACGTCCTCGGCGGACGGGTCCCACGACGATCGCCCCTCCTCGATACACGTCGCGATCGAGCAGCGAGTGCAGCGTCACGACCGGGTCGTCGTGCTTGGTCGCGGGGTGGACGAAGTCGACCACCAGCCCCGCCTCCTTGCCCGGATGGCGGCGAGTCACACGGCCGACGCGCTGCTGGTAGATGCGCTTGGACGCCGTCGGCGCGAGGTGCACGCACACGGTCGCGCGCGGGCTGTTCCAGCCCTCGGCGAGCAGCTGCGCGTTGATCAGCACGTCGATGTCGCCGCGCTCGTAGCGCGCGAGGATCTCCGCGAGCTCGCGCTTGGGGGTCTCGCCGGAGACCGCCTGCGCCTTCATGTTCTCCGCGCGGAACGACTCGGCGAGGTTGTAGGCGTGGCGCACTCCGGCCGCGTAGACCACGCCGGGCACGCCGTTGAAGCGGGTCTTGTAGAGGTTCGCGACCGCCATGTTGAACGGCTGCTGGTCGAGCAGTTTCGCGAGCTCGTCCTGGTCGAACTCGGTGTCTACCTCGCCGCGCCTGAGCGGCACCTTCGCGATCGTGCGCACGCCCACGCCGGGGGAGATGCGCACGCAGCGAAGCGGCGCGATCACGCCGCGCCGCGCCGCCTGCGCGAGATCGAAGCGCGAGGTCTGCGTCGGGAACAGGTCGGTCACGTGGCGTGCGATCAGCGCGCCGGTGGCGGTCATGCCGATGAAGATCGGGCCGGTCCAGTTGCGGATCGCGCCGCTCGTCTTCTCGCCGAGGGCGGTGTGAGCCTCGTCGCAGATCACGATCGTGTACGCGCTCGAGATCTTGCCCGCGTTGCGCACGAACCACTGGTAGGTCTCCACCGTGACCGGGCCTTTGACGGAGTCCTCGCCCTGCAGCAGCGGTCGGCTGATGCGCTTGGAGTAGCCGCGGTCGCGCAGCTCGCCGTGGAACTGGTCGACGAGGTTGCGCCGGTGGGTGAGGATCAGCACGCCGCCCGTCTGCGTCGCCTCGACGAAGCCCAGGGCCGCGACCGTCTTGCCCGCGCCGGTCGCGTGCTCGAACCAGAAGCGCTTCGCCGCGTTGGGGTCCTCTGGCTGCTCGCCGAGTGACTCCTCCTCGGACTCGTCCTCCACCCAGTCGCGGGGCTCCTCCTCCGATTCGGTCTCCTGCTCAGGCTCCTCGTCGGGCTCGTCCTCGTCGGGCTCGATCTCGTCGTCATCCTCGAGGTCATCCTCGTCGTCGTCCTCCTCGGGCGCCGCGCGCTGGACCGGGCCGAGATCGTCGTCGTCCTCGTCCTCCTCGGGCTCGTCCTCGTCTTCGTCCTCCGGCTCGTCCTCCTCGGCGTCTTCGGACGCGGCGTCCGGGGCCGCCCCATCGACCCCGTCGGCCGCGGGAATGTCCTCCGGGCCGAGGATGTCGGCGGATGCGAGCAGCTCGGGGGACGCGGAGGAGCGGCCGTTGCCGTCGGAGGCGGTTCGCTGCGCCTCGGCCAGCAGCGCGGTGAGCGTCCCCGACAGCGCGTCGACCTGGTGGGCGGAGAGCACGGTGCCGTCCACGAGCTTGGGCTCGTCCTCGGAGAGCAGCCGTTCGAGGCCGAGCAGCAGCGAGAACTCCCGCCGCCACGCGGTGGACGGGTGTTTGGTCTTGGGGTCGGCCTTCAGCTCGGCGAGCGCCATGTCCAGCGCGCGCCTGCGCGGCGTACCGGCCGCGAGCGCCGCGGCGGGATCCTCGCCCTCGTGCAGGAAGCGCTCGCACACGAGCTTCTCCGCACGCTTGATGTCGGCGGGACTCGGAATGGGCGCGGCCGCGAGGGCCACTGAGGTGGACTCGGCCATGGAGGCTCTGGACTTCGAGACAGAGCCGCTGTCGAAAGTGGCTTCGGCGCGGCTCAGAAAGGGTTGGCACCCGAATGGCGCCGGTTAGCCGGATGCTGCTTCAACGCCCCCGGCTCTGACTTACCCCAGGATATAGCACGCGAAGGCATGATTGAAGTGGGGCCATCTGCGACCCTTTGCGGAGATGACGCCCAAGCGCCTGTCGATCGCCGCCGCCGCACTCGCCCTGGCTGCGGTCCTGGCGGTGGGACTGGTGCAGCTGGGCGGCGATTCGACGTCCACGAGCGCGCCGTCGAAGCTCACGCTCACGCAGATGCAGGCCCGCCTGAACGGCTCCCCTGCGGTACTTGCGAGCCTTCACGCGCAGGCGAGCGAGGTTCTCGCCGGTGGCCTGCCGGCTTTGCGCGCGCGGCTGTCGGCGCTCCGCGGACGCCCGGTGGTGATCAACAAGTGGGCCTCGTGGTGCGAACCGTGTCGCGCCGAGTTCGGCGTCTTCCAGCGTGTCTCCATCTCACAAGGCCGTGAGGTGGCGTTCATCGGGATCGACTCGGGCGACAGCCGCACGAACGCGCTGAAGTTCCTACGCTCTTTCCCCGTGAGCTATCCGAGCTACTTCGACCACGACGGCCAGATCGGCGAAGCGATCGCCGACTCCTCGTCCACGCCGGTCACCGTTTTCTACAACCGCATCGGGAAAGCTTTCATCCGCCAGGGCCCATACCTGAGCACCGCGAAGCTGGAAGAGGACGTCCGCCGCTACGCGCTGGACGGCTGATCGGATGCCCGAGCTTCGCATCGACCCGCTCAGCGGCCACCGCACGATCGTCGCCGGCGAGCGCTCGCGGCGCCCCGGCGGAGAGCCGACGTGCGCGCCGCCCGAGGCGATCGACGTGGAGAAGGACCCGTTCGCGGAGGGCCACGAGGACCGCACGCCGCCCGAGCTCTACGCGGTGCGCCCCGACGGCGGTCCGGCGGACTCGACCGGCTGGACGGTGCGGGTCGTGCCGAACCTGTATCCCGCACTCAGCCCCGCCGAGGAGGACGGTGCAGTGGAGCAGTCCGTCGAGTCGCCGCGCGGTCAGCCGGAGCTGTTCTCCTCGATGCCCGCGACGGGCGCGCACGAGGTGATCGTCAACGGGCCGCAGTCGGTGCTCTCGCTCGCGGAGCTGCCCGTCGAGCAGGTGGTGGCCGCGATGGAGGCGTGGCGGGCGCGCATGCGCGCGCACTCAGCGAGCGCCTACCTGCAACTGATCGTCAACGAGCGCCGCGAGGCGGGCGCTTCGCTTCCACACACTCACGCGCAGCTGTATGCGCTGGACTTCGTCCCCGCGGCGGTCGCGCGCGAGCGCGAGCGCGCCGCCGCCTACCCGGCGCGCACGATGGGTCAGAGCCTGCTCGGCGACCTGGTCGCGGAGGAGGTGCGCAGGCGCGAGCGGATCGTGGCGATCGACGACGAGGCGGTGCTGATGGCGCCGTACGCGTCGCGGCTGCCGTTCCAGCTGATGCTCGCTCCGCGCACGCCGCGCGCTCGCTTCGAGGACGACGGCCCGTCGGGAGCGGCGCTGTTGCACGACGGCCTGTGCCGTCTCGCGCGCCACCTCGGCTCGAGCCCGCCGCTGAACCTGTGGGTGCGCACCGCCCCACGCGGGGCGGATGACTTCTGCTGGCGGATCGACGTGATGCCGCGCCTCACGCACCTCGCGGGTCTCGAGCTCTCAACCGACCTGAACCTGAACATCGTCGCGCCCGAGCACGCCGCCGCGGTGCTGCGCGACGCCTGACGGGTCGCGCGACGTTAGGCTTGGCCACAGCCGATGCCGCCCGAGGAACGCTTCCTACCACGCTTCGCGGCCGAGCCGCCGCAGGAGGAGCTGCCCTACGGCCGCTGGGAGGAGCGGCTGCGCGACGCGTTCCTGTCGGCGACGCGCACGCTGGAGGACGAGCCGGAGGATCTCGGCGAGCCTGGCGCCATCGCGTGGTACCCCGACCGCACATGGCACGGCCACACCTACGTGCCCGCCACCTCTCGCACGAGCAACGGCTACGAGCTGTTCGGGTATGTGCGCTTCCTCTCGGCCGGTGAGGGCCGTGAGCCGGACGAGCTCTCGGCGCAGGTCGACTTCACCGACGAGCTGGCCGAGCGCAACCCCGACTGGCAGCTCGACCTGTGCGAGGAGGTGATCGGATCGTGGCGCGGCGAGTCAGGCGCGGTCGCGGCGATGACGCTCGTGTGGGGACGCCCGCTCGTATCCGGCGGGCGGATCGTCACCGCGGAGCTGGCCGATCTGGCGGTCGACCAGTGCGGGCTGATCGACGAGCGCTTCACGCTGATCGCGCCCGACGACTACCGCCACGATCTGCTCGACATCAAGCTGTTCGACGGCAGGGGCCGCGAGCTCGCGTGGGAGTCGCTGTATGCGGGCGAGGACGAGGACGGGCAGGACGAGGAGGAGGCCGCGGCGGACTAGCCGCAGCCTCCCGCCTGCTCAGCACCGACGCGCAGGCTAGCCGCTACTTGCCTTTGCAGCGAGCGAGCGCCTGCTGCTTGGCCGGCGATTCGTCGGGGATCGCTTCGACTGCTTCGGTGCAAGCCTTTTCCGCGTCCACCTTCGCTTTGCCCACGTCGCCTTTTTCGTAGTCGTGGCAGATCGCTTCGACCTGCGCCTTGAGCGTCGAGGGCAGTTTTGCGCGCGCGGAGGTCGATTTGCAGATCGTGGCGGCGAGCTTGCCGGCGGTGATCTTGGGGGCGGTGGAAGTGGGCGTGGTGGTGGTGGTGGTGGGCGTGGTCGTGCTCGGCGTGGAGGTCGAGGTGGTTGACGGCGCCGACTGCGTCGTGGCGGACGGTGTCGAGCTGGCGGTGCTCGTGGTCGTGGAGCTGCTGCTCCCGCAGCCGGCGAGCAGGGCCCCGCAGAGCAGTGCGGTGGACAGCCACGCGGATCGCGTTCGGTTCATTGCTTCCCCTCGAGTCGAAGTTGGTCGATGCCGGATGAGCCAGCGTCTTGGCGTGTGAGGCTATCGACGTTTTCGGACGAGGGACGACACGGTCGGGACGCCGCGACTGGCGCCCCGACCGATCCTCCTAGCCGGCTACGGCAGCACCGACTCGATCTGCGACGTGAAGTCGGCCTGGCCCGAGACATTCGGGTGGTAGCTTTCCGACAGCGGGTTGGACTGCCCGTTGAGCCACTCCGAAGAGGAGCAGACCTCGTGCGAGGAGAACGCGCTTCTCGGGTCCACGAACGTGAATCCGTGCGCGGCGGCGCGCGCTGAGATCACGCCGTCGAGTTTGTCACCCGTTTCGTTGAGTTTCTTCTCGTTGGACGACGTCAAGAAGTTGACGTTGCACGTCTTGCCTTCCGCGGTGAACAGGCGCGGGTAGCCCAGCACGACCACGTGCGCGGTCGTCGCTTTCGCCCTGATGTCGTTGTAGGTGGTGTCGAGCAGCGCGGGCAGTTTGTTCGCGATGAAGCTGTTGGCTTCGCCGATCGCGCTGCCGCACGTGAAGTAGTACAGCGCGCAGTTGAGGATCACGTTGCTGAAGCCAGCGTCGTTGCCTCCGATGGTGATCGTCACCAGCGCCGTCGAGCTGCTCAGCGTGCCCAGCTGTTTGCTGTTCACTTCCGTCGATGTCGCGCCGCTGCACGCCTGGAAGCTGAGCGTGTAGCCGCGAGCCGCGGCGATCTTCGGTCCATACGCTTCAGGGCTGCGCGAGCAGCTGCCTTCTTCGCTGTAGAAGACTCGCGTCCCCACACCTGACGAGTACGAGTCCCCGAGCGCCACGTACTGCGACGCGGATGCCACGGCGACCGGCACGAGCATGCCGGCACATAGAGCCACAACACCGACTATTCGGCGCCAATTCCCCATTGTTCTCTCTCCCTCTATTTGATCGTCCGCCCAGGGGCGCCCGAAGGCGTTCGTCTCCCCAGACACCCTGAGCGCTGTTCGCGCAACCTATCCGGGCGTGGCGGCGGGCGTCAATAGGTCGCAGAACGTCAGTAGTTCGCAGAGATAGTTTTCGAAGCACTCACACCGCCACTGCGGGTGCTCTCGTGTAGCGTAGGGTGTGAGCCCTAGCAGCCCGAGAACCATTCAGGTGTCTCCAACCGTGGATCTGCCTTCGCAACGGATGACCGCCAGGCGGATCAGCCGAGCCCCAAGCCCTACGGCTTGGGACGGGCGATGTCACTACTCGCCGTGAACACTCCGAAGCACGCTCGTGCGTATCGCATCCAGTCCGAGCGCCCCGACACCCGTGCGTTCGCCGACGCGTTTCAACAGGCGCGCGAATCGCTCGCTCGGCTCTAGCCCAACATCGCCGAGTTCGGCCTCGTCTATGAATGTTTGCTCTTCGTAGCTCATGACTTGGGCTTCACCTCCTCGCGCTCGGTATGGGTGCGCAGAAGCAAGCTTAGGATCTCGCGATAGTACAGCAGGTGTCCGACGGATGAGCGCAACTCGGCTTGCGTCCTCCGCTCGACCAAGCCGTCGACCGTCAGCACCCACAGTACTTCGGGCCCGGCACCGAACACGGGGAGGGCGATAATCCAGCGGAGACTTGGGTCGATGCGGTGCCGCTCGGCGGCGTCTCGGATGGTGCTGTCCTCAAGCGCCGAATCAAAGAGCGTGATAACCGGTCGACCGCTACCGGCTGCCTGTCCCGCACCAGACTCTCCTATTTGGATTCGGATGTTGGTCTCATCGGACGAAGCGAACCCAACCGTCTGGCCCTTGAGGATCCGCAGCGACTCGTCAGCTTGCCTAGCGAAGATCGCTCCCCTGATCAGACCAACCGGCAGACGCTGGTCGGCGGCGACCTCCTCAACGGCGTTCTCAAGTACATCGTGGATCACGTCGATGTCTCTCTCCTCGGACTTCTCCGCAGCGGAGAGAAGCGCCGCGCGAGTGGCCTTGACCTCGGCCAGAAGCGCATGGTTGCGTCGCTGGTCGCGAAGCCGCAGAGCACTCAGCGCAAGGGTGCCCACGATTGAGACAACAGCCGCTACGGCGACTGCAGAAAGAACATCGTAGGTCGTGGTAGTCAGGATGATCATGACCTGGTATAGACGAGGAAGAGCGCGACAACCCCGAAGAACAACGGCAGGATAAAACCAAGCAAGGCGTACCGCACAAAGCCGCCAATGCCCGCCGGCGACTCGCCTCGCTCTTGGATTCCAACTCGCAACTCGAAGACGATCACGACTACGAAGATCGCGAAAATCACGTAGACGAGCACGTCATCTACGAATAGCCTGCTTCCGAAACGGGCTATGCCGTGGGCGTTGAGGCGCATGCCCTGTGTGACAACCACGTGATGGTCGACCGCAGAGACCCGTTCAAGAGTTTCCGCCTTCACCAGCAGCAGGCGTATAGCGCCGGCGATCGCGGTTGTTGCAGCAGCCGGCCCGCAATGTATCAGGGTCGGCAGGACCTCTTTACGTCGCGCGAACGCCGCGCTGAGTACCTGCACCACCAGCAGACCCAAGCCTGTCAGAACCAGAAATCGTACCCCGGAGCTCACCCTGTCAATCCCCTCGACTCACCCTGTCAATCCCCCGATGATCCACGCGCGCGAGGCGGGACCGTATCACGATCGCGATCAAGTGGAAACATACGGCTGTTTCGCAATTCCAAAAAATGGTGTTAGACGAGCTATGGGGCACTCGAGGGGCGCCTGCGTTGGGAGAGGCCCCGCCCACGGCGATAGGTGGTCCATGCCCGATACTCATCGGTGATGACAGTGGCCTCGCAGGGCCGGCCATCGGCTGCGGGCGGTGGGACTATCATGACGGCGGATGCAGCCCGTCATTTTGGATTGCGACCCCGGCCATGACGACGCGCTGGCGCTTCTAGTTGCACTTGCTAGCGATGAGATCGAGCTACTTGGCGTTAGCACCGTGGCGGGCAACCAGACAGTCGCCCTCACCACGGCGAACGCACTCGCGGTTCTGGAGTATGTGGGGCGCGGCGATCTGCCTGTCGCCTCAGGTGCTAACCGGCCCCTTGTCCGCGAGCTGGCCGTGGCAGCCGACGTGCACGGCGAGACCGGTCTCGATGGTGCCGAGATACCCGCCTCCTCTCTCACTCCCCACGCCTTGCACGCGATCGACTGGATCGCCACCACGGTCCGTTCAAGCGCAGTGCCCGTCACGATCGTGGCTACCGGCCCCTTGACCAATATCGCGCTACTACTGGCCCGCTACCCCGGCGTCGAGGCGCAGATCGCACGGATTGTGATGATGGGAGGATCTATTGGAGAAGGCAACGTTACGCCGGCCGCAGAGTTCAACGTTTGGGCAGACCCAGAGGCAGCTCATCGGGTGATGACGAGTGGCCTCGCTGTGACGATGGTCGGTCTGGACGTAACCCACCAGGCGCTCCTGACCGAGCAGCATTTGACTGAGCTCGCGGCCGCCGGTCACGCCGGAAGGCTCGTGGCAAATCTCTACGACTTCTATCTTCGCTACCACGTCGAGCGTTACGGATGGAACGGGGCGCCCGCTCATGATGCTCTCGCCATGGCGTTCGCAATCGACGCGGCGACCCTGACGGTCGTTCCCTGCGGCGTCGTGGTTGACACGGGGTCCGACCCATCCCGTGGGCGCACATACGTCGATCGCTGGGCAGCCACGGGGTGGCCGATCAATGCACAGGTAGCGGTCGACGTCGACAAAGATCGCTTTCTGCACATGGTCTGCGAGCGGGTCGGGCGTCTCGGTTGAGCTGTCCGGGCCTTCTAGGCGGTTACTGACGATTCGGGCCTTCAGGCCGATCATGGATCGGGCCGGATTGGGTGCGATTTAGGGGGGTTTGGGCAGCAGAATGCGGTGCTGCCCAAACGTCAGGCTGCGAGACGCCTCGAGCGCGCTGCGCCAGCCGGATCGAGGCGGGGTCAGGCTGCGGCGAGTGCCTCCGAAGCGTGTCGGGGCTGACGGCGACGTACTCGGGGACCGTGACGTTGATGACGTGGTCGCGTTCGAGCAACCACTTGGCGTTGATCATCGTTAGTCCTAAGACGCCGCCCTGAGCGTTGAAGCGGAGGACGTGCCCCTCGGGCGTCTCCTCGCTCACCGCCGCCAGCTGGTGATCTCCGAGGTGCAGGTAGAGCTCGTCTCCCCGGAAGGTCAGGCTGCCGATGGTCACTGTCATCGTGTAGTCAATCCTGGCGGATCTTTGCGATTGGCGTAGGCGGTCACGATTCGCGCTGGTCGCGAATCTCGACGCCATAACGGATCAGCCAGGCACGCGTGCTAGAGACCAGCCCTGGGAGCGCTTGGCGGAGTCGCTCGATGGAGTCTCGGACTTCCTCGGCGTCAACGTCCGGGGAAGCGTTCTCGAGGCGCCCCTCGAGAACGTAGAGCTCGTTTAGTAGCGCGGCTTGATCGTTGCTCAAACCCCCGTCCGAGACAAGCGCCTCGAAGACCTGCTCGGCGTGAGGGCGACGATATGGAAGCAAGCCGATCAAACGCGACCCGGCGCTGGCCTTGAGTATCTCGACATAAGCATTGAGCATCGCGGAGTGATCACCCGTGACGACCATCGTGCGGTTGGCATCACGAGGCTCGTCGGACTCGAAGGCGCTCCTCCATTCGGCCCGATCGAGTCTTCCACCGAAGTTCTCTTCGATCGCCAGGTCGAGAGCCTTGCGATGCTTGTTGATGGTCTGGAAGAAGCGGGCCAGTCGCGCTTGCTCGACTGCGAGAGCGCCGCGGCCGATCTTTGCCGGCAAGTCGTCATTCACGCAATCAGCTCCTCGATCGCGCGGGCCGCGCCAGCCATCTGGCGCCGGTGGGCGCGCAGTGCGCGCGCATGTAGCGCTGAGTGGCCCTTGCACAGTCTCTCCCACTCTCCGTCGCGATCGATCAGGACGCGTCCCTCTCCGATGGCTCGGTCCAGAAGAAGCGGCGCCCGAGCCTCCACCCGATCCAGACGGGCGATATCAACACGACGCCCACTGACACGTTGCAAGCGCGCGGCCAATCTGGAACCGGTCAAGGGGCGATCATTTGCAAACGAGATCAAAAGGTCTAGATCAGAGCCATCATCCTCATCGCCTCGCGCGAGCGAGCCGTAGAGCACAGCCAGACGAACCCGATGCTCGGTCCGGAGTGCTTGGCGAAGCTGGGAAAGAAGCAGCCAATGGGCTCGGAGATACTCGCGCTCACCCGGTGCCAGCCGCAGTCGGCGCGGTCCGCTGCGGGTGGCGCGTAGGGCACCCTGCGCAACCGCCCGACGCAAAGTGCGCTCCTCGACATCAAGCTCGGTCGCCAGCTCTTGGATCACGCCCATGCCGAAGAGACTACTACGCCGTATGTCCGTTACGGCACCGTTTGACGCGGTGAGAAGGCACCCGCAACGGACGTTTCATGCCGGTACTCTTGGGAAAGGGACGCGAGCTGTGATCGCTGCGCTGCGCACCGACTACAAGGAGATGATCGCCGGATGGCGCACGATATGAACCCCTCCGAGTCGCCCACTGCGAAGGCTATGGATCGTGCTATCGACCTAGCGATCGAGGGCAAGTCGCCTTATCCCGAACACGCCACTTTCATCGACGCCGACTCGCCCCACGCCGGCCACGAGATCACCCGCGCGTTCGACGAGGGCTATGCCGTTGTCCTCGTGTCCGCCGACGGGCGCGAGCGCGTCATCACCTCGAAAATGCTCGCCGCTAGCGCCTGAAAGGCACCGCGCAGGTCCGGCCATAGCCGGCGTTGACGAGGAGGCGTAGCCGACGGCTGCGAACGTAGCTGCGGCCACCCTGGCCGCGACATCTCTCGACGCTGGTGCTGCTCGTGGGTCTCGCGTGCCCTCGCTGTCTGGCTCGCACCCTTCCCTTATTGCGTCACTCGTTGGGTGCGGAGCTGGGTGTCCAGGCTTGGGTGATGCTGCCGCCTTCTTGGCGGAGGATCTGGCCCTCCTCGACGAGGGTGTGTTGGAAGGCGATCTCGTCGCGTGGGTCGCGTCCGGTGTTGTCGATTTGTTCTCTCCAGACGACCAGGGCGCAGAGCATCTCGACGGCCGTGGAGTGCGACGATGCCGCCCCACATCCACATGCTCCATTCGCGGTCGCCGCCGTACGGCTCAAGCCACGACGCCCGGAAAGCGTCCTGGTCCTCGGGCGTGTCGAGATCGACCGTGTCCGCGTGCGGGGTGTGCGCGTGTTTGCTGGCTCTGGTTTCGGCGAGCCCGTTGCGGACCATTTGCGCGGCGAGCCTGGCGGCTGGCTCGCCGGTGCTGGCGGCTAGCTCGTTGAGCTGCTCTGCGAGCGCGATCGGGAGCGTGATCTTCAGGCGGTAGCTCATCGTGCGCCTCGCTGATCGTCTGGCCTGGCTGTGTTGGTGTTGGTGGGTGTGGTGGTTGTCATGTGGTCCTAGACCACGAGGACGCCCAAGCGGCCAACGAATGGGGCGCCTACAAGTGCTCGTTGGTGGCGCTGATTGGGCAGCAGCGAGCCGCAGACGCCTTGGACAGAGCTTGTGGCGAGCAACGGGCGGAGCCTAAAAACAGCTTGAATACAGGGCTTCCAGGGCGATGCCCCCGCCAGGAGTCGAACCTGGATCTACCGCTTAGGAGGCGGTCGTCTTATCCATTGGACTACGAGGGCGTAACGCGCGGACCTCAAGCGGGTCCACGAAAAGGCTACCTGCGTCAGGCGGCGACGGTACCCGGGGCTTCGCCTGCGAGGCGCTCGAGTTCGGCGCCGACCATTCGGTGGGTGATCCACTCGTCCATCCGCTGCGCGCCGATGCTCTCGTAGAAGCCGAGCGCCAGCGCGTTCCAGTCGAGCGCCGACCATTCCAGGCGCCCGGCACCACGGGCGTGCGCTCGCGCGGCGACGCTCGCGAGCAGCGCCTTGCCGACGCCGGCCTTGCGGTGCTCGGGGCGCACGAATAGGTCCTCCAGCCACACGCCCTGGATAGCGAGGAAAGTCGAGAACGTGGGGAAGAACAGCGCGTAGCCAGCCGGCTCCCCGCCGAGCTCCGCGATCAGCGCCTCCGCCGCGGGGCGCTCGCCGAACAGGGCCGCGTGCACCAGCTCCTGCGTCGCGTGCATTTCGTGCCCCAGGCGCTCGTATTCCGCAAGCTCCATGAACAGCGTCAGCAGCAGCGGCACGTCCTCGGGACGGGCGTCGCGGATCACCAGCGCACCCTCGGCCTCCTGAGCGGCTGCCATCAGACTTTCGTCCGGTCGGGTCGGTCGGGGTAGATGTCGTCGATCGTGCTCAGCGCCACGTAGGGGGCCCCGGCCGCGCGCTCGATCGCGGCGCCGCCGCCCGCCAGCCGGTCGAGCACGCTGATCACGCCGCAGATCTCGTGGCCCGCGTCGTTGAGCGCCTCGATCGCGGCGAGCGTCGAGCCGCCTGTGGTGACGACGTCCTCGACGACCACGCAGCGGTCCTCCGGGAGCAGCGGCGGGCCCTCGATGCGCCGTTGCAGCCCGTGCGCCTTGGCGTCCTTGCGCACGAAGAACGCCTTTGCGCGCGCTCCGCCGGCGAGCGCCGCGCACGCGACAGGGTCCGCCCCCATCGTCATGCCGCCCACCGCCGTTCCGTCCCAGTCGGTCACCTGCGCCGCCACCAGCGTCGCCAGCGCGGAGAAGCCGTCTGGGCGCAGGATCGCGCGCTTGGCGTCCACGTAGTACTCGGCTTCCGCGCCGCTCGTGAGCGTCACGCGCCCGATCACCAGCGCGTGCTCGCGCAGCTCGTCGGCGAGACGGCGGCGGGCGTGCGCGAGGTCGGTCGTATCTTCGTCCGCAGTGTCCACCGAGCAACCTAATCTAGCGCTATGACCAATGTCGTCGTTCGCTTGCTGAGGATCGCCTCACTCATCGTCTGCCTGATCGTGATCGCGTCGTATGCGATCTTCGCGATAGGGCAGACGAAAACCGCATCCAACCACCAGCAGGAAGCGATCAACGGCCCCTCGGCGCCGGTCGCGGTCAAACACGAGAGCAGCCTCCACAAAGCGATCGACGAAGCCTCCACCGAACTCACCTCGCCGTTCGCGGGCATCGTGTCGAGCTCGAGCGGCGAATGGGCGGTACGCAGCGTGAAGCTGCTGATCGCGCTGGTCGTCTACGGATTCGGGCTCGGCTACCTGGCGCGCGTGCTGCGCGTGCGGGTCTAGAGCCCGGTCGCTCTCACGGCCCTGCGTTCGGGCGTACGAGCGAGCTGCCGCGGCCGTTTTCGTTGTACACGTCGACCGGCGTGCCGTACTGCACCCACGCATAGATCGCCGGCGCGTCGGGGATCGGCACGCGCAGGCAGCCGTGGCTGGCCGCGTACACCGGCACTTCCGCGTAGCCGTGGATCGCGTAGCCGCGGATGAAGTAGTTGGAGTCCACCATGCCGTGCGAGTTCGTGCCCGGCGTCTTGCTGTACACGCGGAAGCGACCGATCACCGTCGGCGTCGAGGGCTTGCCCGAGCTGATCGTGTAGATCGTGCGCACTCTGCCGCCCGGTTCGATCTCCGCGAGCACCTGCTTGGTCAGGTTCGCCTCCACGTGGCGCCCGTCGCTGCGGTAGCGAACGTGGAAGGCGCCCGCGTGACGCGCGAGCAGCTCGAACACCCGCTTGCCCGCGTAGGGGATCCGTTCGAGGCCGGTCATCTTGCGATAGGCGATCAGCGCTCGCCCGGTGCCTTCGTCGAGCACGCCCGTCAGCGGCGTCGCGTAGTGCATCGCGTCGAGCTCGGACTGCAGCAGCCGCACCGATTGACCGCTCGCGCCCAGGCCGAGGTTCGCGTTGACGAACTGCACCCCCGGCGAGCGTGCGCCGAACGCGGCCTGCTGCGCGGTCAGGTAGTGCGCCGCGCGCACCTCCACGAGGCCCGCGTCGCGGCTGGAGAAGTTGATGTGGAACTGGCCCGTGCCATCGCCCACGCCGAGCACGCTCACGGTCTTGACCTCGACCTTGCGCCCTTCGCGGTAGAAGCTCACCTTCACCGTCTGCCCGCCCACGTAGGGGGTGACGATGCCGCGCACCACGATCCTGCCTCCCACGAGCGCGAACGGAGGGCTGCCGCCGACCTTCTGCAGCACCAGCTTCATCGTCCCCGCCACCACCGGCGCTGGAGCGGTCGTCGTCGTTGCCGGCGCTTCCGCGACCGCCGGGGCTGGAACCGCCGCGAGGCACAGCAGCGCCGCGCAGGCACCCGTCTGAAGGGTTCGTCTCATGCCCACGATCCTACGCATCCGCGCGGGCGAACGACGTCGGAGGAGAGATCAACCCCACGCTCCGGCATGCGAGCACCACCCCGCCGATCGCCAGAAGCGCCGCCACGAGCAGGACGGGCGCCTGCCAGTCCCAGTTCTCGAGACTGGAGAACGCGATCGAGTTGTTGATCGAGTGGGCCACGATCGATGGGTAGAGCGATCCGGTGTAGCGGTAGAGCAGGCACAGCCCGAAGCCGAGCGCCGCGAGCGGGATCAGATCGAGAGCCGGAGCCGACCCCGCGTGCACCCCTCCGAACACCAGTCCGGTGATCAGGGCCGCCGGAAGGGTTCCCTTCCAGTTGCGAAGCGCCGTGAACATCAGGCCACGGAACAGGAACTCCTCGCAGATCGGCGCCATCACGCACGTCAGCGCCGCGCTCAGCAGCAGCAGCGCCGTGCCTTCGTTCGAGCCGAGCGTGTTCAGCAGCTTGTCTTCGCCGGGGTTGAACAGTTCCGTCCAGATCACGCTCAGCACCACGAACGCGACCAGCAGCAGCAGGATCCGCCCGATCGCCGACCACCAGCCCGCCCCCGGAGGCCGCAGCCCGAACTGCCACGAGCGCACCGCTCGCCGGCCGATGCTCGCGCAGTAGATCGCGGCCGCGACGAACGAGAGATCCTGCACGAACGTGTCCGCCAGGACGAGTCCCGGCGGGGTCGGGGAGTGCGTGATGCTGATCCCGAACGCGAGCGCCGGCAGATCGACCATCAGCCCCGCGACCGCGGCGAGCACGAGCCCGACGAGCAACGCGAGCGGCGCGATCCACCACGGCCACGACGTCGTGGGCGAGCGCGACGGCTCGCCCTGCGGGAGCCCCTCCACCGCCTACGCCACCCAGTGCCAGGTCGCGAACTGCGCGCCGAACAGCATCATCAGCGCGGCCGATACAACCAGCGCCGGGCGCTGCGCGCGCGGGTGCTCGCTGAGCCAGACGGCGAACCAGATCCCGAGCGGGAACAGCACCAGCAGGAACCGCGGCAGCGACATCAGCGGCTGCGCGCGCACCGGATCGGACAGCGGCAGCGCGAGCGCCGCGATCACGTAAGCGCCATAGGCGAGCGGGAGCCTGCGCAGCACGCCGACGACCGCCGGCACCGCCGCCGCGAGGAACGCGAGCAGCACGAGGTTGTGCCCCGCTTCCACGAACGGGCTGCCCGACCCCACGGGGTAGTACACGTGGTGGCGCTGGAAGGACAGCAGCTGTCGCGCCCCCTCGAACGCCGCCTTCACGCCATCCCACACGCCAACGTAGGGCCCCGCGAAATGCCTACCCCACACCGACTGGGCGCGGAACGGGTCCAGCGGGTCGCCGCCCGCGAGCGCGAGACACCCCCCGTAGACGATCACCCCGAGCGGCAGCGCCGCGAGCCACAAGATGTCGCCACGAGGCCGGTAGCGAGGGAGCATCCGCCGACGCCCCACGCGTACGAAGTCCGGCACGCGATCCTCACGCGGCCCGTACAGGTAGATCATCGCCGCGGGCAGCGCGAGCACGAGACCGGTGCTGCGCGTCGCCGCCGCGAGCGCGCCGAGCACGCCCACGATCGCCCAGCGGCCCTGGCGCGCGCTCCAGAACAGGCCCACCGACAGGGCCAGGTAGAGCGACTCGGAGTACACCGCCGAGAGGAAGAACGCCATCGGCGCGAACGCCGTGACCGTCACCGCGAGGCGCGCCGCGTCGGCCACGCGATCGCCGCTCAGCGCTGAGCGCCCGCGGGCGCTCAGCTCGAGCGTCGTTAGGCGGTGGATGCCATACAGCGCGAAAGCCAGGGCGGCCACCGACAGCAGCACGCCCGCCAGCACCGGCGGCGGGCCGAGCGCGGAGACGGCGCGCAGGCCGAGGGGATACAGGGGAAAGAACGCGTCGCGCGAGGCCGTGTAGGAGCCGAGGTCGGGGCGATAGCCGTAGTGCGCGATCACCAGATACCAGTCCGCGTCCCAGCGCGCCGCCGGGGCGGCCAGCAGATCCCCGAGCCAACCGAACCCGCGCGTGACCCCGGGCGGATCGAACGCGCCGCGCACCGGTCCGAAGCCGAGCGTGAGGATCGTCGCCACGCCGCTCGCCCACACCAGCAGCCGCGAGCTCCACAGCGCCCGCCAGCTCTCGCGCACGGCGGTCATCCGCGCCGGATCGGCGCGCAGACGGGACCACCAGCCCCCCGTCGCGAAGGCCGACGCGCGCGCGGCGCGGGAGGCGCCCACGGTACGGAGAGCTGGGTCGGCGGTGTCGGAGTTCATGGCGCTTACGAGCGAGCCTAGACACAGTCACGATGGGACCGGCGAGAAATCACACCGCGGCACGGTAATCTCGAAGCTCCTGCGATGTCTCGACAAGCACGCAAGCGCCGGTATCGGCACGGCCGCTCCGGGAGCTCACGACTCTTCCTCGTCGGCGGCGGGGTCCTCCTCAGCACGCTCATCGTCGGCACGATCGCCGCGGTCGCCTACGTGCTGAACGTCGCCCAGGAAGCGCCCGCGCTCTCCACCCTGCGCCCGCTCCTCAGCGGCGGCAGCTCGCAGGTGTTCGCCTCCGACGGCACCCGCCTCGGCTTCATCCAGTCGGACGAGCTGCGCAGCCCGATCAACTGGAGCGAAATCCCGTCGAATCTGAGGAACGCGACGGTCGCGATCGAGGACCAGCGCTTCTACAAGAACAACGGCGTCGATCTCACCGGGATCTTCCGCGCGGCGATCAAGGACGTCCTCCACGGCGCGGCGCTGCAGGGCGGCTCCACGATCACGATGCAGCTGATGCGCAACCTCTATCTCGGCGGCGACCAGCACACGTTCAAGCAGAAGATCATCGAGGCGAAGCTCGCGCTCGACTACGAGAAAGTGCACTCCAAGAAATCGATCCTCACCAGTTATCTCAACAGCGTCCCCTACGGCACCCTCGGTGGGCAGACCGCCATCGGCGTGCAGGCCGCGGCGAGGATCTTCTTCGACAAGCCCGCCTCGCAGCTCAACCTCGAGCAGTCCGCGGTCCTCGCAGGCCTGCCGCAGGCGCCGTCGCAGTACAACCCGCTGCTTGATCCCGCCGCCGCGAAGGAGCGACGCAACGAGGTACTCGCGAAGATGGCCGAACTCCACTACATCACGCCCGCACAGGCCACAGCGACCGAGGCCCTGGGATTGGAGACGCACCCGGGGCACTACTACTCGCAGCGACGCGAGGACTTCTTCTTCGAATACGTCCGCGAGCTGCTGATTCACCGCTACGGCGAAAAGGCCGTCCAGCAGGGCGGGCTGAAGGTCTACACGACGATCGACCTCAACATGCAGCGGCTCGCGCGTAAAGCGATCGCCGAAGTGCTCAACGAGCCCGAAGACCCCGCATCGGCGATCGTCACAATCAACCCCCACAACGGCGACATCGAGGCGATGGCCGAGTCCGAGAGCTACGAGAAGTCGCAGTACAACCTCGCCGCCGACGGACACCGACAGCCCGGCTCCACGTTCAAGGCGATAGACCTCGCCGACGCGCTCTCGCGCGGAGTCGACCCGAACAGCACCGTCTACGTCTCGCACACGCTCGAACCGGGCTGGCTGGCCTCGGAACCGAAGTACAAAGTCGAGACGTTCGAGGGAACGTCGCTGAACAAGTCGATCAACCTCGTGCAGGCGACGCTCGCCTCCGACAACACCGTCTACGCCCAGCTCGCAGCCGACCTGGGCGAGGAAACGGTCACCCACACCGCCTACGAGATGGGGGTGAAAACCCATCTATCGAGCTATCCCGCCGAGGCGCTGGGCGGGCTCACGCTCGGGGTGACGCCGCTGGAAATGGCCGATGTGTACGCGACCCTCGCCGACGGCGGCTGGCGTAACGCGCCGATCGCCATCACCAAGGTGGCGTTTCCCAACGGCCGCGTGGACAGCACCTGGGGCACCCCTCATCGCGTGAAGGTGCTCAGCGAAGGCGTCACCGCCAAGGAGACGGAAATCCTGCACGACAACGTGCTCGGCGGCACCGCGGGCCGGTCCGCGATCAACTGCCCCACAGCCGCCAAGACGGGCACCACGAGCGAACTGATCGACGCGTGGCTCGACGGGTACACGCCCAACTACTCGACCGTCGTGTGGATGGGCTACCCAAGCAAGCGAGTCTCGATGACCGACGTGCACGGCGAGCCGCAGCAGGGTGGCTACCTGCCCGCGGAAATCTGGCACGCGTACATGTCGGCCGTCACCGAAGGCCAGTCGTGCACCGAATTCCCGCAGCCGAAAGAAGCGATCTCCTACAAGCCCTTCTACGGCAAATTCGCCACCACCGGCCAGAGCGTGGCCACGCAGGAAAGCGAAAAGGAAGCGAAGGCCAAGAAGAAGCCCAAAAAGCCCGGGAGCAAATCCAAAGAAGGCAAGGAAACGGGCGGCGCTCAGGGCAACGGCAACAGCACGCCGAGCGAACCGCCCTCGCACACCCCGCCCGCAAAGACGCCCACCGAAGCGCCGTCACCCCCGGCCGCGAAGGAACCTGGGATCAAGAAAACCGGGGGAGCATCGCCGGGCTGAGAGCACGCGCCAGTCGCACCCAAGCACCTTCGCGGCTCCCACGCTGGTAGTTTGAGTCTCGAAACACAAACGAACGGTTGCCCGCCTATGCGGTGTGAGCGACCAGATGGGATGCGGCGTGGCGAAGGAGGACAAGGTTGAATTCGAGGGCGAGGTGATCGAGGCCCTGCCGAACGCGATGTTTCGAGTTAAGCTCGACAACGACCACGTGGTACTGGGACACGTGGCGGGCAAGATGCGGCGTTTCAGGATCCGCATCCTCCCCGGTGATCGCGTGCGCTGCGAGCTCTCCCCCTACGACCTCGATCGCGCGCGCATCGTCTACCGGCACCGCTGAACACCCGTCCTTGGCGGGTTTCGAGCGCTCACTGATCGAAGCCATCGCCGCCGAGCTCTCCGGCGGCGACTCGCGGGTCTTGCGCGGGATCGGCGACGACGCGGCCGTCGTGCGAGCGCGGCCGGTGTGCGTGACGTCCGTGGACGCGATGGTCGAGGGCGTTCACTTCCGCCTCGACGACGGCTGGGCGACACCAGCCGAGGTGGGACATCGGGCGCTGGCGGGCGCCCTCTCGGATCTCGCCGCGATGGGCGCCGACCCGGGTGAGGCATACCTGATGCTCGGCCTGCCGGCCGACTTCGGACACGACCGCGCGATGGAGCTGGTGCGTGCGGCGGGCGCGCTCGCCGCACGGACGGGCACCGCGATCCTCGGCGGGGACGTCGTGGCGGCGCCGGTGCTGACCGTTTCCGTGACCGCCGTCGGCTGGGCCGACAGCGCCGAGGAGCTCGTCGGCCGAGACGGGGCGCGGGTCGGCGATCTCGTCGGCGTCACCGGGGGACTCGGCAGCGCAGGCGCGGCGCTCGCGGTGATGGAAGGGCAGGCACAGCGCACCCCGCAGGCGTTGGCGACGCTCGAGCGCGCGCGCAACCCGATGCCCAGGCTGAGCGAGGGACGCGCGCTGGCGCAGGCGGGCGCGCACGCGATGATCGACCTCTCCGACGGGCTCGCCACCGACGCCGCCCACATCGGCGAGCGCAGCGGGCTTTGCCTGCACGTTCGGCTCGCGACGCTTCCCCTCGCCGAGGGTGTCGCCGAGATAGCCGCCGAGCTGGGAGTCGCTCCGTGGCGTCTCGCGGCGGCGGGCGGCGAAGACTACGAGCTGTGCTTCTGCGCCGCCGCTGACGATCGCGCCGCGGTCGAGCTGGCCGTCCATGCGCTCGGCGAGGTGGACGTCACGTGGGTGGGCGAGGTGGTGGATGGCCCGCCCGGGGTGTCGCTGTCAGACGAGCGGGGTGAAACGGTTGCGATCGAGGGCTTTGAGCATCGTGTCTAGCTCGCGCCGCGCCTCGGTGGCGCTCGCCGGCGCGTCGATCGGGCGCGCGAGCAGGCGTCGCGCGGCACCCTCTGGAACCGTACGTGTCAGCCGCGCGTACACCAGCAGGCGTTTGGCGGCGCTGAACAGCGGCGTGCACGCGGACAGCACCAGGCGCGTGTAGCCGACCTTCGCGACCGCCGCCTGCACGTCCGTGGGTTCGACCACGCGCTGGCCGACGACCGTGTAGGTGAAGTGCGCGTAGGGCATCTGCAGCTCGATCCGGCTCCCGGACCTCAGAGCGTCGATGTGGCGAAACGGGGCCAGGTAGGTCGTTCGGTGCCCCGCGATGGCCGTCGTTCCCGGTATGCCCGGGAAGGCGGTTGCCGGGTAGATCCCCGGCCCGCTCTCGAGGGCCTGGGTGCTCGTTCCGTCCACCATCACGAAGCTCGCGCCGATCCGCGGGATCACGATCCGCCCGATCGGGCTGCCGACGGGGGTGTGGCGCTGCAGCTCACGCGCCAGGAACGCGATCCGCCGACGCTGGTCGTCGAGGCTCGCGAGCGTGCGGCGCTCGGCCGGCGTGGCGGGCGCGCGTTCGACCTTGCGCAGCTGCTCGCCGAGGCGATCCTGGCGCAGCGTGGCGATCAGCGCGGAGACCGGCTCCTGCCACACGAGCGTGACGCCCGCGTCGATCAGCGCGAGCCCACCCGCCGCGATCACCACCACCGCGAGCACGCGCAGCGCGCGTGCGGAGAGCGATCGACGCTCCTCGGCCGCAGCCGATCCCGTGGGGGCTGAGGAGCTGAGCGAGAGGTCGGACACAGCGCCCCTATCGTCGCAGAGCGGACTCCGTCCCACCAAGCGATCCCGGCCCGGCGTATGAGAGAGGGCCGCGGATCGTCACCTCCGCGTCGTCGGTCGAGCGCATCCCGGGCAACGGCAGCGGCGCGGCGGCGCCCGCTGCCACGATCCCGGCCGCGACCACGCAGCCGAGCGCCGCGCTCCACACCAGCGCCGCGAAGAAACCCACGTGACCGCCCGCGAGCAGCAGCAGGCCCGTCCACGCCACCCCGCCCGCCCCGAGGCCGAGCTGGTGGGCATAGAAGACGACGAGCAGTACCAGCGGCACCATCGCGACCGCGATCAGCGCGTAGGAGCCGCCGCGCCGGGGGCGCAGCTCGGGCGAGGCGAGCAGCAGGCCGAGGTGGAGCGCGGGCAGCATCAGCAGAGCGGTGAACGGGTTGGCCGCCCACACCACCACGCCGATCCCCAGCGCCACGATCATCATCGCCAGGCCGCCGGTCTCCGGGTCGGCTCGCGCGCCCCAGCCCAGACGCCGCACGAGCGTCACCCACAGGAGCCACGACAGCGCGAACGTGAGCAGCGCCGCGACTACCGCGGTGGCGGCCTTCCCGTCGAACGGCATGGCGCTCGGCAGGACCGGCACCGACGGCGCTGCGCCGACGATTCCCAGCCAGCCGAGCAGGTACGCGAACAGCGCGCACGCGAAGAACGGCAGGGCGCAGCTGAGCGTCCACAGCGTCCACCGGCCCACGCGCAGGCGCCTTCGGCGTGCACGCGCCAGGCCGTCGGCGAGCGCCACCAGCACCGGCACGAGCAGCATCCCGGTGAGGAGCCTCAGCGCCCACGCGGGCACGGTCTTGCGCTGCAGCAGCAGGCCGCCCTGCATCGCGTGGGAGACATCCGGGGCCTTGTCGAGGGCGTCGACCGCGCTGAGCGTCGCGCGACCGAACCCTTCCATCCGTTCCGCGCTCACCACCTGCCCGGGGGAGGGGCCGCGTTCGCCGGAGACCTGGACGAGCACCGCCGGGAGGCCGTCGCGGTCGAGCACGCCCTGCTCGCCCACCGCGAGCGGGAACGCGAGGTGCGCCAGCTGGCCGAACAGGCTCGGTGCGCCGGCGTCGTAGGCGGCCTCGTTCTTGAGCGCGTCCACGACCGTGCGCTGCAGCTGCAGGGGCGCGGAGCCGAAGCCGTCGGAGTAGGGCACCACCGACGGCCGGCGTCCATGGACGCCGGCGACGTCGCCGAGCACGATCGCCGCGTCGAAGGGCCCGTGCAGGCTGGCAAGCAGCTCGCTTGTGCCGGCGTCGCCGCCGCTGCCGCCGCTGGTGGACGCGAGGATGATCGTGCGCTTCGTCTCGCGCGCCGCGAACACCCGCGCCAGCTCGAGCAGCGCCGCCGTCCCCGACAGCTCCGCCCGCGAGCCTCGTACCGCCGCGTCGCGGTGCGCGACGATCACGATCGGCGCGGCGTTGGTGGAGCCGGGCCGTTGCGCGACGACGGTGCTCAGCGTGCGCTCGCCGTCTATCGTCTGCGCTTCGAAGCGCTGCTCGTGCACCGAGAAGCCTCCACCGGCGCTGCCGCCGAGCCCTTCGAGCATACGCATGACGTAGTTGGCGAGCGCATCGTCGCCCGCGCTGCCGGGACGCCTTTCGGGGAAGGTCGCCGCGAGGCGGTTCAGCTCGGCGAAGGCACGCTTGCCTTCGAACGCGTCGGGGGCGAGCGTCGAGGTGAGCGGCAGCGGGCGCCCCCCGAGCGAGAACGCGGCGATTGCGAGTGCGAACAGGAAGGGCACGAAGGCCGCGCGATAGAGGCGCCCGTTGAGCATCCGCCTAGACGATAGTTCTCGCCTCGGCTCCTCGTGTGGGTACAGGCCCGCAAACTGCGAAAGACCACGAGGCCGGATCAGCGCGCGCGGTTAGGTATCGTGCCGGCGCGTGCTCCAGCCCGTCGCCGTAGGCCACAAGACACTCGCCGACTACACCCACATCTGCGGGCGCGATCTGATCGCCGAAATCCGTGAGCTGGCCGAGCCGCTGAAGGGTCAGCGGGTGGTGCACATCTCCGCGACCGCGTTCGGCGGAGGCGTCTCGGAGATCCTCTACACGCTCGTGCCGTTGATGCGCGACGTGGGACTCGACTGCGAGTGGCACGTGATCTACGGCCGCGAAGAGTTCTTCAACGCGACCAAGCTCATGCACAACGCACTTCAAGGCGCGCCGCAGGACCTCGACGAGGAGCAGTGGGCGACCTGGCGCAAGTACAACGAGATGAACGCCAGGGAGCTCTCCGATGGGTGGGACGTGTGCCTCGTGCACGACCCCCAGCCCGCAGCGCTCTTCCAGCTCGTCCCGGAGAAGTCCAAGGGCTGGGTGTGGCGCTGCCACATCGACGTGTCAACCCCCAACCCGGACACGATCGCGCAGCTGCTGCCCTACATCAAGGACTACCCGCAGTCGCTGTTCCACATGCGCGAGTACGTCCCCACGGGGATGGGCGGCCACGTCAACGTGGTGCCGCCCGCGATCGACCCGTTGACGCCGAAGAACATGGCGCTCTCGCCGGAGGACGCGGCGTTCGTGTGCGGGCAGTTCGGCATCGACCTCGACCGGCCGCTGATCTGCCAGGTCTCGCGCTTCGACCCGTGGAAGGACCCGCTGGGGGTGATCGACTCATATCGTCAGGTCAAGCAGACGAACCCCGACGTGCAGCTGGCGCTGGTGGGCTCGATGGCCAGCGACGACCCCGAGGGCTGGGACTTCTTCAACGCCACCGTCGCCCACGCCGACGGCGACCCCGACGTGCACATCCTCAACAACTTCAACAACGTCGGCGCGATCGAGGTCAACGCGTTCCAGTCCCACGCCGACGTCCTGATCCAGAAGTCCACCCGCGAGGGGTTCGGGCTGACGGTGTCGGAGGCGATCTGGAAGGGGCGTCCGTTCATCGGCGGCAACGTCGGCGGGATACCCCTGCAGATCGAGGACGGCGTCACCGGCTACCTCGTCTCCAGCGCCGAGGAATGCGCCGAGCGCACGCTCGAGATCCTGCGCGACCCGGAGCTGGGCCGCTCGCTCGGCAAACGTGGCAAGGAGCACGTCCGCACGCACTTCCTCACCCCGCGCTACCTGCGCGACTACCTCAAGATCTTCAACGAGCTGCGCGAAGCATGACCGGGGAGCCGGCACAGCGGACTCCGCTGGTGCTGGTCAGCAACCGCGGTCCGGTCACTTTCCAGGCCGACGGTGAGGTCCAGCGCGGCTCCGGCGGACTGGTGACGGCCCTGACGGGCCTCGCGTCCCACCGCGAAGCGATCTGGATCGCCTCGGCGATGAACGAGCACGACGCGAACGTCTCGCGTGCGCACGGCGGCCACGCGTTCCCGGTGCGATCGCCGGCGGGCGGGGAATACCACGTGCGCCTGGTGGTGAGCGACCCGGACGCGTACGACCGCTTCTACAACGAGTTCGCCAACCCGATGCTGTGGTTCATCCAGCACTACCTGTGGGACCTGTCCAACGCGCCAGACATCCGCCGCGAGGAGATCGAGGCGTTCGAGTTCGGCTACAACGTCGTCAACGAAGACCTCGCGCGCGCCGTGGTGGAGCAGCTGCACGACACCGCCGAACCGGTGGTGATGGTCCACGACTACCACCTCTACACGCTGCCGGACCTCGTCCGCAGGGCTCGCCCGGACGTGTTCCTGCACCACTTCATCCATATCCCGTGGACCCAGCCGGACTCCTGGCGGGTGCTGCCGACACGGATCCGCGAGGAGATCTTCGCGGGGCTGCTCGCGAACGACATCGTGGGCTTCCACACCCGCTCCTACAGGCACAACTTCCTGCAGTGCTGTCGCGATCTGATGGACCTCGACGTGGACTTCGAGCGCGGCGTGGTGAAGTTCCGCGACCGCGAGGTATGGGTGAGGGCCTATCCGCTGCCGATCGACCACAAGGCGACGCGCCAGATCGCCCAGGGCGAGCGCGTGAGCCAGTTCGAGGAGGAGCTGCTGCGCCGCCGCCGCGACTTCCTGATCCTGCGCGTGGACCGCGCCGACCTGAGCAAGAACGTGCTGCGCGGGTTCTCCGCGTTCGACCTGTTCCTCGAGCAGCACCCCGAGTTCTCCGAGCGCGTGACGTTCATGGCGCAGATGATGCCCTCACGGACCGATGTGCCCCAGTACGCCGAGTACCTGGAGCGGATCGAGGCGCTCGTGGCGGTCGTCAACCACCGCCACGGCACCCCCGACTGGATGCCGATCCAGCTGAAGCTGCGCGACGACCTGGACGAGGCGATGGCCGCGTACAAGCACTACGACGTGCTGCTGGTGAACGCGATGTTCGACGGCATGAACCTCGTCGCCAAGGAGGGTCCGATCGTCAACGAGCGCGAGGGCGTGTCGATCCTCTCGGAGAACACCGGCGCACACGAGGAGCTCGGCGAGTACGCGCTGTCGGTGAACCCGTTCGACATCCAGGAGCTGGCCAACTCGATCTACGCGGCGCTGACGATGGAGCCGCACGAGCGCCGCAGGAGAGCCGACGGATTGGTGGAGATCGTGACCTCGCGCGACCCCGGCGACTGGATCGACGAGCAGCTCGCAGACATCCGCGCGAAGGGACGCGCGGGGTAGAAGCTCGCGCGACCCGCTACTCTTTCGCGCAGCGACCCATGACCCTGCCCGCACCCACATACGACCTCGTGCTCCTGCTCGACCCCAAGGCCGAGGATGCGACGCGCGCGAAGATCGTCGCCGACACCCGCGCGACGATCGAGGCGCAGGGCGAGCTGCTGCGCCACGACGAGTGGGGCGAGCGGCCGCTGACCTACCCGATCGACAAGCAGTCGAGCGCGGAGTACCACCTGCTGCAGTTCCACGCGGGAAGCCCGGACCTGCTCAGCGGCCTCGACCGCACGCTGCGCATCACCGACGGGCTCGTGCGCTTCCGGATCATCAAGCTGAAGCCCGGGGTGCCCGACGCTCCGGACATGCGCTCCTCCTCGGCGCCGCCCGCGCGGCGCACTGAGCCAGAGGCTCACGAGGAGGCTGAGCCGATCGAGGCTCCGGCGCTCGCCGACGTACCCGTCGCTGACCTCGCCTAAGTTCCAAAGCTGGATATCTCCGCGAGGAGTCGTGGGTTACTACGCACGTGATGTTCTCGTGTGGAGTAATAAGATCGGACCGATGAACTGGGCTGCCGAGGACATGAGCGACCGCACCACCAGTAGGACCGACGTGCTGCGGGCCTCGCCGCCGATGTTCGAGTCGCGGGCGCTCGACGCGCTCTCGCGCGTGCACCCGAGCGTGCCGGTGATCATCTTCGGGCCGGCGATCGCCGCGATGGCGGCCTGGGGCCTCTCGAGCCTCGGCGTCGTGTCGGTGCTGGGCCTGGCCGTGGCGGGCTACGCGCTGTGGACGCTGTTCGAGTACTGGCTGCACCGGCTCGTGTTCCACTTCGAGCCCGAGGACGGTCTTGGGGCGCGCCTGCACTGGATCATCCACGGCGTCCACCACGACCACCCCAACGACCCCCTGCGGCTCGTGATGCCCCCCGCTGTGAGCGTCCCGCTCGCGGCGGCGGTGTTCGGGGTGCTCTACGTCGTGTTCGGCTCGCGCTACGCGCCGGCGCTCGGCGCGGGCTTCTTCACGGGCTACCTGATCTACGACATGATGCACTACTACCTGCACCACTTCCGCCCGCACGGACGCCTCGGCCGGATGCTGCGCGAGCGGCACATGCGCCACCACTTCCAGGACGACACGCGCGGCTTCGGCATCAGCGCGCCATACTGGGACGAGGTGTTCCGCACCTCCACGCGCACGAAGCGATCCTCGCAATAAGCGGGGTCGTCTGGGCGTGGCGCTCGCGTCACGCCCGAAGGCCGGTCTAGACTCGATCGTTCGAGTTTCAAGGTCCGAGGACCGCACGAGGAACAAGCTGAAAGGAATAGAGCCGTGGCCGCCACAAACATCAACCGGGTCGTATTGACCGGGAACCTCACCGCCGACCCGGAGCTGCGCTCGCTGCCGAGCGGCACTTCGGTGTGCAAGCTCCGCATCGCTTGCAACACCCGCCGCAAGGGAAGCAGCGGCGAATGGGAGGACAAGCCGAACTACTTCAACGTCACCGTGTGGGGCGCGCAGGGCGAGAATGCGGCCCGCTATCTCTCCAAGGGACGCCCCGTGGCGATCGACGGACGCCTGGAGTGGCGGGAGTGGGAGACCCAGGAGGGTGCAAAACGCCAGGACATCGATATCATTGCCGACTCGGTGCAGTTCCTGGGTTCGCGCGACGATGCCTCCGGCGGGGGCGGATTCGCCGGCAATGGAGCTTCCAGGGGTAGCGACGTCCCGGTAGACGAAGGGGACTTCCAGCCCGCACCTGTCGCCAGCGGAGCCGGCGACGACGACATTCCGTTCTAGCCAGACAGCGAGGTCTTAGTGTTTTCCACCGTATCCATGCTCGATCGTAACCGCAGCTGCGGCGGAGAACTCTGATGGCCAAGGCACGCGGTCGCGGCAAGCCGGTTCGTCGCAGGGACAAGAAGGGCGCGGCCGGCAGCGGCCGGCGCAAGCCCTGCCAGCACTGCCGCGACAAGGTCGACCAGGTCGACTACAAGGACATCGCCTCGCTGAAGAAGTTCATCTCGGAGAAGGGCAAGATCCGCTCGCGGCGGATCACCGGCTCGTGCCGCCGCCACCAGGTGCAGATCGCGCGTGCGGTCAAGCGGGCGCGCGAGCTGGCGCTGCTGCCCTACGTGAACGAGGGTGGCCGCGACGACAGCCCCCGTCGTGAGCGCGGCGACCGCGGCGACCGCTAGGGGTAACGGTGCCCGAAGCGATTCTCCTCAAGGACGTCGAGGCTCTCGGTGAGCAGGGTGCGGTGGTGGACGTATCGAAGGGCTACCTGCGCAACTACCTGCTCCCGCGTAACCTCGCCCAGCCGGCGACCAAAGGCGCGATAGAGACGATCCGCCAGCGTCAGGCGGCGGCCGAGCGGATGGCGCGCGAAGCGGTCGAGAAAGCACAGGAGAACGTCAACCTGCTGAACCGCACGGTGCTGACGATCCCGCAGCAGGCCGGCGCGGACGGACGGCTGTTCGGGTCCGTCACGGCGCAGGACATCGCGAGCGCGATCCGCGAAGCTCGTGGGCTGCGGATCGACAAACGCGGCGTGCACCTCCCCGAGCCGATCAAGAACGTCGGCACCTACATGGTGGTGGTCGAAGTGGTCGACGGTGTGACCGCGACGATCAAGACCATGGTTGTTGCCAAGAAATAGGCGCTCCGGAGATTGAGCCGGAGCGTCCCAGGCCGCTACGCGGCGAGGGACGCTCGTCTCAACTCCTCCGCTTAGCCGAGAACTGCCACCGGGCGTGGCGGGTCCGTCTTTGGTTGCTGCGAACATGTGTTCGTGACGACGCCGCATCTTTTTCGCGCCGCATTTGCGGGAACGACCGCTGGGCCGCGCTCGGGCGCGGCCTAGACTCGGCACGACCATGGCCATAAGCGCGGTACCCACATCCAACGGCGCAGCTGGCGCCTCGGCGGGCGCGATCACGCCGCCGCACAACCTCGACGCCGAGCAGTCCGTCCTCGGCGCGATCCTGCTGTCTGACCGCTCGCTGTACGCGCTGGTGATCGAAGAGGGGCTGCGCGCGGAAGACTTCTACCGCGAGCGCCACGCGCTGATCTACGAGGCGATGCTCGCCCTCTACAACGAGAGCGAGCCGGTGGACGTGCTGACGGTCACCGACCGGCTGCGCCAGGCGGGCAAGCTCGAGGACGTAGGCGGAGCGGCCACCGTGGACGAGCTGACCGGCGTGGTGCCCGCGGCCGGGCACGCGCGCCGCTACGCACAGATCGTGCGCGAGAACGCGCTGCTGAGGCGCCTGCTGAAGACCTCTTACGAGATCCAGGAGAGCGTGCTCGGCCACGACGCGCCTCCGCGCGAGCTGGTGGAGCAGGCGGAGAAGGCGATGCTGGAGGTCGGGCGCGACGACCGCCAGCAGGACTTCCGCGCGATCGAGGAAGTGCTCCACGAGGAGCTCGACAAGATGCACCGGCTCTCGCTCGAGGGCACGTCGCTGACGGGCACCCCGTCCGGCTTCAAGGACCTCGACGAGATCACCGGCGGCTTCCAGCCGGGCAACCTGATCATCATCGCCGCGCGCCCCGCGATGGGCAAGAGCGCGCTCGTGTGCAACATCGCGGAGAACGCCTCCGTGGAGCACAAAAAGCCCGTCGCGCTGTTCTCGCTGGAGATGGCGGAGGCGGAGCTCGCACAGCGGTTCGTGGCCTCTCAGGCACGCATCAAGGGGGAGGAGCTGCGCAAGGGCCGCGTCTCCGAGCAGCGCTGGCCGAAGATCCTCAACGCCAGCCAGCGCCTCGCGGCGGCGCCGCTGTGGGTGGACGACTCGAGCGACGTGGGGATGCTCGAGATCCGCGCGAAGGCGAGGCGCCTGCACAGCCAGTGCGAGGGCGGCCTGGGCCTCATCATCATCGACTACCTGCAGCTGATGCGCACCGACAGCCGCTACGACAGCCGCGTGACCGCGGTGGGCGAGCTGAGCCGTGGGCTGAAGATCCTCGCGCGCGAGCTGGGGGTGCCGGTGATCGCGCTGTCGCAGCTCAGCCGCGCGGTCGAGACCCGCCCGGACAAGAAGCCGCAGCTGTCGGACCTGCGCGAGAGTGGAAACCTGGAGCAAGACTCCGACCTGGTGATGTTCATCTACCGCGACGAGTACTACAACGAGGACTCCGAGCGCCCCGGCGAGGCCGACCTGCTGATCGCGAAGCATCGGAACGGGGCGGTCGGGAAAGTCACGCTGACGTTCCAGAAGGAGTACCCGAAGTTCATGAACTACGCCGGCGAGCGCTACGAACAATGAGCGACGAGCGACCTGGATATCTCGGAGAAGACTTCCCCCAGATCCAGGATCTGCGTTTCAGGAAGCCGACGATCTCGGGCGCATGCGCTCTGGGCCTATGCGACGGGAGCGGCTTCCTAGTCGATGAGGAGACAAACACCGCCACAGACTGCGGCTGCCGCCAGGGAAGGATCGCTCGGCGCAGGACGGCTCGCCTAGAGGGACGACTTCCCAAGCGCTACGAGGGTGTCTCGTTTGACCGCCAGCCCCTCCCCGAGATCGAGCGACGAGCGACTTATCAAGTAAGCCAAGTGCGCAGCTATGTTCGGCAGATCCGCAAGAACCTCGATGGCGGCAAGGGGCTGTGGATCCAGGGCGACATCGGCACTGGCAAGACAACCCTGGCGATGCTTGTCTCAAAAGCTGCGCTTGAAGCGGATCGCTCAGTTGCGATTTACTCGCTCCCTCGGATGCTCAACCTCCTGCGCGAGTCGATGGACTCCGGAGGAAAGCTAGATCTGATCGACCGTTTGACGGAGGTTGACCTGCTCCACATCGATGATCTCGGGGCAGAGAACACAACGGACTGGGTACTCGAGCAACTCTACTCGATCATCAACGCCCGCTATGAGGCTGAGCGAGCGATTATTGCGACGACAAACCTGATGCCAGACGAGCTCTCGGAGCGCCTAGGCGCTCGTACTGTGTCGCGGCTCGTCGAGATCTGCGGCGACGTCTTGCCGCTCAACGGAAAAGACGACCGAAAAACGTACCCAGCGGACGAGAGCAAGTTCTCGCGATCGCCGGAGGACGCTCCAGGTCTTTATCTGCACGAGCACGGTTCGACGGCCGACCGTCCGTAAACTTCACTAGCGATGCCAGGCATAGTGATAGTTGGCGCCCAGTGGGGCGACGAGGGCAAGGGCAAGATCACCGATCTGCTCGCCGAACACGGCGACGCCGTGGTGCGCTTCCAGGGCGGCAACAACGCCGGCCACACGATCGTGCGCGGCGACGTGGAGTGGAAGCTCCACCTGATCCCCTCCGGGATCCTCTACCCCGGCAAGCGCTGCGTGATCGGCAACGGCGTGGTGATCGACCCGAAGGTGCTGATCAGCGAGCTGGACGGGCTGCGCGCCCGCGGCGTGGACGTGGGCGGGCTGCGCATCTCCTCCAACGCCCACCTGATCATGCCCTACCACATGCTCCTGGACTCGGCGGGCGAGGCGAAACTCGGGAGCCTGCAGATCGGCACCACCCGCCGCGGGATCGGCCCATGCTACGCGGACAAGGCCGCGCGGCTCGGAATCCGCGTGCAGGACCTGCTCGACGAGAAGATCCTGAAGAAGAAGATCGTCGCCGCGATGGAGCCCAAGCGCCTCTCGCTGCGCCCCTTCGAGAAGGACCCCGCGCTCGACCTGCACACGATGGTCGAGGAATACCTCACGTTCGGCCACCGACTGGAGCAGCACATCGCGGACACCGCCAAGCTGATGTGGCAGATGCTCGACGACAACAAGGTCGTGATCCTCGAGGGTGCGCAGGGCGCAATGCTCGACATCGACCACGGCACGTATCCGTTCGTCACCTCCTCCAACCCGCTCGCGGGCGCCGCGTGCGTCGGCAGCGGCATCGGCCCGATGGCAATCGACGAGGTGTGGGGCATCTCCAAGGCCTACACCACGCGCGTCGGAGCGGGCCCGTTCCCGAGCGAGCTGCACGAAGATATGGGCGAGACGATCAGGTCCCGTGGCGGCGAGTTCGGCACGACCACCGGCAGGCCCAGGCGCACCGGCTGGCTCGACCTCGTCGCGCTCCACTACGCCGCACGGCTGAACACCATGACCTCGCTCGTCATCACCAAGCTCGACGTCCTCTCAGGCCTCGACCGCATCCAGGTCTGCACCAGCTACGAGGGCAGCGAAGGCGCGGAGTTCGAGGACTTCCCCTACCACCAGACAGTCCTGCACCACACCACCGCCAAGCTCACCGAGCTTCCCGGCTGGAAGGAGGACCTCGGCGAGTGCCGCACGCTCTCAGACCTTCCCGCCGGCGCCCGCGAATACCTCGACTTCATCGCCGAGCACATCGGCGTGGACATCGCGATGATCGGGGTTGGGCCGGGGCGAGAGCAGGTCGTTTGGACGGAGGCTGGGAAGCAGACGATTATTGCGGGGAGTGCTGTGGCCTGAGTTTCCGTTCCAGGCGTGGAGATGTGCCTCAGAACGGGGCTGGGGCATATGCCATGAGCTTTTCGATGCTCACTTGCCCATAGCCTGAACTCTCGGATTTTGAGCCGCCCACTACTAGTGTGCAGCTAGTTTCAGAGTCGCATTTTGCCGTCCGGCGGGTCGTGTCGGCTCGATTCAGGCTGTGGAATTCGAACCCATGGTCGCTTTCCAAGCCGATCTCGAGACGAGGCCAGAGCCACCTTTCCTCGGACTGCATCTCAGATACCCACAAGCGGGTTAGGGCCGGTGGAATACGCAAAAAGGGCACGGGGTCTTCCTTGATCTGAGAGCAGGTGCGCGGCTTGCCCTTAAGCCCACCATCACCGTTCGACAATTCGACTCGAAGGAAGACGCTCGTGCCCGAGGTCGTAGTAACCGTGTACATATCTCCGCTACCCACAAGCACGTGCGCTGTCGCGCTCAGCAATCGCCCTGCTGCGGCTTCTTCAAGGGCAAAGCGACCTGGACCCCAGAGAAGAATGGCACCCGGCCCGTTAGGCGTGGCGACGGCCAAGCTTCGAAACATCCCGTCGCATGAGCCAGCGGCAGCCCACACGCCGGTATGCCCAACCTCATGCGCTGGATTGATACACCCACCGAATATTTCACCAAGACCTCGACCTTTTCCGAACCACTGCGAATACATTTCGGTGCGCAGTTTCGCCGGGATCGTAGAGCCGAGATCGCTCTTCTCGCCCGGCGCACCACAGCCGGCTAGAAAAGACGCGCGCCGCGCAATCTCATCAGCAGTGGCATCGGCGCCTAGATCTTCCTTAGGAGTGAGATAGCCGATGATTGTGGGCCCCACCGATGGGCTGTTCGCGAACGCCACCGAGCATAGGGAGATCAGGATCCACAGCACCAAAACACTCAGATGATTTACGGGCGTCGTCCTCTGCAAGCGCCTGACCAACCACTCCAGCTCAAGGCGCATCGCCGAACTCCTGAGAACCCTAACGACGAGGCAGTGCTTGGCGTTCTCGCTGCCGCGCTCAAGCTTGAGAGTCTCGACGAGATAAGACACCAAGAGACTCTGAACAAGGATCGCGAAAAACAGGACGATGGCCGCGTCGAACTCCAGCACGCTCAAGCTGTGCGGGCTGGGCGCGCCTATTTCGAAGAATAGGAGCGGTCCCGTCATCAAGAAGCCGACGGCTATCAGACCCTCCACCACCATAAGCCCGCACAAGACGCGATGGCGGGGCGAGGTCCACTGCCAATACTTCAGCTCAATGTGTGTCACAAAGCGAGCGGCAAAAAGAGTCGCCTGTATCTCAAGAACGAGGGCCAAGACGCGCGCCACAACGCCCTCAGGAACATCCAGAGCAGCATGGGATACGCCGGCGATCACCAGGCTGGTGAGCGGTGCGATTGCCATCCTCGCGAGCGATCGCACGAGCCCGCCCTCGGCGGGGTCCATCTCGGGCTCGTCCGGTGGCACGCTCGATCAGCCTCCTTGTTCAGACTGGGGAGAACGATCGATGGCGGCAAATGCATAGGGGTTGAAGATCATCTATGCACCCCTACTACGCGCCGACTCCTCTGCCTCTGTCATCACCGCTCGCTGCAGCTCCTTGCTGCGTTCTTCGATTGCTTCTTCCGTCAGCCTTGAAATGGCTTGAGAGACGTTGGTTGTAGCTCTCAGCAGTTGCCAGATCTCCTCTCCGACGGTCAGTCTGTATGGACTGTGGCTGCGGCTTCGCAGCACCAGACCAGCTTCCTCGAGGACTCTCATGTGCTTACTGATCGTGCCGGAGCTCAGTTGCAACTCCGCAATCAGCTCCTTCTGGGTAGCTGGCTTCTTGTACAAGCGGAGTAGGATGCCTTGACGATCCTCATCGCTGCAAGCAGCGAGAATTTTGACGTCCGACTGTGTCGCTAGATTCTTCACGATGGGAAGAATTGCAGAATTGCGCCGAATTTACCAGCGCCGTTTCTGCATATCCAAATGTGCGAGCCTAAGTAGCTACCACGCGTCGTGCATAATCAAATGATTTGCATGCCGCGAGGAGTTCGGGTCCGTGGCAAGACCCGGCTGACGCGAGATCGCTGCCCTCAAGCGCAACGCCAAGGCCTACGGGAAACCCGGGTCGGCTGTCGCGAAAACGAGTGGGCCGTGCAGGAATCGAACCTGCAACCTTGGGCTTAAGAGGCCCCTGCTCTGCCGGTTGAGCTAACGGCCCGAGAGCGTGCCGACGAGACAGCCGGCTCGCGTCGATTCTACCCAAGCTGGGGCTTGGCCAGCACCCTCAGAAGACGATCGTGCGTCGACCGTCCACGATCACGCGGTCGTCCAGGTGCAGGGCGACCGCCCGCGCGAGCACCAGGCGCTCCACGTCGCGGCCCACGCGCTCGAGGTCGTGGACCGTCTGCTGGTGGTCGACGCGCACCACGTCCTGGTCGATGATCGGCCCGTCGTCGAGCTCCTCCGTGACGTAGTGGGCGGTCGCGCCGATCAGCTTCACGCCGCGCTCGCGCGCCCTGCGGTAGGGGTCGGCGCCCGCGAACGCGGGCAGGAACGAGTGGTGGATGTTGATCGCGGGCATGCGGGCGCGGGCGAGGAAGTCGCCGCTGAGCACCTGCATATAGCGCGCGAGGACCAGCAACTCGGCATTGCCCGCCAACAGCTCGAGCATCCGCGCCTCCGCCTGCGCCTTGCGGCCCTCCTCGACCGGCACGTGGTGGAATGGGACGCCCACCGCCGCGCACTCGGGCTCGAGGTCGGGGTGGTTCGAGATCACCGCCACGATCTCCGCGTCGAGCTCGCCGCGGCGCCAGCGCCACAGGAGGTCCTGTAGGCAGTGGTCGCGGCGCGAGACGAGAATCGCCATCCGCTGGCGCTCGCCCCACCAGCGGATCTCGCGGTCCATCTCGAAACGGCCCGCCACCTCCGCGTCGAAGCTCTCCATGAAGCCGCCTCGGTCGAGCTCCCCGTCGAGGAAAAACTCGGTGCGCAGGAAGAAGCGGCCGCCCGTGGGGTCGGAGGAGTACTGGTGCGAGGAGACGATGTTCGCGCCGCGCTCGAACAGGAAACCGGACACCGCCGCCACGATTCCCGGCCGGTCAGCGCAGCCCACGAGCAGGCGGGCGGTGTAGCGAGGCGTGTCCTTCGACGAGCGCTCCATGCGAGTGCCCTGGGGCTATTTTTTCGTGGTGCCTTTGGTGCTCGTCGTTTTCGACGTCGTCGGAACGAGTTTGGCTTCCTTGACTTCGCCTTTGGAGTTCAGTTTGCCTTCGTAGGTTTTGCCGTTCGTCTTCGTCGTGACGACCTTTTCGCCCGACGGGTTGGTCTTGTATTCGGAGAGTTCGCGCTTCAGGCGCGTGCGCGAGTTGGCCGGGGCGAGGCTCACCGCCTTCGCGGCGGACAGGTCGCCGAGGCGGGTGTTGCTCGCTTTGTACGCGTAGATCGCGAGCTGCGCGTAGTACGCGGCGGTCGGACGAGCCGCGACCACGATCTGCAGGACTTCCACGGCCTTCGACGGTTCGTTCAGCCCCGTTTCCCCGTACACCGTGAACATCAGCTGCGCGAGTTCCGCGTTCGGCTTCGGCGGGTTCAGCGCGATGTAGCTGTTCCACGCCTGCGACGCGCGTTTGTAGAGCACCTGGCCCTTGCTCGTCACGAGCCCGGTGTTCGTCGTGAATTCTTCGCCGCCCGCTTCGTGGAGCAGGTTCTTCGTCAGGCCTTCCCACCCGCTCGCCTGGCGCGGGTGCAGCTTCGTGAGCTTTTCGTACTTCTTGATCTGGTTGGCGAAGCTCGCGGCGTTGGAGCCTTCGTTGCTCGTCGCCGCGTTGAACAGCCCGCCGCCGCCGAAGCTGCCCACGCCGAAGCCGACCAGGCCGACGCCCATCAGCAGCGCCAGGCCGGTGTAGATCACGCGGACCATGCGACGACGGCCGCGACCTCTCAGGTCGAACAGCATCAGTCGGAGAGCCCTCTGTCCACGTGGTCGATTATCTGCTGCACGGTTGGTTGCGCTTGGTCAGGCGTTGATGGCGGCGGTCCCCCGGCCGACTCCCCGCCGCCATCGGCCCTGCGACTGGGGTCTTCCTGGACCTCGCCGCCGGCGGGCTTGATGAACGTAGCGATAAGAATACTCGCCTCATACAACACGTACAGCGGGACGGTCTCCAACACGAGCGTCACCGCGTCCCCCGGCAGGAACGCCGCCACGCTCGCGCACGCCAAGAGCGCGTAGCGGCGACTGCGGCGCAGCTGGGTCGGAGTCACGAGACCGAGCCTCGTGGCGCCGAGGATCAACACGGGGACCTGGAAGACCAGGCCCATCGCGAGCAGCACCGTGGAGGCGAAGCTGTAGAAGGTGCTCGCCTGGACGAGCACGTTGAACTCGCTCGAGTTGAAGTTCACGAAGAAGCGCACCGCCGCCGGGAGCACCACGAAGTAGCCGAACAGCACGCCCGCCGCGAACAGGAACGGGACGGCCGTGAGCAGCGGTACCGCGGCGCGTCTCTCATTCGGCTTGAGCGCCGGCAGGATGAAGCCGTAGAGCTCGTACAGGATCACCGGCAGCGAGAGGATCAGCGCGAAGTACAGCGTCACCGTGATCGTCGTCGTGAACGGCTCGCCCACGCCGAGCGTCACGGGCTTGTCGCCCACTGCGTTGCGCGGGATCTTCGCCACGTCGGCCTTCAGCGCTTCGAGCAGGGGGTGCAGCTGAGCGCGCGTGCTCGATGACAGGCCGCTGCCCGGTTGGGCGAGCAGGACCAGCGCGCCGCGGGTATCTTCCGCGACCTTCACCACGCCCTTCTGGGCGAGCACCGCCTGGCCGGTCGTGCCCTCGCCCTTTTCCACCTGCTTGCGGGTCTGGGACGTCAGCGGCTTGTTGATGATTTTCAACAGTGCGTGGTTCTGCCATAGGCAGAATCCGAACGCCACCGCGAGGACCGCGCCGCTGATCATCAGGCGCGTGCGTAGCTCGTCGAGGTGATCCACGAGGGAGAGACGCTCCTCGTGTCCGACCGTACGGATCGCGCTGACCATGGGCCTCATGAACCTACCACCGCGCGTCTATGCGTCCATGCGGGCCGGGATGCCCGCGCGCGGCTCGGTAGTCGGCCGCGGGCACAACCGGTAGAGCGCGCCGCCACGGGGCTAAAGCCCGTTCGTTCGCGCGTCGATGACGAACGGGAAGCAGCATGGAAACCGACAAAGACCCCAAAGCACAACACCCCCGGCAGCCGTCGGGCAAGGAGCAGCTGCACCTTGTCTACGGAGAGCACGCGAGTGCCGCCGAGAGCGTCTGCCCGCCCGACCAGCTGCACCTCTGCTTTCACTGCTCCGGGGAGCTGGTCTACCCGCTCGACTGGTCCGAGGAAGGTCCTCGTCACTGGCGCATCATCCTGCGCTGCCCCGAGTGCGAGTCTCGCCGCGAGGGGGTGTTCGACCAGGCCTCCGTCGAACGTCTCGACGACGAGCTCGACCGCGGCTCGAGCGCTCTGCTGGGCGATCTCAGGCGCATGACGCACGCGAACATGTCAGAGGAAATCGAGTTCTTCATTCGCGCGCTCGACGCCGACCTGATCACCCCCACCGACTTCTGACGTCCCAGCGCTCGCTTCAGCGGTAGCGCTCGACGACCGCGTCGGCGACCAGCTCCAGCAACGCCGACCGCCCGTCCGGGAGCACCTCCGGGAGCGCCGCCTTGGCGGTCGCGACCACCGCGAGCGCCTGCTCTCTCGCCTCGTCCAGCGCGCCCGTCGCGGCGATCCGCTCGCACAGCGCCTCGGCCTCGACCGGCCCGTCGAGCGCGGTCAGGTCGAGCGCGGCGAGGTCGGGCTCGCGTTCGCGCGCGAGGATGAACGGCAGCGTGACCGTCCCGTCGAGCAGGTCGGTTCCGCGCGACTTGCCCGTCCGCTCCACCGGCCCGGACACGTCGAGCACGTCGTCGAGCATCTGGAAGGCCAGCCCGATGCGGCGCGCGAACGCACCGAGCGCGTCGGCGAGCACGGCGGAGCCTTCCACGGCCGTGAGCGCGCCGAGCCTGCAGGCCGCCTCGAACAGCGCGGCGGTCTTCAGCTCGCAGCGCCGCAGGTAGCGCTCGACCGGCACGTGCGGCGCATAGGCGTCCTCGCGTTGGAGCAGCTCGCCTTCGGCCAGCGCCGAGCTCGCGTCGGAGAGCGCGTGCAGCTGGGCCGCATCCTCGTTGCGCGCGAGCTCCGCGAACGCCCGGGAGAACAGCAGGTCGCCGGTCGCCACCGCCACCCGGCGCCCGGCGTTCGCCGCCACCGTCGGATGTCCGCGCCTGAGTTGCGCGCCGTCGATCAGGTCGTCGTGCACGAGCGTCGCCGAGTGCACCAGCTCGACCGCCACCGCCGCGCGCACAAGGCGCTCCTCGCCGTCGGGAGTGTCCGGAGGACCGCCCGCCGACTCGGCCGCGAGCACGACCAGCAGCGGACGGAGCCGCTTGCCTCCCGCGAGCACCGTCGCGTTCGCGTGGCTCGCGAGCGGCGCGCCTGCCTGCGCGGTGACGCGCTCGAGGTGGCGCTCGGTGCGCTCCATCCGCTCCCGCAGCGCCTCACCGCCGCGGATCATGATCGCGTCGAGACCGTCGATGCCCTCTTCGGCGGCGCTCGGCGCGCTGCTGTCCAGCGCGCTCATCACAGCGCCTCGCCCGGAACCGTCCCGGAGTGGATCGCAACGATCCCACCCGCCAGCAGCAGGTAGGTGATCTCCTCCAGGCCCGCCCGCTCCATCTCGCCCGCGAGCGCCGCCGGACCGGGGAAGCGTTTGACGGAGTTGGGCAGGTAGGTGTACGCGTCGGCGATCGTCGAGTCCGCGTCCGTGCCGCGCATCCGCGCCGCGAGGCCGCCCGCCTCGCCCGCCACGCGGCCGAGCACGGGTACCACGCGGTCGAACCACACCCGATAGAAGATCGACAGCGGCGCGCGCGTGGGGGTGGTGATCTCCAGCACCACCACCCTGCCGCCCGGGCGCACCACGCGCGTCATCTCCGCGAGGCCGCGCCCCAGGTCGTCGAAGTTGCGGGCGCCGAAGCCCACGGTCGCCGCGTCGAACGACCCGTCCGTGTAGGGCAGCGCCATCGCGTCGGCCCATTCGAAGCGCGGGCGCACACGCCCCGGATCCTGCTTGTCGGCCTTTGTACGCGCCCTGTCGAGCATGCCCTCGGCGAAGTCGCTGCCCACCACCTCGCCGTCCGGCCACACCCTGCGCGCGAGCTCGAGCGCGAGATCGCCCGTGCCCGTCGCCACGTCGAGCACGCGACTGCCGGGCCCCACGCGCGCCTGGTCGGCGGCGCGTTCGCGCCAGCGGTGGTGCAGGCCGGCGGTCATCGCGGTGTTCAGCGGGTCGTACACGCCCGCGATACGGTCGAACATCGCGCGGACCTGGCCCGCTTCGAGCTGCCCGGCGCCGTCTCGCAGACGAGCAGGCACGACCGGGCTACTTGAGCTGGGAGAGGAAGTTGACGATCGCCGTGAACTTCTGCGGAGGCAGGTTCTTGAACGACGGCATCGGCGCCGTCGGGTTCACAAGCGTTCGCGCGATCCCCTGACGCGGCAGGCGCGAGCCGATGTTTGAGAGGTTCGGGCCGGGCCCCGCGTTGCCGTTCTCGCCGATCTTGTGGCACGCCAGACAGCCCGATTGGGCGACCACCTTCGCGCCCGCTTCGTATTCCGCCAGGCGCTTGCCGCCCGCGTGGACCACCGCCGCCGGCGTCGTCATTTCGATCGCCGTCGGGGAGCCGGCATTCGCTCCCTGGTAGGTGAGGAACGCCATCGCGGCGATCACGAAGATCCCCGTCGTCGTCGCGATCGGCCGACGCTCGGGGCGACGCTCCGGGCCGCGGTCGTAGAACGGCAGCAGGAACAGCAGAATCATGCACAGAGTCGGCACGCCGATCGTCGCGAGGTCCACGAGGCTCGGCGGCTTGATCACGCGCAGGAGCTCGAACAGGAAGAAGAAGTACCACTCCGGACGCGGCACGTATGTGGTCGTCGTCGGGTTGGCCTTCGAGCCGAGCTCCGCGCCGAGCACCAGCGACATCGTGATGATCACGGCCATCACCACGACCGCCATCGCGCCGTCCTTCGCCACCGCGTAGGGGAAGAACGGCTTGCCTTTCGCCTTCAGGCTCGCGTACTCGCGGAGGTACTCCTCCTTCTCACGCTGGTTCATCTACAGCTCCGTCTCGCGCAGCTCGGGGCGTTTCTCGGCTTTTTGCCACGGCGGCGCGGTCGTGCCGAGCTTCGCCACCAGGTACAGGTGCGCACCAATCAGCGCGGCGAGCAGCCCCGGCACGAGCAGCATGTGGATCGCATAGAACCGCGAGAGCGTCGTAGCGCCGAATTCCGAGCCGCCGCGCAGGAAGTCGCTCAGGTAGGGCCCCAGCAGCGGGCCGGTTCCATTGATGTTCACGCCCACAATCGTCGCCCAGTACGCGCGCTGGTCGAACGGCAGCAGGTAGCCGGTGAACGACATCGTCATCGTCAGGATCAGCAGCACCACGCCGATCACCCAGTTGAGCTCGCGAGGGTACTTGTACGCGCCGAAGAAGAACGTGCGGCCCATGTGCAGGAACACCAGGATCACCATCACGCTCGAGCCCCACTTGTGCATGCCGCGCACGAACTGGCCGAGGAACACGTCGTTGGTCACGTAGCGGATCGATTCGTACGCGCCGCCCGATGGGTCGGGGCGGTAGTACATCGCGAGGAACACGCCTGTCATCGCCTGCGAGAGGAACGCGAACATCGTCGCCGAGCCGAGCGTGTAGAACCAGTTGGTGCCCTTGGGCACCTTGCGGAACATCATCCAGCGCGCCGCGCCGCTCAGCGAGGTGCGCTCGTCGACCCAGTCGACGACCGTGATTCCGGCCTGCTGGGCGGACTCGACCGGCGTCGGCTTCCCGGCCTCGCCCGGGCGCGGAGGCGCCTCCTGCAGGGCGGCGGGCATTGGTGGAGCTGGGAGCTTGGGGAGCTTTGGCATCTGCGTTGGGTCGGCGGCGGCTTAGAGTTTCTGCGCGCCGGGTCGCGACGGATACATGTACTGGCCGAGCCCGTCGAGTGGCTCGCCGGGGTCGCGCGGGGAGAAGCGTCGCAGCTCGCTGTTGACGCTGAAGCGCGGGCCGACTTCGACGTTTTCGCCCGACACGCGCGTGTAGAAGCGGTCGAGCGGCCTGACTGGAGGCCCGCCCACCCTACGGCCCAGCAGGTCGTACACGCCGCCGTGGCAGGGGCAGATGAAGCGCTCGGCCGCGTCGACCCAGCGCACGGGGCAGCCGAGGTGCGCGCAGCGGCTGGAGATCGCGATGTACGGCGTGTCCTTGTCGTATGGGTCGGTGTCGATTTCCGGGTTGAACTTGCGCACGTACACCGTCGTCTTGCCGGCCTCGCCGATGTTCGGGGCGACGGTGAGGATCACCGGCACGTAGTTGTTGTCCGCGAACTGTTCGACGTTGCCGACGACTTCCCAGTGGTGCGGCGTGCTTTTGAAGATCGGTCCGAGCGCGAAGCCGAGCGCGGGCAGCGCGAACGAGCTGGCCGCGATCGCGCCCGCCGTGTGGGCGGTCCCGGTCATGAACCGTCGCCGCGTCACCGTCTCGCCCTCGAAGGCGCCCGGGATGCCCCGATCGAGCGTGTACTTGGACTTGTGCTTTGCGCGCTTATCTGACACCGAGCACAAACAATATCGAGGCGCGATTCAGGGCGACGCTGGGACGGCCTCGGCGATTGTGCGCATAGCCTCGAACGCCTCCGGCGCGCCGGCGTTGACGAGTGCCTTGGCGCGTGCGTGCGACTCGCTCGCGCCCCATCCGACGGCGTGCGCGCCCGCCGCCCACACCGCGTCCGCGAGCGCCTCGTTCTCGGCGCCCTGCGCGAGCGCACTGAGCGTGATCGTGTCGGCGAGCTCCGCCACGGCGGCCGTGTCCCCGAGCGCGACCAGGCGCGCGAGGCCGATCGCGTACAGCCGATCGCCCGCCAGCAGCCGCAGGTCCTCCTCGGGCACTCCCACCACGCGCGGCGTGCCGTAGTGGAGCAGATAGCCCTCGTAGATCGCCTCCACCAGCAGCTCGTACTCCTCGCGCCTGCCCTCCGCGCGCGGGCCCTCCGCGGCGAGCAACGCCGGGCTCGTCGGGTCCGTCAGCTGGGCGCCGTCGCCCTCAGGCACGACCAGCGTCGCCATCAGCCCGCCCCCCTCGCTCAGCAGCGCCCGCAGGCGCTCCAGGCCGCTCATGGCCGCGTCCCCGGCTCGGGCAGCGACGCGAACGCCGCCGCGGCCGCCGCGAGCGTGTGCTCGAGCTGCTCCTGCGTGTGGGCCAGCGAGGGAAACCACGCCTCAAACTGGGACGCGGGCGGATACACGCCCCGCGAGAGCAGTCCGCGACACCATGCGGCGTATGCGTCCAGGTCGCACCCACACGCGTCCTCGAACGAGGTCACCGGCCGCTCGCTGAAGAACACCGTCAGCAGGCCCGGCACGCTCGCGACCTGCACCGCGTGGCCGTGCTCGGCCGCCACGTCGCGCAGCCCCTCGGCGAGTCGCTCCGTGTAGGCGCCGAGCCGCAGGTACGCGGGTTCGTCGAGCAGCTCGAGCGTCGCGAGGCCCGCCGCAACCGCCAGCGGATTGCCCGACAGCGTCCCCGCCTGGTAGACGTGGCCCGCCGGGGCGAGCATCCGCATCAGCTCCGCGCGCCCGCCGAGCGCCGCCGCGGGCAGGCCGCCGCCGAGGATCTTGCCCATGATCGTGAGGTCCGCGCGCACGCCCATCAGCTCCTGCGCGCCGCCCGCGGCGACTCGAAAGCCGCTGATCACCTCGTCGAGGACGAGCAGCGCGCCGGTCGCGTCGGCGCGCTCGCGCAGCAGCTCGAGGAAGCCCGCGCTCGGCGAGACGAGGCCCATGTTCGCGGGCAGCGGCTCCGCGAGGATCGCCGCGAGCTGGTGGCTCTCGGTCGCCTGCGTCAGCGCATCGGGGTCGTTCCACGGCACCACGATCGTGGCCGCGGCCGCGCTCGCGGGGACGCCCGGGCTCGACGGCAGCGCCTGCGTGGCCAGGCCCGATCCGGCCTGCGCGAGCAGCCCGTCAACGTGGCCGTGGTAGGCGCCCGCGAACTTTAGGATCGGTTCGCGGCCGGTCGCCGCACGGGCGAGGCGGATCGCGGTCATCGACGCCTCGGTGCCCGACGAGGTCATGCGCAGCATCTCCACGCCGTCCATGCGCCGTGCGACCTCGCTCGCCAGCTCGAGCTCGCCCGCGGTCGGCGCGCCGAAGCTCGTGCCCTTCGCCGCCGCCCGTTCGATCGCCTCCAGCACGAGCGGGTGGGCGTGGCCGTGGATCAGCGGCCCCCACGAGCACACGTAGTCCACGAAGCGGTTGCCGTCCACGTCGAACAGCTCCGCGCCGGCGCCCCGGTCGATGAAGATCGGATCGCGCCCGATCGCGCGCATCGCGCGCACGGGCGAGTTGACCCCACCGGGAAGCCTCTCCAGGGAACGCCTATACAGCTCGGCCGAGCGTGTGTCGGTAAGCGACGCCGTCACGAACCCACGCTACGCGTGCGCGTTCTCCCAGTTCTTGAAGTCCTCGGTGAAGTACAGCAGGCGGATCTTCTTGAACTCGGTCGAGGAGTACAGCGTCGCGCGCTCGTGTATCCCGGTCTGCTCGGCGATCGCGTCGAGCACCGCGTCGCACTCCTCCTTGGAGCGCCCGTGGGCCATCGTGAAGACCGAGTACGGCCAGTCCTCATACGTCGGGCGCTGGTAGCAGTGGGAGATGCCACGCACCGCCGCCATGCGGCAGCCGATGTCGAAGATCTGCTCGTCGGGCACCTTCCACACGCCCATCCCGTTCGCCGAGAAGCCCGCGCGGCGGTGGTAGAGGATCGCGGCTACGCGGCGCAGGAGACCGCGCTCCTGCATCCCGGCGAGGTGGTCGAGGAGGCGCTCCTGGGTCATCCCCAGCTCGGCCGCGGCCGGCGCGTAGGGTTCCTGCACGACCGGCATGTCGCCCTGCAGCGCGCGGATCACCGCGATGTCGAGCTCGTCGTAGGGCTGGGGGTCGAGCTCGATCGGCTCCTTCACCTCCGCCATGCTCGACAGCGCCTTCGTGTCGCCCTCCATCTCCAGGTCCATGCGGATCTTGAACAGCTTCAGCGTCGGCAGCTGGCGCACCGACTCCGCGCCCGCCTCGCGTGCGAGCACCTCCAGCGTGCCCTCCAGGCCGAGCTTCGAGTCGGGCTCGGTGGCGATCGTGAACCACAGGTTGAAGTCGTGGTTGCGCAGGTAGTTGTGCGAAACGCCCGGATGTTCGTTGATGACCTGCGCCGCGCGATGGGGGTGCTCGGGGTCGACCTTCGCCGCGACCAGCATCGAGGAATAGCCGAGCGCGCGAGTGTCGAAGATCGGCGTGACCTGGCGAATGATGCGCTGGTCGAGCAGGCGCTGCACGCGGCTCATCACGTCCTCTTCGGCGAGCCCGCCGAGCTCCGCCACGTGCCGGTAGGGCTGGGGCGCGATCGGGAACTTGCCCTGCATCAGGTTGAGGACCTGGCGGTCGACGTCGTCGAGCGGTACCGCCGCGCCGTCCTTGCGGCTGCGGAGCTTCGGCGTCGCCGCATTGGCGCGCTCGGTCTCGGGGCTGTTGCCGATCAGGTCTGGTGTGCTAGCCATTGGGCTGCGTCCTTTGCGTGGTAGGTCACGATCGTGTCGGCGCCCGCGCGGCGCAGCGAGGTGAGGATCTCCAGCACCGCGGAGCGCTCGTCGATGTAGCCGGCCGCGGCGGCGGCCTTGACCATCGCATACTCGCCGCTCACGTTGTACGCCGCCACCGGCAGGCCGGTGGCCTGCTTGACGGCGTGGATCAGGTCGCCGTAGGCGAGCGCGGGCTTGACCATCACCATGTCGGCGCCCTCCTGCACGTCCAGAAGCGCCTCGCGCACGGCCTCTCTCCCGTTGGCCGGATCCATCTGGTAGCCGCGGCGATCGCCGAACGCGGGCGCCGAGCCGGCAGCCTCGCGGAAGGGTCCATAGAAAGCTGAAGAGAACTTGGCGGAGTAGGCGAGGATCGGGGTCTCGGAGAAGCCCTCGCCGTCGAGCTCCTCGCGGACCGCGCCCACGCGGCCGTCCATCATGTCCGAGGGCGCGACGATGTCGGCGCCGGCGCGCGCGAGGCTGACGGCGGTGCGCGCGAGCAGCTCGAGCGAGGCGTCGTTGTCGACCGTCGGAGCGCCCGCGCCGTCCGTGCGCAGCACGCCGCAGTGGCCGTGGTCTGTGTACTCACACAGACACACGTCCGTCAGCACCAGAAGATCGGGTACGGCCTGCTTGATCGCGCGCGTCGCCAGCTGCACGATCCCGTCCTCGTCCCACGCTCCGGACCCGCTCGCGTCCTTCTCCGCGGGCACGCCGAACAGCATCACTCCGGCCACTCCGAGCGCGGCCGCCTCCCGCGCCTCGGCCACAGCCGCCGCGAGCGACAGGCGGTCGATACCCGGCATCGTCGCGATCGGCTCGCGCTCCGCGCCGTGGATCGCCGCGGCCTCGCAGACGAACAGCGGCAGCACCAGCGCTCCCGCGCGCAGGTCCGTCTCGCGCACGAGTCCGCGCAGGGACGCACTCGCCCGCAGCCTGCGCATGCGCGTCTGTGGAAAGCCCATCTCCACTCAGGTTAGAGCGTTCGAGCCCGCGCGGCGGGGCTCACTCGACGCGCCGCAGCCCCACCCTCGCGAGCGCCCCGAACACGATCGTCAGCGCGGCGAGGTGTGCCAGTGAGCCGCCGAGCGCCGGCGACGCGCCGTTGACCGCCGCGTCGAGCGCCTGCAGCGACGCCTTGAACGGGAACGCGAAGGACACCGCCGCGATCGCGTCGTAGAAGCCGCCCGACACCGAGCCGGACGGCACGAGCGCGAGGAACGCGAGCGGCAGCGACAGCAGGAACGCCAGCAGCGAGGAGGCGCGCACCTCGCGCGCGAGCGCGCCGATCGCCACGCCGAGCGCTCCGAACGCGACCGCGCCGAGCGCCAGGGCGAGCAGCCACAGCCCCACTCGCGACCAGTCGAGCGTCACGAACGCACCCACTCCGGCGAGCATCGCGAACGCCACCACGAACGAGCAGCCCGCCGCGAGCAGCGTCTTCTCCACGAGCAGCAGCTCGCGCGAGACCAGCGCGGGCGAGCCGCGGATCAGGCGGCCGAGGGCGTGCTCTTCGCGCTCGAGCGCCATGCCGCCCGCGGCGAGCAGCACGCACACGAACATCAGCGACACGGCCACCGCCACGACGACGGCGAATGCGTTCAGCGGCGTGCGCCGTCCATGCAGCAGCACGGTCGTCACGCGGATCGGCTGGCCCACCGTGGAGAACACGTCCTTGCTGAGCGACAGGTTCTGCGCGGCGAAACCCGCGAACGCCTCGATCCGTTCCAGTTCGGTGCGGTCGTGCCCGCGCGGCTGGCGTCCGATGATCTCGTTCAGACGCGCCGGAATCTCTTCCAGCCCGATCAGGTTCTGCGGCGCGCCGAGAGCGCCGACGTCGCCGCCGCGCAGCAGCGTCCCGATCGCCTTCGCGGCCGCCTTCTGGATCTGTTCGGAGAACCCCAGGTTCGCGTGCGCGAGCGCGGAGTCGAGCGTCGAGCGCACGAGCGACTGCTCGAGCGCGTCGCCGTTGTAGAGGACTTCGAGCGTTCCCTGGCTGATCACGGAGTTGAGCCGCGCGGCGACGTTCGGCGGGATCACCACCGCCGCGAGCACGTCTCCCGATCTCACCCTCGCGATCGCCTGTGCGCGCGAGAACACCGGCACCGACTGGACCTGGCTGAACAGCTGCTGGGCGTAGCGGGAGACCTCCACGCGTTCGCTTCCCACCTTGACCGTCTCCCCGGGCGGGGTCTGGTCGAAGATCGCCACACGCGGGCGTGCCGGGCTGCGCGAGATCGCGAAGCCGATCAGCAGCGCGATTGCCACCGGGTACACGATCAGCAGCGCGAGCAGCAGCCGCGAGCGGCCGAGGATCAGCAGGTCCTTGCGCAGCAGCCAGCGCATGTTCAGGAGCTCTCCGCCCGCTCGCCGTGCTGCTCGAGGAAGGTCACCAGCGCGCGCTCGAGGTCGCCGCTGCCAGCCTCTCCCTGCGCCGCCAGCAGCTCGCGGGGAGCGCCGTCGAACAGCAGCCGCCCCTCGGCCAGCACGAGCACGCGGGTGGCGTGGCGCTGCGCCTCGCTGACGTTGTGGGTGGAGAACACCACCGCCGTTCCGCGCTCGGCGAGCCGCGTCACGAACTCCCACATCCGCTCGCGCTGCGCCGGGTCGAGCGACGCGGTCGGCTCGTCTAGCGCGAGCACGGGCGGATCGGCGATCAGGCCGACGGCCACGTTCACGCGCTGGCGATTGCCGCCGGAGAGGCGCCCCACGGGCTCATGCGAACGGGCGCGCAGCCCCGTGTGCTCGAGCATCCGCTCGACCGCCGCCCGCGGGTCCTTCACCTTCTCCAGGCGCGCGAACAGCTCGAGGTTCTCGACCACGGAGAGCTTCGAGTAGAGCGCCGGCTGCTGCGGCGCCCAGCCGACCTCGCGGGGCGGCCGGTTGACCGAGCCGCCGCTCGGCGGCTGGGTGCCCGCGACGATCGACAGCAGCGTGGTCTTGCCCGCGCCGTTGGGGCCCACCACCGCCACCAGCTCCCCGGCCTGCACCTGGAAGCTGACGTCTCGCAGCGCTTCGAGATCTCCGTAGCGCTTGGCGAGGGCTTTGACGTCGAGGACGGCGCTCACGGCAGACCGCGAGGCGCGCGGTCCCATGGCTCGAACGCGATGTGGCGAGACAGGTAGACGGCGGTCTCACGCAGGATCGACAGGATCGGCAGCGCGATCAGCGCCCCCACGACGCCGTGAAGCTGCAGACCCAGCAGCAGCGCGAAGATCACGAGCAGCGGGTTGATGCGCAGCGTGTGGCCGAAGATCTGCGGCGCCACGATGTGGCCCTCAAGCTGCTGCAGCGCCACGAACATCAGCATCACCCACAGCGCCGAGATTGGATCGGTGAACAGCGCGAGCAGGATCGCCGGGAGCGCACCGATGATCGGGCCGATGTAGGGGACGAGCTCCATCAGCGCATAGAACACCGCGAACACGACTGCGTATTTACGCCCGTCCGGGAACACGCCGACCACGCCCACCACGTACAGCGCGATGCCGGCGGTCGCGCCCATCACAAGGCTGAACAGCAGCTGGCCGCCGACGTAGCGGGCGAGCGCGCTCTGGATCAGCGTCGGGTAGTCGTCGGCAGGGGTGCCGTCTCCGTCCGGCATGTACCTGCGGATCAGCCTGCCGATCGTCTGCCCGTAGAGCAGCATGTACACCGACAGCACGAACACGAGCAGTACGTCAAAGCCGGCGCTCACGGCTTCTGTCAGCAGGCTGCCGCCGAACGACACGATCGAGCTGGAGCCCTTCACGAGCTTGTCGCCGAGCGTCTGGAAGGCGGTCTCGCCCTGCTTGATGAACTGGATGTGCAGGCCGCTGTTGTTGAGCGTGCGCTGGAAGTCCGCCAGGGTCTGGTTGGCCTGCTTGACGAGATGCGGCACGTTGTGGCTGAACGCGGCCACCTGGTTGGAGATAGGGTTGGCCAGCAGCACCCCGATTCCGCTCAGCATGAGGAAGAATGCGAGATACACGGTCAGCACCGCGAGCCCGCGTGGAAGCTTGCCGCGCTGGACAAAAGCGACCGCCGGATTCAGTATGAGCGCGATGACCGCCGCGACGATGAAGATCACGAGCACTTTCCCCGCGGCTTTCGCCAGCTCCCAGATCGCGAGCAGCGCCAGCGGCAACAGCACGAGCTGGACCCAGCGCGCGACGAGCACCCGCGGTGGCTGCTCGGAGACGCCTCTCACTTGCCTCCCGCCATCGCCAGAGTATGGCTGAGTCAGAGGCGGTCGCCGGCGGAGCGAGCATCCTGTTCGTCGGCGACGTGGTGGGCGGGATCGGGCGCAACACGCTGCTCGACTGCCTGCCTGTCCTGCGCGAGCGCTACGCGCCCACGTTCGTGGTCGTCAACGGCGAGAACGCCGCCGGCGGCCTCGGCATCACGCCGAAGATCGCCAACCAGATGTTCGCCGCGGGCGTCGACGCGATCACGCTCGGCAACCACACCTACCACCGGCGCGAGATCTATCCGTACCTCGACAGCGAGAGCCGGATCCTGCGTCCGGCGAACTTCCTGCGCAGCCAGCCGGGCCACGGGGTGTGCGTGGTCGAGCGCGACGGCCTGCGCCTGGGCGTGGTCAACCTCAGCGGCAACCTGTACCTGCGCGCGGGCCGCTCGGCGTTCACGGAGATCGAGGTCGCACTGGGCGAGTTGAACGGCGTGGATCACATCCTCGTGGACATGCACGCGGAGGCGACGTCGGAGAAGGTCGCGCTGGGCTGGCATCTCGACGGGCGCGTGACGGCGGTCGTGGGCACCCACACGCACGTCCCCACCGCCGACGCGCGCGTGCTGCCCGGCGGCACCGCCTACATCACCGACGTCGGCATGACCGGGCCGCGCGGTGGGGTGATCGGGGTCAAGCGCGAGCAGGCGATCGAGTCGCTGCTTACGCAGATGCCGACCCGCTTCGAGACTTCCGAGGAGGACCCGTGGTTGATGGGCGCGCTGATCAGCTGCTCGCGGCCACTGCGGGCAGACTCGATCGAGCAGGTGCTGATGCCGCGTCCGGCTCCTGCGCAGTCCCAGAGCTGAAGCGCCCCAGCAGCGCGAGCAGCGCGAGCGGGAAGAACCACGGGATGTACAGGTAGAACCAGTGTTCGATGCCCAGCTGCAGGGCGACGATCACCGCCCCGCACGCCGCCGCGAGGCCGACCAGGTCGGCGCGGCGCGGGACCACGGCCAGCAGGAGCGCCAGCGCGACCGCCATCAGCTCCACCGCCTGCTCCCAGCCGTGCAGACCGTAGAGGCCCCAGACCGAGAACGGCGAGCCGCGGTTGGCCTGGTATTCGATCGTGCGCTCGTAGATCGTGTGCAGCGTGTCGTGCCTGAGCGCCGGGATCGATGCGATTGCGGCGACGCCGAGGAAGGCGAGTCCGAACAGCGCGAACGCGCGCGGGCGTTGCCTGGCACCGGTCTGGCGCAGGCCATCGGTGGCGAGGATCGGCACGAGCGCGAGCGGCGCGAACTTCGTCAGCCCCGCCAGCGCGGCCATGGCGCCGCGCGCGGTCGGCGCGAGCCTGGAGCGGTAGCTGGCCGCGAGCAGGGCGGCGAGCACGATCACCGCGACGAGCGTGTCGTTGGCGTTGCTCTCGAGCGCGAACAGCGTGAACGGGTAGGAGACCCACGCGTAGGCGAGCACGACCCCGAGCGTCGGGCCGCGCATCCGCCGGCCGAGCAGGAACAGCAGCGCGACCGCGAGCAGGTCGAACACGATCGCCGCCGCGTGCGCGGCTGGCAGGTCGTCCCACTTGCCGCTCCAGCCGAAGATCTGCTGGAACGGGATGTAGGCCTCGTAGTTGAAGGGGCCATACGTGTCGCCGTGTTCGTTTTCGGTCGGCCAGCCTCCGTAGAGGGGCTTGTCGTGCACGATCCGCTGCGCGCCGATCACGCCCGCGTAGCCGACGTCGATCACGTTGGAGTCGGTCACGTTCAGGCCGATGCGAAAGCCGAGCAGGAAGATCACGCCGATCGCGAGCCACGAGGTGGGGACGAGCAGGCGCAGCGGGCGGGCACGGCCGGGGCGCTCGCGTCGCAGCAGCGCGAGCATGCGCGCGAGCAGGTACAGCAGCGGCGGATACGCGAGCGGGACCGACGCGTAGATGTGCGCGTTGTTGAAGAACGCGAGCGACACCGAGAAGGACAACAGCACGAGCAGGTCGAGGTGCAGCAGCGAGAACGGCCGGCGGAAGTCGAAGAACGGCACGAAGAACAGGAAGCACAGGGGCAGCCAGATGTAGAGCGCGTTGACGTGGCGCCCGAACGCGCCCGGGTAGCCGCGCGCCATCGTCCACGGAACCTGGAAGCCGGTCCACTGTTCGATCACGCGGCCGGTCGCGTCGTCGATCGTCACCTGGCCGATCTCCTTCTTGCCGCCGCGGGAGAAGTAGCTGACCTGCCAGCGAAACGCGCCCTTCAGATAGGCGCCGCCGTAGGAGCCGCGGTATTCCCTCTGCACCGCTCGCATCTTCGGCAGCTTTGCGGCGATCGCCAGCACGCGATTGGCCGACAGCCTGCGTCCCGCGGGCGGAGTGTCAGAGGCCGGGACGGGGATCGGCGATTCCGAGGTGGTGCCCGTCGTCTTGGCGGTGGAGCGCGTGGTCGTGGAGCGCGTCGCGGTGGACGCGCTCGACGCTACTGGGGCCAAGCCTCCGGCGAGCAGGCAGACCAGCGCGCAGGCGAGGGTTACCGACGATCGGCGCACGAGGCGAGGTTAACGCCCGGGGTGCGCAACCCCGAAGTGCTCGAGCACGAGCGGCGCGACGTCCGCGATCCCCCACTGCTCGGGCTCCGGATCCGGCAGTCGCACGCCGCTGAGCACGAGCGCGCCGAGCGAGTCGCTGGCGTGCAGCGAGCCGTGGCTGCCACCTCCGACGTGAGCCTGGCGGCCCCAGTCGACGAACTCGTATCCCGGTGCGGCCGACAGCAGCACGTCGCCCGAGCTCGAGCACGTGAGCGCCGCCCACGTGCGCGCGAGCGCGTCCGGGTATTCGGGACTCAGCAGGCGCCCGTCCTCGATCGTGGCTCCGATCGCCGCGAGCGCCCCCTCGACGTTCCACGACGCGCCACGCAGGTCGATCAGCGGGCCGTCGGGGGCGAAGCGCAGCTCACCGTGCAGCGGGCTCGCGATGACGCCCTCGCGCGGGGCTTCGTGCGCGTCGCGCTCGAGCCACATCACGAGGTCCACGCCGTCGATCGAAAGCGCCCGTGCGACCACAGAGGCGCGCATCGCGTCGCGTTCAGATCGGTGCAGCGCGTAGACCATCGCCGCGCGCTGGGAGGGACACACCGCGATCCGCGCGTCCTCGTCGGCGTCCTGGGTGGAGCGTCCCGGCCCGAGCACGTCCAGCTCGGCGAGCTCGTCCTGCAGGGCTATCGACGCGGTGACGTGCGCCTGCGAGTGGTCGGCCATCACGATCACCGCGTGCTCGCGCAGGAACTCGTCCACGCCGCCGGCCGCGTTCATCACGCGCGCCAGCTGCAGGTCTGCCTGGCCGATCGACTGGACCTGCGCGTCGGGGCCGCGCTTGTGCGAGTACCAGTCGTTGTCGGGCAGCGACAGCAGCAGGAAGTCGAACAGGTCGTTCTCGACGAGGTACGCCGACACGCAGCCGGAGTGGCGGTCGCGCACGCCTGGCATCCCCAGCCCGGAGCGGCAGCCGGTGCGGCGCGAGGCGAAGATGTCGGCATAGAACAGCTCGCGGGGGCCGAGAACGGGGTGGCGTATGAGCGTGGAGGCGACGCGCGTGAGGGTGGTGTCGCGCTGGGGCTCGTGGCGGTGGCGCCCGCGGTACATCAGGTAGGTGGTACCGGCGGTGCGCACGTCGGCGTCGTCGAGCGACTCGAAAACCGTCAGCGTCTCGGCGGCGAGATGGGCGCGGTTCATGTTGTAGACCGTGTCCGTCAGCTGCCGTGCGATGCCGAAGCGCTGCGCGGCTCGAAAGCTCGACCCGTACTCGACGTAGCGGCGCTCCTCGCGGTGAAACCAGTTCATCCCCGGAATCAGGTGCGCGTCCTGTCGCACTCCCGTGACGATCGACGCCGCGCACACGGGCGTGACCGAGGGAAACGCGGCCACGCAGTCAGACACGTACCGCCCATCCTGCACGAGCCGCTCGAGCGTCGGCGCCACACCCGCCTCGATCGCCCGCTCGAGCGCCGCGGGGGCCATCGCGTCGATCACGCACAGGACGAGCTTGGGCGGGGCGGCGCTCACGTGCGGGCCGCCATCAGCGGCGCAGGATGCGCAGCCCGGCGTACTTCTGGTCGGAGCGCCCGCGGCCACGCCACGCGAACCAGGCGAGTAGCGCGATCGCCACGTAGCCGAGCGGATGCAGCGCCGCGACGAGCGCCGCGAGCAGCAGCGCGGCGGCGTCGAGGTAGATGGTAAGCGCCTCGCGCGCCGAGCGGTCGGTGAGGCGCGCGCGAGCGCGAGCGATCACAGGCCCGGATGCGCGTTGGGCTACTCCCACGACGATGAATCCGGCGAAGATCCCCGGCCACTGATCGTCGCCGTGGCCCGCGAGGGTTCCGGCGAACAGCAGGGCTCCGGCGCCGTACGCGAGCCCCACGAGCGAAGCCGCGAGCGGGTCGGCCTTCTGCTTGTCCTGACTGGGGTCGAGCGTCGGCGCGAGCCTCAGCACGAGCTGCAGGGCGTACGCGACGACGAGCGCGAGGACGACCACGAGCAGCCACCAGGTGGACTGCAGGAAACGAAAGCTCCCGTGAGCGAAGGTGACGTCCAGCGCATTGGAGGACGCCAGCGCACCGGCGAGCAGCACCGGCAGGAACGGGCGCAGCCCGCACGCCGCTGCGAGGCCGATGCCGAGTCCTATGTCGAAGAAGGTTCCGTGCATGCAGGGTGCCCGTGGGGGGTGCGCTACCGTGCGTGGATGCGCGGGCAGGACGATAGACGACGCGCTCGGCCGGCAGCGCACGAGCTCGCACGCTACGAGGCGTTGTTCGCCTCGCGCACGCGCGGCATGAAAAGCTCGGCGATGCGCGAGATGATGGCGCTGACCGAGCGCCCGGATGTGATCTCGCTCGCGGGCGGGCTGCCCGACACCTCGACGTTCGCGCCGGAGCTGTACGCGAAGCTGATGGCGAAGGTCGCCGCCGAGTCCGCGGCGCGCGCGCTGCAGTACGGGCCGACCGAGGGGATGGCGGTGGCGGTCGACTGCATCGTCGAGGTGATGGCCACCGAGGGAACGTCGGTCAACGCGGCTGACGTGATCGTCACGACCGGCGGTCAGCAGGTGATCGACCTGGTGTGCAAGACGCTGATCGACCCGGGCGACGTGATCGTCGCCGAGGCGCCCACCTACCCCGGAGCGGTGCCCACGTTCAGCGCCTACCAGGCGGATGTCGTGCAGATCGAGATGGACAGCGACGGGATGCCGATCGACGAGCTCGAGAGCACGTTGGACCGGCTGCAGAGCGAAGGGCGCAGCCCAAAGTTCATCTACACGATCCCCAACTTCCAGAACCCGGGCGGGGTGACGATGTCTCTACCCCGCCGCCGGCGCCTGGTCGAGGTGGCGCGCGAGCGCGAGCTGCTGGTGCTCGAGGACAACCCCTACGGCCTGCTGCGCTACGAGGGCGAGGCGCTGCCGACGCTCTACTCGCTGGACGCCGCGAACGCCGGTAAGAGCGGGGCGTCGGACCTGGTGATCTACCTGGGCACGTTCTCGAAGATCCTCTCGCCCGGGCTGCGCCTCGGCTGGGCGGTAGCGCCGCGCCCGGTGCTGGAGAAGCTCAACCTGGGCAAACAGGGCGCGGACCTGTGCAGCTCGCCGATGACACAGCTGTTCGTGGCCGCGTACTTCCTCGAGCGCACCCCCGAGGGGGGCCCGGCGTGGATCGAGTACGTGGAGCGCTTGAGGGACCTCTACCGGAGCCGGCGCGACGTGATGCTCGAGGCGCTGGAGGAGCACTTCGGGGGGCGGGCGACGTGGACGCGACCGGAGGGCGGGCTGTTCATCTGGGCGACGTTGGACGGCAGCGTCGACACGACCGACCTGATGGCGCGCAGCGAGGGCGTGGCGTTCGTGCCCGGACGCGCCGCGTACACCGACGGGCGACGCGGAAGCTCCTCGATGCGCCTGAACTTCGCCGGCGTCCCGGAGGAGGACATCCGCGAGGGGATCCGGCGGATCGGCCGGATCATGGGCGGCGACACGGGCCTGCTCGGCACGTTGACCGGATCCAAGCCGGCGTCCTCGGAGGCTCCCAGCGAGCCCACGCCGAAGGTCGACGAGAGCGCCGGACTGGCGGACGTGGTGGAGCTGCCTCGGCGCGACCAGCCCGCTCAGACGCGCCGACGACAGGATCGATGAGCGCCGCGAAGAAGGTCGCCGTGCTCAAGGGCGGCGGGTCCCTGGAGCGAACGGTGTCGCTGCGCTCGGGCGCCCGGGCGCAGGAAGCCCTGGGGCGGCTGGGTCACGAGGTGATCGCGATCGACGCGGGCTCGGAGTTCGTCGAGCAGATGCACGAGTGCAGGCCCGACGCGGCGTTCGTCGCCCTGCATGGCCGCGACGGCGAGGACGGGACCATCCAGGGGCTGCTGGAGACGATCGGGGTGCCCTACACCGGCTCGGGCCCCGGGGCGTGCATGCGCTGTACCGACAAGGCGCTAGCGAAGTACCTGATGCGCGAGGCGGGCATTCCCACGCCTGACTTCACGTCCTTCAAGGAGAGCGCGATCAAAGAGCTGGGAGTGGCGGCGGCGCTTGGAGACGTCGAGCGGACGCTCGGCTTCCCGATGGTCGTCAAGCCGGCGAGCCAGGGCTCGGCGCTGGGCGTGAAGTTCGCTCGCTCGAGCGAGGAGCTGCCGGGGGCGATCGTGGGGGCCCTCTCCTACGACCGCAAGGTGGTGATCGAGCGCTACGTCAAGGGCCGTGACCTCGCGGTATCGATTCTCGACTCCGACTCGGAGATGAGATCCCCGCCCGCCCCGCCGGTGGCACTGCCGGTCGTCGAGGCGATCCCGCGCGAAGAGGAGTTCTACAACTACGAGTCGCGATACGAGATCGGCATGACCACGTTCGTGTGTCCAGCCAAGCTGCCCGAGGAGACGACCGCACGGGCGCAGGAGCTGGCGCTCGCGACGTACAGGCTGCTCGGCTGCCACGGCGTCGCCCGCGTCGACCTGATGCTCGACGAGGAGACCGGTGAGCTGTCGGTGCTCGAGACGAACGTCGGCCCGGGCCTGACCGAAACGAGCCTGCTGCCGCTCGCCGCCGATGCCGCGGGGATCGGCTTCGACGAGCTGGTCGGGCGGATCCTGCAGAGCGCCTTTACGCGCTAGCTGTCGCCCGCCGCGAAATCCTCCGGAGACACCTGGTCGAGGAACTCCTTGAACTTCTCGACGACGTCCTCGGACTCGTCGACGTCGTGCTCGAACTCGATCGCGGACTCGGAGATGACCTCCTCGGCGGCGAAGATCGGCGCTCCGGAGCGGACCGCGAGCGCGATCGCGTCGCTCGGACGCGAGTCGATCTCCAGCTCGCGGCCGTTGACGCTGAGCGTGATCGACGCGAAGAACGTGTTCTCGCGCAGCTCGGTGACCGACACCTGCGTGCACTTGACGTCGAGCTCGCCGAGGATGTCGCTCAGCAGGTCGTGGGTCATCGGGCGTGGGGTGCCGGCACCCTGGAGCTTCATCAGGATCGAGGCGGCCTCGGGATGCCCGATCCAGATCGGCAGGAACTTGTTGCCGTCGACCGTCTTCAGGAGCACGATCGGCTGCTTGCCGACCATGTCGAAACTGACGCCGTAGATGACCATCTCCTGCACAAGGATCCTCCGAGAGGGGAAGTCAGAGTATAGGTGCCGACTGGTCCGCCGACCAGCCGCGACGCGGCTCGGCGACGGGCATACGGACCTGGGAAATCACGCTCGAGCCCGGAAGCTCCAGAGCTTGTTGCCGAGGAAGTTCAGAGGGGTGGCCGCCGCGACGGCGAGCGCCTGGGCGGGCACCTTCGAGAGGCCGGCCGACTCGACGAACAGCGTCAGCAGCAGCTGGCTGAAGACGAACGCGACGAGACTCACGGCCAGGAAGCGGACGGCCTGTGCGTGGGCGCGCTCTCCACCCGCGTCGAACGTCCAATGGCGGTTGAGCACGAAGTTATTGGCCACCGCGACCAGCCACGCGCCCGCCGAGGCCACGTGGTACTCGACGCTCAGTGGATGCACGAGCAGCGCGTACACCGCGAGGTTGACCGCGAAGCCGACCCCTCCGACGAGGCCGAAGCGGACCAGTTGCAACCAGTTGGCGGGCCTGCGCATGCCGTCGATCAGGCGTACGTGCGGCCGGATCTCCACAGCCGTGGCGTCCTCGCGCATCGCTTCAGGGTAGCGACCCCGACCGGCGGACGCTGACGCTAGCCTAGGTGTGTGAGCATCTGGAGCAAGGTTCTCCTCTCGTGCGTCTGCCCGCTGGCTGTGCTGGCCCTGTCGGCGTGCGGAGAAGCGACCGCGGGCGGAGCCGGCAAGGCCGTCGCGAGCGTCACGCCCCACGGCGCGGGGACGGGAGCCGCGGGCAACTCCCGCACGGCGACGGGCGCCCAAGGCACGTTCAAGGAGGTCGCCGACCCGACCGAAGCAAGTGCCCACCCGGTCGTTGGCGCGGTTCATCACGCGGCTGCGAAGACCCCCGAAAAGGCGGGCGCCGTGGTCGCTGCCGGAGCGCTGTCGGACGCGGAAGTCAAGCGCGAGCTGGCGCAGATGCACGCGGTGCAGCGCAGCGCCAAGCAGGCTCAGCAGCATCAGTTGATCCCGGTCCCGGGCGGTCAGTCGATTGGAGGCGACGGGACGCTGCCAATTCCCACGAACGTGCCCGAAGTGATCCAGAAGGTCGTCGCGGGCGCGAATGAGATCACGGACTTCCCGTACGTGTTCGGGGGCGGTCACGCGTCGTTCGTCGACAACGCGTACGACTGCTCGGGGTCGGTGAGCTACGCGCTCGCCGCCGGTGGCCTGCTGAGCGCTCCGGAGACCTCCGGGGAACTGGAGAGCTGGGGAGCGCCCGGCCCTGGTAAGTACATCACCGTGTACGCCAACGCGGGGCACACGTACATGTACGTCGACGGGATCCTCTACGACACCGCGGGACGCAGCGGCACGTACGCGTCGCGCTGGCAGGTCGGCGGGACCGACAACTCGGGATATGTCGTGCGTCACTACCCCGGCCTCTAGAGGCCTCGCCGCAGATGCACCTCGCAGCTCTGATCCTTGCCCTCGACGGAGAATCCGCCAACGCCAGCAACACGGGCCTGGCGGTGATCTCGATCGTGTCGATCGTCAGCGGCTATCTGTTGCTGGCGGGGCTGTGGTTCTTCGTGTTCAGCAGCAAAGCGCGTGAGCGCCGCGAGAAGAGCTCCGGAGACTGAACGGGGCGCCGTCGATGCCGCACCTCGGAGTGAGGCGCGGAGCCCCTCAGTGACTGAGGGTGAAGCTGCTGAGCACGGTCGTGCTCACCGGATTGCCCGGTGTCGCGTTGTGCACTGTCAGTCGCAGCATCAGCTTGATCTTGTGCACGCGCGCGAGACGGGAAGCAGTGCGCTTCGAGAACTGGATCTTCACCGCGCTACGGCCGCCCTTGGTCGTGACGAGGATCGCTTTGGCGATCACCAGCTCGGGCGGCGTCCCTGCCGGGAGGCCCACCGCCGGCGTGCCAGCGATGTGCAGTCGTTTTGCTGTGGCGCTGTCGAGCAGCACCTCGAAGCGACCGGCGACCTGCTCGTTTACCGAGTAGCGCACGACGAGACCTTTGCGCAGCACGGTTTTAAGCGAGCGCGATATGACCGCCGCGGCTGCGATGGGGTTCACCGCCGTCAGGCCGGGGGTACCGCTCCCGGAGGTCTGTCCGGAGCCGCTGCCAGAGCCGGGCGGGGACGTGGGAGCTGGCGGGCCGTTGACGGTGATGAGCTGACTGGTGGTGCCGACGTTGCCGCCGACATCTGTCACCGTCAGCGTCACGGTGTACGTGCCGCCGTACTGATATGCGTGAAACACGCTCGCCGCACAGGGGCTCTGCCAGGGGAATTCGCAGGTGGGGGTGCCTGGAGCATAGCCCTTCACTTCGGTGCTGCCATCGCCGAAGTTCCACGCGTAGGTCGCGTAGTTCGGTTCTGTAGCGCCTCCGGGGGAGTAGCGAATACCCGCGTTCAGGGATATGTTCGACTCCATGCCGTCGAACCCGACTGTTTCACCTGAGTTCACGGGGTTCGGCGCGGTGAACTGAGGAATCAGGTTGTCACCGGCAATGCATGGAACTCCAGGGTAGATGAGGTCCAGCGCGGCGAGGTTGAAGGCATTGTCCAAGTAGTATTTGCCGCCGCCTATCACCTGGTTGGAGAGCGTGCCGGCGAGGGACCCCGGCAAGGCCGTGGCGCTGCCTTCGGGCTTGCCGGAGGAGAAGTGGTTGCGACACTCGTCCGTCGCCTCGTTGTTGGCCGAGTCCTGCCATGCGTTCAGCAGCGGGTTGGTGACGACATTCTGCTGCTCCATCGCGATCTGATTGATGATCAGGTCGGCGAGTCCCGTGTCACACCACCCGTCATAGCTGGGGCAGGGAGTGACCTGGTTCGGCTCCTGCTCGTGGGGTCCTGTGAGCGCGAGAGCTTCGAGCTCTTCCCTTTTCTGCACTTTGGTCTTTTCTTCGTATTCTTCGACTTCCTTTTTGGTGAGTTCCGCTTCGGTCTCCTTGGACTCACCTTTGGTGGGGTCGAAGGCGCCGTCCTGACAGTCGTAGGCTGGCTTCTGGTCTTCTTCACTGAGCTGGCCGTCCCCGTCGCCGCCGGCGGTCCACGGGATCATGCCGTACAGCACCGTGTTGGCGTCACCGGTCGGCGTTCCACCGGGGTTGATGTCGGAGTGATAGCTGCAGAAGCTGTGTTTGTAGCCGGGAGCGCCTTCGTAGTCGGAGCAGTGGGTAGCCGCTCCGTCGAGACAGACGGTGACACCCGGAGGCGTCAGCAAGTAGTAGATCGAGCTCATACCCGTGGGCAGGCTGTGCTGGGCGATAAATGCCTGCAGCTGTTCGCGAACCTGCTGGTCGGTGATACAGGTGATCGGCTTGATTTTCGAGAAGAGTTCTTCCTGCAGGGGGTCGGGGTCCGTGCAGCCCGCAGCCGGGTACTTTGCGGTGTCCGTGAACGCAGCCCGGTATGTGAAGTGATAGTAGGCGGGGTTGTTGGTCTTATCCGTGTATTGCGTGTCCACCGCGAAGTCGTTGCCGAGTGTGCCGCTGTCGGCGCCTACCCTTTGAAAAAAGCCATTGATGAGGTGCTGCCAGTCGCCGTGGTACTGGTCGCCCGGGTCCCAGTAGATCGCGAAGACTTCGCTCTTGTGCAGAACCGGGTTGCCGGCGGGGTTCCCGAACGTCAGCGCCGCCGGCTGATATTTCAATTCGCCGATTTCAGGGGCTTCGAGCACGCCCTCCAAGACCGATTCCGCGTTGCGCGGCTGCAGCCCCACGGTCGTCGATTCGACCGTCGTCACGACGGCGAGCGCCGGCGCGGCGGCACCCAGCAGCGCCGCGGAGAACACCAGCGCACACGCGACGGCGAGCGAGCTGCGTCGGGTCGAGGTGGAGCGTAGGACGGCGAGAGGGGGAAACCGGCGCAGGGAGATGGTCACGCCCCTCTAATCGGCAGGTGCGGCCGCTTTCCTTAGCCGCCGTGGACGACTTCGCTAGTGCGCGCGCGCCGTTTTGAGCTTCGTCTTGGCCGCTGCAGCGCGCTGAGCACGGTAGGCGGAGAGCGCGCTCCTGTACGCCGACGCGAGGTCCGCGAGCGCTTCGTGGGAGGTTTGCCCGACCGAAGGCAGGTCTTCGGGGTTGGTCGCGCCGGTTGGCGAGATGCCGATCTCCAGGTGGGGCGCCGAAGAGATGCCGACCGTGCCGCAGCCCACGTCCGCGATCGGCTGGCCCGCGCTCACGTGCGCGCCCACGGGCACGAGGGCCGGGGCGGCGTGGCCGTAGTAGATGTACCTGCCCTGCTGCGGACCGCTTTCCACGAGCAGCACCGGGGCCCACTTCCCGAACCCGTCGAGGCCCTCCTGCACGATCGTGCCGCTCGCCACCGCGAGCTCCTCCAGGTGAGAGCCGCACTGGTTGGCGGTCCCGCCGAGATCGACGCCCTGGTCCAGCGACCACCAGCCCCTGGGAGCGACGTGGGAGAGCGGGTACAGGGGAAAGACCCAGCCGCGCGCGCTCATCGGATAGGGGCTCCCCGCGAAGACCGGCGCCGAGGTCAGCGCGGTGCCACCGGCTTGGCTCGTGGCAGGCGCAGGAGCGGGGACGGCCGTGCCTCCGGTCAGCGCGGCCTGGGCCGCCTGCCCCCCGAGGGCCGAGGCCAGGAGCGAGATCAGCACGAGTGTGACCGCACGCGTCGCGTGACGCCGTCGCAAAGCTACCTCTCTTCGTCGGCCGACGGGGTTAGCTGACGGGCTAGCGAGACTTCGCCTTCCACGGATTCACCGCGGAACTCGCCCCAACAACTCGGTTCCCCCGCTCCCGAGCACATGCTCGAGATTGGGCGTGCGCAAGACTAGCGTACCCGCACGGCGGATCGCCTCACACCCGCGCCGGCGCCGCTTGACAACAGCTATTCATGCTGCCTGCCATCTGTCCAGATAGGACTGAAGTTGCCCAGCATCGGGTAGGGGTCACCGATCTTCGCGATGAACGTAAGCGTGCATACCGCAAGCGATCGCCATTTCGCATCGAAGAAGAAACCGAATGTCTCAGAGACTCCTCCGCAGTCCGACCCCCGGTGCGGCTGCCATCGCCGTACTGCTCGTGCTTGCAGGCACCGTGGCGTCGGTGCTCGGCGCCAAATCGCTGGCGCGCTCCGACGCGGACAAGGAGCGGCTCGCGTTCCACCTCTCCTCCGCGGAGATCGCCTCGACGCTGAAGCTCGCGATCCAGCACGAGGAAGATCTCGTGGTCACCGCGAGCGCGTTCGTCACGGGCAACCCCCGCGCGAGCGCGGCCGACTTCGACCGGTGGGCGGAATCGGTGAGCGCGATGCAGCGCTACCCGGAGCTGCTGGACATCGGCCTCGTCACGCTCGTGCCGGCGACGCGGATGAAGGCCTTCGAAGCGCGCATGGCCGCGGACCCGCTGCGTCCGCTGGGGCCGACCTCGAGGGTCCAGGGCGGCTTCGAAGTGCTGCCGCAGGGCGATCGCCCCTACTACTGCTTCGCCGTAGCCGGGCTGGCCCGCAACGCCAAGAGCTACCTGCCCGCGGGGCTGGACTACTGCGCGTCCGCTCCCGCGCTGCTGACCACGCGCGACAGCGGCCAGTCCAGCTACGCCCCGTTCCTGTTCAAAGGCGTGCAGACGCTCGGCGTCGAGACGCCCGTCTACCGCGGCGGATCGATTCCGCACACCACGGCCGCTCGACGGAGTGCGTTCTGGGGCTGGCTGGGAGAGCTGCTCGTTCCCGGCCTCGTGTTGGAACGGGCGCTCGAGGGTCACTCGAACGTGGCGGTGGTGTTCCGCTACAGCTCCGCCGCGTCGCACGTGGCGTTCACCAGCGGCCACGGGCTCGCGCACGCACAGCGCAACACAATCGACCTGCACAACGGCTGGACCGTCCAGACCTTCGGCCCGGTGATCGCCAGCGGCGTCTTCGCGGACCGCAACGCGCTCGCGCTGCTGATCGGCGGCATCCTGTTCAGCACCGTGCTGGGCCTGCTGCTGCTGGTGCTCGCCACCGGGCGCAGGCGCGCGCTGGCGCTCGTGATGGAGAAGACACGCGAGCTCTCCCACCTGGCGCTGCACGACACCCTCACCGGTCTCCCCAACCGCGCGCTCGTGCTCGACCGCGCCGAGCAGGCGCTCGCTCGCGCGGCGCGTCAGCCGGGCACGATGGCGGGCGCGCTGTTCATCGACATCGACGGCTTCAAGCACGTCAACGACAATCTCGGGCACGCCGCCGGGGACCGGTTGCTGCGGATCGTCGGGGAACGGCTGCAGGACACGGTCCGCGAACAGGACACCGTCGGGCGCCTCGGCGGAGACGAGTTCGTGGTGCTGGTCGAGTCCACGGCCGGCGAGGCGACGCTCGACATCCTCGCCGAGCGACTGACGGAGGTTCTGCGCGAGCCGGTGGAGCTCGACGACGGACGCAAGATCTTCTCCGTCACCGCGAGCATCGGCGTCGCGATCGGCCAGTACGCGACGCCCGACGCGCTGCTGCGCGACGCGGATCTCGCGCTGTACGCGGCCAAGGCCGCCGGCAAGGACCGCTACGCGCTGTTCGACCCGAGCCTCTACGAGGGCGTCGAAGGTCGCCTCGAACTCGAAGCCGACCTCAGCGCGGCCGCCGACGCGGACCAGTTCTTCCTGCTCTACCAGCCGATCTTCGACCTTCCCAGCACGGGCATCGTGAGCGCCGAGGCTCTGATCCGCTGGCGCCACCCCACGCGCGGGATCGTGCCGCCGGACAGCTTCATCCCGCTCGCCGAGGAGACCGGCCTGATTGCGGCGATCGGGCGCTGGGTGCTCGACGAGGCCTGCCGCCAGGCGGCGACGTGGGCCGCGCAGGGCCTGCGCATCGGCATGTCGGTGAACGTGTCCGCGTACCAGCTCGGGCGCAAGGGCTTCGCCGAGGACGTGCGCCGCGCACTGGAGGAGTCGGGCCTGAGACCATCGAGGCTCACATTGGAGATCACCGAGACGACGCTGATGCGCGACGTGGGCGCCGCGTGCGAACGCCTCGAGGAGATCAAGGCGCTCGGGGTGCGCGTCGCGATCGACGACTTCGGCACCGGGTACGCCTCGCTCTCACACCTGCAGCGGATGCCAGTGGACGTGTTGAAGATCGACCGCACCTTCGTCGCGGCGCTGCACGACGGCGGACAGAGCCGCGAGCTGCTGCAGGCGATCATCGGGGTCGGCAAGGCGCTGTCGCTGGCGGTGGTGGCGGAGGGAATCGAGGACCGTGAGCAGATGGCCACGCTCGAAGAGATGGGGTGCGAGATGGCGCAGGGCTTCCTGCTGGGCCGCCCGAGCGAGAGCGAGGCGATCGAGGAGATGTTCAACGCCCACGCCGCGGGACGCTCCTCGAGCATGTGAAGCACCCGGGTCGTTTACGGCCCCGCTCTTTATACTTGCGCTGCTTCGACCAGTCGATGGTCGACATGTCAACACCCCATTGAGGAGGTTCCGATGAGCAAGCTGGTCGCCCGACTTGGCGTACCTGCGCTCACCGTTCTCGTGCTTGCCGGCTGCGGCAGTTCAAACAGCACGAGCTCGACGGCGACCACGACTGAAACGTCTGGGTCGAACAGCGCCAACGCGGCAATCGCCGCACAGGTACCCGCAGCAATCAAATCCAAGGGCACGCTGACGGTTGCGGCCGACGCGACCTACGCGCCGAACGAGTTCATCGCCTCCGACGGTCACACCGTGGTCGGCATGGACGCGGACCTGATGCAGGCGCTGGGCACCGTGATGGGTCTGAAGGTGAAGATGGTGAACGCCACCTTCGACACGATCATCCCCGGCTTGGCCGCCGGCAAGTACGACGTCGGCGCATCGTCTTTCACTGACACCAAGGAACGCGAGAAGACAGTCGACTTCGTCGACTACTTCTCCGCCGGCATCTCCTTCTACGCCAAGGCCGGCGCGAACACCGGCGTGAAAACGGTCGAAGACCTGTGCGGCAAGAAGGTCTCCGTGGAGAAGGGCACCACGGAGGAAGAAGAAGCGAAAGCCCAGGGCGGGAAGTGCACCAAAGCGGGCAAGCAGTCGGTGACGGTGCTCGTGTACCCGAACCAGAACGGCGCCAACCTCGCGATCTCGAGCGGTCGCGCGGAACTCGGCATGGCCGACTCGCCGATCGCCGCCTACCAGGTGAAGCAGTCGAGCGGCGCGTTTGCGCTCGTCGGCGAAACCTACGGCGCAGCCCCGTACGGGCTCGCGATCCCCAAAGGCACCGGCATGACGACGCCGATCCTCGCGGCGCTGAAGACGCTGATCGCCAACGGCACCTACACGCAGATCCTCACCAAGTGGGGCGTGCAGGCGGGAGCGATAACGACGCCCGCGATCAACGGGGCGACGAGCTAGCAGCAAGCCGGTGTCCTCCTCCGAGGCCACCAGCGGATCGGGACCGCCCGAGGAGATTCGGGCGGTCCCGGTTCGACGCCCCGGCCGCTGGATCGCGGCCGCGATCGTGGTGGTGGTCGCGGCCGCGCTGATTCGCTCGGTTGTGACCAACCCGCGCTTCGAATGGAGCGTCGTCGGCAACTACCTGTTCGACCAGCGCATCCTCGAAGGGCTCGTGGTGACGATCGAGCTGACGGTGATCGCGATGGCGATCGGCGTCGTGCTCGGTGTGCTGCTGGCGGTGATGCGCGTGTCGAGCAACCCGCTCGTGTCGCGAGCGAGCTGGCTGTACATCTGGTTCTTCCGCGGGACGCCCGTTCTCGTGCAGTTGTTGTTCTGGTACAACATCGCCGCCTTGTACCCGAAGCTCGGGCTCGGCATCCCCTTCGGCCCCGCGTTCGTGCACCCGGACGTGAACACGCTGATCACCGCGTTCAGGGCCGCGGTGCTCGGCCTCGGGCTCAACGAGGGCGCGTACATGGCCGAGATCGTCCGCGCGGGGATGATCTCCGTCGACGAGGGGCAGGCCCACGCCGCGCAGTCGCTGGGTATGACGCGTGTGCAGACGATGCGCCGGATCGTGCTGCCGCAGGCGATGCGCGTGATCATCCCGCCGACCGGCAACGAGACGATCTCGATGCTCAAGACCACCTCGCTCGCGAGCGTGATCGCCGTTACCGAGCTGCTGTATTCGGCCGAACAGATCTTCGCGGTCAACTACAAGACGATCCCGCTGCTGATCACCGCGAGCGTCTGGTACATCGTGTGCACCAGCATCCTGTACGTCGGCCAGCACCACCTCGAGCGCTACTTCGGTCGCGGCGCCACTCGTGAGGTTCGCTGATGAGCACGCCGATGGTCAACGCCGAATCGGTGCACAAGCGCTTCGGCCGCCAGGAGGTCCTCAAGGGGATCACCTTGAGCGTGGCGCCCGGCGAGGTGATGTGCCTGCTCGGCCCGTCCGGCTCGGGCAAGTCGACGTTCCTTCGCTGCATCAATCATTTGGAGAAAATCCAGGCCGGCCGACTGTTCGTCGACGGCGAGCTCGTCGGCTACCGCCAGGTGGGGGAGAAGCTGCACGAGCTGCACGAGCGCGAGGTGACGCACAAGCGCGCGGAGATCGGGATGGTCTTTCAGCACTTCAACCTGTTCCCCCACATGACCGCGCTCGGCAACGTCACGTGCGCGCCGATGTGCGTGAAGAAGATCGGACGAGAGCAGGCGCGCGAGCGAGGGGCGGAGCTGCTCGGGCGAGTGGGGCTCGCCGACAAGCTCGACGCGTATCCCGCGCAGCTCTCCGGCGGACAGCAGCAACGCGTGGCGATCGCGCGGGCGCTCGCGATGGAGCCGAAGCTGATGCTGTTCGACGAGCCCACCTCGGCGCTCGACCCGGAGCTGGTGGGCGAGGTGCTCGCCGTGATGAAGCAGCTCGCCGGCGCGGGCATGACGATGATCGTCGTCACTCACGAGATCGGCTTCGCGCGCGAGGTCGCGGACACGGTCGTGTTCATGGACGGCGGCGTGGTGGTCGAGTCCGGCCCGCCCGCCGACGTGCTGGGCAACCCGCGCAACGAGCGCACGCGCGCGTTTCTGTCGAAGGTGCTGTAGCCCTCTCAGCCGAGGTGGGCGTCGAGGCGTTCGAGCGCCTGCGGCAGGCTCGTGCGCCCGAAGCCGATACGCACGTGCGACGGGCGCCCGTAGACGGTGCCCGGCAGCAGCAGCACGCCCGCCTGCTCGGCCGTCTGCTCGCACCACGCCTCCACGTCGCGCTCGTCGCGCACGCGCGGGAAGCCGATCGGCCCGGCGCTCGGTCGCACCCACTCGAACAGGTCGCCGCGGCGCGCGAGGAACCCCTCGACGAGCGGGAGGTTCGCGAGCACGATCCCGCGACAGCGTTCCATCAGCTGGTCGGCGTGGCGCAGAGCGACCGCCACGAGCAGTTCGCTGGGCGCGCTCGAGCAGATCGTCGTGTAGAGCTTCAGTTCCCTGATCTTCGCGAGCAGCTCCCGGTCGCGGCACGCGAGCCAGCCGATCCGCAGGCCGGGCAGCCCGTAGGCCTTGGACACGGTGTTGAGCGAGATCACCCGCTCGTAGAGATCGCACGCCGCGGGCAGCCTGTCGGCGAGGTCGTGCTCGAGTCCGCGGTAGACCTCGTCGCTGAAGAGGATCAGCTCGCGCTCACGCGCGATCTCCACGAGCCGCTCGAGCGTCGCGCGAGGCATGTGCGAGCCGGTGGGGTTGTGCGGGCTATTGACGTAGATCAGCTTCGTGTTCGCGCGCAGCAGCCCCTCGAGCGCGTCGAGGTCGTAGGCCCAGCCGTCCTCGTGCGTGCGCTCCCACAGCGACACCGACGCGCCTGTGCTGCGTGCGAGCTCGATCGCGGAGCCATAGCAGGGCGCCTCGACCACCACGTGGTCGCCGGGGCCGAGCAGCGCGTGGTAGGCGACGAAGATCCCCTCCTCGGCGGCCGCGAGCGTGAGCACATCGTCGGGCTCGATCCGCTCGAAGCCCGACGCAACCGCGGTGCGCAGCTCGAGCGAGCCGGGAACCTCGGTGTAGCCGAGCCGCAGGTCGAGCAGCCGCTGTCCCGCGTCGTCCTCGAGCGCGAGTACCTCGATCACCGACAGCGACTCGCAGTCGCTGCTGGAGAGCATCAGCTCGGCGCGGAACTCCCAGCGCTCGTAGAAGCGCTCGATCTCAAACGGGGCTATCCGCATTGCGCGACCTCAGACGGTCGTGGGCTGGTCCTCGCCGCCGCGCGCGTCGATCTCCCGCAGCATCGCCTGCCCCTTCGCGTCGCGCTCGAGCCGAGCGTCGAGTAGCGGGCCGGTCACGCCGCGCAGCATCGCCAGCACCGCCCAGCGACGAGGGGCGATGATGCGCGCCTTGCGCTGCTCGATCCCCTGCACGATCGCCTCGCCGGCGGCCGACGGAGCGAGGCGCTTGCGCAGCAGGGCGGGCAGTTGCGAGGTCAGCTTGCTCGCGAGCGGGTCGTGGTCGAGGCCCTGGTGGACCATTTCGGTGTCGATGAAGCCGAAGTACGCGACGCTCGCGCTCGCGCCGTGCTGGACGAGCTCGACCCGCAGCGCGCGGCCGAGCTGCTCCACGCCGGCCTTGCTCATCGCGTATGACGAGAGCCCCACACCGTTGAAGAACGCGTACACCGAGGAGACCACCACCACGTGCCCCTTGCGGCGCACGATCTCCGGCAGCGCGGCGTCGACGGTCCGGTAGACGCCCATCAGGTTGACCTCGAGCACACGCTCGAAGCTCTCGTGTGTGGCCGCGCGAAACGTCGCCACGCGAGGGGCGATGCCGGCGTTGGCGACCACCACGTCGAGGCCGCCGAAGCGCTCGACCGTCTCCGCCACCGCGCGCTGCATCGCTCCGCGGTCGGTCACGTCGGCGGCGATGCCTAGCGCGCGGGTGTCGTGGATCTCCGCGGCGGACTGCATCACCGCGTCGCCGTGGATGTCGACGATCGCCACCGACGCGCCGCGCGCCGACAGCGCACGGGCGGTGGCGAGGCCAATACCTCTGGCCCCGCCGGTGACGAGCGCCACCTTCCCGTTCAGGTCGTACTGCGCCATGTGGCGAACTCTACGGACTGGTCGGCAACCCGAGCTTCGCGCTGAGCGCGTTGTCGGAGGTCTTGACCTCCTGGGCGTTCGCCACGAGCGCCTCCGCCGCTGCTTTGGCGGCAGCCGCGTCGTTGGCCGCAGCGGCAGCCTCGATCGCGTGCAGCGACCCCGCCACCTGCGTGACGCTCGACTGCAGCGTCGCCAGTTCGCCCTTGTACTGAGCCGGAGCTTCGAGCTGACTGAGCGCGCCGGCGAGCACAGTCGCGCGCGAGCCGAGCGACTGGAACTGGTTCATGAGCGCGTTGTCGGACTGGCTCTTCGCCCCTTCCACGGCCGCACCCACGTCTTCGCCGAGCTTCGTCAGCTTGGCCTTGTCGGCGGCGAACGCGGCCTTGAAGATCGCCATGGGGCTCGGGCCTGTGCTGGTGGTCGTGCTGGTCTTGCTGCTGCCGCAGCCCGCGAGCGCGAGCAGGGCGAGGATCAGTAGGGAACTGGCGCGACGCATGAAACCCCCCGGTTTGCGTTGAAGTGGCGTGCCGGCGGCGATCGGCGCCGCGGAGCCCAGGACCCTACCCCACGGCCCCACACGTCAACTCGTAGAGTCTCCTGCTGTCATGACCACCGTCCACACACAGGTCGCGGTCATCGGGGGAGGCGTAGTCGGCTGCGCGGTCGCGCACGCGCTCGCGCGGCGCGGTGTGAGCTGCACGGTCCTGGAGGCCGAGCCGGGCTTGGCGCTAGGGGCAAGCGGCACCAACTCCGGCATCCTGCACACGGGCTTCGACTCCACGCCAGGCGAGCTCGAGACCGAGCTGATCCTGCGCTCGGCGGCGCTGCGCGGGGAGCTGCTCGACGAGCTCGGGGTGGAGAGCTGGCGCTGCGGGGCGCTACTGGCTCCGAGCAGCTCGGAGGAGACCGCCGCGGTCGAGCGGCTCGCCGCCAACGCGCGCACCAACGGCGTCGAGGCGCACCTCGACGGTGACGGCGCGCTGAGTGTGCCCGGGGAGGCGGTGAGCGACCCAGTGGCGTTTGTGCACGCGCTCGCCCGCGCGGCGCAGACGGGAGACGCGACGGTGCAGCTCGGCGCGCGGGTCGTCGGCCTCGCGAGCAGGAGCGGTGGAGGGGTCGTCGTGGAGCTGGCCGGCGGAGAGAGCGTGCACGCGCAGGCCTCGGTGAACTGCGCGGGGCTCTACGCCGACGAGGTTGCGGGCATGGCCAGCGAGCAGCCCGTGAGCGTGTATCCGCGCAAGGGCGAGTTCCTCGTGTTCGAGCTGCCCGAGGGCGAGCCGCTCGAGCGGATCCTCTTGCCGATTCCGTCCTCGCTCGGCAAGGGCGTGCTCGTGTTCCCCACGCTCGACCGCCGCCACGCGATCGCCGGGCCGACCGCGCGCGAGCGTGAGGACAAGAGCGACTGGTCGGTCGAGGCCGACGCCGAGGAGCTGATCCTCGCGAAGGCCGTGCGCATGTACCCGCCGCTCGCGCGTGCCATGCGGCTCGGGAAGTACGCCGGGCTGCGGACCGCTGGGCGCGACGGCGCGAACTACGTCATCGAGCGCTCGCGCACACTGGATGGGCTTGTGCACGTCGCCGCGATCCGCTCCACCGGCCTGTCCGCGTCACTGGGGATCGGCGAGCACGTCGTCGGGATGCTCGCCGAGCAGGGCGCGATCGAGCCCGGGCCCGTGCGTGCGCTGTCAGCTCCCGCCGAGCCGCCGCCATCGTCCATACGGTGGTGGGAGCGCTCGGTGAGATATCGCGAGATCTCACGAACGCCATGAGCTCGGCGCTGCTGCTCGGGATCGACGAGGGCACCACCGCGGTCAAGGTCGCCCTGTTCGATCTCGACCTGCAGCCCGTCGCGGAGGCGCGTCGGGGTGTGCCCGTCACCCACCCGCAGCCGGGCTGGGTGGAGCAGGACCCCGAGCTGATCCTCGCCGCGGTCATCGACGCCGTCGCCGCGGTTCTCGAGCAGGCAGACGGACGCGAGGTGATCGCCGCGGGCCTCGACCACCAGGGCGAGTCGGTGCTCGCGTGGGACGCCGACAGCGGGCGGGCGCTCACGCCGGTGATCGTGTGGCAGGACAAGCGCCACGAGGCTTTGCTGGAGCAGATCGGCGCGGAGGCGGTCGAGCCCTCGGGCCTGCCGCTCGACCCGTACTTCTCCGCCGGCAAGCTCGCGTGGCTGCTCGCCAACGACGCCGGCGTGCAACGAGCGCGCGACTCCGGAACGCTGCGCCTCGGAACGGTCGACGCCTTCCTCGTCGAGCGGCTCGGCGGGCGTTCCGCCACCGACCTCTCCACCGCCTCGCGCACGCAGCTGCTCGCACTCGGCGGGCGCGACTGGGACGAGCGGCTGCTGTCGAGCTTCGGCGTGCGGCGCGAGTGGCTGCCAACCGTCGGCCCCAGCTTTGGCGAGCTTGGCGAACTCCGCCACACCAGCTGGCCTGTCGCGATCCCACTGGCCGCGCAGCTCGTCGACCAGCAGGCGGCACTCGCCGGTTCGGGAGCTGTGGCGCCGGGAGAGCTGAAGGCCACGTATGGCACCGGCGTGTTCGTGCTCGGGCGCACCGACGGCCCTCGGCCCGCACCGGGGCTGCTGCCGACGGTCGCGTGGGCCGCACCGGATGCGGACCGCGGCGTTGGTGAGGTCGCGCACGCGCTCGACGGCGGCGTGTTCGCTGCGGGAGCGCTGCTCGACTGGCTCGCGCAGGGACTCGGGCTCGCCGACGACGCACCCGCGCTCGCCGCGTCCGCTGCACGGGTTGGCGACAGCGCGGGAGTCCGCGTTTTGCCGGCACTCTCCGGGCTCGGAGCTCCATGGTGGCAGCCGGGCGCGCACGGTGTGATCGCGGGACTGCACGCGGGCGTCCGCCCGGGACACGTCGCGCACGCCGCGCTGGAGGCGATCGCGTGGCGGGTCGCCGACATCGTCGAGGCGATGGCGGAGGTCGCGCCGGTGGAGAGCGTGCGCGTCGACGGCGGCCTCACCAACGACGACACCCTGCTGCGGATCCAGGCGGACGCGCTCGATGTCCCGCTGATCGTCAACCGCAGCGACGTCACCGTGCTCGGCGCGGCGATGCTCGCGGGCGTCGGCGCTGGGGTGTTCGCGAGCGTGCGAGACGCCGCAGAGCTGCTGCCCGAGGGGCGGCGTGTGAGCGCGGGCGGCGATCCCGCGGAGCGGGCGAGAGCGCGAGCGGCCTGGAAGGAGTTCGTGGCTGGGAGTGCGAGGTTGTAGCGAGCCTAAGCCGGCGTGACGCCGTAGCCGGCCGCGGCGAGCGCCGCGAGCATCTCCTCGGTGTGGGCCGGGCCGCGTGTCTCGAGCGTCAGCTCCACTCCTGTCTCGCGCACGTGCAGCGACACCGCCTCGCGCACGTGCTCGAGGCTCACGAGGTTCGCGCGCGTCCCCGCCACGAGGCTCAACAGCTCCGCCAGGCCGCCCGGCCGGTCCGGCACGCGAGTGAAGATCCGCACGCGGCGGCCCTCCTCCGTTTCGCGGCGGCGCAACAGGCCGGCGAGCAGGCCCATGTCCACGTTGCCGCCCGACACGACCGCCACCGTCGCCCCATCCACCGGCTCGAGCCTTCCGCTCAGGAGCGCCGCCACCCCCACGGCGCCCGCGCCCTCCGCGACGAGCTTCGCGCGGTCGGCGAGGAACACCATCGCGTCCGCGATCTCGTCCTCGCTCACCGTCTCGACGGAGGAGACCAGCTCGCGCACCAGCCCCAGCGTGAGCTCGCCCGGACGCTTGATCGCGATGCCGTCCGCGATCGTCGCCGTGGAGATCGACTCGGCGGCCGGCTCCGCTCCGCCCAACGTGGAGAGGTAGGGAGCGCACACGCGCGCCTGCACGCCCACCAGCTCCACGTCCACGCGGGCACGCCGCAGGGCGATGCCGACACCGCTGGAGAGACCGCCGCCGCCGAGGGGCACGATCACGCGCGCCACGTCGGGCACCTCCTCGAGCAGCTCCGCGCCTAGCGTACCCTGACCGGCGATCACGTCAAGGTCGTCGAACGGGTGCACGAACGCCGCGCCCGTGCGCTCCGCGGAGGCCAGCGCGAGCGCCACGGACTCCTCGACCGAGCCGCCCTCGAGATGCACGTGAGCCCCAAGGCGCTCCACCGCCGCCACCTTCGACACGGCCGCGTCCTCGGGCATGAACACCTCGCAGCCGAGACCCTTCGCGCGGGCCGCGTACGCCACCGCGCGAGCATGGTTGCCCGCGCTCGCCGTCACCAGGCCTGCGGCCGCGCGATCTCCGAGAGCCGCGACCTTCGCGAGCGCGCCGCGCAGCTTGAACGACCCCGTCGCCTGCAGGCACTCCGCCTTCAGCAGCACCTTCGTGCCAGCCAGCTCCGAGAGCTCCTCGCACGCGAGCGACGGGGTGCGCCTCGCGACGCCCGCGATCGCGCGGGCGGCTCCCTCGAGGTCGGCTCCCGCGATCGGATCCAGGGTTGTCATTACGTTGAAGGTATAGGCTTCGTGCCTTATCGCGCAACGGCTGCGCGCACAATGGCGATGGCAATCAGCGTAGGGGAGCGGTGGGCGACCTCAACCACATCCTGCAGCGCCTGCAGCAGTCGCTCGGCCCACTGAGCGGCGAACCGGCCGCGCTCGACGGCGGCATCACCAACCGCAACTACCGCGTCACACTCGGCGCACGCGACTACGTCGTGCGCCTGCCCGGCAAGGACACCGACCTGCTCGGCATCGACCGCGAGGCCGAGCGCGTGGCGAACAGCGCGGCCGCCGAGCTGGGCATCGCTCCCGCGGTGGCGCTCGCACTCGACGACTGCCTCGTGACGGAGTTCATCGAATGCGCCGCCGTGAGCGAGGGCGAGGTGGCCGACGGCGTGGAGGAGATAGCGGTCGCGCTGCGCGCGTTCCACGACTCCGGCACGAGCCTGCCCACGCGCTTCTGGGTGCCGGAGCTGCTGGCCGACTACGCCGAGATCGTGCGCCTGCGCGGGGGGACACTGCCGGCGGAGTACGAGCAGGTGGTGTCGGTCGCGAAGCGGATCGAGGCGGCGCTTCCGCTCACTGACCCGCGCCCGTGTCACGACGACCTGCTCGGCGGGAACATCATCCGCGCGCAGAGCGACGGGCGGCTGATGATCGTCGACTGGGAGTACGCGGGGATGGGCGACCCGCGCTTCGACCTCGGCAACCTCGCCGTCAACAACGACCTCGACGAGGCCGCCGAGGAGCGCCTGCTAGCCGCCTACCACCGCGCCGCGCCGTCGGACTCCCAGCGCGCTGCGCTGAAGCTCATGCGCGTGCTCTCCGACGCGCGCGAGGGGGCGTGGGGGGTCGTCCAGGCGCACGTGTCCGAGCTCGACTTCGACTTCCACGGCTACGCCGCCGAGCACTTCGAGCGCCTGCGCGCGGCCGTGGAGCAAGCCGACCACGCGGAACTAATAATCATTGCCAGCCAGTCGAACAGAGAGGACACATCGCGTGCCCAGACCCCGTGAGCTCCCCGATCGCGCGCGCGTGGTCATCATCGGCGGCGGCGTGGGGGGCGCTTCGATCGCCTACCACCTCGCCCAGCTCGGCGAGCGCGACGTGGTGCTGCTCGACCGCAACGAGCTCACCAGCGGCTCCACGTTCCACTCCGCCGGGCTCGTCGGGCAGCTCAGGTCGAGCGTGTCGCTCACGCGGATGATGATGGACTCGGTCGAGCTGTACCGCACGCTCGACTGCGGCTGGGTGCAGTGCGGCGGCATACGTCTCGCGTGCACGCCTGAGCGCGAGCAGGAGGTGATGCGCCAGGTGGCGTGGGCGAAGACGTTCGGGCTGCCGCTCGAGCTGATCTCCGCAGAGCAGGCGCAGGAGCTGTTTCCGCTGGTGAGCACCGACGGCGTGCGCTGCGCGTCCTACCTGCCCAGCGACGGCTACCTCGACCCGTCGCTCTTGACCACCGCGCTCGCCGACGGCGCGCGGGCCGGCGGCTGCAGGGTGTTCACGCACACGCGCGTCACCGCCATCGACGTCCAGGACGGTCGGGTTCGCGGCGTCCAGACCGAGTGGGGGCCGATCGAGGCGGAGGTGGTGGTGAACGCGGGCGGCATGTTCGCCGCGGAGGTCGGGCGGATGGCGGGCGTGCGCGTGCCGATCGTGCCGTTCGCGCACGAGTACCTCGTCACGCAGCCGTTCCGCGAGCGGGTCGCGGGCGAGCACCTGCCCACGCTGCGCGACCCCGACCTGCTGATCTACTTCCGCGAGGAGGGCGGCGGCCTCGTGATGGGCGGCTACGAGCGCGAGTCCGCGCCGTGGGCGCTCGACGAGCACCTCGTCGACGCGATCCCTCAGGACTTCAACGGGCGGCTGCTCGAAGAGGACTGGCCGCGCTTCGAGGAGATAGCCAAGAACTCGTCCAAGCGGGTCCCCGTGATGGACGACATCAAGGTCACCAAGCTCATCAACGGGCCCGAGGCGTTCACCCCCGACAACGAGTTCTGCCTCGGCGAGAGCGAGGTGCGCGGCTTCTTCGTCGCCGCCGGCTTCTGCGCGCACGGCCTCGCCGGCGCCGGCGGGATCGGGAAAGTCATGGCCGACTGGATCCTCGACGGCGAGCCCGCGATGGACGTCTGGGAGATGGACATCCGCCGCTTCGGGCCGCACTTCCGCTCGCCCAGCTACACGCTCAAGCGCACCAAGGAGGTCTACGAGACCTACTACGACATCCGCTACCCCGGCCACGAGCGGCTCGCCGGGCGGCCTCTGCGGACCTCGAGCGCCTACCCGTGGCACGCCGAGCACCGCGCCGCGTTCGGCGAGAAGTCCGGCTGGGAGCGCGTGAATTGGTACGAGGAGAACGCTCAGGCGGGAGAGGAGTCGCTGCGTCCGCGCGGGTGGGCGGGGATGCACTGGTCGCCCGCGATCGGCGCCGAGCACCGCGCCACGCGCGAGAGCGCCGGACTGTTCGACGAGTCCTCGTTCGCCAAGCTCGAGATCGCCGGGCCGGGCGCCGCGGACTTCCTCGAAAAGCTGTGCGACAACCGGGTGGCGCGCGACGTTGGAGCGATCACCTACACGCAGATGCTCAACCGCCGCGGCGGGATCGAGTGCGACTTCACCGTCACGCGCGTCGAGGAGGAGCTGTTCTCGATCGTCACCGGCACCGCGTTCGGCAACCACGACCTCAGCTGGATCCGCCGCCACGCCCCCGCGGACGGCAGCGTGCGCTGCTCGGACGTCACCGCGCGCTGGGCCTGCTTCGCGCTGTGGGGGCCGCGTGCCAGAGACATCCTCGCCCCTCTCACCGACGACCCGCTCTCGTTCCCCTACATGAGCATGCGCGAGCTCGCCGTCGGTGACGTGCCGGTGCGCGCTCTGCGCGTCACGTTCGTCGGCGAGCTCGGCTGGGAGATCTACTGCCCCACGGAGTACGGCGCGGGGCTGTGGCGCACGCTGTGGGAGGCCGGGCAGGCGCACGGCCTGCGCGCGTGCGGCTACCGAGCGATCGACGCTCTGCGTTTGGAGAAGGGCTTTCGCGTGTGGTCCACCGACATCACGCCCGACGAGACGCCGTATGAGGCGGGGCTGGGATTCTGCGTCAAGAAGGAGGGCACGTTCGTCGGTTCGACCGCGCTCGGGATCGGATCCGCGGACGGACCGCCCAAGCCGGAGAAGCGCCTGCGCTGCCTCGTGCTCGCCGACCCGCGCTCGGTGGCGCTCGGGAACGAGCCCGTGCGCGTCGACGGTGAGATCGTAGGACGGGTCACCAGCGGCGGCTACGGCTACACGATCGAGCGCTCGATCGCCTACGCCTACCTGCCCGCCGACGTGGGAATCGACACGGCCGTGGAAGTGGACATCTTCGGCGAGTGGATCGCCGGCGAGGTCGCGAAGGAGCCGCTGTTCGACCCTAAGGGCGAGCGGGTCCGCGGCTGAGTCGACAGGCGCCTGCCGAGGGTCTATCTTCGTATTACGTCAACCGAGGAGCACGTCGAAATGAACGCGATCGAGCCACGAACGACGATCCTGCACGGCCGTGAGGTGAGCTATCTCCAGGCCGGCGAGGGACCGGTGCTGATGCTCGTCCACGGGATGGCCGGGACGTGCGAGAACTGGCGGGACGTGCTCGAGCCGCTATCGCGGGCACACACCGTCATAGCGCCCGACCTGCCGGGACATGGCGAGTCGCCTCCGGGTGGAGGCGACTACTCGCTCGGCGCGCTCGCTGCGGTGCTGCGCGACCTTCTGCTCACGCTGGGCCATGATCGCGCGACGCTTGTCGGCCACTCGCTTGGCGGCGGGATCGCGATGCAGTTCGCCTACCAGTTCCCCGAGCTGACCGAGCGTTTGGTGCTTGTTTCGAGTGGCGGGTTGGGGCCGGAGGTGAGTCCGGTGCTGCGGGCCGCGGCGCTACCGGGCGCGAACCTGTTCATCGCCGCCACCGCCGGGCCGGGGAGCGTGGTGGGGTCCGCGATCGGGCGGGGGCTGTCGTTCGTCGGACTGCGACCGAGCGCTGATGTCGCTGAGGTGGCGCGGGGGTATGCGTCGCTTGCCGATGCAGGGCGACGCTCGGCGTTCTTGGCCACCTTGCGGTCGGTGGTGGGTACCGACGGGCAGCGGGTTCACGCCGGGGACCGGCTGTATCTCGCGGGCGAGGTGCCTGTGCTGATCGTCTGGGGGCGGGGCGATCCGATCATCCCCGCCTCGCACGGCGAGGACGCGCACCGCGCGATCCCCGGCAGTCGGCTGGAGATCTTCGAGGGCGTCGGGCACCTGCCGCAGGTGCAGGCTCCGGGGCGGTTCGTTGGGGTTGTCGAGCGGTTTCTCGCGGAGACGGAGCCCGCGATGTGGGATGGGGACGAGTGGCGGGCGCGGTTGGTTGCCGTAGGTGGTGGTGGCTAGAAGCCGGGCGCCTGCTTTTGCTTAACCTTTTTTTCTTTAGCAGAGTTTAGCGATAGACGAAAAACTAGGCTAAGCTTTCTAAAGTCTTGGATCGCGCGCGCAACCCATATACGCCCAACGCTGGCGCGCCGCCTCGGTTTCTCGCAGGCCGTGGGAACGAGGTCGAGGATTTCCGCATCCTGCTTCAACGCCTATCCCGAGGCTATACCGAGCAGTCGCTTGTTGTCACGGGGCTCCGGGGCGTTGGTAAGACCGTCCTCTTGGGGGAGTATGAGAACGTAGCGGCAGAAGAGTCGTGGGTCGCCGTGAAAGCAGAGGTTTCCAGGTCTACCGAGTTTGGTCCGCAAATGGCGAACCTAGCTCGACGCGCCCTGCTTGAGGTCTCACCGAAGGCGCGCTGGGACGAGAGAGCTCGCGCCGCTGCGGGCGTTCTGAGGTCGTTCTCACTCGGAGTACGTCCCGACGGCACCCTGGCTGTGGGCCTCGATGTCGAGGCGGTTGCCGGGAAGGCTGACAGTGGCAACCTCAACGATGACCTCGCCGACGTATTCGAGGCCATTGGAAGGGCAGCAAAGGATCGCGAGGGAGGGGTCGTCTTCCTCTTCGACGAGATCCAATTCTTGGCCAAGCGGGAGCTGGAGGCACTCATCGGAGCGGTACACAGAACCGTTCAGTATCAGCTGCCAGTTACCTTCGCCGGCGCGGGCCTACCGCAACTTCCTGGGCTGGCTGGCGAGGCAAAGTCATATGCCGAGCGACTGTTCAAGTTTCCGACGATCGGTGAGCTCACGGGAGATGCTGCGCGGGATGCGCTCGTTGAGCCAGCGCGTTTCGAGGAGACCGAGATCGACGAGGACGCTGTCGAGGTCATCCTTCAATACACCGAGGGCTACCCGTACTTCATACAAGAGTTTGGACGTGCTGCCTGGGATCTCGCAGGCGGGCCCGCAATTAGCCTTGAGGACGCCGAAGCCGCACAGGAGATCGTCGAGATGGTGCTCGACGAGAGCTTCTTCCGGGCGCGCATTCAACGGTGCACGCTCGAGGAGCGCCGATACATGCGCGCGATGGCCGAGCTCGGCTCAGACGCACAGAAGGCCAGCGAGGTGGCGGAGGTCCTTGGCAAGGGATCCGAACAGGTCGCCCCTCTTCGTGCGCGCCTGATCAATAAGGGCTTGCTCTACACGCCCCGCTACGGATTTGCCAAGTTCACCGTCCCTCAGTTCGATCGTTTCATGCGCCGGCACATGGAAATGGACGCGGACCCACCGATCGAGGCGTAGCGAGTCGGCTCGCCGCCAGGCAGAGGCACACAGTCGCGCCGAGACGAAGTGGGCGATCCAGGATTCGAACCTGGGACCTCTTCCTTATCAGGGGACGAGGCACACGGGTTGAAGCTTTCTGATCGTCAGTGTTTGTGGGGATATTCGCGGCGGGAGTGACGGGCGGATAAGCCTGGATTCGCGGCGATCCAGCTGGCTTTGGGCAGCAGGATGGGGGCTGCTGCCCAAACGCATTCAGATCGCGGATGTCATGGCCTCGTTGCCGTGACATCGTTTGTCACGTCCGGGTGGCTGGCTTGTGCTTTGGCTTAAGTCGGATCGGCATCAGGCGACGACGATGCAACCAGACCCCGCCGCCGGTCCTCTGCCCACTCACGGGTCGCCCGCTTTGGATTGCCAAGGCACGTGCTGATGATCTCGGCACAAAGACTCGCTGCGCGGCATGCGTTGGGCGCTGAGAACATCTCGACCTCGGTCGCAGACACAACAACCGTCTGGCTCGTCACCCGCGTGATAACAGCAGGGCGTAGGCACTCCTGATGATGCACTGCGAGATCGCGGACGCGAAACAGCCAGTCCAGCTCAGGGAGCCAGCGAGTCGAATCGCGCCCTACCGAGAACCCGAGCTTCAGTGTCTCCAAGATTCTGCGGGGTCGAGAGGCCGTAGATGGAGGTGGTCTGATGAGGGACTTCGAGGCACCGTACAGCCCATCAATCGCCAGCGCGGAGGCCACCACTGCCACGAGTGAGGCGTCCAGCTCAGCCGTGCCGACCGGCGCGGGCTGCTCCTGAGTGGGAAGGAAGTCATCGATCGTTGACCCCGGCGTTTGGAGCGCCATGGATACTGCATCGAGGTATGCGTCCGAAGGTCGAGCTTCCATAGCTTGGGCTGCGTGAGAGGCGGCTAGTCGGGACCAAAACAACCAGAGGGGCATCGCCATCTGTGTGCCACCACTATCCATCTTCAAGCTGGCGCCGGGCGGCAGCTCGACCGAAACCCGGAGTGAGTCGCCGTCGCCCGTCATGCGCTACGGCGTGGACTTCGGGATGTGCGGGCCGCTATTCGTCTGCACGTCACGTTCGGCTTCAAACAGAAGGGGGAGAGAGTGCGTGCTTACGCGGCCACGGGCATTCTCCACCTCCAGTACATCAATCCGGCTAGAAAGCAGAGCGTCGTGGAATATGTGCCAAGGCTCACGCCGAGGCTGCACCGAGAACGCAGGCGACGCCTCGTCAACATCAAGTACGACTGGAAGTCGGCTTAACACCGCTCCGTAGGGTGTCCAACCTCGCCCCACGGGCATCGAACGCTCCTTGAACCGCACATCTCGAACGGTGTCCTTACGGTTGCCGACGTTATAGATCGCCACTCGAAGCACCGGACTGGCCCTGTCCATGATCCAGTCAGCTTGGACTTCAAAGCGTGATCGGCTCAAGAACTTGTCCCACATCAATACGCCGGTCGAAACTAGCGACAGCGCGAGTGCGATCCACGCGACCATTCCTCCAGGCTACTGCCCGATCCGACGGCACCGGACAGGCACGACGACGGCTCACACGAGACGGTACGACCCTGTTCCGGCTGAGTGTGGAGGACTCTCAATTGGCCAGTTGATTGGCAGACGAGCCACAGATACAAACTCAGCCGCGTGGTACTCAGGTGATGGGCTGGTCGAGCAGCTGATCGAGCCAGGCGCGCACCTGTGCCACCGTCTCGCTCGCGGCCTTGCGGTCGAGGCGTTCATCGAGAATGTCCTCGTATCGAAATTCGACGGCCCAAGGAGCGAGTCGTCGGGCATCCCGTGCTGCCTCCGGCGGAGATAGCCCCGCTTCGTCAAGTAGGGCGACCAAGCGCCCGAGGTCGTGGACGCGCGGAGGAGGAACCCCGGCGTTTGCGAGAGCTGCCTTAAGCAGCTTCTCGACCGCCTGCTGCGCATGGAAGCCGATGACGTCATCCGGCACATCGTGGTCGTCAGCCAGCTTCTCCAACGTAATCTCGTCGCTGCGGGCCTTGAGCGCAAAGCGAGCGGCGAGGTCACGTAGGTCACGTTTCGGCGAGGACACGGCCCTCCGTCAGCGCGTCGTGGAGCAGCGTTCCGGGGACATCGCCCCATTCCTCCATGTATTCCAGTGGGACGACCATGACGTCCGCAGCGATACGGAGCGGGTCGAGCACGGCTCGCAGCCGCACCATCTCCTCCGCCTTGCTCGCCACCGAAGGCTCGACCACGAGGAAGTCGAAGTCGCTGTCCACACCAGCATCCCCACGGCTCTGCGAGCCAAAGAGGATCACTTTTGACTGACGCGGCGCGGCATCCGCGAGTAGGCGTCCGGCCTGATCGACGATCTCGGCTGTCGTCATAGCCCGACGCTACCGCAGTTGACGCGTAGGAGCGAGCCCCGTTGGGATTCAGGGCGCCGGCTCTGTCGAGGAGGCGTAGCCGACGCCTCCGGTGATCGTAGCTGCGGCCACCGGCCGCGACATCCCTCGACGTTGGTGGTGCCCGTGGGTCTCGCGCGCCCCCGACAGGGCCTTCGTGCGTCTCCCTTAGTGCCTCCACTCCTCGGGTGCGGGTCCGGGGGTCCATGCTTGGGTGACGCCGCCGCCTTCTTTGCGGAGGGTTTGGCTGTAGTCGATCAGGGTGTACTGGAACGCGATCTCGTCGCGTGGATCGCGGCCGGCGTCGTCCAGTTCTTGGCGCCAGGTGACGAGCGCGCAGAGAGTCTCGACGTGCGTGCTGCTTTTCCACCAGCCCTTCTTGAGTGCTTCGAGGGCTTGGGGGTAGCGGCCGTGCAGTGCGCAGATCGCGCCCCACATCAACATGCTCCACTCTCGGTCGCCCCCGTAGGGCTCAAGCCACCGCGCCCGCTCATCGAACTGCTCATCCTCGGGCGCGTCGTAGGAGGCTGTGGGCTCGGCCGGTCCTTTACGGGCCTGTCGATGTGGCCTGTTCGCGAGCCCGTCGCGGACCATTAGTCCGGCGAGCCTTGCGGCTGGCTCCCGGTGGTCCTGGCCAGCTCCTCGAGCTGGTCCGCGAGCGTGTCGGGGAGCGTGATCTTCAGACGGCGACTCATCGGGCCTGCTCCAGCGTCCGGTGGTGGGCTGTGTTCGTGTTGGTGGGTCCAGTGGTTTCCATGTGGTCATAGACCACGAGCACATCGAGGCGGCCAACGAGCTGGTGCCGTTTAAGGGTCCGCACGGGACCGTGCATCTAGTCTGTTCGAGCCTGTAAGCCTTTGGAGCGAAGCGACCGAGGCGGTGACGCAGCCAGCGAGCGCGACACGACGATCCGTGCCGCTGGGGGAGTGAAGATGCCTGTTGCGCTCCGCAGCGCAGGCGGCTGGGGCGATGCACTGGAGCACAGAGCGGCGGGCGGGGTAACTCGCTGGCCGTGTCGCGGGGTTGGTGGTCATCAACCCCAATGACTCACCGCACACAACCTCAACCCCTCGCGGGCTCCCCGCCACCTCCCGGTGTCGGTCTTGACGAGGCGTTCGTTGAGGCGCTCGCGCGCCGCGTTGTCGAGCTGATCCGAAGCGAGGGAACTACGCCCGTCGCCCGCCGCATGGTTGATGCGGGGACACTCGCGCGCGAGCTGGGAGTCGAGCGCTCCTGGGTCTACGCCCACCGTCAAGAACTCGGCGGGGTCAAGCTCGGGACCGGCCCAAAGCCCAGACTCCGGTTCGACGTGGAAACGGCACGGGAGCTGCTCGCCAGTTCAACAAGCAAGGAGTGGCGGACGCCACAAACGCCGGTGGCCGCTGATGGTTCGTCACAGCGGCATCGTCAGCGTTCGGGGAGCGGCCCCAGACTGCTGCCCATACGAGGCGCTACAGACGGCAATGGGAAGCGCTCGTGAAACCGCTGCGCCTACCGATTCGACTGCTCGACCTCGGCCACTGCTTTGGCGAGCTGGTGCAGATCGGCGCCGAGCGCGTGCAGAAGGCGAATGATGGTGCTCCAGCGAGCGTCACGCCGTCCAAGCTCGATATTGGACACGTATGCCTCGCTCGTCCCCGCCCGTTCCGCGACAGCCTTCTGAGTGATGTCGGCGCTACCTCGCAACGCACGCATAGCCTCTCCCAGGGCGCGAGGGTCGTCAGAGGGGATGGCGGTCACGGAACAGAGACTTGCGATATCAGGTGTGTTGCGCTAGGGTCGGCCCGACCAAACATAGTGCCCCCGCGCTGGTTGCACAGCCGGGGGCGTGGCACCGGAAGCGCGAACTCCCGGCACGTCAGACACCCTACCGAGACAGACAGGGCGTCTCTCTCGCCCGAAGCCGCCCACCGGAGCCTCCAAACACAGGAGGAACCGACCATGAGCACCCCCGCCGCTGCAATACCCGACCCGCTGGTATTGGCAGCGATCGACCGCGCACGGATACACCGCGCCGACGGCGAGACCGCAGTGCCCATATGGGCGATCACCGAACACCTCGGCATACCCCGGCGCTCACGGATCGTTCGCGCTCAAATCGCGGCGCTGGAAGCGTCGGGGGCTATCGAGCGCTCACGCCGTCACGGCATCGCCATGTGGAGCCTCACGAGCGCCGGTAAGCGACGTCTCACGCGAGCACGCCGCGCCGGTGAGATCGAGCTGCCCGAGTCGCCACAACACGCGAAGTGGCGCAACACACGGACACTCGCCGAGCAAGAGATCGAGCGCTGCCACCAGGCAGCACGCGATGCCATCGAAGCGGCCACAGCAATGCTCGACGCGCCAGTGAGCGACGGCCCCAGCTCCGATGAATGGTTCGAGATCGCGCAGCGTTTGCAGCGCGCGTGCTGGCATCTCGGCTCTGCCACCTACTGCCTGCGCGAGTGGCCGGAGCCAAGCGACGCCGCCCCGGACATAGACGAGCGTCTCGAACCACACGAGCGGACCCTCGACATCTTTGAGCGGACACAGCTACGCGCCAAACGCCAAGGACGACGCGGATTCACAAGCTGGATAGAGGAGGAGCACAGCCGATACCTGATCGCGTTCGGGCGGACCATCCGCCAACTACGCGCCGAGCAGAACATCAGCGCGGACGAGCTTGCCAACCTGGCCGGACTCACCCCCGCGCGTCTCGACGCGATCGAAGCCGGACGCTACGACCCGCGCTACGACGTGCTACTCGCACTCGCCACCGGACTCCGCGTGACACCCGCCGCACTCATAAACCGCGTCGGCGACCAGGCAACAGACGGTGCAGCGTAGTGGCCCGCCCAGCGACCGGACAAGTGATCGTGGACGAGCGCAGGCGCAGCCCGACCTACGGACTGCGCTTTCGCGCATACGGCCGACGCGAGTACGTATCGCTCGGGACAGCCGCCGAAGGCTGGACACGAGCAAAGGCCCAAACCGAGCTACAAAACATCCTCGCGGACGTACGACGCGGCACCTGGCAGCCACCCGTCACCGAGATGGTGCACGCACCACGAGAGATCCCGACCTTCCATGCGTTTGCGTCGGAGTGGTTCGAGCGTCAGAAGGTCGAGGGCGGGCGGCGTGGCGACGGGCTCAGCGACACGGGGGCAACAGCGCTGCGGTGGGTGATCTCTAACCACCTGCTGCCTGTGTTTGCCTCACGCCGGCTGGATCAGATCACGGTCGAGGATGTAGACCGATACCGGCTCGGCAAGGTCCGCGAGGGGAAACTCAGTGTTACATCGATCAACAAGACGCTCGCAACGCTCGCCGCAGTTCTCGAGACGGCCGTCGAGTATGAGCTGATCGACCGTAACCCAGCGCGTGGCCGACGGCGGCGCCTGCCAGCCGTGACGCCTCGCCGCTCCTGGCTCGATCGAGCAGACCACATCGCTGCGCTGCTCGACGCGGCTGGTCATCTCGACGTGAGAGCGAAGGTCTGCCCAGGTCAGCGACGCGCGCTGCTCGCAACGCTCACGTTCGCCGGCCTACGGATCGGGGAGGCGCTCTCGCTGCGCTGGCGCGATGTGGACCTCGCGCGTGACACCATCACCGTGCGAGCCGCCAAGACCGACGCTGGCATCAGAGTCGTGAACATCCTTCCCGTGCTCAGCGACGAGCTGCGCGACTACCAGGCTCGGATCGACCGAATCCCTGACGCTCTGGTGTTCGGCACGACCACCGGCAAGCATCAGGGCGCGACTAACGTGCGGCGGCGAGTGCTCGCCAGAGCTGTCCAGTATGCCAACGCGACACTCACCGAGAACGAATGCGCACCTCTGCCCGATGGCCTAACGCCGCACTCGCTGCGTCGCACGTTCGCCTCGCTGCTGTTCGCGCTAGGCGAGTCGCCGCCATACGTGATGGCACAGATGGGACACACAACGCCGAATCTCACGCTGGCGATCTATGCGCGGCAGATGGACCGCCGAGACGGCGAGTTCGGGCGCCTAAAGACGCTCGTTGAGGGCTATCGAACAGACGGCATGGCCGCGACATCAGCGGTGCAGTTGCCCGATGGCGCGGCTGCGACGCAGTAGAGGCTCATTGTGGGAAGATCCCGCAATGCGCGCGGTGTCCCGATAGAGCCGCAAGGTCGGAGACGGTGTCAGCGAACCAGCGTGAAGCAGCGCCCATCGTGACCGCCGCGAGTATCGCTGCGTGCGGAGGCGTGTCACGCGACACCCGGAGAAAGTGGACCCAGCGCATGCCGCCACTCGTCCGCCCTGGACCTCAGTTCACGACGCATGACGCTATCGAGACCGCGATTGTTGCGGCGCTCGCCAACGTCAACCATAAGCGTGGCCCAGATGCTTGGCTCGCAGTCCGAAACGACGTGCGCCAATACGTGCTCAGCGGCGTCGATGAGCTGTGGATCGTGATGAGCGCGCAAGGCAACTTTGCGCGCGTCGCATGCGTCACGTCAGAGGCGACGCATTTCGCGAGCACCGCCAGTTGTCCCGTCTATGTTGTGGCGCTTGGCGCTGTCATTTCAGCTGCGCGCGAACGTTTCGATCAGGAGATCGCGCGACTAGCGAGCAAATCCCACGCCAAGTCCGCACAAGTAAAAAGCATCCAGGCGTGATGACGAGTCTTCCGCCGGATCATTCCGTAGATTTATCCGCGGAAAGATCACCGGATCTTTCCGCTCTACTTTCCGCACTATGAGCCCTAACGCCACCATGAATACGCTCACATCTGAAGTCGAGGACGCACGCAACGCACTCATCGAGGCAGCGAGTACCAAACCGAAGTCGTGGTGGACGACCGACGATCTTCGCTCTGCCTCGCACGGGCGCTGGCGCGGGACCGTGTTTATGATCGCCCTAGACGAGCTTCTATCAGAGGGAAAGCTTGAAGCGAATCCCAGATGGCGGATTCGGCTTCATCTAGAGAGTCCGACGGTGTAGCTAGTCTCAACCGACCATGCGGGTCTATTTGACCGTGCCGGTCGGAGAGCAGGTTGAGCGGCTTGTAGACCGACAGCTCGGAGAGACGCCAGCGAGGTGGCGCGGTGCTGGCGAGCGTGATCGCGATCGCGTCCTCTACTCGTCGGCCTTTCAGCGCCTCGGCGGCGTGACGCAAGTCACGGCCCCCGAGCCGGGCCATGCGTTCCACACCCGCCTCACACACTCTCTGAAGGTTGCCCAAGTCGCCCGTGCGTGCGCTCGCATGTTGAAGCAGCAGAACCTGACCGGCACCGCAGCGCAAGTCGTCGCCTGCCTCGATCCAGAAGCCGTAGAGGCGTCGGCACTGGCGCATGATCTCGGCCATCCCCCATTTGGCCACATTGCCGAGGAGCGCCTCGATGCAAACGCGGTCGATGCTGGTGGATTCGAGGGCAACGCGCAGAGCTTCCGCATTCTCACGCGGCTGGCGGTTCAAGCGCGCAACCCGCGGGGCCTCAACCTAACGCGGCAGACCCTCAATGGCGTTCTCAAGTATCCGTGGGTTCGTGCCAGTGCGCATGGAACAAAGTGGGGGATCTACGACGACGATCTTGTCGCCTTTGGGTGGGTACGCGAGGACAGCGCAAGCGTCGAGCCATCTCTTGGCGCGCGCCTCATGGATTGGGCGGACGACCTCACATACGCTGTCCACGATGTAGACGACTTCTATCGCGCCGGCTTGATTCCGCTCGACCGGCTCGCGTCCGGCGGGGCTGAGCTGGAGCGGTTCCACGCTCGTCTACTTGAGACACGCCAAGCAAATAGCAAGGCAGACGCGGATGTGCTGGTGAACGCGCTTCGCGACGCCCTCTCGCTCTTCAAGATCAGTGAGGCTTACTCGGGTGCGGAAGATCAGCGCATAGCGCTCCGGGGATTCGGCTCGCGCCTTATCGGACGCTACGTCGAGGCAGTCGAGGTACGCGATCCGGGTATACCCGGAAAAGCGGCGCTCGTCATTGAGGACAAGCTCGCACAACAAGTGCGAGCCCTCAAGGCGGCGACGTGGCTATACGTCGTTCGTAGACCATCCCTCGCTGTCATGCAGCACGGGCAGCGGCTGATGATCGACCGGCTATTTGAGTGGTACTACGATGCGACAGCTCTCGGAGGCGACACGCGATTGCTGCCGCCCACGTATCAGGAGCGCCTTTCGCCTGATGCCACTTCCGCAGATCGGATGCGGCTCGTCGCTGATCTCATCGCGAGCCTCTCGGAGCAAGCTGCCATAGAACTCCACAGACGGCTGGGCGGCACTGGCCCTGGCTCCGCTATGGATGCTACCGCTCGCGTCCACTAGCAAGGGCTGTCAAGCATGAACGTTTGGGCAGCATCGGGCAGCAATCGCGCTACCCAGTGCCTCCTAAGTCACCGCCAAGATCAGCGCTCAGCGTCGAAAACGGCCTTCCAAAGCCAGATGTAAGCGATGGGCGATCCAGGATTCGAACCTGGGACCTCTTCCTTATCAGAGAAGCGCTCTAACCAACTGAGCTAATCGCCCGCGGCCGCCGATTCTAGCGGCACTCAGCGCTCGAGCGACGCCCTACACAACCGCCCGCCCGCGAAGCCGGCCGACCAGCTCGCTCGCCTCCTCCGGGCTCGCGAACGACAGCTCCGCGCGATACCCGCCTGTGGGCGTCGGCGTGACCTTCACCTCGGCCCCGAGCACATCCCCTAGGGAGTCAGCGATGTCCCGCGCCGCCTGCTCCTGATCCGGGTGCGCCTGCGACGAAATCCTCGCCCTGCGGAGACTCTGACCCTGCTTTGAGCCGTCGCCGCTCTCACGGGCGCGCTCTTCGGTGACCCGCACCGACCATCCCTGCTCGGCCGCGATGCGAGCGAGCGATCGCCGGGCGCCGTGGTCCTCGGCCAGCAGCAGCGCGCGCCCGTGCCCCGCGGTGAGCGATCCCTGCTGCAGCAGCTCGATCGCCTCGTCGGGGAGGTCGAGCAGCCTCACCAGGTTGCTCACCGCCACGCGGCTGCGCCCCACACGCAGGCCCACTTCCTCACGAGTCAGGCCGAGCTCCTCAACGAGCGCCGCGCACGCGCGCGCCTCCTCGATCGGGCTGAGGTCCTCGCGCGCCATGTTCTCGATCAGCGCCACTTCCAGCGCCGCAGCGTCCTCGCGGTCGCGCACGATCGCCGGGATCGTCTTCAGGCCCGCGATCTGCGCCGCCCGCCAGCGCCGCTCCCCCGCCACCAGCTCATACGTCCCACCCGGCCTCGGACGGACAAGCACCGGCTGCAGCACGCCCCGCTCCCCGAGCGATCCCGCCAACCCCTGCAACGCCTCTTCGTCGAACACGCGGCGCGGCTGGTTGGGGTTGGGCGAGATCAGCTCGATCGGCAGCTCGCGCAGATCCTCCGCGGCGGTCCCCGCGCCCTCGCTCGACACCGACAGGATCGCGCTCAGGCCCCGTCCCATGCCCGGCTTCGGTTTAGCCACGCGCCGCCACCTCCTTTGCCAGCTCGAAATACGCCTCTGCTCCCGCGCTGTGCGGGTCGTGATGGGTCACCGGTAGACCGTAGCTCGGAGCCTCCCCGACGCGCACGTTGCGCGGGATCACCGTGTCGAACACCAGGTCGGGGAAGTGCTCGCGCACTTCGCGCTCCACGTCCTGCCCCAGGCGCGTGCGCGCGTCGTGCATCGTCAGCAGCATCCCCGCCACCGTCAGCCGCGGGTTCAGCTCCTTGCGCACCAGCGCGAGCGTCTCGAGCAGGCCCGCGAGGCCCTCCAGCGCGAAGTACTCCGTCTGCACCGGCACGATCACTTTGTCCGCCGCCGCCAGCGCGCACACCGTCAGTGGGCCCAGCGAGGGCGGGCAGTCGAGCAGGATGTACTCGAACTCGTCGCGGATCGACGCGAGGCAGTCGCGCAGGCGGTACTCGAAGCCCTCCATCCGCGGAAGCTCCACGTTCGCGCCCGCCAGACCTGCCCCCGCCGGCAGTATCCGCAATCCCGCCACCGCCGAGTCGGTGATCGCCTCCCGCGGGGTCGCCTCACCCGTCATCACCTCGTACAGGCCCGGCGCCTGGGTGCGCGCGACGCCGAGTCCGACCGTCGCGTTCGCCTGCGGGTCCACGTCCACGAGCAGCGTCGTGTAGCCCGCCTCCGCGATGCACGCCGCCACGTTCACCGCCGTCGTCGTCTTGCCCACGCCGCCCTTCTGGTTGGCGACCGCATAGATCGTGCCCATGCGCTGCAAGCTAGCGACGATCGTCTGAGGACGGCTGCTCGTGGTCGGAAATTGGGGAGAACAACAGCTCGCGCGGTCGCATTCAGCCGCCAAGTGGGCGCTTGCGCGCCATTCCCGCACGCCGAGGAAAGCGCTCGGGAGTAGCCGACGCCTTCGAGAAGACGTGGAGGTGGCGGTCCGTGGCGCCCTCGAACGGCTCGACCCTGCGGATCTCGACCAGCTCCAGGCCGAGGGTCTCGGCCGCCCTCAGCGCCGCGGCCTCCTCGTCTGCGTCTCGGCGGCCGCGCCAGTCCACGAGCGATCCCCCCAGCCGCAGCAGCGGCGCCGCGTACTCGAGCACCACCGGTTGTGGCGCTAGCGCGCGCGCCACAACCGTGTCGTTGCCCTCCACGCCCTCGCGCCAGTCCTCCGCCCTCGAACACACCACCGTGGTGTTCTCCACCCCTGTGGTGGCGGCGATTCCCGCGAGGAAGTCGCACTTGCGCCGTTGGCTCTCGACCAGCGCCACCCGTGCGTCGGGGAGAGCCACCGCGAGCGGGAGGCCGGGGAAACCAGCTCCCGCACCGATGTCCGCGATCGTCGCCGATGTCGCTACCCGGTCCAGCTCCAGCGCCACGAGCGAGTCCGCGAGGTGGATGTCGAGCGCCTGCGGCGCGGAGCGCACCGCCGTCGGGGCGTGCTTGTCGGCCTCCAGGGTCCGCAGTATCTGCTCGAGCTGTGCGACCTGGGTGGCGGTCAGACCGTAGCGGGCGGCCAGCCCGGTGAGCTGCGGGCCCGTCATCGCTCGTAACGGCGGAAGAAGTCCGCGTACTTCTCGCGCATGTCGCGCACCCGGCCCGCCACGTGGCTGTCCACCTCGTCGCTCAGGACCTCGTCCACCAGCGGCATCACGTCCTCCGCCAGCGCCGCTCCACGCGCCATCCACTGGTAGTAGTGGCGGCCGCCGTGGTTGTAGGGGCCGTACAGGCGGGCGCGAGGAAACCGAGCCTCCAGCCAGCGAAACAGCGACTCATGGCGAGTGTGCATGCGAAGAGTCACCTGCGGCACCTTGCCATCGCCGCCGAAGTGGCCCTCTCCGATCAGGATGCCCACGAAGATGCCCCGATCGAGGTCGCTCAGCTCCGGCTGCACTGGGTCCGTCATGCGCCTAGTGTTTCACCGTCAAGAAAAACGTGAAACACTCCGGGCGCGATCAGTGCTCGAGCGGGGAGATCACCAGATAGCGCTCGGGCTCGTTGCCCTCGCTGTGCGTCTCCACGTCGCCGCGCTCGCGCAGGTACTCGTGCACGATCCGCCGCTCGAACGGCGGCAACGGGTCCAGATCCACCGGCTTGCCTGAGCTGATCGCCTCGTCGGCCGCGTCGTCGGCTTCCCCGCGCAATGCCTCCGCTCGACGCTCGCGATAGCCGTTGGCGTCGATCACGACCCTCGTCGTCGAGGGACCGTCCGGGAACACGATTCGCTGGGCCAGGTGTTGGACGGCATCGATCGTCTGGCCGTGGCGCCCGATGAACAACCCCACGTCCTCGCCCTCGACGCGACCAGTGAGCACGCCGTCCTTCTGGGCGACATCGACCTCGGCGTCGAGCCCGAGGCCTTCCACGATCTCCTCGAGCAGCTCCTCGAGGGCCTCGGGCGGGTCGAGCTCGTCGGTGTCCACGTCCCGATCACTCATCGGCGTCTACCCGAGCGCTTCTTCTTCTTGCGTGAGGACGGTGGCGGGCCGGCGATGGCGGGCTTTGGGTCCGGTTGCGTGGCGCTGGGAGTGCCCAGAGCGCCGGCGAGCGCTGCGCGCAGCGGACTGCTCGGCTTGCCGTTCGCCTCGGTTTTGGGCGGTGCCTCGACCTTGGGAGGAGGCGGCATGTGGCGTTTGATCAGGTACTGCTGCCCGATTGTCCACGTGTTCGTCGTGATCCAGTACACCAGCAGTCCCGCGGGGTAGCGATAGAGGATCGCCACGAACACCACCGGCAGGAGCAGCATCAGGCGGCGCTGGTTCGGGTCGGCGGAGGCGGTCGCGATCATCGTCGAGGCCAGCTGTGAGGCCACGTAGAGCACGATCAGCACCACCAGGGCCGCGCCCGTCGCCTTGCTCGTGATGTCGGGCAGGAACAGGAACTTGGCCGAGTGCGGCGCAACCTGGTCGCACGTGACTTTTTCGATCTGCTTGACCGTGAGGTAGCCGTGGGCGTGGAGCTGGGCGCCGCAGATGTGCTTCTTGAGGTCCGTCCGAAGCATGTAGAACAGCGACACGAACACCGGCAGCTGCATCAGGAGCGGCAGGCATGACGCCAGCGGGTTGATTTTGTTCTCCTGGTAGAACTTCATCATCTCCTGCTGCTGGCGCTGTTTGTCCTCCTTGTACTTCTCTTTCAGCGCGTTGATCTGCGGCGCAAGCCGCTGCATCTCCTGCATCGACTTGAGCTGCTTGAACGTGACCGGGACGAGGATCGCTCGGATCAGGACTGTCAGCCCGACGATCGCGAGACCCCAGCTGCCTCCCACGACGTTGTCATGGATGAACACCATGATCGTTTCGAAGAGGCTGATCAGGGGCGAGAACGCGTCCTGAATGACGTTGGCGAGTATTGGCATGCTCTAGCGGATCCGCGGTTTGGTCGTTCAGTGCTCGGTCTTCGGACCAACGCTGAACACTCGCTGGGCCTCCACCGGATCGTATCCGCCGTGGCTCCAAGGGTTGCATCGGAGCAACCGCCACCCCGCGAGCACCAGGCCCCTAAGTATGCCGTACTCCCTGATCGCGCTCACCGCGTAGCGAGAGCAGGTCGGCTCGTACTTGCAGCGTCTGGGAATCGCCGGCGAGACGAACCGCTGGTAGGCGACGATCGGAGCGCTCGCGATCGTGCGTGCGACCCTCGACCAGCTCGCCGGGGCAGCCTCCGAAGACGTCGCGGACGTCATGCCTCCTCCGGCGTGTCGGCAGACTCGTCCCCAGCCGCAGGCTGCGCCCAGAACCCGGCCTTCTCGATCAGCTCCCTCAAAGACGACTCCACTCCCGCGAGGCCCTCGCGCTCGGCGAGATCTCCAGCGGGCGGGCGGGCCACGACCACGAAGTCGTGCCCCTCGCGCAATCCGCTCTCGGTATTGGCGAAGGCTTCGCGTAGGAGCCGCTTCACGCGGTTGCGCTCTACCGCCCCACCGACCTTGCGCGAGACCGACAGGCCGAGCCTGCACCCCTCCGCATCGCTGTTGGGGAACGCGTACAGAACGAGGTGACGGTTGGCCGTCGAGCGCCCGTGACGGTACACGCGCTCGAACTCAGCGCTGCGCGACAGGCGCCCGCCGCGGCCGGAGGATCGCGGCCTCATCGCGTGTCCCTCGCCCACAGCAGCAGGTGCCACTCGAAACCCCTCAGGTGGAGAGGCGCTTGCGACCCTTGTCGCGGCGGCGCTTCAACAGCAGCCGGCCGGCTCGGGTGCTCATGCGCGCACGGAAGCCATGGGCACGGGCTCGCTTGCGCTTCTTCGGTTGGTAGGTGCGCTTCATGGTCTAGTTCTCCACGTAGGGTTGCGTTCCTCCGGCGAGCGGGCGCAACGAATCGCGCACGACACTCGACGGGTCGCGGGGTCCAGTATAGGACCGAGGCGGCCCGGGTGATTTTTTCCGCCAATTGCGGCTAGCTTCATCGGCCCCTCCAAACCCGTTGGGTATAGTCGCTCGACCGGACTCCCAGCGAGTCCCCCTCTGAATAGTTCCATCACCTTCTTCCGGGAGAGAAGCCGATAAGCGCTGCCGTGAGCACCGAGCTCGAGCACATATGGTCACGGGTGCAAACCCAGCTCTCGCTCGTCGTCGACGAGCCCACCTACCGTCTCTGGTTGGCCGATCTGCACCCGGTCGAACTCGTCGAGGAGCGACTACTAGTCGCAGCGCCGCCCAACGCCCGTAGGTGGATCGGCGAGCGCTTCGGACGGGTCCTCCAGGCCAGCGTCGAGCTCGTCATCGGCCCAGATGCACAGGTCGAGCTGCTCGCCGACACGGCCACAGACGAGCAGGTCTCCGGGCGCCGTCGGCGGATCGTGCCCGATCGCAGCCGCCGGCAACCGCGCTCACAGACCTCTGACGGACGCGAGCACGACGCTCCTGCACCGTCTTCCTCGAGCACGACGCTCCATCTCGGGCCTCTCGGAAACCCAAAGCTCACGTTCGACCAGTTCGTCATCGGCGACAGCAACCGCCTCGCGCACGCCGCCGCGTTGACGGTCGCTGAGATGCCGGCGCAGGCCTACAACCCGCTCTTCATCTATGGACCGCCTGGCGTCGGCAAGACACACCTGATGAGCTCGATCGCGAACCTCCTGCTGGCTCACAACCCCGAGCTCAGCGTTCGCTGCAGCACCGGCGAGGCGTTCACCAACGAGTTCCTTGCGGCGCTCTCAGACGGAAGCACCGAGCAATTCAAGGCCGGCTTTCGCGACATCGACGTGCTGTTGATGGACGATGTCCAGTTCCTCGAGCGCAAGACCAAGACCGAGGAGGAGTTCTTCCACACCTTCAACGCCCTCCACGACTGCGGCCGACAGATCGTGCTCACCTCCGACCGACCGCCGCACGACCTCCAAGCACTCGAGGATCGCCTGCGCGAGCGCTTTCAGGCCGGCCTCGTCGCCGACATCGCTCCACCCGACCTCGCCACCCGCTTGACGATCCTTCGCAAGCGTGCCCATCACGACCAGCTCGACCTGGCCGACGACAGCGCACTGGTCGTCATTGCAGAGCACGTGCGTACCAACGTCAGGGCTCTCGAGGGAGCGTTGATCCGCATCGTCGCCTTCAGCTCGCTCACCGGCCGACCACTGACAGCACAGCTAGCCCAGGAGGTGCTTGCGAACCTCTATCCACAATCGTCCTCGCCCGGGCAACGCAAACGCACCGTCGAGGAGATCCAGACCGCCACCTGCGCGCAGTTCGACATCTCCCCAGACGAGCTCCTCTCCACCGCCCGCGCCCCTCGAATCGCATGGCCACGGCAGCTAGCGATGTACCTGTCCCGCGAGCTCACCGAGGAATCGCTACCGGCAATCGGCCGACACTTCGGCGGCAGGGATCACACGACGGTCCTCCATGCCTGGAGGCGCGTGGGCTCGCGTATCTCCTCCGACGACACCTCCCGCGAGGCTGTGGAGAAGCTGTGCCAAAGCCTCGATTGCTCCACACCGCCATGATCACGTCTCCGACGACCGCTCCGCCTGAGAGACTTCTCGAGCCTCTGTCCACAGGCTCACCCACCGACCCACACGTCACAGCCCCAGCAATACAGCCAATACCCACAGATTCACAGCCCCTACTAAGTTCTATCTCTACCTCGTAGACAAGTCATGAAGCTCTCGATCTCCGTCAGCCACCTCCTCGCTCAGCTGCAAACAGCTTCGCGCGTCGCCTCGACCCGCAGTGCCGTCCAGGCGCTCTCCGGCGTGATGATCTCCGCCCAGCCCGACAGCACCCCCGAGCTGTTGGCCACTGACATGGAGATCGGTCTGCGCGTTCCGCTGTCTGCCGAGGTGGCAAGGCCGGGATCCGCCGTTCTTCCCGCTCGCCTGCTCCTCGATGTTGTCCGCTCACTTTCCGGCGATCAGCTGACGCTCGAGCTGCGCAGCGCCGAGCAGGACGTAGAGCTGATCTGCGGGGCGACGACCTTCCATCTGCGCACGCTCCGCGCCGAGGATTTCCCGACGCTGCCCGCGCCGTCGCCGGACACGCGCATCACGCTGCCGATGGAGGCGTTCGTGCAGACCATCTCTCGCGTCGCCCGCTCGGCCTCGCGCGACGAGACGCGCCCCGTCCTCACGGGCATCCTGATGTCCGCCTCCGGGCAGGAGCTGCGCATGGTCGCCACCGACTCCTACAGGCTGAGCGTCAAGGAGACCGCGCTCGAGGCGGCGCTCCCGGACGGACTCGAGGCCAACATCCCCGCGAGAGCGCTGCAGGAGCTCGTGCGCATCGCCCAACAGGCGCCCGGCGACTCCATCTCAGTCAGCGTGGGGCAGAACCAGGTCATCTTCGAGGTCGGGGAGATCGTCCTCTCCTCCCGGCTGATCGACGGCCAGTTCCCCAACTACCGCCAGCTGCTGCCCGAGTCGGTGGAGCACGAACTGCGTCTGTCGAGCGCGGAGGTCACCGACGTGGTGCGCCGGATCAGCCTGCTCGCGCAGAAGAACGCGCCGCTGCGCCTCAGCTTCAGCGAGGGCACGCTCACGATCTCCGCCCAGACCCCCGACGTCGGCGAGGCCAGCGAGGCGATCCCAGTGCCGTTCCACGGCGAGGCCTTCGAGATCGGCTTCAACCCCGAGTTCCTCCGCGACGGACTCGAGAGCATCGACTCCGACGAGCTGGTGCTCAAGCTGATCAGCCCCCTGCGCCCGGGCCTCATCGAATCGCCTGACACCGGGGATTTTGTGTACCTCATCATGCCCATCCGCCTGAACGTCTGAGACCGGTGCCGTGCGCGTCGTCAGCGTGGAGATGCGCGACTTCCGCACCTACGCTCGCGCCGAGGCGCGGCTCGGAGAGGGGCTCACCGTCGTCCACGGCCCCAACGGCGTGGGCAAGTCGAACCTGCTCGAGGCCGTCTACTTCGGCTGCACCGCACGCTCGCCGCGCAGCCGCAACGAGCGCGAGCTCCTGGCATTCGGCGCCAAGACGGCCCGTGTCGTCGTGCGGCTGCTCGACGGCGCCGAGCCCCACGAGCTGACGGTCGGCTACGGAACGGTCGACGGCAGTCCCCAGCCGGTCAAGCGGATGACCTCCGACGGCGCCGTGGTGGAGCGTCTGCTGGACATCCCCAACAGGCCGCTCGTCAGCGTGTTCATGCCCGAGCGCCTCGAGCTGATCAAGGGACCGCCGGCCGTACGCCGCGCCCATCTCGACCAGTTCGTCGCAGCCATCTGGCCTCTGCGCGCCCAGACCCGCCGCGAGTACTCGCGCGTGCTTGCCCAGCGCAATGCCCTGATCGCCGGTATACGCACAGGGCGCTCGTCGCAGGCCACGCTGCCCAGCTGGGACCGCGAGCTGGCGAGCAAGGCCATCGCGGTGCGCGACCATCGCGCCGAGGCCGTCGAGCTCCTCGTGGAGCTATTCGCCGAGCGCACCGCAGCCCTCGGGCTGACCGGGGAGGCAACCCTCGAGTATCGGCCCCGCTCGCGCGCGGTCGACGAGGAGCAGTTCGTAGAGGAGCTGCAACAGCGCCTCGCCGGCGACCTCGAACGCGGCTTCTCGGGCCATGGGCCCCACCGCGACGAGCTCGCCTTCCTCCGCGACGGACGCGAGCTGCGCGTGTATGGATCTCAGGGCGAGCAGCGCATGTCGCTGCTGGCGCTACTGCTCGCAGAGCGCACTGTGCTGGCCCGCGAGCGCGGCCGAACGCCACTGATGCTCCTCGACGACGTCATGAGCGAGCTCGACGGAGATCGCCGCGAGATGCTCGCTCGCGAGCTCTCGACAGGAGGGCAGAGCGTGATCGCCACGACCGACCTCGCCCACGTCCCCGGCGCCGGAGATGCATCGGTCGCTCGCCTGCGCGTCTCCCCCGGCGCAATCCTGCAGGAGGCGATCGCCGCATGAGCCGCGCCGCGCCGCGCATGCTGTCGGTCGCGCTGGACGATCTCACCGCGTCAATCGCGCCCGCCACCACCCTCGCCCGCGTGCAGGAGATCTGGGACCGCGCCGCCGGGTCCGCGATCGCAGCCTCCGCTCGCCCCACCGCTGAGCGAGACGGCGTACTGACCGTCACCTGCGCCGCCGCGGTGTGGGCCCAAGAGCTCGATCTGATGGCCGCGCAGCTGATCCCGCGCATCAACGACGCGCTCGGCGCCGAGGCCATTCGCGAGCTGCGCTGCCGCACTGGTTGAACCGGCACTTCCAGACCGCCTCTTTTCCCGCCATTTTGCAGGGATTTAGCAGCGTCCAGAGGGGCCCCGCAAACAGCGCGCGTGCTATTATTTACGACACAGCTAAACCGCCCCGGCCGAGGACTCAACGCCCCGGAATCCGGGGCGTTCTCACGTCATCGGAGGGCCATTGGCCGCAGGTAGCAACAGCTCTGAAGAGAGCGCAGGCAGCAACGACATGTCGATGACCGGCGGCTCCGCGAGCTACGACGCGCAGGACATCACTGTCCTCGAGGGTCTTCAGGCGGTCCGCAAGCGCCCCGGCATGTACATCGGCTCGACCGGCGTGATGGGCCTCCACCACCTCGTCTACGAGGTCGTGGACAACTCCGTCGACGAGGCGCTCGCCGGCTTCTGCACGGAGGTATCCGTCCGGATCCACCCCGACAACTCGGTCACCGTCGTCGACAACGGGCGCGGCATCCCCGTGGCCAAGATGGACAAGGAGGGCCTCCCCGCCGTCCAGGTGGTCCTCACCGTCCTGCACTCCGGCGGCAAGTTCGGCGAGGGCGGCGGCTACAAGGTCTCCGGCGGTCTTCACGGCGTGGGCGTGTCCGTCGTCAACGCGCTATCTGAGCGCCTCGTGATCGAGATCCGCCGCGACGAACACGTCTTCTCACAGGAATACTCCCGTGGCGCGCCGCAGAACGAGCTCTCACAGGGCGAGAAGCTCGCCGAGGACGCTCCCACGGGCACGTCCATCACGTTCCTCCCCGACGCCGACATCTTCGAGACGCTCGAGTTCGACTACCACACCCTCGAGGAGCGTCTGCGCGAGACCGCCTTCCTCACCCGCGGCCTGAAAATCTCGATCGTGGACGAGCGTGGCGAGGGCCACTCCGCGGAATTCCAGTACGAGGGCGGCATCGAGGACTTCGTCTCGTACCTCAACGAGAACAAGGAGACGGTCCACCGCAAGGTCATCTTCTTCGACGGCGAATCGGAGGAAGGCGCCGCGGAGATCGCGATGCAGTGGAACGCCTCCTACCAGGAGTCGATCCACTCCTTCGCCAACAACATCAACACGCCCGAGGGCGGCTCGCACATGAGCGGCTTCCGCTCCGCCCTCACACGGACCGTCAACAAGTACGCGCGCGACCACGGCCTGCTGAAGGAGAAAGAGGACAACCTCTCCGGCGAGGACGTGCGCGAGGGTCTCACGGCCGTCATCTCGGTCAAGCTCCGCGATCCGCAGTTCGAGGGCCAGACCAAGACAAAGCTCGGCAACCCCGGGATCGCCGGGTTCGTCGAGTCGATCGTCAACGCGGGTCTCAGCGAGTTCCTCGAGGAGAACCCCAGCGAGGCGCGCGCGGTCATCTCCAAGGCCGTCCAGTCGCAGCGCGCACGCGAAGCGGCCCGCAAGGCACGCGACCTCACCCGCCGCAAGTCCGCGCTGGAGAACTCCACGCTGCCGGGGAAGCTCGCCGACTGCTCCGTCAAGGATCCCTCGCTCGCGGAGCTGTTCGTGGTCGAGGGTGACTCCGCCGGCGGCTCGGCCAAGCAGGGCCGCGACCGCAACACGCAGGCCGTGCTGCCGCTGCGCGGCAAGATCCTCAACGTCGAGAAGTCGCGCATCGACAAGGTCCTGCAGAACACCGAGGTGCAGGCGCTCATCACCGCCATCGGCACGGGGGTACGCGACGAGTTCAACATCGAGAACGCCCGGTACCACAAGATCGTGCTGATGACCGATGCCGACGTTGACGGCGCGCACATCCGCACGCTCGTGCTAACGCTGCTGTTCCGCGAGATGGAAGAGCTGATCAAGGCCGGCTACGTCTACATCGCCAAGCCTCCGCTGTACAAGCTCAAGCAGGGCTCGCGCGAGCGCTACATCGAGAAGGACTCCGAACTCGAGGAGATCCTGCTCTCCGACAAGTGGGAGAAGCTCGAGGTCTTCGACCGCCACGCAAGCCAGTTCAAGCTCACCGATGCACGCTGGCAGCGTTTCTCGAGACTACTCAAGCAGTACGAGGGCTGGTCCTCGTCGCTGCGCGCCGCCCACGGCCACGAGATGGTGCAGTTCCTCGAGGAGTCCTCGCTGCTCGGAGAGCAGGCGATGAGCGCCGACGCCGCCACCGAGATGCTCGCCCGTGGCGACGTCGTCGGCGACACCCACACCACCGAGCTGCTCGACTCCGACCCGCTCGAGCTGCGCGTCAAGGCGATCGAAGCGAAGACCGGCTTCGCGCGCATCCACCGCATCAAGCGCAGCCTGTTCGAGTCGCAGGAGTACAGGCAGCTCGCCCGCGTGCACGCCCAGCTCGTCGAGCTCGCCGGCGTGCCGCCGTTCGACGTCCGCCTCGGCGACGTGCACGACACGGCCGCATCGTTCGAGGCGCTTCACCCCGCGGTGATGGGCGCCGCACAGAAGGGCACCAAACTCCAGCGCTTCAAGGGACTCGGGGAGATGAACGCCGAGCAGCTCGGCGAAACCACCATGGCGCCCGCCACGCGCACGCTCGCACAGGTCACGCTAGACGACGCGTTCGCCGCCGACCGAACCTTCTCGATGCTGATGGGCGACCAGGTCGAGCCCCGACGCGCATTCATCGAGGACAACGCTAGGGCTGTGGCGAATCTCGATGTGTAGGGAGGTGAGAAATGGCATCCGCTGACGTCATAGGCGGCGGGCACGTGGAACCGCGCGCGCTCGAGGAGGAGATGCGCACCGCGTACCTCGACTACGCCATGTCGGTGATCGTCGGGCGCGCGCTACCCGACGTCCGCGACGGTCTGAAGCCCGTCCATCGGCGCGTGCTCTACGCGATGAACGAGCTCGGCCTCGGGCCCACTCGCTCTTACGCCAAGTGCGCCAAGATCGTCGGCGAGGTGATGGGCAACTATCACCCCCACGGCGACTCCGCGATCTACGACACGCTCGTGCGCATGGCGCAGGAGTTCTCGATGCGCAACGAGCTCGTCGACGGCCAGGGCAACTTCGGCTCCGTCGACGACGACCCCGCTGCTGCCATGAGGTACACGGAGGCCCGTCTCGCCCGTATCGCGACGGAGATGCTGCGCGACCTGGACATGGACACGGTCGACTTCGCGCCGAACTACGACGGCTCGCGCCGCGAACCGCTCGTCCTGCCCGCCCGCTTCCCCAACCTGCTCGTCAACGGCTCCTCCGGCATCGCCGTCGGCATGGCCACCAACATCCCGCCGCACAACCTGCGCGAGGTGATCGATGCGACCGTCGCCTACATCGACGACCCCGACATCGACACCGAGGGCCTGATGCGCCATGTCAAGGGCCCCGACTTCCCCACCGGCGGGATCATCCTCGGCCGCTCCGGCATCAAAGACGCTTACGAGACCGGCCGCGGGCGCGTGCGCCTGCAGGCCCGCGCGCACATCGAGCCGCTCACCCACGGCAAGGAGGCGATCGTCGTCACCGAGCTGCCCTTCATGGTGAAGAAGGGCGGCGAGGGCAACCTCATGACGAAGATCGCCGAACTCGTCAACGACAAACGCATCCCCGAGATCTCCGACCTACGTGACGAGTCCGACAAGCGCGGCATGCGCCTCGTGATCGAGCTCAAGCGCGACGCGCTCCCGAAGGTCGTGCTCAACAAGCTCTACAAGCACACCTCTATGCAGACCACCTTCGGCGTGAACATGGTCGCGCTCGTGGACAACGTCCCGCGCACGCTCAACCTGCGCGCCGTGATCCACAACTACGTCGCCCACCAGCGCGAAGTGATCGTGCGCCGCACCAAGCACGAGCTCTCCGAGAAGGAGGCGCGCGCGCACATCCTCGAGGGGCTGCTCACAGCGCTCGAGCACCTCGACGCGATCATCGAACTGATCCGCGCCTCGCGCGACCGCGACGCCGCCCGCGAGCAGCTCGTCGAGCGCTTCGACCTCAGCCCGATCCAGGCGACCGCGATCCTCGACCTGCGCCTCTCCCAGCTAACCGCGCTCGAGGCAGACGGCATCAAACAGGAGCACGCCGACGTGTCCGAGCGGATCGCCGAGCTGCGCGCGATCCTCGGCGACGAGACCCGCGTGCTGAGCGTGATCAAGGAGGAGCTCGCCGAGATCCGCGAGCGCTTCGGCGACGAGCGGCGGACCGACATCAGCCACTCCGAGGACGAGATCGACATCGAGGACCTGATCGCCGACCAGCAGATGGTGATCACCATCACCCAGACCGGCTACATCAAGTCGCTGCCGCTCGCCACCTACCGCCAGCAGCAGCGCGGCGGACGCGGCGTGACCGGCATGGACATGAAGGACGGCGACTTCATCGAGCACCTGTTCGTGTGCTCGTCCCACGACTACCTGCTGTTCTTCTCCAACCGCGGCAAGGTCTACCGCTCGAAGGTCTACGAGCTGCCCGAGGCCCAGCGCACCGCCAAGGGCCGCGCACTCGTCAACATCCTGCCGCTGGCCGAGGGCGAGCGCATCCAGGCCGTCGTCTCCACGCGCGACTTCTCCGAGACGGAGTTCGTCGTCTTCGCCACCCGCAACGGCACCGTCAAGAAGACCGAGCTCAAGGCCTACAACACGCCGATCAAAGCCGACGGCATCATCGCGATCAACATCCGCGACGACGACGAGCTGCTCGCCGTGCGCACCGTCGACCCCGGCGACGAGATCATCATGGTCTCCCGTGCCGGCCTCACCGTGCGCTTCGCCGAGTCCGACGTCCGCGCGATGGGCCGCGACACCACCGGCGTGCGCGGCATGGACGTCGGCAAGGACGGTCGCGTGATCGCGATGGACGTCGCCCGCGACGAAATGGACCTGCTCGTCGTGACCGAGAACGGCTACGGCAAGCGCACCCAGATAGCCCAATACCGCAAGACCAACCGCGGCGCCAAAGGCGTCAAGACGATCGGGCTCACCGAGCAGAAGGGCGGCCTCGCCGGCGCGCTCGTCGTCCGCGACCACCAGGAACTCGTCTTCATCAGCGTCGGCGGCATGGTGCAGCGAACCGCCGCCGGCGGGATCTCCCAGCAGGGACGCTCCGCGACCGGCGTGCGCGTGATGAACCTCAAGGACGACGACGCCGTCAGCGCCGTTGCCCTCGTGGTCGACACCGGCGAGGACGGCACCTCGCTGCCCGCCGCCGGCGAGGATGACGCCGCGGCGCCAGAGCCGCCTCCGCACGACTGAGCGCCCCGCGCCGCAAGACGGCGCCCGCAATTCACGCGGCGCGCTTCCACTCGTCCAAATTCCGCCAGCATCCTCAGATAGGCACGCCCACCAGTCGAAACGCTGGGTGTGCCCCTCCCCCGCAAACGTCTCCTCGCCGCTCTCACCGCACTCATCTGCCTGGCCCTCGTCGCGATAGCTCCGACGGCTGCGTCGGCCACGATGCGACACCACCACGCTCGCTCGAGCTGCGCACGCTCCGCCGCTGCCGGCCAGCGCGCCCACGGCGCGGTCCGCGGCTGCCGCACGAGCGTCCACAGGGTCCGCGGCGCCCACCATCCCAAGACGCCAACGGCGCACAAAACCCCTGCCAAAGCGCCCAGAACGAAGATCGCCAGCGGCCACGAAAGCTCCGCCAACGAATCCGCCGCGAAGATCGCCCAGGTCCTCGCCACGCCCTGTCAGAACACCGAACTGACCCCTGAAGCAGGCAACCTCCCGCTGGTGCGCGCCGCGGTGCTCTGTCTCGTGAACCAGGAGCGCGCCCAGAACGGCCGCAACCCGCTCGCGCTCAGCCCGTCTCTCGAACAGGCCGCCGAAGGCCACTGCACAGAACTCGTCGCCGACGACTACTTCGCGCACGTCTCGCCCAGTGGAGAGACACCCGTCCAGAGGATCGACGCCGCCGGTTACATACCGAGCCCCAGCGACGGGTACGCCATCGGCGAGAACCTCGCGTGGGGAACGCTCAGCCTCTCCACCCCCAAGGCGATCGTCGCCGCATGGATCGCCTCCCCGGGCCACCTCGCCAACATCCTCGAAAGCCAGTACACAGAAACTGGGATCGGCGTCACGCCCGCGGTGCCAGCATCGCTCGGCGAAGGCGAGCCCGGCGCAAGCTACGCGCAGGAGTTCGGCGTCATCATCCACTGATCGCCTTCGCGAATTTCGCCTCCTCGTCGTCGCGGTTCGCTACTCTGGCTGGACCAGAGAAAGGAGGTGGTCCAAACGTTGAGTGACAGTTTTTCCGGGACCCTGGAGGTGACCGGCCGTTAGGTCGGTAGGCTGGTCCGCCTAGCGGAATCCAACCCGGGACACCCCGAGACGACCGCCGGTACTGGTCCCTCCGGCCGCTGTTTCGTCGCTCTCGGTTCTTTCCAGTCAGCGCAGCAAACGAGGGGCGTCGTAGGGCAGGCGCCCCTCGTCCTTTCTCCTAGAGGCCGAACGCCGACTAAGCAGCTTGCGGCAGGTATTGGAGCCACGCCGCCGGGATCGTGGGGCTCGCCACGTGGATGAAGATCTCCGCCCGTGGCGTGCGGGGCGTGTGCCGCGGGTGCATCCCCGCCTGCTTCGGCAGCCGGTCGCCCTTGCGGCGGTTGCACGGCGCGCACGAAGCCACGATGTTCTCCCAGTTGGAGCCGCCACCCTTCGATCGCGGGATCACGTGGTCGACCGTGAGGTTCGAGCGCGACCCGCAGTACTGGCACGTCCAGCTGTCGCGCGCGAACACCGCCCGCCGCGTGATCTTGCGCCGGTGGGCGTCCCTCGGCACATTCACGTAGCTCACCAGACGGATCACCACCGGTCGCGCGAGCGTCGAGCTCTCCGAGTGCAGCTCCCAGCGCCCGCGCTCCAGCAGCTCGGCCTTTTCCTTCAGCAGGAGCACCACCGCGCGCTTGACCGTGCACACGTTGATCGGCTCATACGTGGCGTTCAAGACAAGCACCCGGCCACCCATCGCCCGGTGGGGCGATGCCTCAGGTCCGTGCCGCTGGTGCTCTGAAGGCGACACGAACCCCACCGGCTCGGGTGGGACTGTGCTCTCCATGTTCGCCGGAGAGTCTAGCGGGGGTTCTGGCCGATGGGGCGCAAACGCCGCGCCGGGCGTCAGCTCACCGCTACCCTGGGGCGCGCGGCCGAGTGGTACGAGCCCAGCACACGCACCTCCTCGCAGCGCTCTCGCAGCCCCGCGATCGCGTCCGCGACCGGCGCCTGCGAACTGCTGCCCGCAAGGTCGATGAAGAACATGTAGGTCCCCAACCGCCCGCGCAGGGGGCGCGACTCGATCCTCGTGAGGTTGATGTCCCTGCGCGCGAACTCCTCCAGGCAGCGCAGCAGCCAGCCGGGCTGCTCAGCACCAGGTCCCCAGAACACGAGCGATGTCTTCCACTCGCCGGTCGCATGAGCATCGGCGAGCGGCGCCCGCGCACTCTCTCCACGGCGGGCCAGCCACACGAAGCGCGTTTCGTTGTCGTCGCGATCCTCCACGCCCTCGCGCAGGATCGTGCCACCGTAGATCCTCGCCGCGAGCGCCGTCCCAAGCGCCGCCTGATCGGATCTGCCCTCACTCACCACCGTCCGCACCGCCTCCGCCGTCGAGCTCGCCGCCGCCACGCGGGCGTGCCCCAGCTCGCCGCGGAGGAAGCGCGTGCATTGTCCGGGCACCTGCGGGTGGGTCAGCACGGTCTGGATCTGCGCGAGATTGACGGGGCCCGCGGTGATCAGCGAGTGGCGCACGCGCACGAGCGCCTCGCCGACGATCTCCACGTCGTCCGGCTCGCCCGCGAGCAGGTCCAGCGTCACCACGATCGACCCCTCGAGCGAGTTCTCGATCGGCGCCACCGCCCAGTCGACCTCTCCGCTGCGCAGCGCAGCCACCGTCTCGTAGATGCCGGCGAGCCCCACCGGCTCGACCGCGCCCTCCGCCGCGCTCCCCAGCAGGGCCTCCTCCGTGAAGGTGCCCTCCGGTCCCAGGTACCCCACCCGCGCCCGGCCGGTAGGCGGCTCAGGCGGGATGCTCATCCCCGGCCGCCTCGCCGCCGCCCGCGATCGCCAGGCGCACCGCCTCGGCCTCCTCCGGGGACAGCTCCAGTTCGCCCCGCCCCGCGAGCACCTGCTTGCCGTAAACGCGCGCCTGGTCGCGATGGTGGATGCACGACAGCACGATCCCCGACTGCTGGTCGTCGAGCAGCGCGATCGACATCGACTGCTGCCCGGAGAGCTCGTTGTAGGCGTCGTAGCGCACGAGCGAGCGGTGGGCGATCGCCCCCCGCAGCGCCGCCTCCGCTCCCGCCAGGCGGCCGTCGAGGCGCAGCGCCATCTCCTCGACATAGTCGCGCAGCGCCTCGAACGCCTCCTGCATCGCTGCCGCGTGGGCCACCAGATCCTGGTCCTCGCGCTCGCCGAGCACCGTCCGCTGCGCGCGGCGCAGCCGGCGAACGGACATGCTCAGCGCGACGCACCCCAGCAGCGCTCCCAGCGCCAGCGCGACCGCCGCGATCGCGACGATGCCCTGGGTGTCGGTGATCGACGTGGCCATCGTCACAACTTAGCCGCTGGACTTAGACAGGTTCTTATTCGGCAAAGATCGCCAGGTAGGTGTTCTTGTTGTTTTCGAGGTCGTTCTCGCCCGGCACGCCCTCGACGTTCACCTGGATCTTCGCGGCCGCGCCGAGCGGCACGCCCGTCACGGGGATTTCCACGTTCACCGTCTTGCCCGGTTCGGTCTTGTCGACCACGTGCGTCGCCTTGTACTGCTTGCCGCCGGCCGAGATCGTGATGTCCACCTTCACGCTCGTCTCGTTGAATTCGCCGGAGTTTTCGACCTGGACCGCGAACGTCGGGCTGCTTCCCCCGCTGATGTGGTTGAGCGTCGGTTCCGGCGTGAGCGTGTTGGTCCCCACGCTCACCCCCTTCAGCGCGCTGCCGTGATTGCCGGTCACGGTCTGGCTCTGGCCCGAGCTCGAGGCCTGCCCCGTGATGCGCGACAGCGTCGTCGAAGCGTCGAGCCAGCCGAGGTTCGGCAGGAAGCGTTCTGCGGCGAGCGTCAGCCCCTGGATACCGTCGGCGCTCAGGGTCTGCTGGATGAGCGGAGCGGCGCGCTGGGAGTAGATCACGTCGGAGGCGAGGAACACCTCCATCTCGCCCGCGATCTGCGAGCTGATCTGGGTGCTCTGTCCGCTGAGCATCTTCGGCATCAGCAGCGCCACCTTCGCCATGCCTTCCGCGCGCAGGCCGAACGTCGTCAGCACGTTGCGCTGCGCGCTCACCATGTCGCCGGGCACGCTCATGTCCCTCGCGCGAGCCGCCAGTTCCTGGGCCACCTTGCTCAGCTGGTCGATCTGCAGCTCAACGTCGAGCGCCGACTTGCTCGTCGCGTTCGTCAGCGCACCGAACAGCGGGCGCGACACCTGCGAGCTCGATTCCTGCACCAGCCGGCCGACCGCGCTGTTGTAGTCCTTCAACGACTGCTGGCGTTTGCTTTTCACGCAGCCGTTGATCAACAGCACGATCACGATCAGCGCCACCACGCCGCCCACCAGCGCCGCGATGCGGCGGCGGATCAACAGCGTGTGCTGATCCAGTCCCCCGCTCGCGCCACCGCCGCCCTGCGGGCGCCGCGGTCGAGGCCGCTGCGCGGTCGCAGAGGCAGACGGTCGGGGCGCTCGGGGTGACGGTCGGGGCGCTGTGTCATCGCCATCGTCAAAGAACGACAAAAGCCAACCGCTCCTTTGCAGGGACTTCGGGAAGGGCCCAAGTATGACTGCACGCCACCTACGTGACGATTCTGCAAGTTCTCGGTCAAAGCGTCTTTTCCTGCCTTGGGCGGCAGGGAGAGGACCGCGCGGCGGCGAACGCGGGAGGTGGTGGAGTCGCAGCGCACCCTCCTTCAGCAGCGCACCCCGGTCGAGGACACGCTCGTGCTCGAGCGCTACCGGCTGCTCGAGGAGCTCGGAACGGGCGGCTTCGGCACCGTGTGGAGCGCCCACGACGAGCTGCTCAACCGCCCCGTCGCGCTCAAGCGCATCTGGCTCGGCCCGGACGGGGACCTCGAGCGGGCGACCCGCGAGGCGCACGCCGGCGCACGCCTCAAACACCCCGCGATCGTGAGCCTGTACGAGGTCGTCTCGGCCGACGACGCCTTCTACCTCATCTCCGAGCTCGTCGAGGGACACACGCTCGCGCGGCTGATCGCGGACGAGGAGCTCGACGACGAGGAGATCCTCGAGATCGGCCTCGCGCTCGCCGAAGCCCTCGCGCACGCGCACGCGCACGGGGTGATCCATCGCGACATCAAGCCGCACAACGTGCTCGTGCCCGACCGCGTGGACGAGCGAGGAGGAGTGGCGGCCAAGCTGACCGACTTCGGCGGCGCGAGCCTTGTCGGCGAGGACGCGCTCACCCGCCCCGGCGACGTGCTCGGCACGCTCGCCTACATGGCCCCCGAGCAGGCCGACGGCCGTGAGGTCGCCGAGGAGGCGGACCTCTACTCGCTCGCGCTCGTCCTCTACGAGGCGCTCAGCGGCGTGAACCCCGTGCGCGGGTCGACCCCCGCGGCCACCGCGCGGCGCATCGGGCGCCCGATCGAATCACTTGCACGCACACGACGCGACCTGCCCCGGGCGCTCACAAGCGCCCTCGACATAGCCCTCTCACCCGCGCCCGGCGACCGCGGCACCATCGACAGGCTCCGCCTGGTGCTCGCCGAAACGCTCGAGCGCGGCGTGCAGCGCCCACGCCGCGGCCGCGGCCGGACCCGCGTCGAGGAGCCGACCCACGCGGACCCGATCGAGGCAACGCGCCGCTCTGCCCTCCCCGAACCAGAGGATCGACCGCTCCGCGCGCGTCTGCCGCGGTCACTCGACAGCCAGCGCCCGCCCGCGCGCCAGCACCTGGACCCCGAGGAGCAGCCTGAGCCCACCCGTGCGCGAATCGCGCTGCCTCGCGCGATCTGGATCTCCGTCGCCGTGGCCGCCGTCGTGTGGCAGCTGATCGCCGGACGCTCCGGGGTCGCGCTGCTCGCCGCCGCCGCTCTGCTGCCGCTGCTCCTGCTGCCCGGCGAGCGGCACTCCCGACGCGTCGGCGCGGGCTGGCTCGTCGCGGCGCTCGCGCCGATACTCGGTGTCGTCGGTCTCGCCGGCGCGTTTCCCGCGATCGCCGGGCAGGCATCGCGCTGGCGCTGGCGGCTCGCGATCGGAGCGCTCGGCTACTGGTGGCTGACGCTCGCCGAGCCGCTCGTGAACCGGCGCCTGTGGCTCGGCGCCGCGCCCGGAACACCCGCGCACGCGGCCTGGGAGAGCTCGATCGGGACGACCGCGTCGCACGTCGTCGAGCCGATGCTCAGCCTCGGCGTGCTGCTCGGGGCGCTGCTGTGGGCGTGCGGCGCGCTCGCGCTGCCGTGGATCGTGCGCGGGCGCACAGCCGCCCTCGACCTCGTCGCCGTCGTGATGTGGTCGGCCGCCATCGCAGCATCCGCTCCCGCCCTCGACGCCGGCCTGTCACGACAGCCGACCCACCCCAGCCCGCACGGCGCCGTCCTCGGCGCCCTCGTCGGAGGGCTCGCCGCGCTCGCCGCAAGGGCTCTGCGCGGGCCCGTGTAAGAAACCCAGGCCCCGCCTGGAAACCTGCTCCTGACGCCAGGTGCGTAGCATGGCTAACACCTGGCCACCGATCTGCGATCGGCCCGCCAAGCCTATGCCGATGAACCTGCTCAAGAGCGTCGAGACCACGATCTCCAACCTCGTCGAGGGCGCTTTCGGACGGGTGTTCCGCTCCGAGGTCCGGCCGATGGAACTCGCGCGCAAGCTCACGCGCGAGATGGACGCGCACCGCACGGTGTCCGTGTCACGGGTGTACGTGCCAAACGAGTACTCGGTATGGCTCTCGCCCGAGGATCGCGCGCGCTACGAGGGCGTCGAGCACGAGGTGATCGACGAGCTATGCGGCTACCTGCTCGAGCACGCCCGTCGCGAGGAGCTGATCCTCGCCTCGCAGCCGCACATCACCTTCCACACCGACGAGCGGCTCTCGCTCGGCGAGTTCGGCATCCAGGCGCGGTTGGTCCGACCGGACGATCACAGTGATGGGCATACACCGCCACCCGTCGAGCAGGAAGAACACGGCCAGACGATGATCTACAGCACCTCCGCGCGAACCCGCGGAGCGCTCGAAGACGCACGCGACCGGCGCCGCAGCACGCGCGCGCTGCTCGTCGTCGGCTCGCGCCGGCTGCTCGTTCCGCCCACCGGCGGAGTCGTGGGCCGCAGTCGCGACTGCGAGATCGTCATCGACGACGCCGGCATCTCACGTCGTCACGCGGAGATCCGCCCGGATCTGGACGGCTGGACCGTCGAGGATCTCGGTTCCACCAACGGGGTGGCCGTCAACGGCCACGCGATTCGCGGCGCGGCCTCTCTGCAATCGGGCGACCGCATCGAGCTCGGCTCGACCGAGCTGCTCTTCGAAGTTGGATGAACGCGCTCGAGCCCGTATCGGTCGCGCTGAAGTTCGGCTTCCTCGCCGTCCTCTACCTGTTCCTGCTGTGGGTCGCGCGCAGCGCCCGCCGCGACCTGCGCACGGACCTCTCGCCGAGCCCGCAGCGCGGCGGCGAGGCGCACCCCATACCGCCCGACGCCACCGGCCTCTACTCGGCCTCCACGCTAGGCACGGTAGGCGCCTCCGCGCTCGCGCCGCGACTGGTCGTCGAGCGCGCGCCCGGGCACGAAGCGGGCATGATCTACGACCTCAACGGCGACCTCGCGCTCGGTCGCGGCGAGAACGCCGAGATCCGCCTCGAGGACCCCTTCGCCTCCTCTCGCCACGCGCGCATCTACGAGCAGGGCAACATCGTCGTGATCGAAGACCTCGACTCCACCAACGGCACCTACCTCAACGAGGAGCTGCTGCAGACGCCCAGGCCGCTGCACCCGGGCGATCGCGTGCGCATCGGCGACAGCGAATTCACCTTCGAGGTCGGCTGATGCTCCGCGTTGCCGAGCAATATGCCGGGAGCGACACCGGGCGTCAGCGACGCGCCAACGAGGACTCGATGCTCGCGCGCTCGCCGTTGTTCGTGATCGCCGACGGCATGGGCGGCGCGCAGGCGGGAGAGGTCGCCTCGAAACTCGCCGTCGACTCCTTCCAGTTTGGCCTGCCCGACACCGCCGAGCCCGAGCTCGCGCTCGCCTCGCTCGCCCACGCGGCCAACGCGCGCATCCACGAGCTCTCGCACGCGAGCGCCGAGCACGCCGGTATGGGCACGACGCTCACCGCCGTGTACGTCACAGCGGAGGAGGTCGCGATCGCCCACGTCGGCGACAGCCGCGCCTACTGCCTGCGCGACGGCGAGCTGCTGCGCCTGACCGACGACCATTCGCTCGTCGACGAGCTGATGCGCCAGGGCAGGCTCACGCCCGAGGAAGCCGTCGAGCACCCCCAGCGCTCGGTGATCACGCGCGCGCTCGGACCCGAAGGCATGGTGGAGGTCGACACGCGCTCGTTCCGCGCTCGTCCCGGCGACGTGTACCTGCTGTGCAGTGACGGGCTCACCACGATGATCTCCGAGGAGGAGGTCGCCGCCGTCCTGCTCGCACACCCGCGCCTGCACGACGCGGGGGAGGCGCTGATCGCGGCCGCCAACGACGCTGGCGGGCGCGACAACATCACCGTCGTGCTGTTCCGCCTGGAGGACGTGGAAGCGGGGCAGTACCTCGACCCGCAGGACCAGGCCACGATGACCGACCTCCCCGCCGTCGTCGCGCCGCCGCAGCAGAGCGCTCCCCCGCGGACGCTCGCCCCGCGTGCCGCCGTCCCCCAGCAGCCGTACTCAGGAGGCTCGCGCAGGCGCATGCGCCGTCTGGGCGCGTCGGTGGCGATCCTCGCGGTGCTGGCCCTGATCGGCTGCGCCGCCTACCTGGCCTTGCAGTCCGTGTACTTCATCGGCACCAACGACCGCGGGCTGGTCACGCTCTACCAGGGCGTCCCGTACCGACTGCCGGGCAACATCGCGCTCTACAGCAGCCGATACGTCTCCGGCGTGAGCGCGTCGACGCTCGCGCCACAGCGGCGCAAGACGCTGCTCGACCACTCGCTGCGTTCGGAAGCAAACGCCGCGTCGCTGATTCGCAGCCTCGAACTGGGTCAGCTCGAATGAACCGCCCGATCGTGCGCCTCTACGGCCTCGTCGCCATCCTGTTCGCGCTGCTCGTCGCGTTCACCTCGCGCTGGACCGTCTTCGAAGCCTCCTCGCTGCGCGAAAACAAACTCAACGCACGCACGGTGCTCGAGCAGCAGCGCATCGACCGCGGCCCGATCGTCGCCTCCGACGGAACCGTGCTCGCGCGCAGCGTCCCTCGTACGGAAGGCACCTACGCTCGCACCTACCCCACAGGCGAAGAGTTCGCGCACGCGATCGGCTACTACTACAACGCCGGTCTCGGCAGCACAGGCCTCGAGCAGTTCCGCAGCTCCGCGCTGAACGGGAAGACCGGCACCGATCTGCAGAGCGTCCTCGACCAGCTGCAGGGCAAGGAACCGCGCGGAGACAAGGTCATCACCACGCTCGACACGCGCGCCCAGAAGGTCGCCAACGCCGCGCTCGCCGGCCACCGCGGCGCCCTCGTCGCGCTCGACCCGCGCACCGGCGCGGTCACCGTGATGGCCTCCTCGCCGAGCTACAACCCCAACGCCCTGCGCTCGGCGAGCGGCTACAGGGCTATCCTGAGCGACACCACCGGCAAACCGCTCGTCAACCGAGCCACCCAGTTCGGCTACCCGCCCGGCTCCACGTTCAAGGTCGTCACCGCCACCGCCGCCATCGACACCGGGGCGTTCACGCCGTCGTCGGTGGTGAACGGCAGCAACGACATCCCGATCTCGGGCGTATCGCTGCGCAACGACCACGACGAGAGCTTCCCGCAGATCACCCTCACACAGGCGCTCGTGCACTCCGTCAACACCGCCTGGGCACAGGTCGCCGTGCGGCTCGGCAAGGCCACGCTCGCCCGCTACATGAACCGCTTCGGCTTCGACCGCAAGCCGCAGCTCGATTACCCCGCGGGGGAGATGTCCAGCAGCGGAGAGTACGGCCCGAAGGGCCTCCTGCAGCCCACCAGCCCACTCGTGGACGTCGGAAGGATGGGCATCGGCCAGGACAAACTCGAAGTGACCGCGCTGCAGATGGCGGAGGTCGCCTCCGCGGTCGCGAACCGCGGCCGCCTGATGGTGCCCCACCTCACGAGCCGCATCGTCGACTCCGAAGGGCAGACCGTGCAGACGATCTCCCCGCGGCTGCAATCGGAAGTGATGAAACCGTCGACCGCCACCGCCGTAACCTCGATGATGGAAGCCGTCGTCAACGAAGGCACCGGAACCGCCGCGCGGATCCCCGGCGTGCAGGTGGCCGGCAAGACGGGCACCGCGGAGACGCTGATCGGCAACACGATCAACAACGTGTGGTTCATCGCCTTCGCACCCGCAGCCAACCCCCGCGTCGCCCTCGCGGTGACGCTCCAGGGGGTGCCCGGCGAAGGCGCCTCGTTCGCCGCGCCGGTCGCCAGAGAAGTGATCGAAAGCCTGCTGAGCGCCCATGGTTGAACCGGACACGATCATCGACGGCCGCTACCGGGTGATCTCGCGCCTCGGCTCGGGCGGGATGGCCGACGTGTACCTCGCCAAGGACCAGCTCCTCGGCCGCGACGTCGCCGTCAAGATCCTGCACCACCACTTCGCCGAAGACCACGAGTTCGTCGAGCGCTTCCGCCGCGAGGCCTCGAGCGCCGCCGCGCTCTCGCACCCCAACATCGTCGCGATCTTCGACCGCGGGGAGTGGAACGGCACCTACTACATAGCGATGGAGTACGTGGCCGGCCGCTCGCTCAAGGCGATCGTGCGCGAGGACGGCGCGCTGCCGGCCGCCACCGCGATCGACATCGTCATCCAGATCCTGCGCGCCGCTCGCTTCGCCCACCGTCGCGGCGTCATCCACCGCGACCTCAAGCCGCACAACGTGATCATCGACGAAGAGGGTCGCGCCCGCGTCACCGACTTCGGGATCGCCCGCGCCGGAGCGTCGGACATGACGCTCACCGGCTCGATCATGGGCACCGCCCAGTACCTCTCGCCCGAGCAGGCGCAGGGCCATGCGGTCAGCGGCGCCTCCGATCTCTACTCGGTCGGCGTGATCCTCTACGAGCTGCTCACCGGCGTCGTTCCGTTCGAGGGCGAGACGGCCGTCGCGATCGCCTTCAAGCAGGTCTCCGCCGAACCTCGTCCGCCGAGCGAGCTGAACCCCGCCGTGCCGCCGTCGCTCGACGCGGTCGTGCTGCGCTCGCTCGCCAAGGACCCGGCCGCACGCTACGCCGACGCGGACGAGCTGATCGTCGCGCTCCAACACGAGCGCGACGCGCTGCCCGCGTTCGCCGGCGCCGACGCGCTCACCGCGGTCGAGGGGCACGTCCACCACGTGCAGCCGCACCCCGCGATGCCGGCCACCGGCTCGCTGCTGATGGCGCCGGCCGGCGGCTTCGGCCCCGACTACGCCCCGCCCGGTCCCGACGATCGCGCAGGGCGGCGACGCAGAGCGATGTGGTGGGGTCTGGCCGCGGTGGTCGTGGTCGCCGCCGCGGTGCTCGCGGTCCTGCTCCTGCAGTCCAAGCAGCAGACGGTGATCGTGCCGAACGTCGCCGCGCAGAGCGAACAGACCGCCGGCGCGACGCTGCGCAGCGCCGGGCTGAACCCCGTGCCGTCGCTCGCGCCGAGCACCACCGTCCCGGTCGGCCTCGTCATCAGCCAGTCCCCAGCGGCCGGCAGCCGTGTCGAAAAGGGCTCTCGCGTGAGCATTGTCGTCTCCGGCGGCCCGTCGAGCGCGGCACTCGTCAACGTCGCCGGGCTGACCACCGCGAAGGCGGCCGCGCAGCTGCGCAAAGCGGGCTTCAAGCCTGCCACCAGGGCGCAGTCGAGCGCCACTGTGAAGTCCGGTCTGGTGATCTCCACCGAACCGCCGGCGGGCACCGAGGTGCAGGTGGGGAGCGTCGTCACGATGCTCGTCTCCAGCGGCCCCGCGCCGGTGAACGTGCCCGACGTCACCGGCGAGACGCTGACCGCGGCCGAAGCGTCGCTCGCGGAAGCGAAGCTCGCGCTGGGCACGGTCACGCAGAAGGTCTCCGACACCGAACCGCCCGAAACGGTGCTCTCGCAGTCCCCCGCCGGCGGGCGCTCGGTGCGTGCGGGCAGCAAGGTGAACCTCACGGTCGCGCAGGAACCGAAGGAGGTGGCGGTGCCGGGGGTGGTCGGCCAGAGCGAAGTGCAGGCGGTGGCCACGCTTGAAAAAGCGGGCTTCGCGGTCAAAACCGTCAACGAAGCCACGAGCGACACCACGAAAGTGGGGGCCGTCTTGAGCCAGAGCCCTGTCGCCGGCGCGAAAGCCCGCAAAGGCTCCACCGTCACCGTCACGATCGGCGCGCTCAACCAGCAGACCACGCCAACCACCACCACGACCACGACCACCACAACCCCACCCCCAGCGTCGGGCTGATCGACCGGCATGAACCTGACGTCACAGCCAGACACGCGAGCGCTCACGGTCGTCGTGCTCGCCGGGGGCCGCTCCTCCGAGCATGAGGTCTCGCTCTCCTCGGCCGCCGCGGTCCGCGACGGGCTGCGCGCGAGCGGCCACGACGTCATCTGGGTCGAGGTCGGCCGCGACGGCGCATGGCGACGCGACGGCGAGCCGCTGAGCGTCACGCCCGGGGCCGGCCTGCTCGACGCGGATGTCGCGTTCCCCGTGCTGCATGGTCCGTTTGGAGAGGATGGGACCGTGCAGGGCTTGCTCGAGACCCTCGACGTGCCCTACGTCGGCGCCGGTGTCGCGGCCTCGGCGGTGTGCCTGGACAAGGTGCTCTTCAAGGAGCTGATGTCCGCGGTGGGCATCCCCCAGGTTGACTACGTCGGCGTACGCGCCGAGCGCTTCGACGCCGAGCGCGAACAGGTGCTCGAGGAGATCGCAGCGCTGGAGCTGCCGGTGTTCGTCAAGCCCGCCCACCTCGGCTCCTCCGTCGGGATCGTCAAGGTGCAGGAGCCCGACGCGCTCGCCGAGGCGCTGCTCGGAGCATTCGCCCACGACGACCTCGCGATCGTCGAGGCGATGTCCCACGGGATGGAGGTCGAGTGCGGCGTGCTGGACACGTTCGTCTCCGAGCCGGGGGAGATCGCGTTTCCCGGCGACTGGTACGACTACGAGGCGAAGTACACGCCCGGCGGCATGGAGCTGAGGATCCCCGCGGCGATCTCGCCGAGCGCCCGCGAGCGGGTGCGGGAGCTCGCGTCGAAGGCGTTCCTCGCCAGCGGCTGCCACGGCCTCGCACGCGTCGACTTCTTCGTCGACGGCGAGCATGTGCTCGTCAACGAGCTAAACACGATGCCCGGCTTCACGCCCACGAGCGTCTACGCAAAGCTGCTCGACGCCTCGGGCGTGCCCTACCCGCAGGTGGTCGACCGGCTCTGCCGTCTCGCGCTCGAGCGCCACGCCCGGCGCGTCACCTGAACAGCGCGATCTCCGAGATCGTCGCGGACTGGCTCTTCGGCGGCAACGACGTCAGCCACACGAGGTAGTAGCGGTAGGACTGGCCGAGCAGGCTCAGCTTGACGCGCGCGCCACTTCGAACGTGTGCGCTCGTGCCCACCGGCCCCTGCCAGCCGCGTTCGCTCAACGGCTCCGAGGAGCCGTATGGCAGCTGCAGGGCGACGTGGTCTGCGGCGTAGATCTGCACCGCGAACCCCGGGGTCGGCGTCTGGATCGCGATCGCCTTCGCTGTAACTCCGGGTGCCGCGTCGAGATACACGCCCAGGCCGACGCCGCCCGCCTTCTTCAGCGTCTCGTCGTAGTACTGCTCGGTGCTCCACGTCGTGTTGGGGTCGTTGTCGACCACGTTGCCCACCAGGTCGCGGTTTTCCGGCCCGGTGCCGAACGGGTTGTAGTCATGCGCGGCGCTGTCCGCGAGCTGCACCTGCACGAGCCCTGCGCGCGACTGCGCTTCGCCCGCCGTCCCGGTGCCGCGGTGGGCCTGCTGCGCCGCGAGCGCGAGCGCGAGCGCCACGCCCGCAACGAGCACCGCCAGCGACCCCGCCCAGCGCGCGGGGTGGCGCATCCGCCACGGCACGCGCCGCCGCGCTCTGCCCGGGAGCGTGCGCAGCACGGTCGTGGCCTCACCCGTAGCCTGCCCGGAGCGGGACGCCTCGAGCGCCAGCACCTCCTCCAGCGCCGCGACCATGCTCGCCGCGTCCGGATAGCGATGGGAGAGATCCTTCGCCACCGCGCGATCGACCACAGCGGCCGTCGACGCGGAGATTTCGGGGCGCATCAGCTGCACGTCGGGGATGTCCTCGCGCACGTGCTTCATCGCCACCGCCACCGGCGAGTCACCGTGAAAGGGGACGTCCCCCGTGAGCATCTCGTAGAGGACCACGCCTAGCGAGTACAGGTCCGACTGCCCGGTCACGGGTTGTCCCAGCGCCTGCTCGGGGGAGACGTAGTCGGTGGTCCCGAGCACCCGTCCGGCGAGCGTCAGGCCTTCCTCGGTGAGCGTGCGCGCGATCCCGAAGTCGGTGATCTTCGCCCCGCCCTCCTCGCTGATCAGCACGTTGTGTGGCTTGACGTCGCGGTGGACGATCTGGCGATCGTGCGCCGCCCCGAGGGCGCGCGCGATCTCGATCGCGTACGCGATCGCCTGCGGGATGTCCATCGGCCCTTCGCGACGGATCACCTGCTTGAGCGTCTCCCCGGCGACGTACTCGAGCACGATGTATGGCGTGCCCACCTCAGGCGCCGTGCCGCCGCCCTCGCCATGCTGCGCTCCCTCGCCGGACGGCTCCTCGCCGGCGTCGATCACGGTCACCACGTGCGGGTGGTTCAGCTGCGCCACCGAGCGGGCCTCCCGCCGAAAGCGCTCCAGCTGGTCGGAGTCGGCCGCGATCTCGCGGTGCATCAGCTTGATCGCCACCGGTCGTTCGAGCACCGTGTCGAACGCGCGGTACACCGTCGACATCCCGCCGCGCCCGATCTCCGCGTCGAGCCGGTAGCGCCCGCCGATGATTGTCCCGAGCGCCGTCATCCCTCCAAGCGCTCCCTGCGCAGGCGCGCCATCACGAGACCCGCGAGCAGACACCGATACAGCGAGTACCCCAGCAGCGAGCGCCGCTCACGACCGCGTTCACGAAGCGCCCCGACGCTCGCGAGGGTCGACAGGAAGGCGCTCGCGCCCCCCAGAGCCAGGCCTGCGCGCGCGCGGCGAGGCGCGCCGTGGGAGAGCAGCCGCCCGCCCTTCAACACGCTCGCGCCGAGGATCACCGGCAGCGCCACGTTCCACGACAGCGTGTGAGACGCCTCGCGGCCGAAGCCTCGCGCACGTGCCGCTGTCAGCGTGGCGCCGTTGCGCGACACCCCTGGGATCAACGCACTCGCCTGCGCGAGGCCGAGGGCGAGACCGTCAGCCGCGCTCGCGTCATCGCACGGACGCCCCTCGCCTCTCCCCGCGCGTGTGTCCGCGAGCGCCATCGCCAACCCCCCGGCCGCGAGGCCGAGCGCGATCGAGCGCGGCCCGCCGAGCAGCCGCTCGATGCGAGAGCGCAGCACCAAGCCCGCGAGTGCGGGCGGCGCGAGCGCGAGCGCGAGCACGGCGGCGCTTCGCCGGTCCATGCTCGTCACCTCGTCCAGCAGCTGGCCGCGCATGTCGATCGCCAGCGCCAGTCCCGCGCCGGCGTGCAGCGCGACCTCGAAGGACTTGCGCAGCTCGCCGTCCAGCTCCGCGTACGGCCAGCCCGCCAGCCAGGGCAGCAACGCGATGTGTCCGGAGGATGAGATCGGCAGCAGCTCGGTGGGTCCCTGCAGCAGACCGAGCGCCACCGCGTGGCGAAGCGCGAGCGTCTCAGTCGAGCGCATCGTGCGCCGGGTCGCGGCGTCCCTGCCGCCGACGCACGATCGCGTAGGCGATCCCGATCACCACCAACGCAACGATCGCGTAGTCGACGTACTCGAAGCCCTTGCGAACGCTCGTCCAGTCCCCGCCGAGCGCGTGACCGGCGATCGCCAGGCCGAGCACCCAGGGGACCGTGCCGATCAGTGAGAACACCGTGAAGCGCCCCACCGGCATCTTCGAGACGCCCGCCGGCAGCGACACGAACGCCCTCACCAGCGGCACCACGCGACCGAACAGCACGATCGCCTCGCCGTGACGCTGGAACAGTCGATCCGCGCGCTCGATCTGCGTGGGCCCCATGTGCAGCTTTGCGCCATGGCGTTCGAGCAGCTCCAGACGGCCGCCGCGCCCGACCGCGTACGCGACCCACGAGCCGACCATCGTGCCCACAAGTCCCGCGAGCACTATCCCCACCATCGTGAGGTGGTGATGGGAGGCGCTCTGGCCAGGGTCCGCCACGGCAAAACCCGCGAACAGCATCACGACCTCCGAGGGAATCGGGATGCACGCGCTCGAGATCGCCATCAGCGCGAAGATCCCCGGCAGGCCCGCTTCGCGGACGAAGTGCGAGGTTTCGTTGACCAGCGTTTCCGATATCGAGGCTAGGACGAGCACCGCGCGGGCAACGATACCTGCGAAGCGGGCGTCGCGATGAGCCTTCGCCGCCACGGAGCGTTACCGTCCGTCGCGAATGCGCGTCTGGATCGACCTGACCAACAGCCCCCACGTACTGGTGATGAGGCCGGTCGTCGAACTGCTGAGCGCCGAAGGCCACGAGGTCCGCGTGACAGCCCGCGACTTCGCCCAGACCGTCGAGCTGTGCGACCGCTTCGACATCGCCCACACGACCATCGGCCACCACCGCGGCGGGCGGCTCGCCGCCAAGGGCATCGGCCTGCTCTCGCGCTCGAGCGCCCTGCTGCGCTGGGCTCGCTCCCAGGCTCGCCAGCCCGGCGGCGCGCCGTTCGACATCGCGCTCGGCCACGGCTCCAATGACGTGACCGTCGCCGCGGCGCTGCTGCGAATACCCAGCTCCACGATGTTCGACTACGAGTGGGCCACCGTCCAGCACAACGTCAACTGCCGCCTCGCGTGCGCCGTCGTGGTGCCCGACGCGATCCCGCTCGAGCGCCTCGCGCGCTACGGCGCCAAGCGCAAGGTGCGCGCGTACGCGGGCCTGAAGGAGGAGTACTACCTCGCCGACTTCGAGCCTGACACGCGCGTGTTGGGAGAGCTGGCACTCGATCCGTCGCGCCCGATCGTGCTCGTGCGCACGCCGCCCGATGTCTCGCTCTACCACCGTTTCGAGAACGACCTGTTCGCGAACGTGCTGCGGCGGCTGAGCGCCGCGGCGGAGCGGGGCGTGCAGACGGTGGTGTTGCCGCGCGTGGACGCGCAGCGCGAGGAGCTCCGTCGCGCCGGCGGCTTCGTCGTCCCGGAGCACGCGATCGACGCCCAGTCGCTGATCGCCCACGCCGACCTCGTGATCTCCGCCGGGGGCACCATGAATCGCGAGGCCGTCGCGCTCGGCACGCCCGTCTACACCACCTTCCAGGGTCGTCTCGGCGCGGTCGACGAGCGCCTGATCTCCGACGGCCGCCTGCGCACGCTCGAGGACGCCGACACGCTCGATCTGACCAAGCGCGACCGTTCAAGCGCCGCGACCCGCGTGCGCCGCGACCCGCGCTCGCTCGTCGAGCTGCTGCTCTCCCCGCTGCAACAGTCCTCCCGGGCCTAACAGCCCGGTACGCCCCAGTCGGGGTGGGCCCTTACAATTCTCGCGATGCGCCGACGGATCCGCTCGGCGGCCCTTCCGCTGCACCGCCACTCGCTGCCTCAACTGGCAGTCGACGGCGCGCTGGTCGCGCTCGCTTACTACCTAGCGTTCCAGCTGCGCTTCGACAGCGGACCGCCCGCCCAATACGCGCACCTGCGCGAGGACACCATCTGGTGGGTGCTCGGCGGGAGCCTGCCGGTGCTGGTGCTCACGCGCGTCTACCAGCGCCGCTGGCGCTACGCCGGCCAGCGCGACTACGAGGCGGTAGTGCGCGCCGTCGCGATCGTCGTGCTCCTGACGGTCGTCGCGATCGAGGTGCTGCGCCCCGTGCACAGCTACCCGCTCGTGTTCGTCAACGGTGTCTCCACCCACCACCACAGCACCGTCGCGGTCGTGCTGCCCAACGGCGTGATCGTCCTGTTCGCACTGCTCGCGGGCGTGTTCCTCGTGGGCATCCGCGCGGTCGCCCGCAGCCTCTACGAGCGCCGCCCGCTGGCGGTGTTCCGCACCCCCGGCAAGAGCCAGCGCACGGTCATGATCGCCGGCGCTGGAGAGGGCGGTCGGATGGTGCTGCGCGAGATCCTGCGCAACCGCGAGCTGGGCCTGATCCCGGTGGGCTTCCTCGACGACGACCCCCGCAAGCGCAGGATGCGCATCGACGGCGTGCGCGTGCGCGGCAACACCGAAGCCGAGCTGCCGCGCATCCTCGACGAGGACGAACCGGACGAAGTGATCATCGCGATCCCCTCCGCGCCCGGCTCCACCCGCGCGCGGATCGTGCGCGAGTGCCGCGCGCGCGCGATCCCGGTGCGCACGCTGCCGACGGTGTTCGAGCTGCTGCAGACGCGTGGAGCGCTCGCGCGCCAGATGCGCGAGGTGCGCGTCGAGGACGTGCTCGGCCGCGAGCCGGTGCACATGGAGCTGGAGCGCGTCGGCGCGTACCTCGCCGGCGAGACCGTGCTCGTGACCGGCGCGGGCGGGTCGATCGGCTCGGAGCTGTGTCGTCAGATCGCGCGCGTGGAGCCGCACCGGATCGTGCTGCTGGACCACGCCGAGGACAACCTCTTCTCGATCCAGCGCGAGCTCGAGGACGAGCGCCACGTGCCGCCGTCGATGCTCGCCGCGGTCCTCGCGGACTGCAAGGAGGAGGAGCGGATGCGCGAGGTGTTCGCCGAGCACCGCCCGACGGTCGTCTTCCACGCGGCCGCCTACAAGCACGTGGGCCTGATGGAGGCAAACCCGGTGGAGGCGGTCCGCAACAACGCGATCGCCACCAGGGTCGTCGCGCACATAGCCGGGGAGCTGGGAGCGAGGCGCTTCGTGCTCGTCTCCACCGACAAGGCGGTGGCCCCCGCCACCGTGATGGGCGCCTCCAAGGCGCTCGCCGAGTTCGCGCTCGAGGCGGCCACCGCGCGCTTCCCCGACACGAGCTACGCGGCCGTGCGCTTCGGAAACGTGCTCGGCTCCTCCGGCAGCGTGGTGCCGATCTTCCGCCGCCAAATCGAGCGCGGCGGGCCGGTGACCGTCACCGACGAGCGCATGACCCGCTACTTCATGACCATCCCAGAGGCCGTCCAGCTGATCATCCGCTCCGGCTCGCTCGCCTCCGCGATCACCGACGACGAGGCCGCCGCGCAGGCCAACGGCTCCGTGCGCATCGGGGTGCGGGCGCGCGAGGAGCGTCGCAGGTCGGCGAAGGTGTTCGTGCTGGAGATGGGCGACCCCGTTCGGATCGTCGATCTCGCCCGCGCGATGATCGACCTGTCCGGCCTCGACCCCGACCGCGACATCGACGTGGAGATCGTCGGCGCGCGCCCCGGGGAGAAGCTCCACGAGGAGCTGTTCAACAGCTACGAGCGCGCGCGGCCCACCGAGGCCGAGAAGATCCTGCTCGCCGAGCGCAAGCCGATGGCTGTGGAGGCGGTCGAGTCGATGTTCGCCGAGATCGGCCTGCTGGTCCTCGAAGGCGACGCCGCCGGCCTCGCGGCAAAGGTCTCCGAGCTGTCCGCCGAGCGTCGCGAGGCGCCGGCGGACGGATCGGAGGGTACCGCCGAGGGCTCCGAGCCCGACCCGGCTCCAGCGGCCTCGCACGAGGCCAGCACGGGCGAGGACCTACGCGATGCGCCTGCGCCCCTCGTACACTCCCCCAATTCATGACGTCTCTGCCGCTCGCGCTCTCGCTTTCGAGCACGTTCACCCAGATCGGAGCGATCGCCGCATTCGCGGCGCTGGTCGGGATCGCGGTGCTGTCGCTGCTCGTGTTCTCGCAGGCCCGTGAGATCAAGCGTCTGCGCGAGTGGGCCGGCCGCGCCCCCGAGCGCGCCGCCGAGATGGAGCAGCGCGTGGCCGTCACCGCAGCCGCCCGTGTGCAGCAGGCCGCGGGCGTGCAGGCACAACCCGTCCCGCGCGCCGCACCCGTACAGCCGCGCGCCGCGGCCGCCACCGGCGCGGGCCCCGCCACCCGCGTCGTGGCCACGCCCCTCGCGCAACCCGCGCAGGCCGTGACCGCTACGGGCGCCCCGGCCCAGCCGGTGTCGCCCGCCGCTCCACCCGGCGTCCCCGGCGCTCCCGCTGTGCCCGGGGCGCAGCCCGGCGTGGGGGTGCCCGCCGCTCGTCCGCTCGTCCCCGGCCAAGCTCAACCAGTCGCGCAGACTCCGCCACCCGGAGCGCCACCGCCACCTCGGCCACCCGCACCCGCGGGCCAGGCGCCCATCCCCGGTCAGCCGCCGACGCCGTCCCCGCGTCTTCCCATTCCCGGCCAGGCGCCGCCGTCTCCACGCCCGCTCGCGCCTGGGTCTCCAGCTCAGCCTTCGCCCGCGTCTGCATCGGCGGCGTCAGCTCCGCCTGCTCCGCTCGGCAGACCCGCGTCTGCTGCAGCCAGCGCCGCCGCGCAGGGCGCCCCGCCGTCGGCTCCTCCCGCGCCGCCGTCACCGAACGGCCCGGGCTCCGCTGCGCCCCCAGCAGCACCCCCGCTGGCGCCCGCGACCGTCGCGGCGAGCGTCTCGCCGCGCGCTCCCAGTCCGCCCATGCCCCCGGCGCCTCGCCGTCCGCCGCCACCCCCTGGGGAGGTCAGGCGCCCAGACCCGCGTGCCGCCGCCCAGAGCGCTGCTCCGGCTCCGGCGCGTGCGCGCACCGCACCGGCCGAGCGCCGCCCAGGTGAGGGAGCGTCGTCCGAACGTCTCGCGCCGACACCCGAGCGCGGCTCCTCGCGCCGAACGGCCGTACTGATCGCCGGCGCCGCCGTGGCGATCGTCGCCGTGATCGTTCTCGCGATCGTGGTGCTCGGCGGGTCCTCGTCGAGCAAAAGCCCGAAATCCACGCCTGTGAGCACGGCCGTGAACACGGTCAAGAAATCGTCGAGCGCGCACGCGAAGAAATCGACCCAGAGCAGCACCAGCACCGCCACGCCTCCGGCCAACGCGGCGGAAACGACGGTCGCGGTGTTGAACGGCACAGAAACGACCGGCCTCGCGCACCGCGTGTCGACCGCGCTGCAGCGGCGCGGCTACTCGCAGGCCAACGCCCTCAACGGGCGCCCGTCCGGCGCCGGCCAGGAAACCGTCGTGGAGTACGCCAGCGGACACCAGGCCGAAGCCGAAGGCGTCGCGCGCTCGCTCTCGGTCAAACAGGTGCAGCCACTGGATGCTGCCACCGCTGGTCTCGCCGGCTCGGCGCAGGTGGTGGTGATCGTCGGCGCCAACACGACGGTCCCATAGCCGACTTCCTCGACATCCCCGCTCGCACGGCCAAGCCGCGCGAGCGCGGCATCACCCATGTGATCGACAAGGGACTGTCGGTGGCGGAAGTCGACGGCCTGCTCGAGGTCGCGGGCGAGATCGTGGACATCGTCAAGCTCGGCTGGGGAACGGCGCTCGTGAGCGCCAACCTCGCGCCCAAGCTCGAGCTGTACGCGCGCCACGACATACCGGTGGTGCTCGGCGGAACGCTCACCGAGCTCGCGATCCGCCAGGGCCGGGTCGAGGGGCTCGTCGCGTGGCTGCGGGAGCTCGGCCTGCGCCACGTCGAGATATCCGACGGCACGATCGCCGTCGAGCCGCAGCTCAAGCACGAGCTCATCGAACGGCTCTCCCGCGAGTTCATCGTCCTCGCGGAGGTCGGCAGCAAGGACGCCGACTTCATCATGGCCCCATACGTGTGGGTCGAGCAGATCGAACGTGACCTCGAAGCGGGCGCGTGGAAGGTGATCGCCGAGGCCCGCGAGTCCGGAACCGCCGGTATCTACCGTGCCACCGGCGAGGTCCGCACCGGCCTGATCGACGAGATCGTGCATGCCGTCTCACCCGACCGCCTGATCTTCGAGGCGCCGCAGCGCGAGCAGCAGGTGTGGCTGCTGAAGAGCTTCGGAACGGAGTGCAATCTCGGCAACATCGCCCCCGCCGACGTGATCTCGCTCGAGACGCTGCGTCTCGGGCTGCGCTCGGACACTGTCGAGCGCTTCGCGTTGGGCGGCGGGGATTGACCGGGGACGGGTCCGACGGCGAGGACGCGCCCAAGCCGCTGGCGCTACTCGTCTTCGCCGTCCTGGTGGTCGCCTGCCTAGCGGCGTTCTTCGTCACCCAGCGCCTCAAGCACACACCCACCGCGGTGCAGAAATTCAAACTGCAGACGCGCTTCTCGCCGTATGGGCCGCCGGGTCACAACCAGGAGCAGTTCTCCTTCAAGCTCGCCAACGCGGACGAGGTCACCGTCACGATCATCAACGCGTCGGGCAACACGGTCGCCACGCTTCTGGTCGACCACCCGGTCGTCCGCTACAAACAGTTCACGCTGCGCTGGAACGGCCGTCGCGGGACCGCTCGCGGATACGCGCAGATCACGAGCCCCGGAGGGCGAACGATCCTCATCCCGAGGAACCACGGCGCGGTCGCGCCGCCGGGCGAATACCGCGTCGAAGTCGCGCTGCGCAAACAGGATCATCCGGTGATCTCGCCGTACAGCTTCACGCTGGTGGGCCGGTGAGCAGCGCGTGATCTACGTGCCCGCCACGAGCCTGCCCAGCGCCTCCACGGTCGCTCTCTATCTGGTCGCCGCCGCATTGGCGATCGCTGCGCTGGTGACCGTAATGCGCCGCTCGAGCCAGGCGTTCCCGCTGCTCGCGATCTTCGCGCTGCCGTTCAGGCTGCCGATCTCCGCCGACGGCAGGACCGTCAACCTGCTCATCCCCCTCTACCTCGTCGTCGCGGCAGGCACCTTCGCGCACCTGCTGCCGCGACTCGTGCGCGCACGCGCCAACGCGCCCGCCGAGCGTCCCGCCGGCCCGCGGCAGGGCTCACCGCGAGAGCTCTCGTTCTGGGGCACGCCCCGGGGCCTCGAATGGCTGCTGTTCGGGTCCGTCGCCCTGTACGCGCTGCAGGCGATCTACTCCAGCGACCACGCCCGCGCGGCGGAGAACGTCGCCTTCTTCTACATACCCTTCGCGCTGCTTTTCGTGCTGCTGCGCGAAGTGCACTGGACACGCGAGCTGCTGCTGCGCTGCCTCGGCGTGGTCGTCGGACTCGCGGTGATCTTCGCGGGGATCGGCTTCGTGGAGTACGCGCGCAAGTCGCTGTTCCTCAACCCCAAGGTGGTGGTGGCCAACCAGTACGACAACTACTTCCGCGTGAACTCGCTGTTCTTCGATCCGAGCATCTACGGCCGCTTCCTCGCGCTCGTGATGATCGCGCTCACCACCGTGGTGCTGTGGAGCGTGCGCCGACGCGACACGCTGATCGGCGCGGCGGTGCTCGCGTGGCTGCTCGCGGGGCTCGTGACGAGCTTCTCGCAGTCGAGCATCGCCGCGCTGCTGCTGGGCCTCGCCGTGCTCGCCGCCTGGCGCTGGGACGCGCGCACCACCGCCCTCGCCTCGATCGTGCTGCTCGCGCTCGCCGGCGCGGTCGTGTTGCTCGCGCCCACCAGCCTGCACTTCGGCCTGAAGGGAACGAAAGGCTCGACGAGCAACGCCACGAGCGGACGCACCAAGCTGATATCGGGCGGCCTCGAACTGTTCGCCGATCGACCGCTCGAGGGCTGGGGGTCGGGCTCCTTCGAAGCGCAGTACAAACGCCACGGCGGGGGAACCTCGGCGAACGCCACATCCGCGTCGCACACGATCCCCGTGACCGTCGCCGCCGAGCAGGGCGTCCTCGGCCTGGCGGTGTACGCGGCGCTGCTCCTCGCCGCGCTGCTCGTGCTGTGCCGCGGCGCTGGACGCTCGCCGCCCCGCATCGCACTCGCGGCGTGCTTCGCGGCGCTCGTGCTGCACACGTGGACGTACGCGGACTTCCTCGAGGACCCGTTCACGTGGGCGATCCTCGCCGTCGGGGTGGCCCTCGCACGCCAGGACGAGGGCTGGGCAAGCGAGGCACGGATCAAAGCCCGCCCACCCGCGTGGCGTGCATCGCACGCGAGCGACTGAGGACACCGCCTCGCGCCGCCCAGCACTCGTCCTGAGTAGCGTCTGAGCCGTGCTCGGCCACCTCAAGCGCCTCCTCAGCACGGGCGCGGCGTACCAGTTCGGGGACATCCTCGCGAAGGGCCTCGCGCTGCTCACGCTGCCGCTCTACACGCACCACCTGAACCCGAGTGCCTACGGCGCGGCGGAATCGCTGCTGACGGCGGTGATCCTGTCGAGCATCCTGCTGCGCGTGGGGGTGGGCGAGGCGTTCGTCCGCTTCTACTTCGACGACGAGGACGAGCAGCGACGCGTGCGGATCGCGCGCACCGCGACCGCGACGGTCGCGTGGACCACGACGCTCGCGGCGCTCCTCGCGGTGGCGTTCGCCGGACCGCTGTCGAAGCTGATCGTGGGCTTCCGCGACCCGCTGCTGCTCGACTGCGCGGTGCTCGGCCTGTGGGCGTTCACCAACCTCGAGATGGCCTACGCGCAGCTGCGCGTGGACGCCCGCGCGCGTGCCTACATCTACGCCTCCGGCGCGAATGTGGCGATGACCGTCGCGTTCACCATCTCCCTCGTGGTGTTCGCCCAACAGGGCGCGCGCGGCCTGCTGCTCGGCAACTTCGGCGCCTCCACGCTGGTCGTGCTGGGGCTGTGGTGGACGCTGCGCGCACGAGTGTCGCTGCGGGTAAGGACGGCGGACCTGCGCGCGATGCTGCGCTTCGGCCTGCCGACGGTTCCCGCGGACGCGAGCGTGTACGCGCTGCAGGTCGCCGACCGCTTCTACCTGTTCCGCGTGTTCTCGCAGTCCGCCGCGGGGCAGTACGCGGTCGCGATCAAGCTCGCGACGGTCGTGTTCGTGGCGGTGCGCGGCTTCCAGTACGCGTGGCCGCCGCTGGCGTACTCGATTGAGAGCGACGAGGAGGCCGCGCGGCTGTACTCGCTCGTGACGACCTACTACGCGCTAGCCACAGGTGTGGTGGTGTGCGCGGTGGCGCTGCTCGCGCGCTGGATCGTGCGCCTCCTCGCCGCCCCCGAATACTTCGGCGCCTACAGGGCGCTGCCGTGGCTCGCGCTGGGGTGGGCGCTGTATGGGCTGTACCTCGTGTTCGTCGCGATCTCCGGTCGCGCGCGCGTCACCACGCGCAACCTCCCCGCCGCGCTCGCTGGTCTCGCGATCAACGTCGCGCTGCTGCTGTTGCTCGTCCCCTCTGGCGGCGCCGGCCTCGGCATCGCCGGCGCGGGCATCGCGCTGTGCGGCGCCTACGCGGCGATGCTGGGCGTGATGTACGCGCTCACGCGCAGCCTGTTCAAGGTTGGCTTCGAATGGGCTCGTCTGGCGTGGCTCGTCGCGATCCTGGCCGGCGTGGCGGTCTCCGGCGAGCTGCTGCTGCCCACGCATGGGCTCGGGGGTCTCGCGGCGCGTCTGGCGTGGCTCGCGCTGGTCCCCGCGGCGCTGCTGCTGACGCGCTTCTTCCATCCCCACGAGTGGGCCGGGGCGAGGTCGCTGGTGGCGGATGGGCGCCGGCGTGTGGCCACGTTCCGGGCGGGGCACGGCGAGGTCGAGGCCTACGCGGAGGACCCGCTGAGGGACGTCTGAGGCGCGTAGGGTGTCCGATCGGATGGGCGTTCTCTCAAGTCATGCCCCGATTTGGCCGAAATCGCACCCATGCGTGAGCCTCCCGCAACCTCCGAGATCACCGCCGCGCGCCGCCCGACCAGCGCGCGCGAGCGCCGCAGACGCGAAGAGGCGCTGCGCATCCACCACGAGGATCGCCTCGCCCGCAGCGTCGCGCCCGCCGGCAAGGTCACGTATCTGCGCGCACAGCTGAGGCTCGCCGCGCGCCTCACGGCACGCCTGGCGGCCACGAACGACATCGAGGAGATGGTCACGCTCGTCGTGGACGAGCTGCAGGGGACGTTCGCCTTCTACCTCGCCGCGATCCAGCGGCTCGACGACGACGAGACGCTGCGTCTGGTCGCCGGCAGGGGCGCGCTCGCGGATGTGATGACGGAGTTCCTGCTCGTGGAGCAGTCGCTGCACCACGGCATCAACGGGCGCGTGGCGCGCACCGCCGCGACCGCTCTCGTGGCCGACACGCGTCAAGACGCCGACTACATCGTCCGCGACCCCGAGACCGACCCGCGCTCGGAGCTGGCGGTGCCGATCGTGCTCGACGGTGCGGTGTGGGGCGTGCTCAACCTCGAGGCGCCCGAGCCGGAAGCGTTCAGCGAGGCCGATGCCGTGCTCGTGGAGGCGATCGCCGCGAGCCTCGGCTCCTCGCTTCACCGCGCCAACCTCGTGCTCGACCTCGAGCGCACGTTCACCACCACCCTCAGCGCGCTGATGAGCGCGGTCGAGGCGAAGGACAGCTACACCGCCTCGCACGAGGAGGAAGTCGCCGCGCTCGCCGAACGCGTCGCCGTGCGCCTCGGCAACTCGTCCACGCGCGCGCACGATGTGCGCTACGCGGCGCTGCTCCACGACGTGGGCAAGGTCGCCGTGCCGAGCGAGATACTGCTGAAGCCAGGGCCGCTGAACGACGAGGAGTGGGTCGTGATGAAGCGCCACGCCGCCGTGGGAGGCGAGCTTGTCGCGCGGATAGACGCCTTCGCGCACCTCGCGCCCGCGGTGCGAGCAAGCCACGAGCGCTGGGACGGCGCCGGCTACCCCGACGGTCTCGCCGGCGAGGACATCCCGCTCGCCGCACGGATCATCTCCGCGTGCGACACCTACGAGGCGATCGTCACCGACCGCCCCTACCGCCCCGCCAACACGCCCGAGCAGGCGTGCGAGGAGCTGCGCCGCGTCGCCGGCGCCCAGCTCGACCCGCGCGTGGTCGACGCGCTGCTCGACGAGCTCGCGTCCGAGTAAGAGCGGGCTCTAGCTTCGGTTGTACTCCGCGGCCACCTCGCGCAGTCCCTCGCCTCGACCGGGCATCAGCGTTGCCGTCACATGGCGCCAGTAGCGCCGCGATGAATGCCCGGGAAGCAGCAGTGCCCCCACCGCACGCACCGCATAGCTCCACGCGGTGAGCCAGCGCACCGCTCGCGCCGCGCCCGGCGAGTGGTGCTTGCGCATGTACAGGTCTCGGTTGCGCGCCATTTCCACGATCCGCCGCTCCGGCACCGCGCCCGTGGAGAGCTGCTCGTGGTGGACGGCGAGCGCGGAGGGCACGTACACCGAGCTCCAGCCCGCGTCGCGCAGGCGCCAAGCGAAGTCCACCTCGTCTGAGTACACGAAGAAGGCCGGGTCGAGGTAGTCCACCTCCGCGGCCGCCTCGCGGCGTACGAGCAGCGCGGAGGACTGGCACCAGTCGACCTCACGGGTTTGAGTGCCGGTGCTCTGCACAGTGAATCGACGGTGCAGCATCAACGCGCCAGCGAGCGCCGTCCACGGCCTGGGAAACCGCCACGCGCACGCCTGGGGAGTCCTGTCGGGGCGTAGCAGTTGGGCGCCCGCGCACGCGGCTCGTGGGCGGTCCTGAAGCGCCTGCCACAGCGCGAGCGTCGCACCGGGCTGCAGCTCGGAGTCCTCGTTCAGCAGCAGCGCGTAGCGCCCCTGCGCGCGACGCAGCAGCTCGGAGTCGTTCTCGGCCTTGCCGCGGCGTTCCGTCAGCGCGATCGTCTCGTCCACGGTCGGGTGCGCGCGAGCAGCCTTGGCCGAGCCGTCGCGCGAGCCGTTGTCCAGCACGAGCACCTCGGTCGCGAACGGCAGCCCCGCGCGCTCCCGTGCGATCGCGTCGAGCCCTCGCAGCAGCAGCTCGCGCTGGGAGGTGTTCACCACGCAGTAGGTCAGCTCGATCTCTGCCATTGGGGGCACCCTACTTTCAAAGCCACTCAAAGCCACAGGCGCCTGTGGTAGATTCATACCATGATCGCAACCATCGACACCGCCGGTCGTATTGTCGTTCCAAAGCGACTTCGTGAGGAGCTCGGTTTCACGCCTGGGCAGCAGCTTGAGCTGAGCGCGGTGGATGGGAGGCTCGAGGTCGAGCATCCAACAACACCCATGCGCCTAGAGAAGCGCAAGGGTCGATTGGTGGCTGTCGCGGATCGTCCTATGCCTGAGCTCACGTCCGAGATCGTGCGTGAGACTCTCGAACAGATTCGCCGGTGACGCCCGACAGCAGCGTCGTGATTGCTGCCTTCGCTAGCTGGAACCAACACCATGAGGCAGCTGTAGAGGCGCTGAGCCAACACGGGGTCGTGGACCTTCTTGCCCACGCGGAGCTCGAGTCCTACTCCGTCCTCACCCGTCTGCCAGAGCCATTTAGGGCAGAGCCCACACTCGTCGCGGAGTATCTGCACAGCGACTATCCCGGCAGCCGTATGGTGCTCCCCGAGCGTGAGCGGCGGAGGCTGCTCAGGAGGCTGGCATCCCTCTCGATCTCTGGTGGTGCTGTCTACGACGCCATGGCGGCGGCCACCGCAACTCATCACGGGCATGGCCTCCTGAGCTGCGATCGTCGCGCTGCATCGGTTTACAGCCGACTCGACGCAGAGGTCACCTACCTCTGAGCATGCGCGTCCACGTAGTAGATCCCTCCGCCTTCACCCCGCCCTACGACCACGCCCTGTGCAGCGCCCTCGGCGCGGAGGGGGCGGACGTGGAGCTGTACACGAGCCGCTTCGCCTACGGCCCGGTCGCTCCCGCCTACGGCTACGTCCGCCGCGAGGCCTTCTACAGAATCGCCGCCCGCATCCACGACCCACGCGCCCGTCGCGCGGTGAAGCTCGCGGAGCACGTGCCCGACATGCTGCGCTATCGACGCGCGGCGCGCGCGGCCGACGTTGTGCACTTCCAGTGGCTCACGGTCCAGCACCTCGACGGGCGTCTGCTGCCCACCGACAGGCCGCTCGTCCTCACCGCGCACGACGTGCTCCCACGCGAGCCGCGCCCCGGCCAGCGCGCCGCGCAGAAGCGCCTCTACAGCCGCTTTGACGGGGTGATCGTGCACTCCGAGCACGGCCGCGCGCGGCTGATCGGCGAGCTGGGTATCGACGCGGCGCGCGTGCACGTGATCCCGCACGGGACGTTCGAGCACCTCGCCGTCGACACACCCACGCCCGCGGGTGTGCCGGCGCCGTTCCATACGGACAAGCCGGTGGTGCTGTGCTTCGGTCTGATGCGCCCCTACAAGGGCATCGACCTGCTGCTCGAAGCATGGGAGGGCATCGAGGACGCGGAGCTGTGGGTGGCGGGGATGCCGCGCATGGACATCTCCGCGCTGCGCGCCAGCGCGCCCGCGGGGGTGCGCTTCGTGCCGCGCTTCATCGGCGACGACGAGCTGCCGGCGTACTTCCGGCGCGCCGACCTCGTGGTGCTGCCGTACCGCGAGATCGACCAGTCCGGCGTGCTGTTCACAGCGCTCGCGTTCCGCAAGCCGCTGCTGCTCAGCGACGTGGGCGGCTTTCCCGAGGTGGCAGCCACGGGCGCCGCGCGCACCTTCCCCGCCGGCGACGCCGCGGCGCTCCACCGCGAGCTGCGCGAGCTGATCGGCGACCCCGCGGCGCTGGCCGAGCTGACCGAGCATGCGCGCGCCGCGGCTGAGGGCGCCTACTCGTGGCGCTCGATCGCTCGCCGGACACTCGAGCTGTACGACACGCTGATCGAGCAGCACGGCGCACGATGACCGTTGCGCTGGAGATCGTTTTTTGGATGGCGTGCGCGCTGGTCGTCTGGACGCAGCTCGGCTACGCGGCCGCTCTATCCCTGATCGCCCGTGCGCGGGCGGACACCCCTGAATCGCCGCCCGCACGCCCGAGCGAAGCTCCTAAAAAGCTTTCACCGCCCTTCCTGTCGCTGATCGTGGCTGCGCACGACGAGCAGTCGGTGATCGCCGCCAAGGTCGCCAACGCTCTCGCGCTCGACTATCCGCGCGAGCTGCTGCAGGTGATCGTCGCGTGCGACGGCTGCTCCGATGCGACCGCCGAGAGCGCGCGCGAGGCCGGCGCGGACCTCGTGCTCGACCTGCCGCGCGGCGGCAAGATCCGCGCGCAGGACGCCGCCGTCGAGCGGGCCACGGGCGAGATCGTCGCTTTCTCCGACGCCAACGCGCTGTGGGAGCCCGACGCCGCCCGCGTGCTCGTCGCCGCGTTCGAGGACCCGCGCGTGGGCTACGCCTGCGGGCAGGTGCGCTTCGTGCAGGCCGCAACCGGCGATGGCGCTCCCGCTCTCCCCAACCAGGAGGGCGTGTACTGGCGCTACGAGATGGCCGTGCGTTCGTACGAGTCGAAGCTCAGCTCGATCACCGCCGGCAACGGCGCCATCTACGCCACCCGCCGCGACTCCTACATCGTGGTCGACCCGATCATGGGCCACGACCTGTCGCTGCCGTTCAACATCGTCAAGCGCGGCCTGCGCGCCGTGTACGTTCCCGCCGCGCGCGCCAGCGAGAAGATGGTGCCCTCGATCGGCGGCGAGTTCGCTCGCAAGCGGCGCATGATGAGCCACACCTGGCCCATCCTCCTGCGCGGCGGCATGCTCGACCCGCGCGGCTACACGCCCGGCTACGCGCTCATGATCGTCTCCCACCGCCTGCTGCGCTACGCAGCCCCGTTCCTGCACGCGATCGCGATCGCCGCCAACGTGGTCCTCGTCGCACGCGGAGCCGGCGCGCTCTACACCGTCGCGCTCGCGCTCCAGCTCGCCCTGCTCGCCGCCGCCGCCCTCGCCGGCGTCGTTCGCTCACGTCCGCTGCTGATCGCTCGCTACTACGTGCTCACCACCGCCTCGCCCGCCGCCGGGCTGTGGGACTGGCTGACGCACGGGACGGAGGCGTCCTGGGAGGCCGCGGAGGGTACCCGCTGAGAAGTTGAAAACAAAATGCGCGGCCACGCGGCCGGGACAGCCCGCCGCAGACACGTTTCGTCCGCTATTTGCAGCATTAACGGCCAACTTCACAGGATCTTCACCCCATGACGCTTACATTCATGCCCGCACCCGCGCAGGCTGCGGGACGGGAAGGCAAGCGAGGGGGAGCACAGTGTCCCACCAATCTCACGGTCGTCGCAGCGAACCGCTGAGCCGGACGGTCGCCGAACGCGCCGAAGAGGCGCGGCTCGAAGACGCCCGCGAACACGAGGAGCGGATTCGCTCCAGGCGCGAACTGGGCCTCGAGCTGTCCCCGCCGTCGTGTCGCCTGCATGGCAACAACCCGGCCACGTGCCCGCTCTGCAGGGACTGGACGGTCGCGCGCCACGTGGGCGTAGACCTCCACACGCGTGCCGCGTAGCGGCCTCGGCTGAGAACCTGTTTTGACCCCGACGCGCCGTCCGGGGGGTGTCCCGCGTCGGCAAGCGGCACAATCCGCCCGGTGATCCGCCGCGCCGTCGACATCGTCGCCTCCTCGCTCGCGCTGCTCGTCAGCTCTCCCGTGCTTGCCCTCGCCGCACTGGTGATACGCCTCGAGAGTCCCGGAGGCGTCATCTACCGCCAGGGTCGCGTCGGCCTGGAAGGCCACCCGTTCGACGTGATCAAGCTGCGCACGATGGTCGACGGCGCCGAGCACAAAGGCGCCGGGCTGGCCGTCAACGTCAACGACTCCCGCATCACACGCGTGGGCGCGCTGCTGCGCAGGACGTCCCTGGACGAGCTGCCCAACCTGCTCAACGTGCTGCGCGGCGAGATGTCTCTGATCGGCCCGCGGCCGACGCTGCCGATCCAGGTGGAGCAGTACACCGAGCGCCAGCGCGGACGGCTCGCGATCAAGCCCGGGATCACCGGCTGGGCGCAGGTCAACGGGCGGGCGTCGCTGCCGTGGTCGGAGCGGATCGAGCTCGACCTCTGGTACATCGAGCACCGCTCGCTCGCCCTCGACCTGAAGATCCTGTGGCGCACCGTCGCGATGGTGCTCGGCGGCTCGGGCCTCTACAAGGGCGCCGCAGGCGGCTGGGAGGGGAAGCTGTGACCAGTCCTCCCGCCATCCTGCTGACCGGCGCGGGCAAGCGCTACGACATCGTCTCGTGCTTCGCGCGGCTCACCAACACGATCGTCGCCGACCCGTCGCCGCTCGCGCCAGCCCAGTACGCGGCGCACGTGCGGGTAGCGGTGCCGCTGATCGCGGACCCCGACTACATCCCTGCACTGGAAAGTCTGTGCGAGCAGCACGGCGTGGGCGCGGTGCTGCCGCTCACCGACCTCGACATCGAGGTGCTCGCTCGCGCTCGCGAGGAAGGCCGCCTGCCCGCGCTCGGGCCCTCCTCGGAGATCGCGCGCGCCACCTACGACAAGTACGAGACCCACCTGCTGCTGCAGCGCCACTCGCTGCCCTCGCCGCCCACCGTCCTGCCCGACGACGACCTCGACGCGCTCCACTACCCGGTCATGGTCAAGCCTCGGCGCGGCTCCGGCGCACGCTCCATCCACCTCGCCCACGACGCCCGGCAGGCGCGCTTCTTCGTCGACTACGTCGACGAGCCGACGATGGTGCAGCGCGCGATGAACGGCCCCGAGATCTCGATCGACTGCCTCGGCGACCGCGACGGGCGCTGCCTCAACGCGATCCCCAGGAGCATGCTCGAGTCGCGCGGAGGAGAGTCCATCAAGGGCCAGGTCATCCGCGACGAGGAGCTGATCGAGCTGGGCCGGCACACGATGGAGACCCTGCGCGTATACGGCCCCGCCACCATCCAGGTGTTCCGCGACCCCGAAGTCGGCCTCGGCATCACCGACGTGAACACGCGCTTCGGCGGCGCCTTTCCCGCTCCCGTATACGCCGCCCCGCCGGGGCGCACCTACCCCGAGCTGATCGTGCGCATGGCCGCCGGGGAGACCGTCGAGCCGCACGTCGGTGAGTTCCGGGAGGGCGTCACGTTCACCCGCTACTACTGGCAGTTGGAGCTGGACGAGCGCCACCGGCCCACCGGGCGAGACATCGTTCCCGGCGGGCCGCCCGCGCCTCGCTGAGCGGCTCTCGCGCACAAGTGGCTCGACCGCTTGCGTCGTAGGGCTAGAATTCCTCTCAGTGGCCACGCTGCTAGCCGATTCGCCGCCCGCGCAGTCCGACGAGCCGAAGGCACCGGACGCGCCCTCTGTCGCGCCGCAGGCGCCGCTCAACGGCAACGGCGCCGCCCCGGCATCCGCCGCGCCCGTCATGGTCGTCGCGGCGGAGTCCCCGCTCGCGTGCACCCGCTGCTCCGCGCCGATGGCGCCCGGGCAGGACTGGTGCCTGCAGTGCGGGGCCGGCGCGCCCGGTAGCATCGGCACGCCCGGCTGGCGCTCCGCCGCCACGCTCCTCACGGCCACCGCCGTCCTCGCCGTGGGCGCCGCCGCGGCCGCCTACGCGGCGCTCAGCAAAGGCACCCCCGCCACGCACATGGTGACAACCACCGTCGCCCAGGCCACGACGCCCGCGACCACCGTGCCGCCAGCCGGCACCGTCAACCCGCTCGGGGGCACGTCCACCGTCCAGCCGCTGATCCACTCCAAAGTCAAACCGCCCAAAATCCCCATCGTCGCCTCCAAAATCCCGCAGCAGACGACGACCACTCCCACCAACACCACCGGGTCGAAAACCACCACCACGCCCACGAGCACCAACAACGGCGGCGGCACCGAACCGAAACCCGTTGCGATCGTCCTCGACACCAACGCCGCGTCCACGTACAACCCCTACAACTACCCCGCGAGCGACTTCGGCGATCCGAGCCTCACGATCGACGGCGACACCTCCACCGCGTGGGACGCGCAGGTGGAGCCGGCGAAGGCGCCCAACATGGCCGAGGGCCTGCTCGTCGACCTGAAGGCGAGGGAGAAGCTCGGCTCGCTCAACATCGTCACCTCGACCCCCGGCATGGTCGTCCAGATCTACGGCACCAACAGCCAGACCGCGCCCACGTCGATCACCGACACCGCGTGGGTGCCCCTCAGCCACGCGCGAGTGCTCAAGAAGAAGCACGCGCACATCGTGCTCAAAGACTCCACCAAGGCGTTCAACTTCATCACCGTGTGGATCAGCAAGGCGCCCCCGACGTCCACCGCCGAAGCGCCCGGCCACGTGAGCGTCAACGAAGTCGAACTGTTCCCCGCCAAATAGGCGGCCTCGACGGCCAGAGCTAGCTGGCGCCGGTGCGCGTGCGCTTGGCCGCGGGGCGTTTCGTGCGTGCTTTGCGCGGCGTCTCCCACAGCTCGTCCAGGAACGCCGCGATCTCGTTCGTCAGCCGCTCCTTCTGGACGCGCAGCTCAACCAGCGAGTTCGCTTCCAAGAGGCGCGCGTTTGGCATCTCCTGCGCGAGCATGCCCGCGTCGGAGAACGGGTGCACGGGATCGCGCGGATGCCCGAGCACGAGCGCGGGCGTCTGAAACGTTTTGCGCTCGCTGCGCGGCGGCGCGATGCGCCCGAAGAACAAGCCCTGCAGCAGCGCCCCCCCCGGCCCCGGCTCCTGGCGCACGAGATCGAGCAGCACGTTTCCATAGTGGGGCAGCAGGCGACGCGGCACCGCTCGCGTGACGCGCGAGACGACCTTCATCACCGGCTCACCGAACGTCAACGCCACCAGCAGCGGCGTGAACGTGAGCGCGCTGCCGAGCAGGCCGTTGTCGAGCACCGGCATCTCGATCACCATGCCGCGCAGCCGCTCCGGCCTGCTCGAGGCCACCTCCAGCGCGGCGTTCGCGCCGAGCGAGGTGCCCATCACGGCCGCCTGCTCGATGTTCAGGTGGTCCATCAGCGCGACCACCTCCCTGCCGTAGGTCGCCATCGAGTAGCGCCACATGTCGCGCGGGCGGTCGGACTTGCCGTGCCCGAGCAGGTCGAGCGTGATCACGCGGTTGCCGCGCGCCGCCAGGTCTTCGGCCAGCGGACGGTGCATCTCCTGTGAGAGCAGCAGCCCGTGCAGCAGGATCAACGGCCGTGTGCTCGCCGGCGCGCTCTTCGCCGTCCGCCCGCGCACGCCGTTCTTCGTGACCGCGGCCGGGCCGCCACCGAACTCGGTGTAGGCGATGCGCTGCCCTTCGAACTCAAAGAACGGCATGAGATCAACACTACACCCACCGGCGTGCATTTCCAGCCCCGGCGCGCTAGCTTTGGCTGGCCAACTTAATTCCGCAGCCACCCAGGAGGGACCCATGGCCAAGCAGCCCCGCATCCTCGCCGGAGAGACCGCCGCCATCACCGGCGCAGCACGCGGGATCGGCCGCGCCACCGCCGAAGCGTTCCTGCGCCAGGGCATGAAGGTGGCGATCGGCGACGTCGACGTCGCCGCCGCCCGCCAGACCGCCTCCGAGCTCGGCGCCAGCACCATCGCCCTGCCGCTCGACGTCACCGACCGCGCCTCGTTCACCGCGTTCCTCGACGGCGCCGAGGAGCAGCTCGGGCCGATCGACGTGCTCGTCAACAACGCCGGGATCATGCAGATCGGGCGCTTCATCGACGAGGACGACCTCACCGCGCGGCGGATGGTCGACATCAACATCCACGGTGTGATCCTCGGGATGAAGATCGCGCTCGAGCGCATGATCCCCCGCGACCGCGGCCACATCGTCAACATCTCCTCGCAGGCCGGCAAGTACGGCTCGCCCGGCGGCGCCACCTACTCCGCCACCAAGCACGCCGTCGTCGGACTCACCGAGGCCGTGCGCGGCGAGCTGCACCTGATGGGCGCGCACGTCGACCTCAGCTACGTGATGCCGTTCGTCGTCAACACCGAGCTCGGCGGCGGTCTCGGCACCGCGCGCGGGATGAGCAACCTCGAGCCCTCCGACGTGGCCGACGCGATCGTCGAGGCGCTGCAGCTCCGCACGGTGGACGTGTGGGTGCCGAAGTCCGCCAAGCGCACCAACGCGCTCGGCGCGGTGCTCCCACGCGCTCTCTCCGAGGGCATGGCGCGGGCGATGAAGGCCGACCGCGTGCTCGCCGGCGCGGACCTCAACAGCCGTCGCGAGTACGAGCTGCGCGCCGCGCGCTCCGAGCCCGGCCTCGAGCCCGCACCCGAGCAGCCGCAGCTCGTGCCGGCGGCCGCTGGCGAGGACGGCGAGGAGTAGGGCTTACTCAGCCGGAGGTGAGCCAGTCTGCGATCAGGGCGCCGATCAGCGGCCCCTGATCCTCCTGCAGGAAGTGGCTCGCGTCCTCGATCGTGCGCGGCTTCTCGCGCCCGATCGACTCCGCGAACCGCTCGCCCGTCGCCAGCGGCAGCACAGGATCCGAGTCCGCCCACATCATCAGCGTGGGGCGCCTGTCCGCGCGCAGCGCGTCGATCACGCTCTGGCCCTCCTCAGCGCCCGGGGCGTCCGGTGTCTGCGGGATCAGCAGCGGGAACGCTCGCGCGCCCGCCTTCGACGCGGAGTCCGGATACGGCGCTTCGTAGGCCGCGATCACGTCGTCGCCGGGGTCGTTCTTGCACGCGCCGCGCACGAGGAAGCCCACCGGCAGATCCTCCGTGCGCGCCACGAAGTCGCGGAACGCGAGCCACGCGTCGCTCATCTTCTGGTGGCCGTTGAACAGGCCCGTGTCCATGATCACGATCCGGTCGATCCGCTCCGCCTGCTCGATCGCGAGGCGCAGGCCGATCGGCCCGCCCCAGTCGTGGACCACGATCGTCGCGCCGCGCACGTCGAGGTCCTCCAGCAGCGAGCCCGCGAGCGCCACATGGCGGTCGTAGGAGTAGAAGTCGATGTCCGTCGGCTTGTCCGAGCGCCCGAAGCCAACCAGGTCGGGCGCCAGGCAGCGAAAGCCCGCGTCGCGCACCGGCGGGATCACCTTGCGCCACAGGAACGACCATGTGGGCTCGCCGTGCAGGAACACCACCGGCGCTCCCTCGCCCTCGTCCAGGTGAGCCAGACGCAGGCCGTCGACCTCACGGAAGTGGGACACGAACGGGAAGTCCGGCAGTCCCTCGAGCGCCTCCTCGGGCGTGCGAACCACGTCGGCCATCAGCTCACGCAGCATACCCGGCACCTCATCGGCTAGGCTCGCGCCCGATGCACACGATCGCAGTCCAGCTCGCGCCCATCCTCGCGGCGGAGAAGAGCAAGACCCCGTTCTACATCGCGGGCGGCCTGCTCGTGGCCTGGGCGCTGATCCTCTCGCTCGGAATCGGTACGCGCATGCCCGACTTCCCACGCAGCCTTCAGCAGCAGCGCGGGGTGATGGCGATCACCGCGGTGCTCGTGCTCGCAGCGCTCGTCACCGCGATCGCCACCTCGGGCGGCTCCAAAGCCACGAGCGAGGCGGCGCAGACGACCAGCACCAGCACGGAAAGCCCGACGCCGAGCGCCACATCCACTTCGACGAGCACCCCCACCGCCACCACCGGCACGCCCGCGCCATCCTCCTCGCCCGCCGCCGCGAGCACCTCGCTCAGCCTCGCCGCCGACCCCGCCGGCGCGCTCGCCTACAACACCAAGCAGCTGAGCGCGAAGGCAGGCACCGTGACGATCACGATGGCGAACGCGTCGCCCGTGGAACACGACGTCGCGATCGCCGAAGGCACCAAGGTGGTGGGCTCCATCCCCGGCTTCATCGGCGGCTCCAAGAAGCTCACGGTCACGCTCAAACCCGGCAAGTACACGTTCTACTGCACCATTCCCGGACACCGGGCGGCGGGCATGGAAGGCACGCTGACCGTCTCGTGAAGCTGTACGTCTGCTGGGGCACCTTCCCGACGCCGCGCCCCGGCGGCCACCCTTGCGCCAACGCGTTCCACGCGCTGAAGGATGCGGGGCACGACCCCGAGGTGATCAAGTCCTACGGCTTCGCGCCGCTGCCCGCCGCGCTCAACCAGACGCGCGGGCGCCGCGAGGTGCAGGAGCTGACCGGCAACCGCTGGGTGCCCACCCTGCTGCTCGACGACGGCACCGTCATCGACGACTCCAAGGCGATCGTCAAGTGGGCGCAGGCCAACCCCGCGTAGTCCAAGTTTCCAGCGCCGGCTGGCGAGTCCCGCCGGCGAGTACCGACAACACCCCACAGGAAGGGAGCGCGCAATGGACATCCTTGCAAGGCTCGACGAGACCCGGGCGGCCACGAACGTGCTCGAGCACCCGTTCTACCAGCGCTGGAGCGCCGGTGAGCTGAGTGCCGAGGAGCTGCGCCGCTACGCCGGCGAGTACCGCCACGCGGTGATCGCGCTCGCGGCCGCATCCACGCACGCGGCCGACGTCGCCGAGGAGCCCCTCCGCGCCGGCCTGCGCCGCCACGCCGAGGAGGAGACCACGCACGTGAAGCTGTGGGAAGAGTTCGAGCGCGCACTCGGCAAGCCCTCGGAGCCGCGCGAGCAGCAGGCGCCGGTGGAGCGCGAGCCGCTTCCGCAGACGCAGGCGTGCGCCGACGCGTGGGACGCGGGCGAGAGCCTGCTCGAGCGCCTCGCGATCCTCTACGCGATCGAGGCGAGCCAGCCGGAGATCTCGAAGACCAAGCTCGAGGGCCTCGCCGCCCACTACGGCTACACCGACGAAGGTCCCGCGACGGAGTACTTCGCGGTGCACGAGCTGCTCGACGTCGAGCACGCGCGTCAGGCGGGCGAGCTGATCGAGCGGCTGCTGGCCGAGTCGGAGAACCCCGACGAGCAGGCCGAGCGGATGGTCAGCCGTGCGCGCGCCGCGCTGCGCGGCAACTGGCTACTGCTCGACGGCGTCGAAGCTCCCGCCGGCGCGTAGGCGCCACGCGAACAGCACGGCCGCCACGGACGTCGCGAGGTTGAGGCTGGAGACGCCCGCGCGCATCGGGATGCTGATGCGCGCGTCGGCCATCTCCAGCAGCTCGTCGCTCAGTCCGTGGCGCTCGGTGCCGAACGCCAGCACCGCGCGCGGATCGAGCGTCGTCGGATCGAGGCGCTCGCCGTCGGGGTCGAGCGCGAGCAGCGGCCGGTCGATCCCGGCGAGCTCCTGCAGGCGATCGAGTCTGGACACCGGAAGGGCGAAGTGGAGTCCCGCGGCGCCGCGCAGTGCGTCGGGGTGCCACGGGTCGTGGCTGCCGCTCGTGAGCACCGCCGCGGCGTCCGCCGCCGCGGACACGCGCACGCACGCGCCCATGTTGCCCAGGTCGCGCGAGTCCTCCAGCAGGACCACCGGTGCGGCTCGCCGATCGGCCAGCACTGCCGCGGGATCGACCGCGGGGCGCTCCGCGAGCGCCATCACGGGCGTCGTCGGCGTGAGCGGCGCGAGCTGCTCGAACACCTCGCGCGCGACCGGTCGCGCGAGCGCGCGCATCTGCTCCCCCACGTCGGGCGCGAGCAGCGAGGCGAGCCGGTCGAGCTCCACGGGGTCGCTCGTCACCACCTCCAGCAGCGTCGCGCCGAAGCGCAGCGCGTGCTTGAGCGGGTGGAAGCCTTCGAGGACCGCCAGCGACGGGTCGCGGCGTGCGCGACCGAAGCGCGGGATGAGCGATCCGTCTTGCACGCGCCGATGATCGCACGGGGCCGCACGCCGGGAGCCCGCGGCGCCTGTGACCGCACTAAAGTGGGCGTCTGAGATGAAGCTCGAGGGGATCCACCACATCAGCGCGATCACCGGCGACGCGCGCGGGAACGTCGAGTTCTACTCCGGCGTGCTCGGCCTGCGGATGGTCAAGCGCACCGTCAACCAGGACGAACCGCGGGTCTACCACCTGTTCTACGGCGACGAGCTCGGCTCGCCCGGGATGGACCTCACGTTCTTCGAGTACCCCGGCGCCGATCGGGGCATCGCCGGCGCGGGCATGGTCCACCGCATCGTCTGGCGCGTCGCCTCGCCCGCGGCGCTCGAGTTCTGGCGCGAGCGGCTGCTCGCCCACGACGTGGCCGCGGAGCTGACCGACGGCAGCCTGCTGTTCAGCGACCCCGAGGGCCTCGAACACGAGCTCGTGCCGGTCTCGACCGAGGACGAGCCGCTGTGTGCAAAGTCCCCCGAGATCCCCGCCGAGCACGCCCTGCAGGGCTTCGACGGCGTGCGCGCATACAGCAACGCGCCCGTGCGCAGCGAGCGCCTGCTAAGCCGCGCGCTCGGCTTCACCAGGGGCGCGGGCGAGCACTGGGACGTGGTCGGCGAGAACCGCCGCGGCTTCTACGCGTATGACCCCGCTCCACCCGAGATCAATCGCCGTCAGGGGGCCGGGAGCGTGCACCACGTGGCGTTCGCGTCGCGGATCGACGAGCTCGAGGCCTGGCGTGAGAAGGTCGCCGAGGCGGGCTCCACGCCCACGCCCGTGGTCGAACGCTTCTACTTCAAATCGGTGTACTTCCGCGAGCCGAGCGGAGTGCTGTTCGAGCTGGCCACGATCGGCCCCGGCTTCGCCGTGGACGAGGACATCGAGCACCTGGGAGAGCGGCTGTCGCTGCCGCCTCCGTTCGAGCCGCTGCGCGAGGAGCTCGAAGGCGCGCTCACGCCGCTGCCCTACCCGCCGCCGTGGCGGGTGCAGTCCGACGCCTGACGCACGCTGCCGGTAGCGCCCGGATCTGCGTCGATCCGACGCAAGTTCGCTCAGGGATTCCCTGCAATCTTCCGATAGTCGGAGGATGAAGAGTAGTGGGGAGATTCATGGGATCGTCGATCAGTCGGCGCTGCGCATTCGCGAAGCGACGTTCTCGGCCGGGGTGTGGCTGACCTTCGTTGTGTGCGGGAGCAGCGCGGTGTACCTAGCCTTTACATGGCAACAGCCGAACCGCATCGTCATCTCGCTCGCGTTCGGCGGTGGCGCGCTCGGCGGCGCCATCGTGGGCCTGCTCCCGCGCGAGCGGATCGTGCGCAGCCGCTGGCGCGAGGCCTTCTTCCTCGCCTGGAGCTTGCTCGACCTCGCGTTGATCGTGCTCGGCACGGTCGAGGACGGCGGCACCCGCAGCCCGCTCGCGCTGATCTTCTTCCTCCCTGTTGTGTTCGCCGCGATGTCCTACCCGACGGCCTCCGTGATGACCGTCGGCGGCGTGTCCGTCGCCGCCTACCTCACGCTCGCCGTGCTCGTCGGCGGAGCCGGCTGGGGCTACCAGGCGCTGTTCGCCGTGATGCTCGCCTGCGCCGGCGTGCTCAGCGCGTGGCAGGCGCGCAGCCATGACGATCAGCGGCGTGTGCTGATCGAGGTCTCGCACGCCGACCCGCTGACCGGATGTCTCAACCGACGCGGCTTCGAGGAGCGCGCCCTGGCGGAGATCGGCGCCGCCGCGCGCTCCTCCGCGCCGGGCGCGGTGCTGCTGCTCGACGTCGACCGTCTCAAGCTCGTCAACGACCGCCAGGGCCACGAGGCGGGCGACGAAATGCTGCGCTGGGTCGTGCGCACGCTCCAGACGACCGTCCGGCCGACGGACGCGATCGGCCGGCTCGGCGGAGACGAGTTCGCGGTCCTGTTCGCCGACACAAGGGGCGCGGATGCGGCCGCGATCTCCTCGCGTGTGACCGTCGCGCTGAGCGAGCGCGCCCCGTGCTCGGTCGGGTTGGCCGAGTTCCCACTCGACGGCACGAGCCTCGACGAACTGCTGCGCGAGGCCGACAGGCGTCTGTACGCATCGCGCCACGGGCGCCCGGAGTACCCCCGCATGTCGATCACCGTCCTCGCGCCCGCTCGTCCCACAGCCTGATGTTGCGCCGTCCCGCGCGCAGCGCGCGTCGATCCGCCTGCTCGGCCTGATCCAGACCCGCTTCGGCGAGGTCGAGGTGCGTCTCGAGATCGGCGCGCGCGTCGTCGGGCTCGGACCACTCGCGCAGGCAGTAGCGCGCCGAGGCCAGCCGCCAGCATGCCCGTCGCAGGCGTTCTCCGAGCGCGAACACCGCGTCCGAGTCGGCCGGCGGCTCTACGTCGAGCAGCTGCTCGGCCTCGGCAAGGAGGGCACGCAGCCCGCGCTCGAACCGGTCGATCTCCTGCGCCGCCGCCAGGCGAGCGTTGCGCCACCTCCGATGCTGTGGAGACTCGGGTAGCGGCGGGACCCGCCCGGCGCGGCGCTCGCGTCGCAGGTGGCGCACGCCCGCGCTCGTCAGCCCCCAGGTCTGGATGCCGTGCACGCGCCCCAGAGCGATCCAGCCGGCGGCCTGCAGCACGTCCAGTCTGATCCGGACCTGCCGCGCGGCGGCCGAGCGCCTGGAGATGCCGAGGTGTTCGAAGATCGCCCACACGGGAACCGCCGCGGTGTCGCGGGCACGATGGCGGGCGGCGCGGTCGAGGGCCGCCAGCACGAGCTCGTCGGTCGGGTCCTCGGCGCGAGCGGCGCCTGAGCCTGGGGGGTCGGGGTTGAGCATCGCCGTCTCCTCTTCTCGGTCACGGTCCCGAGCGGCGCACGTGCGAGTTCCAGTCGAGTGTCAGCCAGGCATCGGGTGCGTGGTTGAGCGACAATCGACGGGCATCGAGGGTGAGCGACTCGGTGCCGGGCCCGGGGTGTTAGCGCACCGCCGGGCCACTATTTGCGGGATGTCGCGAGCATAGATCGGCTCGATTCTTCTCGTAACCGCGGTGCCAGAAAGTTCTCCATTTCGACACTGTTGGAGCGAGAATTGACACGAAGATGGGAACCGCTCCGATCGCCCGCTCCGTGGGCGGTGCCTGGACGGCGTAGCGTCCCGGACGAGATTGTCCAGATCGGATAGTTGTCCGTGCCTGGATGGCGCAATAGACTCGGGGCAGATGTCCTCGAGTGCGGGTACGACGATGGATGTGCCGGGCTCGCATCCTCCGCCGTCCGGGGACGTGGCCCCGGGTGTGGCAGTGCGCCTAAACGGCGTACGCAAGACATACGGTGACGTGGTCGCCGTGGAGCGGCTCTCGCTTGAGGTGCTCGCGGGCGAGTTCTTCACGATGCTCGGGCCGTCGGGGTCGGGGAAGACGACCACGCTGCGGGTGATAGCGGGCTTCGAGTTCGCCGACTCCGGGACGGTGGAGCTCCACGGCGAGGACGTCACCCGCAGCCCGCCCTACCAGCGCCCCGTCAACACCGTCTTCCAGGACTACGCGCTGTTCCCGCACATGAGCGTGCTGGAGAACGTCGCGTACGGCCTGCGCGTGTCGGGCGTGGGCAAGCGCGAGCGCGCCGAGCGCGCCGCGCAGGCGCTGGAGATGGTGCGCCTGCCGGGCGTCGAGGGCCGGCGTCCGATCCAGCTCTCGGGCGGGCAGCGCCAGCGCGTGGCGCTCGCCCGCGCGATCGTCAATCGCCCGCGCGTGCTGCTGCTCGACGAGCCGCTCGGGGCGCTCGACCTGAAGCTGCGCCAGGAGATGCAGTTCGAGCTGAAGTCGATCCAGCGCGAGCTGAGCGAGCGCATCACCTTCATCTACGTGACCCACGACCAGGACGAGGCGCTGACGATGAGCGACCGCATCGCGGTCTTCTCCGAGGGCCGGATCGAGCAGGTCGGCACGCCCGGCGACATCTACGAGCGTCCCGCCAACGAGTTCGTGGCGGGCTTCGTCGGCACGACGAACATCCTCGAGCGCGACGGACGCAGGTACATGGTGCGCCCTGAGAAGATCCGCCTGCTGGGCGCCGGCGAGGAGACTGCGCCCGCCGGCGAGCCCGCACCGCTTCGCGGCGTGGTGCGCGAGGTCGCGTATCTGGGCTCGGTCACGCGCTACGTGGTCGAGGCCGAGCACGGCGAGACGCTCGTCGTGATGCAGCAGAACCTCGACACCACAGCGGCACGGGCGATGGAAGAGCGGGGCCGAAACGTGAGGATCACCTGGCGTGCGGCGGACGAGTCGGTGCTTGACGAAAACCAACGGGAGGAAGCGAACTGATGAAGCTTGCGAAGATCGACTGGGCAATGGGAGCGGTGCTGGCGCTGATGGCCATCGGCGTCACCGCATGCGGCAGCTCCTCGAGCACCAGCACGTCGTCGAGCAATCTGCCGACGAGCGTCGGAGCGGGGGAGGGCCAGCTGAACCTGGTCGCGTGGGAAGGCTACGCGCAGCCGGAATGGGTGAAGCCGTTTGAAAAACAGAGCGGCTGCGTGGTGCACGCGAAGTACGCCGGCTCCTCCGACGAAATGGTGACGCTGATGCGCCAGGGCGGCGGTAGCCAGTACGACATGGTCTCCGCTTCCGGCGACGCGAGCCTGCGGCTGATCCGCGGCGGCGACGTGGCGGAGATGAACGTGGCGCTGGTGCCGGAATGGAAGAACTTCATCCCGCAGCTGCAGTCACCGCCGCACAACACGGTCGACGGCAAGCACTACGGGATCTCGCTGCAGTGGGGCCCGAACACGCTGCTCTACAGCACCAAGTCGGTGCAGCCGGCGCCCACGAGCTGGGCGGCGATCTACAGCTCGAAGTACAAGGGCGAGATCACCGTGCCGAACAACCCGATCCAGATCGCAGACGCGGCGCTGTACCTGTCGAAGACGCAGCCGAGCCTCGGCATCACCGACCCGTACGAGTTGACGGAAGCGCAGCTGAACGCGGCTGTGAGCTTGCTCAAACAGCAGCATCCGCTGATCAAGAAGTACTGGGCGCTCGCCTCGGATGAGATCGAACTGTTCAAGAACGGCGACGCGGTCGTCGGTGCGGCGTGGCCGTACCAGACGAACACGCTGCTGGCGGACAAAGTGGCCGTCAAGGACCTGATCCCGACGGAGGGCGCGACCGGCTGGGCGGACACGTGGATGCTCTCGGCGCACGCCAAAGACCCCAACTGCGCCTACAAATGGGTGAACTGGGTGTCGAGCCCGAAGGTGCAGGCCGAGCAGGCGCTCTCCTTCGGAGAGACTCCGGCGAACACGAAGGCGTGCGGGGAAATGGAAAAGATCTCCAAGGGCTCGTGCAGCCAGTACCACGCGAACGCGTCGGCGGCTTACTTCAACAGCATCAAGTTCTGGAAGACCCCCGTGGCCGAATGCGGCAACGGCCAGAGCGACTGCATGGACTACACCGCCTGGCAGCAGAAGTGGACAGAAGTAACCGGCTAGGCATCGCTGTGAACAGGACGGCTCGCATCCGCACGTCGGCGGCGCTCTTCCGCCGGCCGTGGCTGCGGGCCGTCCTGCTGCTGTCCGCGCCCGGAGCGTGGTTCGTGCTGATCTACATCGCGGCGCTCGCGCTGCTGTTCATCTCCGCGCTGTGGAGCGTCGAACCGTTCACCGGCAAGCTCGTCCACAACTGGACGTTCGCGAACTTCGAAAGGCTGTTCACCGTTCCCGTGTATCGCACGATCGCGCTGCGCACGATCGGGATCGCGGCGGCGGTGACGGTGACGGACGCGATCCTCGCGCTGCCGTTCGCGTTCTTCGCCGTGCGGATCGCATCCAAGCGCCTGCAGGCGGCGCTGTTCGTGGCGGTGCTGATACCGCTGTGGTCGAGCTACCTCGTGAGGGTGTACGTGTGGCGGCTGATTCTCGCCAAAGACGGCGTGCTGAACTGGGCGCTCGAAAACATCGGACTGGGGGCGGTGAACATCGGCTACTCAAACTGGGCGATCTGGATCGTGTTCAGCTACATCTGGCTGCCGTTCATGATCCTGCCGGTGTGGTCGGCGATCGAACGGGTGCCCGACTCCTACATCGAGGCATCCGCCGACCTCGGCGCGCGCGGCTGGCGAACGTTCCGCACGGTGCTGTTCCCGCTGATCCTGCCGGGGATCGCCGCCGGGTCGATCTTCACCTTCGCGCTCACGCTCGGTGACTTCATCACCCCGACGCTCGTCGGTGGCGCGGGCTCCGACTTCATCGGCAACGTCGTCTACCAGAGCGTGGGGATCGCGAACAACGTGCCGTTCGCGGCGGCGTTCGCGACGGTGCCGCTGGTAGTGATGGGTATCTACCTGCTGGCGGCACGCCGGCTGGGAGCGTTCGAAGCGCTGTGATCGGCACGGGGAGACTCAGTCGCGTGGCGTTCGCCGTGTGGACGGCGCTGATCATGCTGTTCCTGTTCGTGCCGATCGCGATCATCGTGGTGTACGCGTTCAACCCGTCGAACGTGCAGAGCTGGCCGCTGAGCGGCCTGTCGACGAAGTGGTTCTCCTCGACGTGGCACAACGAAGAAATGCGCCACGCGCTGTGGCTGTCGGTGCGCGCGGGGCTGTTCTCGACCGCGATCGCGATCCTCCTCGGGTCGATGGGAGCGTTCGCGGTTCACCGCTTCCGCTTCTTCGGACGCGAAGCGATCTCCTTCATATTCGTGCTGCCGCTGGCGCTGCCGGGAATCATCACTGGGATGGCGCTGAACTCCTTTATCACCTTCTCCGGGGTGAACTTCTCACTGACGACGATCGTGATCGGGCATGCGACGTTCTGCATCGTGGTGGTCTACAACAACGTGCTCGCGCGCCTGCGCCGCACGCAGTCCTCGCTGGTGGAGGCGTCGATGGACCTGGGGGCGGACGGGTGGCAGACGTTTCGCTTCGTGACGCTGCCGGTGATCGCGACCGCGCTCGTCGCCGGCGGGCTGCTGGCGTTCGCTCTGTCGTTCGACGAGATCGTGGTGACGATCTTCACCGCTGGCGCGCAGAACACGCTGCCGATCTGGATCTTCGGCAACATCCGCCTCGGCCAGCAGCTGCCGCAGGTTAACGTGGTGGTGCTGCTGGTGATCGCGATCACGATCGTTCCGGTGACACTCGCGCAGCGGCTGAGCCGTGACACGGGCCTCCTTCGCCGCACGGCCAAGCCCGTCGCGGACGCGGCCTCCTGAGCGTGTGATGGAGCGCGCTTTCGTCACGGGGGCGCTCGGGTTCATCGGCGGCGCGCTCGCGAGCAGGCTGCGCGCCGCGGGGGTGGAGGTTCGCGGGGTGGACGTGCGCGCCGACCCGGCGCTGGGCGTGGTCGCGGGGGACGTGTCGAGTGCGGGTGAGTGGCAGCGCCACGCGCAGGGCTGCGATACGGTTTTTCACACCGCGGCGATCGTGTCGCTGCGCGCCGGCCTGGAGGACTTTCACCGTGTGAACGTGATCGGCACGCACAACGCGCTGCAGGCGGCGGTGACGGGCGGGGCGAGCCGTTTCGTGCAGCTCTCCTCGGTGACGGTGTTCGGCAACGATTTCCCCGACGGCGTGCAGGAGGAGCACCCGGTGCGCCTGCTGGGCGTCCCCTACGTGGACACGAAGATCGCGGGCGAGCAGGTGGTGCTGCAGGCTCACGCTGCGGGCAGGATCGCGGTGACGGTGGTGCGGCCGGGCGACGTGTACGGCCCCGGGTCGCGCCCGTGGATATTGACGCCGCTCGAAGAGATCCAGCGCGGGCGCCTGGTGCTGCCGATGGGCGGGCGCGGGATCCACAGCCCGGTGCACATAGACGATTTGATTGACGGGATTGCCGCGGCGGCGGGCGCGAATCCGGCGGCGGGCGAGGTGATCACGCTGTCGGGCGGGATCGGGGTGAGCACGGGCGAGTACTTCGGCCGGATCGCGGCGATGATCGGTCGCTCGCGGGTGCGCACGGCGCCGACGCCGGCGCTCGTGGTGCTGACCGGTGCCCTGGCGGCGGTGGATCGTCTGCGCGGGACGCCCGGAGACGTCAACCCCAACTCGGTCCGCTACCTCACCCGCACGGGCACGTACTCGATCGCGAAGGCGCGGCGGCTGCTGGCGTTCGAGCCGAAGGTGGGGCTGGAGCAGGGGATGCGCGGCTGCGAGGAATGGCTGCGGTCCGAGGGGCTGCTCGGCGGTCGATAGTGTGAGCCCCACGACCGACCCAGGACAACAGGAGACGCCGTATCTGGACGCGCTGTGCGAGTACGCTGGGCGCAGGCCCGCGCGTCTGCACGTGCCGGGGCACAAGGGCGGGCAGGGCGCCGACCCGGGGCTGCTGGAGGCGATCGGCGAGCGCGCCCTGAGCATGGACATCCCCGCGCTCACATACGGCGTCGACGTGGGCGTCGATCCGACGCCGTTCGAGCGCGCACAGCGGCTCGCGGCGCAGGCGTGGGGGGCGAAGCGCGCGTGGTTCCTGATCAACGGCGCCTCGCAGGGCAACCTCGCGGCGGGGCTTTCGCTGGCCCACCACGGCGATGAGGTGGTGGTGCAGCGCAACGCGCACTCGAGCACGATCGACTCGCTCGTGCTGTCGGGGCTGCGCCCGACGTTCGTGGCGCCGGAGGTCGACGCCGAGCTGGGCATCGCGCACTGCCTCGCGCCCGAGAGCCTCGATGAGGCGCTCGCGGCGACGCCGGGAGCGGTGGGCGCGTGGGTGATCTCGCCGACGTACTTCGGCGCGGTGGCGAACATCAGGGCGCTCGCGGAGGTGGCTCACGCGCGCGGCGTGCCGCTGATCGTGGACGAGGCGTGGGGCGCGCACATGGCCTTCCACGAGGACCTCCCCGAGCACGCGCTCGCGGCGGGCGCGGACCTGGTGATCTCGAGCACGCACAAGATCGTGGGCAGCCTGACGCAGTCGGCGATGCTCCACTACGGCCACGGCGCGACGGGAATGATCGGCGAGGACACGGTCGACCGCGCGGTGACGCTGACGGAGTCCACGAGCCCCAATGCGCTGCTGCTCGCGTCGCTCGACGCGGCGCGCCGCCAGGCGGCGGTGCACGGTCGCGAGCTGCTGGGGCACACGATGTCGGTGCTGGTCGACACGCGCGCGCAGATCCGCGCGATCGACGGTCTCGACGTGCTCGACGAGCGGATGGCGGGTCGCCCGGGCGTGTTCGCGTACGACCCGCTGCGCCTCGCGGTGGACGTGCGCGGCGTTGCGGCGAACGGCTACGAGCTCGCGCCGATGCTGCGCGAGATCGGCGACATCAACCTGGAGCTGTACGGGCAGAACGTGCTCGTGGCGGTGTTCGGGATGGGCGAGCGCGGCCTGGAGGAGGCGGCGCGGCTGGTGCAGGCGCTGCGCGAAGCGGTCGAGCGGGTGGGTCTGGAACCGGCGGGAGCGACGGAAAGCTTCGCGGCGGCTCCGCCGTGGGGAGAGCTGGCGATGACCCCGCGCGAGGCCTACCTCGGCGCGCAGGAGGTGGTGCCCGCGGCGCAGGCGGTGGGGCGGATCGCGGCGGAGTCGCTCGCGACGTACCCGCCGGGGATCCCGAACGTACTGCCGGGCGAGCGTCTGACGGCGGAGACGCTCGCGTACGTGCAGAACACCCTCGAGCTGGGCGGCAGCGTGCGCGGCGCGAGCGACCGGCTGCTGCACACGGTGCGCGTGGTCGTGGAGCGCGGTTAGGCGATGCCGACGACGTCGAGTAGCCAGCGCGCGAACAGCTCGCGGGCAAGCGGGATCGCGCTGCCCTCGACGGCGCTGACCTGAGCGATCAGGTCGGCGAGCGGGTCCTCGCCGGGGAGCGTGGCGAGGCTCGACGCATACGCGCCCACCTGGCCCCACTCGGCCACCATCTGGGGCGTGACCTCGAGGTGGAACTGCAGCGCGTAGGCGTTGCGGTAGGCGAACACCTGCTGCTCGTAGAGCTCTGAGCGGGCGAGGTGCACGGCTCCAGGCGGAAGCGTGTAGGTGTCGCCGTGCCAGTGAAACGCGGGGAAGCTCGCGGGTGCTTGCGAGAAGACCGGGTCCTGGGCGGCCTCGGCGGTGAGCTCGACTCCGAGCACGCCGACCTCCGGCCCGTGGCCGGGGGCGACGGTGGCGCCGAGGCTCGCGGCGAGCAGCTGTGCACCGAGGCACACGCCCCAGAAGGGCTTGTCCGCATGGACTGCCTCGGCGACCAGCTCCATCTCGGCTGTGAGCCACGGGTGGCGGTTGGCTTCGTAGGTGCCCATCGGGCCACCCATCGCGACGATCCCCACGTAGAGGCGCCAGTCGGGGAGAGCGTCGCCGGCGTCGAGCTGGACGCGGTCGAGGGTGAGGCCGCGGGCGAGCAGCTCGTCCTCGTAGGCGGCGGGCCGCTCGCAGCCGATGTGCTGGAGGACGAGGAGGCGGTTGGAAGCCGGCGCGTCAGGCATCGGCGCGGAGTCTAGGCGCCCCGCGGCCAGCCAGTGCGGGGGCGTGCCCAGGGGATGGTCCACGCAGACAGTACGCTGGCAGACAATTCGCTACATTGCTAGCCGTGACGAGTCCTGCCGCCGAGAAGAGAGGCCGCAGGACATTGGGTCTTGAGCAGCCGGGCATAAATCGATGAGCTTTGAGCGCCGGACGCGCGGCCGTTTGAGTAGGTAGAGCTAGAGACATTTTGCCCCAAATTCGCACATCTCGAATCTTGGGCGTTTCCTTAGCCGTAGAGCCGATTCCGACATCTCGAATTACATCGGGGAGCGCTGTTGCGCTGATCCGTGTGATTCGACCTTGCTATAGATCCCAGCCATTGGATGTGCGCTCATCATGCTGGCGCACGGATGGACACCCAACTGAAGGGGGGTATCGCCCATGCTTAGAAAGATGTTGGTCGGCCTAGCGCTCACCAGCAGCCTGGCTCTCGCGGCGCTCATCGGACCGGCTGGCGCTTCGGCGTTCACACTCGTCTACTCCAACGGGGAATGGAACGGAGAGACCGGACCGAAGCACACCTTCAGCTACATCGTCAGGGACGAGGTTGAAGGGCGTAAACAAGCCTGGTGCATGAATACCTATCGCAGCAATGGGGAAACGCTCACAGGTATGGGAACGTACTGCCACGCCGCCGGCGGCAGCCACGTGCAGTGGGACGAAGAAGAAGTGCTGGTAGTCAGCTCTACTGCCCAGGGTTGGGTCAACTCGAGCTCCAAAGGCTTCATTTGGGCGTGGGGTGAATACGAATGATGCGGCCGCACTCGACCTCCCCGCTGAGCCTAACTGTGTCAGCCATCCTCGCTATCCAGACCCGCATAGGAGCGTGCCATGCTTAAAAAGCCAATCGTAAGAAAGAAAATGCTCATTGCGCTCGGCAGCCTGATAGCCATCGGCGTGATTGGTATCGCCCTCGCGGTTGGTGTGTCAGCGAATTCCACACCACGGCACCGCCGAAGCGCGCCAGTCCCGGGCGGTAACACGCGGCTGTCAGCGTCCGTACTGCGTCAAAGTGCGCAGAATAAGCAGCGCCTGGTACGCACATTCCCGATACTGGCCCGTGCACGGGCGGCATCGGCTGCTGTTGCTCTGCCCGTGAAAACGGTGGAACGGATCACCACGCTTGATCAATCCGCTACTCCGCAAGGTCGAATCGCTCCGAACCCGGCCCTTGCGACTTACGTCGGTAGCGTGGACGCGGCTGCACTTGGTGGTGCCATGCAGATATGGCTAATCCCAGGCGCTAGCGGAGTCTGTATCGCCGAAGTGGCTAAGACATCGACCAGCACCACATGTGCCAGCGATCAGGAAGCCGCTGCCGGTGGTCTCAATGGACTCCTGAAATCGTCGGGCGGCGCCGTGACGGACTTCGGGGTCCTGCCCGGCAGCGCGACAAGCGCCACAGTGACCGATAAGAACGGCACGACCGCCACGATCTCGGTGACGAATGGGCTCTGGGCGATCAACGACGACAGTCAGGCGACATCGGTCTCAGCACCCGGGCTGAGCAGCCCGGTCGCCCTGTCGCCGGCTCCCGGCAGTCACTAAACGCGAACCATCCGAAAGGCGCTTGAAGCCGACCGCTGCTGTAGTGGTCGGCTTCAAGCTGCGATGACGGCGCTTCTTCGACAGCTACGAGGCAAGCATGGTCGCCACTAGCTGTCGCACCCGCTTCCTGCGCCCCCCAAAACGCTGAAACCCCGGCCTCCTGGGAGACCGGGGTTCGACCTTCTGCAAGACGATGGAGCTAGGGGGACTCGAACCCCCGACCTCCTGGGTGCGATCCAGGCGCTCTCCCATCTGAGCTATAGCCCCGCGTGGGGACCGGCGGCAGGGCTGCCGGCCATGCGAAGTGTAGTCGCACGGGGGATACGTCGGCGGGGTCGGTATGGTTTAGGGGCGGCATGGGATTGCTAGACGACGCCATACGTGAGCACCTGGACCTCAAGCGCCGCCAGGGCGCCGATCCCGGTGAGATCGCCCGCAAGGAGCGCGAGGCTCTCGAGCCGGTGCTGCCGGATGAGCCGGCGACGTGGGGCGAGGAGCCCTCGCCGGCGCTCGACGCGCCGCTGGAAGGCTGGGAGGACCCGACGCCACTGTCGGCTGAAGAGGCCGGCAATAAGGAGGCTCTGCCTGCCAGCGAGCTCCAGCAGGAGGCCTTCTTCGCCCCTCAGGCCGACGACGCCTACGCCCCGCAGGCTGATCTCTCCTCGGTGGGACAGGAGACGGTCGAGTTCGACATGAGCGAGCTGCTCGGCGGCGGCGACTACACGTTCGCCGACGCGCCGCCCATCGGGGAGGCCGCTGCACCCGTTCGTGCGGGGCGCATCATCCAGCCGGAGCCCGAGGTCTCGTTCGAGTGGCAGGTGGCGGGACGCGCCGCCGATGCGCACGAGCCGGAGATTCCCGGCCAGGAGCGCCTCTCCTTCGAGTAGCCCCGCGCTCGCGGCCTATGCGGCTGTGAGTGTGAATTGGTTGACGAGTGCTTGGAGTTGTTCGGCGGTGCCTGCGAGTCCTTGGGCTGAGCCGGCGATCTCTTGTGCTGAGGCGCTCGTCTGTTGTGTGCTGGCCGAGACTTGCTCGG